>Ga0070717_10000005_pt1 | contig 357819 bp, 347 predicted proteins | sample LARL113metaG_FD_71366 | JGI IMG/M metagenome (GOLD analysis project Ga0070717, IMG submission 71366) | Corn, switchgrass and miscanthus rhizosphere microbial communities from Kellogg Biological Station, Michigan, USA - LAR L11-3 metaG | ecosystem: Host-associated > Plants > Roots >...
CGGGCGCCCGACTTCAGCGACACCTGGCGCTCGAGCGAGCGACCGCCCTCGAGGACCGCGACGGTCGCCATCTCAGCGATCGGACTCGGCCCGGCGGCGCGTTTCGCGCCGGCGCGGCAGCTCCAGCACGTCGGCAAGCGGCTCGGCCGCCGCGCCCTCGTCCGCCGGCGCCCGCCCGCCCGCGGCCGGCGTGGCGCCGGTCAGCGTCCCGTACAGCGCGACCTGCTCCGCCACGACCTTGCCGATCCGCCGCACGCCCTCCCGGATCGCCGCCTCGTCCACGCCCGAGAAGTTCAGCCGCATCGACGAGCCGCCGCGGCCGTCGAGGTACGCCGCGCGCCCCGGCACGAACGCGACGTTCTCGTCGAGCGCGCGCGCCAGCAGGTCGGTCGTGTCGATGTAGTCGGGCAGCGTCGCCCAGATGAACAGGCCGCCGCCGGGCCGCGTCCACGCCGCCTCGCGCGGGAAGTGCGCGGCGAGCGCCTCGAGCATCGCGTCGCGGCGCGCGCGGTAGATCCCGATCAGCGAGTCGATGTACGCGCGCCAGTCGCCGGCCGCGAAGTACTCGGCGACGAACAGCTGCGTCATCGAGGAGGAGCACAGGTCGGCCGCCTGCTTGCCCAGGTTCATCTTCTGCAGCACCGGCCGCGGCGCCGCCGCCCAGCCGAGGCGGATCCCGGGCGAGAGGATCTTCGAGAACGTGCCGAGGTAGATCACGAACTGGCCGCCGTCCATCGAGTAGAGCGTCGGCAGCGGGTCGCCCTCGTAGCGCAGCAGGCCGTACGGGTTGTCCTCCAGCACGAGCAGCTCGCGCTCGTGGGCGATGCGCACGAGCCGCTCGCGCCGCGGCAGCGACATCGTCACACCGCCGGGGTTCTGGAAGCTCGGGATCGTGTAGATGAACTTCGGCCGCCGCCCCTCGCGCTCGAGCCGGTCGAGCGTCTCCTCCAGCTCGTCGACGCGCATGCCGTCGGCGTCCAGCTCGATCTGCACGACGTCGGCCTCGTAGGAGCAGAAGGTCGGCACCGCGCCCGGGTACGTCGGCGCCTCCGCGACGATCACGTCGCCGGGGTCCACCAGCGTCTTGCAGACGAGGTCGATCACCTGCTGGCCGCCGGTCGTGACGAGCAGCTCGCCTTCGTCGACCGCCATCCCCTCGGCTGCCATCACCTCGGCGACGCACGCGGCCGCGGCCGCGAAGCCCTCGGTCGGCCCGTACTGGAGCGCTCTCGCGCACGCCTCCTCGGCCACGCTCGCCATCAGCGACGCGTACGTCTCGGCCGGGAAGGTCGACGTGTCCGGCAGCCCGCCGGCGAGCGAGATCACCTCCGGGCGCTCGGTCAACGCCATCAGGTCGCGCATCGCGGAGGAGCGCATCACCTGCGTGCGCTGCGCGAACAGGCCGGCGTAGCGCTTGAGGTCGCGCGCGGTCGAGCGCGGCGGCTCGCGTCTGGTCATCGCGCCCGCCCGCCTCGCACCGGTCTCGCCATGACGCGGAGTTCGCCGCGGCGGCCCGGAAGCCTGTCGCGCTCGGCTATCGTCATGCAGCCAATCATGACGCTCTTGCTCGCCGTCTGCCTCGGAATCGGTCTCGCGCTCGCGGTCGGGCTGCGCCCGTTCTTGCCGGCGCTGCTCGCCTGCGCGCTCGCGCGCGGCGACGCCGGGATCGACTTCAACCATACGAACGCAGCGTTCATGGAGAAGCCGGCGTTCCTGCTCGCGCTGGTGATCGGCACGGTCGCGCTTGTGATCGCCGAGCGCCGCCGGCCGCCGGAGGACGTCGCCAGCGGCCCGTTCGGCGCCGCCGTCGCCGGCATCGGTCTCGCGCTCGGCGCGCTGCTGTTCGGCGGTGCGCTGCAGGACCATCATTACGCGTTCGGCGTCGGCCTGATCGCCGGGTTCGCGTGCACCGCGCTCGCCGAGGCCGCCGCCCGCGGCTTCTTCGCCGCCACGCGCAGACGGCTCGACAGAGACGCCGCCGCGACGCTGCCGTTCTACGCCGAGGTCGCCGCGCTCGTGCTCGCCGGCCTGTCTGTGCTCGCGCCGCCCGTCTCGCTCGTCGCGCTCGCGTTCCTCGCCTGGCTGCTGCTGAACCAGCGCAGGCGCGCGGGGCGCAAGTACGCGGGCCTGCGCATATTGCGGTGAGCGGCGCCCGCCACGCCGCGCCGCCGAAGCTCGTCCTGACGGTCATCGACGGGCTCAAGCCGGCGATGCTCGAGCGCGCGATCGCGCAAGGCCGCGCGCCGATCCTGAAGGCGATCATGGAGCGCGGCGCCTACGTGGACGACTGCGTCGCGGCGTTCCCGTCGGTGACGCCCGTGTGCGCCGCCTCGATCGCGACCGGCGTCGGTCCCGACCGCCACCGCATCCCGAGCATGAACTGGTACGACCGCGAGGAGCGGCGCTACGTCGAGTACGGCTCCAGCTTCGGCGCGAGCCGCCGCGCCGGCGTGCTGCGATCGCTCACCGACACGGTCTACAACATGAACGGCAAGCACCTCGCGCCTGAGGTGCCGACCGTCTACGAGCGGCTCGACGACGCCGGCGTGCGCACCGCCGGCACCACCTATCTCATCTACCGTGGGCGCCACCGCCACGCGCTGGCGGGCGAGACGGCGCTCGCGCGGATCGCCGGCGCGGTCTTCCGCGATCCGGTGATGGGCCCGCGCGAGCTGTTCTACGCCGACCTGTTCGCGAGCCGCCGCACCGGCTGCCGCGGCCAGCTCGGGATGCCCGGCCAGCGCGACCAGCACAGCGGCTGCGTCGGCGCCTACCTCGTCGAGCGAGACCTGTTCGACTTCCTGCTGTTCTCGCTGCCCGACAACGACGCCTTCTCGCACCGCAACGGGCCGCACGCCCAGGTCGAGTCGATCGCCGCCGCCGACCGCCAGCTCGAGCGGCTCGTGGACGCCGGCGGCGGGCTCGAGCGCTTCCTCGAGCAGCACGCGATGATCGTGCTCGCCGATCACTCGCACGCCGCGGTCGAGCGGCGCATCCTGCTGGCGGCCGCGTTCGAGGAGTGGGAGGTCGCGCGGCCGCGCCCGAACGGCGGGCGTGCGGCGGAGAGCGGCGGCGACGAGCTCGCGCTCGGCCTGGCGCAGCGTTCGGCGATGCTCTACGTGCTCGACGAGGAGCGGCGCGCCAGGTTGGCCGCCCGCGCCGCGCGCGAGGCCGGCACCGTCCCCGGCGTCGACCTCGTGATGCGCCGCCCCGCCCCGCGCGAGGGCTCGGTCGTCAGCGACCGCGGCGAGCTGCGATTCTCGCCCGGCGGGGATCTCGTCGACCTGCGCGGGCGGCGCTGGAGCGTCGAAGGGCGGTTGGAGACGCTCGGCGGCCGCGTCGAGGACGGGCGACTGCTGACGCCCGACTACCCCGACGCGCTCGGGCGCGTCTGGTCCGCGCTGACCTGCCCGACCGCGGGCGACGTGCTGCTGAGCGCGGCGCCCGGCTTCGAGTTCGTCGACTGGGGCGGCGCCGACCACGTCGGCGGCGGCAGCCACGGCTCGCTGCACAGGAGCGACTCGCTCGGTGCGCTGCTGTGGTGCGGAGTCGGGCGCGAGCGGCCGGTCGAGCGCGACGCGCGCGCGCAATGGGCGCTGCAGGACGTCGTCCCGCTCGTGACCGAGCACTTCGGCGTCGGCGGCGCCTGAGCGGCGCCTGGGCGCACGCCGCGGGTGCCGCGCCTGCGGCCGGGCCGACCGGCGGCGGCGGGTACGCTGTCCCGATGCAGGACGAGGCGTCAGCCGTCGCGCTGCCGCTGCACCGCCGCGTGCGGCACGGCATGCGCCACCCGGCCAACTGGCTCCAGCTCGTGCGCTTCGCGCTCGTGGGCGCGAGCGGCTACGTCGTCAACCTCGCGGTCTTCGTGTGCGCCGTGCACGTCGTCGGGATCGACTACAGGATCGCGGCGGTGCTGGCGTTCCTCGTCTCGGTCACGAGCAACTTCTGGCTCAACCGCCGCTGGACGTTCGACGCCCGCGGCGGCCACGCCGGCTTCCAGGCGGCTCGCTTCCTGACCGTGAGCGTCGTCGCGTTCCTGTTCAGCTACGGCGTGCTGGTGCTGCTCGTCGAGGACGCTCGCCTGCCCAAGGTGGTCGCGCAGGCGGTCGCGATCGTCACCGCGACGCCGCTGTCGTTCCTCGGCCAGAAGCTCTGGAGCTTCAGGGCATGAGGCGGGCCGCGGGGCGGGCCGTCGCGGCGGCCCTGCTGTTCGCGGCGCTGTTCGCGGTCCCGGCCGTCGCGGCGTCGGCCGCCCGGCTGCCCACCCCGGCAGTCATCCCGTCCTCGGCCGCGCCGGTGCTCGCCACGGGCACGACGGCGACGGACCCCAGCGCGCTCGGGACGCCGCCGAGCCCCTCGATCGCCCCCCCCGGCCATCGCCTCACCGCCGACCGCGCGATCGCGATCGCGGAGGCGGTCCCGAAGATCAAGCGCGTCAGACGCCAGCACCCCGGCGCCTACCCGGTCGCGTACACGAAGGGCGCTGCGCAGTGGCAGGTGTCCGTCTTCTCCAGAGACCGCCGCCGCGAGCTCGGCCAGGTCACGATCGACGACGCGAGCGGCGTCGTGCTCGAAGCCTGGACCGGCTACCAGGTGCCGTGGACGATGGCGCGCGGCTACGACGGCGCGTTCGGCCGGCGCGTGAACGCGTGGTACGTGTGGATCCCGATGTGCGCGCTGTTCGCGCTGCCGTTCCTGCCGTGGCGCCGGCGGCCGTCGTGGCTGCATCTCGACCTGCTCGCGCTGCTCGGCTTCTCCGTCTCGCTGGCGTTCTTCAACGCCGCGCGGATCGGGCTCTCGACGCCGCTCGTCTACCCGCTGCTCGCCTACCTGCTTGTCCGCATGCTGCTGATCGCGCGGCGCGGCCCGCGCGCGGAGCCGCTGCGGCTGCTCGTGCCCGTCTCGTGGCTGGCGATCGGGCTCGTCTTCCTCGTCGGCTTCCGCATCGGCCTGAACGTCACGAACTCGAACGTGATCGACGTCGGCTACTCCGGCGTGATCGGCGCGCACCGGCTCGTGCACGGCCAGCCGCTCTACGCCAGAGACTGGCCGAGCAACGACGCCTCCGGCGACACGTACGGCCCCGTCAACTACTACGCCTACGTGCCGTTCGAGCGGCTGTGGCCGTGGAGCGGCAGATGGGACGACCTGCCGGCCGCGCACGCCGCCGCCGTCGTCTTCGACCTGCTGACGATCGGCGCGCTGTTCCTGCTCGGCCGCCGCATCCGCGGCCCGTCGCTGGGGATCGTGCTCGCCTACGCGTGGGCCGCCTACCCGTTCACGCTCTACGCCTCCTCGACGAACTCGAACGACGCGCTCGTCGCGCTGATGCTCGTGCTCACGCTGCTGCTCGCGGGCCGGCCCGCGGCGCGCGGCGCGACCGCCGCGCTCGCGGGCCTGACGAAGTTCGCGCCGCTCGCGCTCGCGCCGCTGTTCGCGCGCACCCCGCGCGACGCGCGCCGCGGCGGCCTGCGGCCCGGCTTCGTCTCGTTCGCCGCCTACGCACTCGCGTTCGCCTTCACGGCCGCGCTCGCGCTGCTGCCGGTGCTGCTCTCCGGCAGCAGCCTGCGCACGTTCTGGGACCACACGATCGCGTTCCAGCAGGGGCGCAGCGCGCCGTTCTCGATCTGGGGGCTGTGGGGCGGCCTCGGCGGCCTGCGGACCGCGGTGCAGGCCGGCGCGGTGCTGCTCGCGCTCGCCGTCGGAGTCTGGCCGCGGCGCCCGACGCTCGCGCAGATGTCGGCCTGCGCCGCAGCGGTGCTGATCGCGCTGCAACTCGGGCTGACGTACTGGTTCTTCCTCTACATCGTGTGGTTCCTGCCGCTCGTGCTTGTCGCGCTGCTCGCGCGCTACGGGGAGCCGGCCGCGTCGGCCGCGACCGCGTACGCCGCCGGCTCAGCGGAACCCGGCCGGGGCGGGCAGCAGCAGCTGCTCGATCCCGTCGGCGCGCATGGGCTCTGACGAGCAGCGGACGACGACCGCGTTGAGCCACGGGTCCACCTCGGAGGGCTCGAACGTGACCGGCATCTGCGTCGTGAGCGCCTCGAGCGCCAGCTCGCGCTTGACGCCGATCACGCCGCCCCGCGCGCCCGTCATGCCGACGTCGGTGACGTAGGCAGTCCCGCCGGGCAGCACGCGCGCGTCGGCAGTCGGGACGTGCGTGTGGGTGCCGAGCACGGCGGTGACGCGCCCGTCGAGGTGCCAGCCCATCGCGACCTTCTCGCTCGTCGCCTCGGCGTGCATGTCGACCAGCACGTGGTCGGCGCGCTCGCGCAGCGCGTGCAGCGCCGCGTCCGCGTACGGGAACGCCGGATGCCCCGCGCGCATGTAGAGGTTCCCGGACAGGTTCACGACGCCGAGGCGCACGCCGTCGCGCTCGACGACGCACCAGCCGTGCCCCGGCTGGCTTCTGAGGAAGTTCGCCGGGCGCAGGATCCGCTCGTGCGCGTCGAGGTAGCCGTAGATGTCGCGCTGGCGGTACGTGTGGTTGCCGAGCGTGATGACGTCGACGCCGGCGTCGAAGAGCGCGTCGGCGATCTTCGACGTGATGCCGACGCCGTTGGCGGCGTTCTCGCCGTTGACGACGACGAAGTCGACCGCGTGGCGCTCGACCAGCTCCGGCAGCAGCGCCAGCAGCAGCCGGCGGCCCGTCGCGCCGACGACGTCGCCCACGAACAGGATCGCGACCGGTCTGCTCACGATGATTCACAGCCGATGGCCGACCAGCCCGAGACCACGCCGCCGGAGCCCGCCGCCGCACCCGTCCCCGTCGTGATCCCGCGCGGCGTCCAGCTCGTGCTGCTGCTCGTCGGGCTGCTCGCGGCCTGGGCGGTCGCGCGTGCGAGCGGCAGCGTGCTGCTGATCTTCATGATCGCCGGCGTCATCGCACTGATCCTCAATCCGCTCGTCAAGCGCGTCGAGCGCCGCGGCGTGCGGCGCGGCATGGCCGTGTTCGCGGTGTATATCGGATTGCTGGCGATCGTCGTCGGCGTCGCCGGACTGCTCGCCAACCCGGTCAGCACCCAGGTCGAGAACTTCCAGCGCGACGTTCCGAAGCTCGTCAGAGACGCGACGAAGTCGCTCGACGACGTGCAGAGCTTCCTCAACAGGCGCGGCATCAACGTCCACATCAAGACGCAGGGTCAGACTGCGCTGCAGACGCTGGAGACGAAGGTGCTGAGAGGCTCGGGCAACGTCGTCTCGTTCACGCGCGACCTGCTCCAGCGGATCGTCTCGGCGGCGTTCGCGCTGATCCTGATCCTCGTGATCTCGATCTACATGCTGATCTACGCGGAGGGGATCGGGAACGTCGTGCGCGCGGTGCTGCCGGCGGGCGACGGGACGCCGGAGGACGACTTCCCGCTGCGCACGCAGAAGGCCGTCTCCAGCTACGTGCGCGGGCAGCTGCTGTTCAGCGCGATCATGGGCGCCACCGCGGCGATCGCGCTGTGGATCTTCGGCGTCATCGGGATCTTCCCGGACGGCGAGCGCTACGCGCTGTTCTTCGGCGCGTTCTTCGGCCTGATGGAGCTGATCCCGTACATCGGCCCCGTGCTCGGCGCGATCCCACCGATCCTCGTCGCGCTCTTCAACGACCCGCTGAGCGCGGTCTGGGTCGCGCTGATGTTCCTCGCGATCCAGCAGCTCGAGGGCCACGTGGTCGCGCCGCAGGTGTTCGGGCTCTCGCTGCGCATCAACCCGCTGCTGATCATCTTCGCGCTGCTGTTCGGCGCCGAGCTGTACGGGATCGTCGGCGCGTTCGTGGCGCTGCCGGTCGCGGCGGTGCTGCGCGAGACGGTCGTCTACCTGCGCCGCCACGTCGTGCTGGAACGCTGGCCGGTGGCGCGCCCGCCTGAGGCTCCGCCTCCCGGTGCGCCGCTGATCTAGTCTGGGCTCGTGCCCGCACCCGTGGCGACGCAGAGAGCGACGCCGGCCGCGCTCGCCGCGACCGGGCTGACGAAGCGCTACGGCGAGCGCGTCGCGCTGCGCGAGGTGAGCTTTGCGGCGGCCCCCGGCGAGCTGGTCGCGGTGATCGGCCCCAACGGCGCCGGCAAGACGACGCTGCTGTCGATCCTCGCCGGGATCCAGCGTCCCGACGCCGGCGAGGTGACGCGCTCGCCGCGCGAGATCGGCTGGGTGCCGCAGCAGCCGGCCGTGTACTCGAAGCTGTCGGTCGCGGAGAACCTGCGGCTGTTCGCGCGGCTGGAGAAGGTCGCCGACGTGGACGCGGTCGTCACCGGCATGCTCGAGCAGACCGCGCTGCAGGAACGCGCCGGCGACGAGCTGGGAACGCTCTCGGGCGGCAACCGCCAGCGCGTCAACATCGCGATCGGCCTGCTCGCCGAGCCGCCGGTGCTGCTGCTCGACGAGCCCTCCGCCGCGCTCGACCCGCGCCAGCGCGCGCGCCTGTGGGAGTTCGTCGGCGCGCAGGCGGCGAACGGGACCGCGGTGATCTTCTCGACGCACGACGTGCAGGAGGCCGAGCGCTACGCCGACCGCGTGCTCGTGCTCGCCGACGGCGAGCTGCTGTTCGCCGGCAGCGCCGCCGAGCTGGCAGCCGCCGTCGGAGGCGACGAGGCCGCTGGCCCGCGCGACTTCGAGACGGCGTTCGTGCAGTTCCTGCGCGAGCGGGGGCACTGATGGGCGTCCGCTCGCGTCGCGCCCGCCGGGCGGCGCCGGGGCGCCGCGCCTGATGCGCTGGCTGCTGCTCAAGGACCTGCGCATCCTGCGCCGCTCGCCGCTGCTGGTGGCGCTGCTCGTGGTCTACCCGATCGCGATCGCGCTGCTGATCGGCTTCGCGCTCTCCCGCGGGCCGGACAAGCCGACGATCGCGCTCGTGGACGAGATCCCGCACACGCAGCGCAGCTTCGCCGTCGCCGGCTCGAAGCTCAATGCCGACGAGTACCTGCCCGCCCTGCTCAGATCGGTGAACGTCGTCAGAGCCGCGACGCGCGCCGCCGCCGAGCGGCTCGTGCGCGACGGCAAGGTGCTCGGCGCCGTCGTGCTGCCGCCCGACATCACGCAGAAGCTCGCGACCGGCACCGAGCAGCCGACGATCGAGGTGCTCTACAACGGCGCGGACGCCGTCAAGCAGCGCTACGTCGACTCCGTCATCAACGCGCGCATGGCGGAGGCCAACGTCGCGCTCTCGCGCCGCTTCCAGCAGGCGACCGTCGGCTACCTGAACCTGCTGCTGAACGGCGGCACGCTCACCGTGCTGGGTCGCGCCGTCGACATCCTCGGCTTGAAGAACGCACACGCGATCGTGGCCGGCGCGATCGCGGCGCTGCCGCCGGGCTCGCCGCTGCGCACCTCGCTCGGGCAGGTGTCCGACTTCGGGCGGCTCGCGATCGACAACCTCGGCGTCTCGAAGGACGTGCTGAGATCGGTCGGCCAGCCGGTGGTGGTGAGAAAGACGATCGTCGGCGGCAAGCGCACGCCGCTCGACACGTTCGCGGCAGCCGTCGCGGTGACCGTCTCGCTGATGTTCCTGACGTTGCTGCTCGCCGCCGGCCTGCTCGCGCTGGAGCGCGAGGAGCACGCCTTCTCGCGGCTCGTGCGCGGACTCGTCTCCCGCCTCGGCCTGCTCGTCGAGAAGATCGGCCTGGCGGCGGCGTGCGCGTTCGCGGTGACGCTGGCGATGCTGCTCGCGCTCGGCGGCTTCTTCATCGCGCTGGACTGGGGGCGGCTGCCGCAGTGGCTGCTCGCGCTCAGCTTCGGCGCGGTCGCGTTCGCGGCGCTCGGCGTCGCGCTCGGCGGCCTCGCGCGCGAGGTCCGCACCGCGTCGCTGCTCGCGTTCCTGCTGTCGCTGCCGATCGCGTTCCTCGCGCTGGTGCCGAGCGGAGCTGTGTCCTCGGCGCTCTACGACGTCGTGCGGGCGGTGTCTGCGATCTTCCCGTTCAAGGCGACCTTGCAGGCGCTGGACGCGGGGTTGAACGGCGGCGGCGGCCTGCCGGCCGCGCTCGCGCACCTGGCCGCGTTGGCTGTGGCCTATACCGCGCTGGCTCGCCTGGCGCTGCGTCGCTTCGGCTGAGCGCCGCTCCGGGCGCTGCTGAGGCTGCGGGCCGCGCCGGTTGAGGCATCGAGGGGGAGGGAGCGGGGGTTGCGCAGCCGACGTCGGCGGCCATCCCAAGGACCCGTGCCGGGCATGAGCGTCACTTTCTTCCCGCTCAGCGGGAAGAACCCGCACCTGATCATGCGAAGCAGGCGATCCGACCGCCCACACGGCCGGCGGGGGCCAGCCTGCGCCCGGGCCCTGCTCCCTCCCCTTCGATGCCCGACCAGCCCCGCCAGCACGCCGCCTGCGCCCGAGTGGCGCGCCAGCCCCCGCCGGATATCCTCCGAACCGCATGTCCTTCCCCGCTACGCGCCTGCGCCGGCTGCGCCGATCCGCCTCGCTGCGCGCCTTCGTCCGCGAGACGCGACTCGACGCCGGCGACCTGATCCTGCCGCTGTTCGTCACGCACGGCGCGGACCGCCGAGAGCCGATCTCGACGATGCCGGGCGTCGAGCGGCTCAGCATCGAGCACGCGGTCGCGGAGGCCGCCGAGGCGGCTGCGCTCGGGATCGCGGCTGTGATGCTGTTCGGGATCCCGGCGGAGAAGGACGAGGAGGGCTCCGGCGCCTGGGACGACGAGGGCGTCGTGCAGCTCGCGATCCGCGCGATCAAGGAGCGCACGCCCGAGCTGCTCGTGATCCCCGACCTGTGCCTGTGCGAGTACACCTCGCACGGCCACTGCGGCATCCTGCGCGGCGACACCGTCGACAACGACGCGACGCTGCCGCTGCTCGCCCGCACCGCCGTCTCCCACGCGCGCGCAGGCGCCGACGTGATCGCGCCGAGCGACATGATGGACGGGCGCGTCGGCGCGATCCGCGCGGCGCTCGACGACGAGGGCTTCGAGGACCTCCCGATCCTCGCCTACTCCGCCAAGTTCGCCTCCGTCTTCTACGGCCCGTTCCGCGAGGCGGCCGGCTCAAGCCCCGCGACCGGCGACCGCCGCGGCTACCAGATGGATCCCGCCAATGGCGAGGAGGCGCTGCGCGAGGTGCTGCTCGACGTCGAGGAGGGCGCGGACCTCCTGATGGTCAAGCCCGCGCTGCCCTATCTCGACGTCGTCCGGCGGGTCAAGGACGTGACGCGCATGCCCGTGGTGGCCTACAACGTCGGCGGCGAGTATGCGATGGTGAAGGCCGCCGCCGCGGCCGGCGCCCTCGACGAGCGGGCGACCGTGCTCGAGGTGCTCACGTCGATCCGCCGCGCCGGCGCCGACGCCGTCATCACCTACCACGCGAAGGACGCCGCCAGATGGCTGTCAGAGATGGCATAACCGACACCGGACCGGCGACGCCGAAGCTGCGCAGCCGCAAGCACGGCGCTGCGATCCCGCTGCAGGAGCTGGACAGACGCCTGCTCAACCTGATGCAGGGGAGGTTCCCGATCGAGCCGCGCCCGTACGCGCGCGTGGCCGAGCTGGCCGGCATCGACGAGAAGGCCGCGATGGCGCGCGTCCAGCACCTGCTCGACCAGCGCATCATCCGCCAGGTCACGCCGATCTTCGACACGCGCGCGCTCGGCTACAGCTCGATGCTCGTGGCCGCCAAGGTCGACGCCGAGAACCCGCACCGCGCGGCGAGCGTGATCAACGCGCACCCCGGCGTCTCGCACAACTACCTGCGCAACCACGAGTTCAACCTGTGGTTCACGATCGCGACGGAGCCGGACTCGAAGCTCGGCCTCGACGGCACGCTTCAGGCGCTCGCCGAGGAGGCCGGCGCCGAGTCGTTGCGCCAGCTGCCGACGCTCAAGCTGTTCAAGATCCGCATGGACTTGGAGATGGAGGGCTCGACCGAGGACCTCGCGAGAGCCGCCGTCGCCGCCGACCCGGTCGAGCTGGACCCACAGCCGTACGACGACTTCGACGTCGCCGTCATCCGCGCGCTGCAAGGCGACATGCCGGTCGTCCCCGAGCCCTACGCGCCCGCGGCCGCCGAGCTGGGCGTCACCCAGGAGCGCTTCCTCGACCACCTCGCCGGCATGCAGGAGCGCGGCCTGCTGCGGCGCGTCGCCGCGATCCTCTACCACCGCCGCGCCGGCTTCTCCGCCAACGGCATGGGCGTGTGGAAGGTGCCCGACGCCGACATCCTCGACGTCGGCCGGCGGATGGCCGCGGTGCGCGGCATCTCGCACTGCTACCAGCGCCCCACGTACGCGGACTGGCCCTACTCGGTCTTCACGATGGCGCACGGCCGCAGCAAGGAGGAGTGCGACGCGATCCTCGACGCGATCGCCGAGATGACCGGCATCGAGGAGCGCGCGACGCTCTACTCCTCGACCGAGTTCAAGAAGATCCGCCTGCTGTACTTCACGGACGAGTTCAAGGCGTGGGAACGTGAGCACGCGGGCGTCTGAGGACGCGCCAGCGCTCGCCGACGCCCGCTCCGCCGAGCTGTACGCCCGCGCCGCCGAGCTGCTGCCCGGCGGCGTCAACTCGCCGGTGCGCGCGATGCGCGCGATCGGCCGCGACCCGCTGTTCGTCGCGCGCGGCGAGGGCTGCGAGCTGGTCGACGTCGACGGCAACCGCTACGTCGACTGGGTCTGCTCGTGGGGGCCGCTGATCCACGGCCACGCGCACCCCGAGGTCGTGCGCGCCGTGACCGACGCCGCCGCGCTCGGCACGTCCTTCGGCGCGCCGACGCCCGGCGAGGTCGAGCTCGCCGCCGAGATCGTCGCGCGCGTGCCGTCCGTCGAGATGGTCCGCATGACCTCCTCCGGCACCGAGGCGTCGATGAGCGCGCTGCGGCTCGCGCGCGCCGCGACCGGCCGCGAGGCGATCCTCAAGTTCGCCGGCGCCTACCACGGCCACGTCGACGGCCTGCTCGCGGAGGCCGGCTCGGGCCTGGCGACGCAGGGGATCCCCGCCAGCCCTGGCGTGCCCGAGGCGGCCGCGAAGCAGACGATCGTCGTGCCGTGGAACGACCGCGACGCGCTCGTCGCTGCGACGAGCCACTACGAGCTGGCCGCGGTCGTCGCCGAGCCCTACCCGGCGAACATGGGGCTCGTCCCGCCGCAGCCGGGGTTCCTGGAGCTGCTGCGCGAGCGCGCCGACGACAACGGCGCGCTGCTCGTCTTCGACGAGGTCATCAGCGGCTTCCGCGTCGCGCCCGGCGGCGCGCAGGAGCGCAGCCAGGTGACGCCCGACCTCACGATCATGGGCAAGGTGATCGGCGGCGGGCTGCCGGCCGCCGCCTACGGCGGGGCTGCTGAGCTGATGGAGCGGATCGCTCCCGCCGGCGACGTCTACCAGGCCGGCACGCTGTCGGGGAACCCGCTCGCGGTCGCCGCCGGCCTCGCGACGCTGCGCCTGCTCGACGAGGGCGCCTACGCGCGCCTGGCGAGAACGACCGAGCTGCTCGCCGACGGCCTGCGCGAGGCGATCCGCGCCGGCGGCTGGTTCGGCAGGGCGCACGTCGCGAGCGTTCCCGGCCTGCTGACCGTCTTCTTCCGGCGCGACCGCGTGAAGGACTACGCCGACGCCGCCGCCTGCGACCGCGCGGCATACGGATCGTGGTGCCGCGAGCTGCTCGGCCGGGGCGTCTACCCGCCCGCCTCGCAGTTCGAGGCGTGGTTCCCCTCGCTCGCGCACGACGAGGCGGCGATCGAGCGGACCGTCGAGGCGGCGACCGCGGCGTTCGCGGCGCTGGGGCGGGAGCGGCGCACGTGAGCGGCGCGCGGCAGCTCGCCGAGGCGGTGCGCGCCGAAGGCGGACTGCTCGCCGACGCGCTCGGCGCGGCCCCAGCGGAGGGCTCGCCCGCCGACGAGCCGCTGCTCGCCGAGGTCCCGAGCGGGCCCTACGCGCTCACGCTCGCGGCCGTGCGGGAGGGCTACCTGCTGCACTACGGCGAGGGTCGCGTCGTCGCGACGCGGGACGGCGGCCTGGCGCTGCTCGGCGGCGACCGGCTCTACGCGCTCGCGCTCGCCGAGCTGGCCGCGCTGGGCGACCTCGACGCCGTCGCCGCGCTCGCCGACCTGATCTCCGATTGCGCTCGCTCCCACGCCGAGGAGGAGCCGGCGCTGGCGGCCGCGGCATGGCGCGCGGCGGTGGACGCGATCGGCCGCAGGGCATAGCGATAGGCGCTGCCGGCCGGCGCACCCGTGCGACGCCGGACCGGCTGTTGGCGCTATGGTTCGCGGCCGCGGTCGCTTGGCGGCCGCCCGCACGACCCCAGCAGAGCACGACCCGTGGCCGACAGACACCAGAAGAGCTCGCCGTACACCGCCGACCGCGGAATCCCCGGCGCCTTCGACGGCGAGACCGTCACCCGCCGCCGCTTCATGGGCGCCGCCACCCACACGCTCGGCGCCGTCGCCGCTGGCGCGTTCGCGCTCCCCGCGCTCGGCTTCGCGCTCGGGCCGGTCTTCGAGCGCACGAAGATGCCGTGGCAGTCGGTCGGCCCGCTGACCGACTTCACCGAGGACACGTACTACCCGCGCGTGATCCAGATCGTCGCCGGCATCGGCGAGGCCGGCAAGACGACCGTCTACGTGCGCAAGCGCAACCCCGCGATCGACACCGAGCCCGGCGGCAAGTCGGCCGCGATCGTGATCTCGACGCGCTGCAACCACCTCGGCTGCCCCGTCCGCTTCACCGCCGCCGCGGGCAAGTTCATCTGTCCCTGCCACGGCGGCGTCTACGACTTCCGCGGCATCCGCGAGGGCGGGCCGCCGGTGCGCCCGCTCGACCGCTTCTACACGAGAGTCGACAACGGCCTCGTGATGGTCGGCCCGCGCTACAGCGTCAACAGCCAGCTGCGCCGCTTCTCGCCGCGCGACCCGGGCGAGCCGCTCGACGGCATCGGCCAGTACCTCTACCCGGCGCGCTTCTCGACGCCCGAGAAGGCGGGGAGATAGCCGATGCCGAGAGTGAAGCTGCCCGCCCCGCCGGTGCCGCCGGCGCTCAAGCCGGCGCCGCCGCGCCCGGGCACCGGCAACGGCAGAGTCGGCCCGCTCGATCACGCCGCCGAGGCCGGCATGACCGTCGTCGACTGGATCGACGAGCGCACGTCGCTGTCCGGCGGCGTGCGCTGGCTGCTCTTCCGCAAGGTCCCGAAGGGGACGAACTGGTTCTACACGCTCGGCTCGGCGGCGATGTTCGCCTTCCTGTCGCAGGCGGTGACCGGCGTCTTCCTCGCGATGTACTACGACCCGTCGCCCACGCAGGCGTACGAGTCGATCCGCTACGTGACGAACGAGGCATTCCTGGGCCAGTTCGTGCGCGGCATGCACAAGTGGGGATCGAGCGTGATGGTGATCCTCGTCTTCCTGCACATGGGGCGCACGTTCTTCTTCGGCGCGTACAAGTACCCGCGCGAGCTGAACTGGGTCATCGGCGTCGTGCTGCTGATCCTCACGATGACGATGTCGTTCACGGGCTACCTGCTGCCGTTCGACCAGCGTTCCTACTGGGCGACGATCGTCGGCGTGAACATCAACGGCACCGGCCCGCTGATCGGCCCCTACCTGTCCGACTTCCTGCGCGCGGGCCCGGAGTTCGGCGCCACGACGCTGTCGCGCTTCTACGCGATCCACATGATGCTCGTGCCCGGGCTGCTCGCCGCGCTGATCGGCGCCCACCTCTACCTCGTCGCCAAGCTCGGAACGACCGCCCCGCCGTGGCTGAAGGCGGAGCCGGACGAGCGGCTGACCGAGGCGGAGGTCTGATCCGCTCATGAACCAGCGCGAGAAGGAGCACTACCTCCGCGAGTACGCGATCCTGAAGACAAAGGGGAAGCCGTTCTTCCCGTACGCGGTCGCGAAGGACTCCGCGATGGCCGTGATCGTGATGGCCGTGATCATCACGATGTCGATCGTGCTCGGCGCCGAGATGGGCCCGAAGGCCGATCCGACGACAACGACGTACGTGCCGCGGCCCGAGTGGTACTTCTTCTTCCTGTTCGAGCTGCTGCGCGTCATCAAGCCGCCGAACTTCGTCCCGCTCGCCACGATCGGCGTGCCGACGATCTGCATGATCCTGCTGTTCCTGCTGCCGTTCTACGACCGCAGCCCGGAGCGGCGGCCCGAGCGGCGGCCGGTCGCGACGACGGCGGGCCTCTTCACGATCGCGGCGATGGCGTACCTCACCTACCTCGGCGCCAGCGCCGGCTCGCCGAATGAGATCGATCTGAAGCCTCCCTCCGGCTTGAAGGGCGCGGCGCTGATCGAATGGAACAAGGGACGCCTCGTGGCCGCCCAGTCCGGCTGCCTCGCCTGCCACAAGATCGGCGAGAACGGCAACGACGGCCCCGGTCCGCACCTGACGCAGATCGGCGGGACGCTGCCGGCCTCGGCGATCGCGCAGACGCTGCGCAACCCGACGGCGCCGATGCCGTCTTTCCAGAGCCTCGCCGAGACGCAGCCCGCGAAGTTCAGAGCGCTCGTCTCGTTCCTCAGCCAGCTCAAGTAGCCCCGTCCGGAGCGCGCGCATGACCGCGAACGGCGCCACACGCGATGCGGTCCCGCCCACCCCCGCGGGCGGCACGCTGGAGGAGCCGCAGGTGCGCGCGATGTTCGACCGCATCGCGCGCGTCTACGACGTCATGAACTCGGTGATGACCGCCGGCATGCACCATCGCTGGCGCGAGCGCGCGGCCGATCTGGCCCAGCTCGCCCCGGGAGCGCGCGTGCTCGACGTCGCATGCGGCACAGGCGATCTCGCGCTCGAGCTCGCCGGCCGCGTCGGCCCCGGCGGCGAGGTCGTCGCGTGCGACTTCTCCGAGCGGATGATGGCGCTCGGCCGCACGAAGGCGGCGGCGGCCGCCGCGCGCGACCCGGAAGCGCGTGCGCCGATCCGCTTCGAGTGGGCCAACGCGCTCGAGCTGCCCTACGCCGACGACGGATTCGCCGCCGCGACCGTCGGTTTCGGCGTGCGCAACTTCTCCGACCTCGAGCGCGGCCTGTCCGAGCTGGTGCGCGTCGTGCGTCCCGGCGGCCATGTCGTCGTGTTGGAGATGACGACGCCGAGGCGTCCGCCGCTGTCGTGGTTCTTCCGCGTCTGGTTCGATCGCGTCGTGCCCCTTCTGGGCCGCCTCGCCGGCGACTCGGACGCGTTCGCCTACCTGCCGAGCTCGGTGCGCCGCTTCCCCGGTCCGCGGGAGCTGGCGGCGACGATGGAGCGCTGCGGCATGCGCTCGATCAGATACGTGCTGACCGCCGGCGGGATCATCGCGATCCACGTCGGCGAGGTCGCGTGAACGGCGCCGCCGAACGCGCGCCGCGACGGACGGGCGCCGACGCCGTCGAGCTGGTCCTGCGCGCGGGCGGTCCGCGCCTCGCCGGCCTGCTCGAGCGCACGGAGGAGCGCCTCGTCGCGCTTGCTGCGGGGCACGGCGAGACGCTCGCACGCCACGCGACGGCGACGATCTCCGCCGGCGGCAAGCGCCTGCGGCCGCTGCTCGTCTTTCTCGCCGCCGGCGCGACGGCCGGACCGGCGGGAGAGGAGCGGCTCGTGCGCGCCGCCGTCGCTGTCGAGCTGATCCACAGCGCGAGCCTCGTGCACGACGACGTGCTGGACGCCGCCGCGCTGCGCCGCGGCGCGCCGACCGTCGTCGCCGCCGCCGGCCGCACGATAGCCACCGCCACCGGCGATCTGCTGTTCTCGCGCGCGTTCGCCGAGCTCGCCCGCGGGGGCGCCGGCGCGCTCGCCGACGTGCGCGCGCTGTCGGCGGCCGCCTCCGCGCTCGCCGCCGGGGAGCTGCTTCAGCGCACGGACGCATGGGACCCGGCGATCTCGCTCGAGCGCTATCTCCATCGCTGCGAGCTGAAGACCGGCAGCCTGTTCGAGGCGGCCTGCCGGCTCGGCGCGCTCGCGGGCGACGGCGGCGAGACCGCCGCGGACGACGAGGAGGCGACCCCGGCCGCGCTCGCGCGCTTCGGGCGCCGCATCGGCCTCGCCTTCCAGCTCCTCGACGACGTGCTCGACGTGGCCGGGCCGCCCGAGCGGACCGGCAAGGCGCGCGGCACCGACCTGCTCGACGGGACGGTCACGCTGCCGCTGATCCTCGCGCGCGAGCGCGACCCCGCGCTCGCGCGCCTCGACCTGCGGGCGCTGCGCTCGCCTGAGGAGGCCGAGGAGCTGTGCGAGCGCATCGCGGCGACCGGTGCGCTTGCGAGCGCCAGAGCCCGGGCGCTCGACGTCGTCGAGCGGGCGCGAGCGGGGCTGCCGACGCTGCCGCCCGAGCAGCGCGGAGCGCTCGAGCTGGTCGCCGAGGGCGTCGTGGAGCGCTACGCGTAGGCGCCGTCCAGGTCGGCCCGACGCGCGTCCGCCGGATCCGCCGGCGTCAGAAGTCCTCGGGCAGGATCGCCCCGGCGTGCAGCGCGACCACGAAGCGTTCGACGGCGTCCTCCATGTTGGCGCGCATGAGTCGCAGCAGGTCGCGCACGAGCGCCTCGGTCCCGCGGTCGAGCTCCTCGTCGAAGCGTTCGACGGTGGCCTCGTCGAAGACGTCGGCGTCCCACCATTCGCAGTTCGGGCACTGGATCGTGACCGCCCACTCGTGCGGCCCGGCCTGCTCCCACGCCACCGGCGCGACGAGCTGCGACGCGCATTGCGGGCAGACGTGCAGGCCGGTCTCCGTCGTGCGCGCCTCGCCGCCCTCGACGGAGAGGACGTCGACGGCCTGCCCGGTCGGGAGCGTCACGCGGCGAGTCGAGCGATGGTCGGCGGGGTGGCTCATGGCGTCTCTGGCCACAGGATCGGCCGTCCTGCCCTCGGACTTGAGCGGCGCATCCACAGACCTGCGGGGGAATCCACGGATGCCGGCCGCGGCTGGGCGCTACGCTGTGCGGACCCCATCGGAGGCTTCCCGTGTTCTCGCAGATCGGTCCGCTCGAGATCGTCCTCGTCATCGTCGTCCTGCTGATCGTGTTCGGCCCGAAGCGGCTGCCCTCCCTTGGCCGGTCGCTCGGCTCCGGGCTGCGCGAGTTCAAGGACTCGATCGCCGGCGAGGGCAAGCACGACGACGACGCGTCCGAGCGGCCCGCGCTGGCCGAGGCGCGCGCCGAGACGCCCGCCGCCCAGTCCGCCGAGTCGGCTCCCGAGCGGCGCCCCTGACGCTCCCGCCGTCCGGCCCATGGCAACAACGCTCAAGCCGATCGGCCATGAGGACCGGCTCACGCTCGTCGACCACCTCGACGAGCTGCGCTCGCGCCTGATCGTCTGCCTCGCCGCGCTCGTCGTCGCGTTCGGCTTCTGCTTCTGGCAGAACGGCGCGCTGCTGAACCTGCTCAACAAGCCGCTGAAGGAGAGCACCCCGACCACGCAGCACGCCCAGGGCAACGGGCGCCTCGCGCAGGCTGCAAACGCCCAGCTCGTCGTGCAGAGAGGGCTCGCCGCGACCGCCAGAGCGTTCGCCGCGCTCGCCGGCGCGAGCAACCTCACGCCCGCGCAGAGACGCGAGTTCGCCGCGGCGGCTGCTCAGGTCGGCGCCGCCGCTGCCGCGCTGCCGAAGACGACGCCGCCGCGCGTGCCGATCACGACCGGCGTGGGCGAGCCGTTCACCGTGACCCTCACGGTCGCCGCCTACTTCGCGCTGCTGTTCTCGCTGCCGGTGATCCTCTACCAGCTCTACGCCTTCGTGCTGCCGGCGTTCAGCCCGCGCGAGCGCAGAGTCGCGCTGCCGCTGATGATGATGGTGCCGGTGCTGTTCCTCGGCGGTGTGGCGTTCGGCTTCTACCTCGTGCTGCCGCCAGCGATCTCGTTCCTGCAGAACTTCAACAACACGAACTTCGACGTCCTGATCCAGGCGAGAGACTATTACCGCTTCTCGATCATGGTCCTGCTGGCGATGGGGTTGATCTTCCAGCTGCCGGTCGGCCTGCTCGCGCTCGATGCCGCAGGGATCGTGAACGCGCGGATGCTGCGGTCGATCTGGCGCTACGCGATCGTCGCGATCGCGATCGTCGCGGCGCTGCTGCCGGGTGTGGACCCGGTCACGACGACGATCGAGATGGTACCGCTGCTGCTGCTCTACGGCCTGAGTATCCTGCTGCTGGAGATCGCCGACCGGCGACGGGGGAGCCAGGACGAGGTCGCCTCGTACGACGACATGGACGAAGGAACCTGACAATGCTGTTCGACCTGCAGAGCCGCGGCCGCAGAACCGCGGTGAAGATCATCTACCTGGGCCTCGCGGTGCTGATGGGCGGCGGCCTGCTGCTGTTCGGCATCGGCACCGGCACCGGCCAGGGCGGCTTCTTCGACATCTTCAGCAACAACGGCAAGGGGGCGACCTCGCAGATCAGCAGCGCCGAGACGAGCGCGGCCAGAAAGGTCAGACTCCACCCGAACGATCCGAGGGCGTGGTATGCGCTCGCGTATGCCCGCTACCTGTCCGCGCCGTACGACAACACGCTCAACAGCGGCAACGGCGGCTTCACCAGCACAGGCAGAGCCAAGCTCTCCCAGGCATCCGCGGCGTGGCAGCACTACCTCAAGCTCGAACCGCATCCGAGTGCGACGCTCGCGCATCTGATGGCAAACGCCTATTCGCAGACCGGGCTCAACCAGCCGGCGTCCGCGGCCAGCGCGATGGAGATCGTCACCGGGTCGCAACCTTCCTATGCGAACTACGCCACGCTCGCCGAGTACGCCTACCTCGCCAACGAGATGCGCAAGGGCGACCTCGCCGCCGCCAAGGCGGTATCGCTGGCACCCTCGGCGCAGCAGAAGCTGCTGAGAAACAACCTCGACAGCATCAAGAGACAGGTGCTGCAGCAGGGTGCGAGAGGCGGCGTAGGCGGCGGTGTCGTCGGCACCGGCTGACGCGCGGGCCGTGTGCACGCCGCGCCGGCCGTCCGGCGCGGCGAGTGCAGATCTCGCCGTCACCGGCTACCATCCCTGGCTCGCCGGCGCGCGTCGGCGTCCCCCGGGCCGTTAGCTCAACTGGCAGAGCAGGGGACTCTTAATCCCAAGGTTGGAGGTTCGATTCCTCCACGGCCCATCGTCCGTCGATCGCGGGCCCTCAGCCGGCCTCGGCGTGCTCGGGCTCCCGGCTGCGCTCGCTTGCAGCGGCGCGCGCCTCGTAGGCGGCGCGGGCGGAGAAGTCGGCGTCGGCGAGGATGCGATCGGCCTTCGCGCTGCGGCCCAGCGCCTCCGCGACGCGCCGTGGCAGCAGCGCGCCAAGGCGGACGAGGGCATTGATCTCCTTCGGCACGTAGACGTCGTGACGCGGATGCTCGAGCGCCTGGACGATCGCGTCGGCGACCTGCTCGGGCTCGACCGTCGCGGTCAACCCGCGCCCTCTCACGAGTCCCGCAGCCAGCTCCGTGTTGACCGGCACCGGCATGACGACGCTCGTCTCGACGCCGCTGCCGCGCAGCTCGCCGCGGATCGCCTCCGTCAGCCCGACGACCGCGTGCTTGGTCGCCGAGTAGGTCGCGCCCCCGGCGACGCCGGTCTTGCCGGCCGTCGAGGCGACGTTCACGAGGTGGCCGCTGCGGCGCGGCTGGAAGCGCTGGAGGGCGAGCTTCGAGCCGTAGATCACGCCGTGCAGGTTGATGTCGATCTGGCGCGCGGCGACCGCGTCGTCCTCTTCGGCGAAGCGCCCGAGGTGCATGATCCCGGCGTTGTTGACGAGCACGTCGAGCGGCCCGAGTCGCTGCTCGACGTCGTCGAGGAAGCGCTCGAACGAGCCGCGGTCGGTCACGTCGAGCGCGATCGCGATCGCGCCTCCGCCCAGCTCCTCCGCCGTCCGCTCGGCCAGCTCGACGTCGACGTCGCCGATAGCGACCTTCGCGTCCTTGCGCACGAGGGCTGCGGCCGTCGCACGGCCGATCCCGCGCGCGCCGCCGGTGATCGCGACGACCTTGCCGGTGAGCGGACGGGGCTGCTTGGCCATGGGGGCTCCTTGACGGTGGACGACGGACTGGCTACGCAGCCAGTCTGCCGACCCGCACCGTGGAGCGCAAGCGCGCGGAGCGCGACTATTAGCATTCGCACCCATGGCGACCGCCCACCTCGCGTGCCTCGACGGCGTCGTCATGCCCGCAGCCGACGCCGCGATTCCCGCGACCGACGAGGGCCTGCTGCGCGGCGACGGCGTCTTCGAGGTGCTGCGGCTCTATGGCGGGAGGCCATTCGCGCTGGAGGAGCACCTGGCTCGTCTGGACCGCTCGGCCACGCTCCTGCGCCTGCCGATTGACCCGGACGCTGTTCGCGCCGACGTCGCGCGCCTGCTCGCGGCGGCCGGCGGAGAGCCCGACCCCGGGCTGCTGCGAGTCGTGCTCACGCGCGGCGGACGGCGCCTGCTGCTGACCGAGGAGCTGCAGGCGCACGCGCCGGCGATCCGGCTCGCGACCGTCACCTACGCGCCGGTGCGCCTGCTCGACGGGATCAAGTCGCTCTCCTATGCCGCGAACATGCTCGCGACGCGGCTGGCGCACGAGTGGAGCGGGCCGGGAGGCGCCGACGAGGCGCTGCTCGTCACCCCGCACGGGCGCGTGCTGGAGGCGCCGACCTCCTCGATCTTCTGGGTCGCGGACGGCGTCGTCCGCACGCCGCCGCTGAGCGACCACATCCTCGCCTCGATCACGCGCGCGCTCGTGATCGAGCTCTCGAGCGCCGAGGAGCGGTCGTGCACGCCCGACGACCTGTTCGCCGCCGATGAGGCGTTTCTCGCCTCGACGACGCGGGAGATCCAGGCCGTCGCATCGATCGGCGGCGTGCGGATCAGCGAGGACGCGCCCGGCCCGGTCACGCACGACCTCGCCGCCCGCCTGCACGAGCGGATCCTGCGCGAGCTGGACGCGGCCGCGTGATGCGCGTCCTCACCGTCATCGGGAACCGTCCGCAGTTCATCAAGGCATCGGCTGTCTCCTCGCGCCTGCGCGCGCTCGGCGAGGAGGTCACGGTCCACACCGGCCAGCACTACGACGCCGAGCTTTCGCAGGTCTTCTTCGATGAGCTGGAGCTGCCGCCGCCCGACCGCCTGCTCGGCGTCGGCGGCGGCACGAACACCTCGCAGACGGCGCGCATGCTGGCCGCCTTGGAGCCGCTGCTCGCTGAGGTCGCGCCGGACGCGGTGCTCGTCTACGGCGACACGAACTCGACGCTCGCGGGCGCGCTCGCGGCCGTGCAGGCAGCGGTCCCGGTCGCGCACGTCGAGGCCGGCATGCGCTCGTTCGACCGCGCGATGCCGGAGGAGGTCAACCGCGTCGTGACCGACCACCTGAGCGCGCTGCTGCTGTGCCCGTCGCAGACGGCGGTCGACAACCTCGGCCGCGAGTCGGTCGCGGGCACGGTGGAGCTGGTCGGCGACGTGATGGTGGACGTCGCGCAGCTGATGCAGCCGGCCGCGCGGGCGCTCACGGGGGCGCTGGAGCCTTACGGCGTCGAGCGCGGCGCCTACCTGCTCGCGACCGCGCACCGCGCCGGCAACGTCGACGACCCGGAGCGCCTCGCACTGCTCGCCGAGCTGCTGCTGGCGCTGCCGCTGGCGACGGTGCTGCCGCTGCACCCGCGCACGCGCGCTCGCCTGGAGGCAGCCGGCCTGCTCGACGCACTCGCCGGCGCGCCGCACGTGCGCTTGGCGCCGCCGCTCGGCTACCTCGACTTCACCGCGCTGCTGTGCAACGCGCGCGCGGTCGTGACCGACTCCGGCGGCGTGCAGAAGGAGGCATACCTCGCCGGCGTGCCGTGCGTGACGCTGCGCCCGAGCACCGAGTGGGTCGAGACGGTCGACGCCGGCTGGAACGCGCTCGTCGACCTCGACGCCGACGCCGCGCTCGCCGCGCTGCAGACGGCGCCGCCCACTGCGCGCCCGCCGCTCTACGGCGACGGCCGCGCCGGCGAGCGGGTGGCCGAGGCTGTGCGGGCGCTCGCCGCCGGCGCGCCCGCGGCCGCCTGACGCTCCGGCGCGGCGAGGAGCGGCGGCTTCTTCCCGCTGTGCGAGAAGAGAACGCCGCTGATCCCGCCTCACGGCCGCCCGATCCGCCGCAATGCCACGCCGGCTGCAGCGAACGGCGCCGGGTCGAGCACGTCGCGCCCGTCGACCACGGCTCGCGCGCCGGCGAGATCCGCGGGCGTGAGCGCGCGGTACGCGTCGTGGTCGGCCTGCAGGATCGCGCCGTCGATCGCGCCGCCGTCCCACGGCTCGAAGCCGAGCGCGCGCAGCTCCGCCTCGTCGTAGAGCGGGTCTGCGGCGATGACGCTCGCGCCGCGCGCGGCGAGCGCGTCGCGCAGCGAGAACGCGCCTGAGAAGGCGGTCTCCTTCACGCCGCCGCGGTAGGCGACGCCGAGGATCAGCACGCGCGTGCCGCCGAGGTCGTCGGTGCGCAGCGCGCGTCCCAGCAGCTCGACCGCGTACGCCGGCATCGCGCGGTTGACCTCGCGCGCGACCGCGGGCAGCCGCGCCTCGGGCGCGCCCTCCAGGAAGAAGTGCGGGTAGACGGGGATGCAGTGCCCGCCGACGGCGACGCCCGGCCGGTGGATGTGGCTGAACGGCTGGCTGTTGGCGGCCTCGATCACGCGCTCGACGTCGACTCCGACGCGGTCGGCGTGGCGCGCCAGCTCGTTCGCGAACGCGATGTTGAGGTCGCGGTAGGTCGTCTCGGCGAGCTTCGCCAGCTCGGCCGCCTCGGCCGAGCCCATCGGCCACACCTCTGCGGCCGGCTCGACGAACGCGCGGTAGCGCTCGACCGCGCGCGCCTCACCCTCCTCCGAGCAGCCGCCGACGAGCTTCGGGTAGCTGCCGAGGTCCGCGAAGATCCGCCCGCTGTAGACGCGCTCCGGGCTGAACGCGACGAAGAAGTCGTGCTCCGGATGAAGTCCGCTGGCGCCGGCGAGCGCGGGCGCGACGCGGGTGCGCGTGGTGCCGACCGGCAGCGTCGTCTCGACGCACACGACCGTGGCGCCGTGCCCGGCGTCCGCGGCCGCGCCGAGCCCCCGCCCGACGTCGGCCACGACGCTGTCGAGGATCCGCCAGTCGGGCCGCGCGCCGGCATCGACCACGAGTGGCGGCACCGCGATCACGAGTTCGGCGCCCTCCGCGACCGCCGCCGCCGTGTCGGTCTGTGCGCGCAGGCGCCCGTCGCCGACGAGCTCCGCGAGCACGTCCTCCAGGCCAGCTTCGCCGGGGAACGGCGCGCGCGCCGCGTTCACCAGCTCGCACACGTGCTGGTCGACGTCGCAGCCGACGACGTCGTGCCCCGCGCTCGCCACGTAGGCGGCGATCGGCAGGCCGATCTTGCCGAGCGCGACGACGACGACTCTCACGGCGCGGCGGCTCCGCCGGCCTCGGCGAGCCGCACCGTCTCGCCGCTGGCGGCGCTCTCGAGCACCGCCTCCGCCGAGCGCAGCGCCGCGAGCCCCTGCGCGAGCGTCACGACGCCGGACTCCTCGCCGCTACCGGCGACGAGGTCGCGGAACGCCTCCAGCTCCGTTCGCAGCGGCTCCGCGCGCGCGAGCGCGTAGCGCGTCGCGTCGCCCTCGGAGACGCCGCGCAGCGCTTGCGAGCTGGGCCACGAGGACGTCACCTGGCCGTTCTCGTAGAAGGTGAGGTCGGCGGTGACCGTCTCGGCGACGAGCATCCCGCGGTCGCCGAGCACGCGCGCGCGGCGCGTCTTCGTCGGCGTCAGCCAGTCGACGATCGAGTTGAACGGCACGTCGGAGGCGAGCCGGCCGGTCACGAGCACGAGGTCCTCGTGCGGGCGGGCGGTGCGGTGCGCCGTCTGTGCGGCGACGGTCGCGATCGGCGCATCCGCGACCCACGTGACGATGTCGAGGTCGTGCGTCGCGAGGTCCTTCACGACGCCGACGTCGCGCACGCGTTCGGGGAACGGGCCGATCCGCTCCGTCGCGATGAGGAAGACGTCACCGAGCTGCCCGGCGAGCACGCGCTCGCGCAGCGCGATCAGCGCCGGGTTGAAGCGCTCGACGTGCCCGACCGCGGCGCGCACGCCGGCGCGCTCGCACGCCGCGACGATCTGCTCACCCTCCTCGACGGAGGCGGCGAGCGGCTTCTCGATCAGCATGTGCACACCGGCGTCGGCGAGTTGGAGCGCGACCGGCAGGTGCTCCTCCGTCGGCAGCGCGACGACCGCGAAGTCGAGCGGGCCGGTCGCGAGCAGCTCGTCGAGCGTCGCGAACACGAGCGCCTTCTCGCGCACGGCGTCGTTGCGGTCGCCGGCCGGGTCGACCGCGCCGGCGAGCTCGACGCCCGGCAGCGACTGGAGGATGCGGGCGTGGTGGCGGCCCATCATGCCGAGCCCGAGCGTGGCTGCGCGCAGCACGGCTTGGCAGGATATCGACGCTGCCGGTACGCCGGGCGCGCGGTGCTCCCCCGCGAGACGCTCTCGCCGGCCGTGCTGTCACCGCTCCACGCCGGCGCAAGCCGGTGGGGATCTCGCGGACGAGGAGGCGCTCCTGGCTGATCCGGCGCTCCGGCTGCGGTCCGTGTGCGCTTGCTCGTAGGCTTCCGACGTGGCTTCCGCTCCCGGCCTCGTGCTCTCCCCCTCAGCGCGTGTCGGCTCCGGCGTCGTCTTCGGCGCGCACGTCGTCGTGCACGACGACGTGGAGATCGGCGACGGGGTCGTGATCGAGGACGGCGTCGTGCTCGGCAAGCGGCCGCGGCTCGCGCCGGAGTCGGCCGCGGCCGGCGAGGTCGCGCCGCTGCTGATCGGCGCCGGTGCGACGATCTGCTGCGGCGCGGTCGTGTTCGCGGGCGCGGGGATCGGGGCGGGCGCGATCGTCGGCGACCAGGCGTTCGTGCGCGAGCGCACAGTGATCGGCGAGCGCACCGTGATCGGCCGCGGCTCGGTCGTCGACAACGACGTGACGGTGGGCGCGCGCGTGAAGGTGCAGACGAACGTGTACCTGACGGCGTTCTCTGCGGTCGAGGACGACGTCTTCCTCGGACCGTGCGCGATGACGACGAACGACGACGCGATGGGGCGCCTCGCGCGCGGCGCGAGACTGGCTGGGGCGACGCTGCGGCGCGCCTGCCGGATCGGCGGCGGCGCGGTGCTCACGCCCGGCGTCGAGATCGGCGAGGAGGCGTTCGTCGCCGCCGGCGCGGTCGTCACCCGCGACGTGCCGCCGCGTGCGGTCGTGATGGGCGTGCCCGCGCGCGTCGTGCGCGAAGTCTCCGACGAGGACCTGATCGAGCGCTGGCGCTGACGCGCCGCTCGCGCCGGCGGGCTACGCCGCCGCGACGGCCTTGCCGGGCGTCGTCTCGCGCCCGGCCGCGGTCCACAGCGTCTGCTCGCGGCCGGGGCCGACGCCGATCACCACGACCGGCACGCCGACGAGCTCCTCGACGAACGCGAGATAGCGGCGCGCGTTCTCGGGCAGCTCCTCCTCGCTGCGAGCCTCCCCGATCTCCTCGCTCCAGCCGGGCAGCTCGACGTACTCGCCGACCGTGTGGTGCAGCACGCTCTGGTGGTAGGGGAAGTGGTCGAACTCGGCGCCGTCCTCGCCGCGGTAGCGCGTGCAGACCTTGATCGTCTCCAGCCCGGTCAGCACGTCGAGCTTCGTCACGACGAGCGCGGTCAGCGAGTTGATGCGCGCGGCGTAGCGCAGCGCGACGAGGTCGAGCCAGCCGACGCGGCGCGAGCGGCCGGTCGTCGTGCCGAACTCGCCGCCTCTCCGGCGCAGCTCCTCGCCGAGCTCGCCGTCCAGCTCGGTCGGGAACGGGCCGGAGCCGACGCGCGTGCTGTACGCCTTCGTGATCCCCCACACCTCGTCGATGTCCTTCGGTCCGACGCCGCTGCCGATGCAGGCCGCGGCGGCGACCGGATTCGAGGAGGTGACGAACGGATACGTGCCGTGGTCGATGTCGAGCAGCGCGCCCTGCGCGCCCTCGAAGATCACCGTCGCGTCGGCGTCGAGCGTGTCCCACACGAGCCGTGTCGTGTCGGCGATGTGCTCGGTGAGGCGTGCGCCGTAGGCGAGATACTCCTCGGTGATCGCCTGCAGGTCGAGTCGCGGATCGCGCGCGAACGGGCGCAGCGCGAGCCGCTTGGGCTCCAGCGCCGCGACGATCTTCTGCTTGAGGATCTTCTCGTCGAGCAGGTCCTGCACGCGGATGCCGATGCGCGAGGCCTTGTCGGCGTAGCAGGGGCCGATCCCGCGCCGCGTCGTGCCGATCTTCAGCTTGCCGAGCTTCGCCTCGCCCGCGTCGTCGAGCATCAGGTGGTAGGGCATGATCATGTGCGCGTTGGCGGAGATCTTCAGCCCGCTGGTGTCGACGCCGCGGCGGCGCAGCTCGTCCAGCTCGTCGGTCAGCACCTTCGGGTCGATCACGACGCCGTTGCCGATCACGCACAGCTTGCCGGGGTAGAGGATCCCCGACGGCATCAGGTGCAGCTTCCACGTCTCGCCGTTGCGGACGATCGTGTGGCCGGCGTTGTTGCCGCCCTGGAAGCGCACGACCGCATCGGCCTGCTCGGCGAGCAGATCGGTGATCTTCCCCTTGCCCTCGTCCCCCCACTGGGCGCCCACGATGACGATGCCTGGCATGGCGGTTGACAGTGTAGGGAGCCGCAGACCGTCGCCGCTCGCCGGCCGGCTGCTTACGCGCCGAAGCGATCCCCAGCGAAGTTCATGAACTTCGGGTATTCCTTCTGGAACGTCAGCGTCACGTCCCCCAGCGCGCCGTTGCGGTGCTTGGCGATGATGATGTCGGCCTCGCCCTCGCGCTCGGACTCTCTGTCGTAGTACTCGTCGCGGTAGATGAACATGACGAGGTCGGCGTCCTGCTCGATGTTGCCGGACTCGCGCAGGTCGGAGAGGATCGGCTTCTTCTCGTGGCGCTGCTCGACCGCGCGGCTGAGCTGCGAGAGCGCGATCACCGGCACTTCGAGCTCGCGCGCGAGGATCTTCAGCCCGCGGCTCATCTGGCCGACCGCCTCGACGCGGTTCTCGACGCGGCTGTCGGCGCGCATCAGCTGGAGGTAGTCGAGGACGATCAGGCCGAGTCCGCTCTCGCTCTGCTGGTGCAGCCGCCGCGCCTTCGCGCGCAGCTCGAGGATCCCGATGTCGGAGGAGTCGTCGACGTAGAGCGGCGCGTCGGACAGCCGCTGGCAGGCCTCGAGGATCTTCGGCCAGCGGCTCTCGGACACGCGCCCCTTGCGCAGCTCCTCGCCGCGGATGCGCGCCTGCGAGGCGACGAAGCGCTGCGCCAGCTCCGCCTCGGACATCTCGAGGCTGAACAGCGCGACCGGCTTGCCGTGCTCCAACGCGGCGTTCTCCGCGATGTTGGTGACGAGGGCGCTCTTGCCCATGCTCGGGCGGGCCGCGAGGATGATCAGGTTGCCCGGCTGGAAGCCGCCGGTGATCTCGTCGAGGTCCTTGAAGCCGGAGGGGGTGCCGGTGAGAGCGGTCTGCTCGAGCGACAGGCGGTGGAGCTTGTCGACCTCGTCGTGCAGCACCTCGCCGATCGAGCGGAAGTCCTTCTGGCGATCGTCGTGGCCGACCTCGAGGATGTCGCGCTCGGCCCACTCGACGAGCTCGCGCGCGGGCGCCTCGTGGTTGTACACGTTCGCCTGGATCTGCTGAGTGGTCGTGAGCAGGCGGCGCAGCAGTGCGTTGCTCTGGACGATCCGCGCGTACTCGCGCACGTTGCCGGCGGCCGGCGCCGCGCCCGCGAGTGCGTCGACCATCGCCGGGCCGCCGACCTGCTCGAGCTCGCCCGCCTGCTTGAGCTCCTCCGTGACGGTGAGCACGTCGATCTCGCGGCTCTCCTCGTAGAGCCGCAGCATCGCCCGGTAGATCGTCGCGTGCTGCTCGCGATAGAAATGCTCCGGCTTGAGGCCCTCGTTGATGACGAGCCCGTAGAGCGTCGTGTCGGCGAGCAGGATCGCACCGAGGACCGACTGCTCGGCTTCGAGGTTGTGCGGTGGGAGGAGGGCTTGGTGAGTCTGCTCGATCGCGGCCATCGCGTGTCACGACGCTAGCGAGCCCGGCGGCAGGCCGGTCGGCTCGCCGCGCGACGAGCCCGCTATTTGCGGCGGTCGACCGAGCGTGGCCGGCGCCGGGACGACGACGCGCCGCGGGTCGCGGCGCGCTGGACGAGGTGGGGCTGTAAGACGGGCTACTTCTTCTCGACGACCATCGTCTTGATGGTCGCCATCACGTCGTCGTCGATCTCGACGACGACCATGTGGGTGCCGATGTGGCGGATCGGCTCCTCGAGGTGGACCTTGCGCTTGTCGACCTTGATGCCGCGCGCCTCGCGGATCGCGTCGGCGATGTCCTGCGCCGTGACGGAGCCGAACAGGCGGCCGTCGTCACCGGCCTGCTGCTCGATCGTGAGCACGGTCTTGCCGAGCAGCGCGGCGTTCTCCTGCGCCCTCGCCTTCGACTCGCGCTCGGCACGCTCGGCGGCGGCTCTGCGCTCCTGGGCGGCTTCGAGCGCGCCCTTCGTCGCCGGCTGCGCGAGCTTGCGCGGGATCAGGTAGTTGCGCAGGTAGCCGGCCGAGACGTCTACGACCGTCCCGCGCTCGCCGAGCGACTCGACGTCCTGCGTGAGGATCGCCTGCGGCATCGGGCTAGCGGTCCTCGCGGTCGCGGTCGCGGTCGCGACGGCCACCACCCGCGCGCTCGTTCGCTGGCTCGGCGACGTACGGCAGCAGCGCCAGCTCGCGCGCGCGCTTGATCGCGCGGGCGACCTGATTCTGGTGACGCCGGCACGCGCCCGTGATGCGGCGCGAGCGGATCTTGCCGCGTTCGCTGATGAAGCGCCGCAGCGCGGAGACGTCCTTGTAGTCGACCTGGTCGATCTTGTCCTTGCAGTACGGACACGGCTTGCGCCGGCCGGAGCCCGGACCGCCCTTCTTGTCGCGCCGCCGCGTCGGGCGCCTGCGTTGCTTTGCCACTGAGCCTTACCTCGTCGTCGTCTGGCAGCGCCTAGAACGGGATGTCGTCGTCGGCGGTCGAGACGGGCGTCGCCGGGGCGGACTGGAAGTCGCGATCGTCGATCGGGACGTCCCCCCCTCCCGCTACGCTTGCGGAAGGCCCGGAGAACCCGTTCCCGGCGCCGGCGTCGTCGCGCCCGCCGAGGAACTGCACGGAATCGGCGATGATATCGATTGCCTGGCGCTTCTGCCCGTCTCTCTCGTACTCGCGCCACTCGAGCCGGCCGTCGATCGCGACCGGGCGGCCCTTCGCGAGGTAGCGCGCGCAGTTCTCCCCCTGCGCGCCCCACACCGTGACGTCGAAGTAGTTGGGCTTGTCCTCCCACTCGCCGGAGGCGCCCTTGCGCCGCGTGTTGCAGGCGATGCGGAGACTGCAGACGGACATGCCGCTCGGCAGCGAGCGCAGCTCGGGGTCGCGCGTGAGGTTCCCGGTCATCACGACGCGGTTGATGTTGGTGGCAGCCATTGGGCTCCTTTCGGCGGCAGATCCTTCAGGGGCGACCGAGTGTACGCACGGATCGGCGGCTGCTCGGCTCGATCGCCGGAAACTGGGGAGAAACCCGGCAGGACGCCGCGAGCGCCGTGCGCAAGCGCGTGAGGCCCGTTACGCCTCGGCGCCTGCAGCGGCCGGCTCGGCCTCTGCCGCGGCAGCGGGAGGCTCATGCAGCGTCGGCTCGGGCGGCGGCGGCGTGCCCGGCGTGACCTTGATGATCCGGTGGCGCAGGACGCCGTCCGTGATCTTGAGGTTGTAGCTCAGCGTCTCGACGAGCGCCGGCGGCCCGCTGAACTGCAGCAGGTGGTACTCGGCGTCGCCCGTGTGCGCGATCTCGAACGCGAGTCTGCGCACGCCCCAGTCCTGCTTGAGCTCGATCGAACCGCCGTTGTCGGCGACCGTCTGCTCGACGTCGGCGAGGATTCTCGCGCGCCGCTCGTCCTCCGCGGAGGTGGCGAGCAGGACCATGAGGTCGTAGATGGGCGGAAGCTGGACCATGGCGGGTGAACTGCGGCGGGGCACTATACCAACGGGGGCGAGAAGTGCCGCCCGCGGCCTCTGAGCTGCGTGCCCGCTCGTCCGTCACGGTCGCCTCGCGCCCGCGCGAACGCCGCTACGGCGCTCGCCATCGTGGTCGCTGCGCTGCTCGCCGTCGCCTGGCTCAGCGCCGGCGGAGGCGCCGCGCCGGCGGTTCCGGCCGGGCTGCCGCCCGCGGGGGTTGCGCCAGCGGCCCCGGCGGCTGCGGCTCCGGACACGCCGCCGCTGGCCTCGCCGCCTCCGCCGGAACGGCCCGCGGTCGCTGAGCACCGACGCCCGCGCGCCACACCCGCGCACCGGGGGCGCCCGCGCGTGGGCATGGCCGGCCGACGCGCGCCTCGCCGGGCCAGCCGCCCGCCCGCCGGGCCTCCGCGCGGACGCGTCGGAGCGAGTCGACCGCTCCTGCCCAGGCGCCCGCGACGGACGGCGCCGAGCGGCCGCGCGACTGGAGACGCGGCTCCGGAGTTCGGGATCGGGTGACGTCCTGAGCGGCGCGCTCAGGTCCGCGACGCGAGCCCGATGCTCACGTGCACCGGCATCGCCGGCGGCGTCTCGCCTGCGCGCACGAGCTGCTCGGCGCGGGCGAGCACCTCGGCGCGCCGTTGTGCGGGAAGCGCGCCGATCCAGCTGATCGAGGCGACGTATGCCACGAGCTGCTCCACGCTGACCCGCTGCGAGACGGTCACGCGCACGTCGCGCGGCGCCCCCCAGCCGGGCGCCGCGCGCAGCGACTCCTGCCACGGCGGCCCGTCGACGCCGGGATGGGCGGGGCGCAGGTCGGACATCAGCCTGCCCAGCCCGTCCGCCCACGGCGCGCCGCTCCAGTCGCGCATGCAGAACACCACCGCGAGCCCGCCGCCGGGGCGCAGGACGCGGCGGATCTCCGCCAGCGCGGCCGCCTGGTCGAACCAGTGGAACGCGTCGGCCACCGTCACCGCCGCGACCGACGCGTCCGGCAGCGGGATCGACTCCGCCACCCCTTCCCGCACGCGCTCCGGCCCGACGTGCTCGGCGAGCAGTGCGCGCAGCTCCGCCTGCGGCTCGACGGCGACGACGTCGAGCCCGAACGCCAGCAGCGCGCGTGTGAGCTTGCCGGTCCCGGCGGCGAGGTCGAGCACCGGCGCGCCCGCCGGCAGGCCCAGCTCGGCAGCGAGCGCTCCGACCACTGCCGGCGCGTACTCGGGCCGCCCGCGCTCGTACGCCTCGGTGGCGTCGGCGAAGCCGGCGGCGAGCGGGTGCAGCTGCATGCGCCGCACCGTAGAGGACGCGCGGCTCGCGGTGCGTCAGCCGCGCGTCGCGGCCTTCGCGCGGATGTCGGCGAGCTGCTCGTCGATCCAGTCGCCCGGGTCGCGCTGCGTGACGATCCGTTCGAGCCCCTCCATCCGCCGCCGCCGCTCGCCCGCCTCCATCGTCAGCGCCGCGTGGATCGAGTCGGCCAGCTCCTGGATGTCGAACGGGTTGACCGACAGCGCGAACTCGCCCAGCTCCTCGTGCGCGCCGGTGTTCTCCGACAGGATCGAGACGCCCGCCCGCTCGTTGACGAGCGGGCCCTCCTTCGCGACGAGGTTCATGCCGTCGAACATCGCGTTGACGAGCAGCACGTCGTAGTGCTTGTAGGCGGCGACCGCCTCTTCGAGGTCGTCGCGCAGCTTCAGGTGGATCGGCATCCAGTCGGGCGTCCCGTGGCGGTGGTTGACGACCGCGACGACCGCCTCGATCCGCTCCAGGTACTCGGCGTACTCGGGCACGTCGGTCCGGGACGGCATCAACTGCGCGATGAACGTCACGCGCTCGCGGAACTCCGGGTGCTGGTCGAGGAAGACGTCGAAGGCGGTGAAGCCGCGCAGCACGTTCTTCGACAGATCGGCGCGGTCGACGCGCAGGATCAGGTGGTCGCGGCGGCGGCGCAGCAGCTCGGCCTCGAACTCGGCCGTGCGCGGCCGGCGGGCGACCGCCCGCGTCGCCTCGGCGTCGATCGGCAGCGGGTAGGCGCGCACCCACACCTCGCGCCCGTCGTGGAAGACGACGCCACGCTCGAAGTCGACCTCGAGGTCCATCAGGTCGCGGCAGCACTGCAGGAAGTTGCGCCGGTAGGAGCGCGTGTGGAAGCCGACGATGTCGTTTGCCAGCAGCCCCCGGAAGATCTCCTCGCGGATGAAGCTCGGCAGCACGCGCCAGGCGTCCGACTGCGTCCACGGGATGTGGACGAAGTGGTGCAGGAAGACGTCCGGGCGCACGTTGCGCACGAGCGCCGGCAGCGTGTAGAGGTGATAGTCGTGGACCATCACGACCGGCTCCGCCTCGCCGTCGATCTCGTCCAGGACTGCGCGCGCGAGGTCCTCGTTGACGACGTTGTAGCCGAACTCGAACGCCTCGACCTCCTCGCGGCGGATGTCCGGCGCGTTCGAGAGGTCCCACAGGTAGTGCTGGATGAACCACAGCATCGGGTTCGCGAAGACGTTGTAGAAGCGGTCGTACGCCTCAGGGTCGGAGGCCACGAGCCGCACGCGGTAGGCGCCGCCGTCCGGCAGCTCGACCGCGAACGGGCGCCCATCGTGTCGGCGCGATGCCTCGATGTCCTCGTCCGTCATCGCCGAGGCGATCCAGACCGCCTCGCGGTGCGAGGCCAGTCCGGTCAGCGCCGTCACCAGCCCGCCCGTCCCGCGCCGCACTTCTCCGCCCGGCCCGAACGTGACCGGGCCGCGGTTCGAGACGAGGACGAGCGGGGCGGCGCCGGGGTTCAGGAGCCCTGGCCCTCCAGCGCGGTGATCATCCGCAGCCAGTCGCGCAGCAGCCGCGGCATCAGGAAGTGGCGGCGTACGTGCTCCTTGCCGGCGCGTCCCAGGCGCCGCCCGAGGGCAGGATCGGCGAGCACTTCGATCGCTCGCCGCGCGCAGTCCTCGACGCTGTCGACGAGGAAGCCGGAGACGCCGTCCTCGACCTGCAGCGGGATCCCGCCGACGTTGCCGCCGATGAACGGGCGCGCCTTCCAGATCGCCTCCGAGACGGTCAGCCCGAAGCCCTCGCGGGTCGACTTCTGGATCAGCACGTCGGCATGCGACTGGAAGGCGTTGACCTCGATCGCGCCGACGTTGTTGAAGTTGTTGAGGATGTGGACGTCCGGGTCGCGGTCGGCGTGCGCGATCGTCGCGTTGAAGAAGTCCCAGCCCTCGGGGTCGTCGGTCGCCATCGAGCCGACGAGCGCGAGCTGCACCTCCGGCATCTGCTGCTTGACGATGCGATATGCGTCGATTACCCCGAGCGGGTCCTTCCATGGGTCGAAGCGCGAGACCTGGCACAGCAGCGGCCGGTCGACGTCGATCCCGAACTGCTCGCAGATGTAGACCGAGTCCTCAGGCGAGAAGGCCATGTTCTTCGGCGCGAGCGGGTCGATCGCCGGCGGGACGATGTTGATCTGTCCCTCCATCCCCGCCGGCACGTACTGCTGCATGTGGAAGACGGAGGCCGGATAGCTCTTGACGTAGGGCAGCAGGCGTTCGATGGTGTCCGGGTTGGGCGTGGAGAGGTCGATGTGGCAGCGCCAGATCCAGTGGCGCGCCTTCTCGGGCGCGAGCGTGTGCAGCGCAGCCGGCTGCGGGTCGTGCACGATGCACGTGTCCCACCCTCTCGACAGCTCGCGCGCATTCATCTCGTTGTAGCGCCGCCACGCCTCCCACTGCTCTTCGGTGAGGTCCTGCGGGTTGCCCTGCAGCGCGTTGTGCATCACCTTCGTGGCGTTGAAGAACTCCTCGCGGCCATAGATGACCTGCCACTCGACGTCGAGGCCGACATCCTTCATCAACGGGACGAGCGTGTAGAGGATCTCCGAGACGCCGCCGCCGAACGCGGTCGCCGACAGGTGCAGCACACGCCTGCCCTTCAGCGGCTCCGCCAGCTCGCGGATCTCCTCGACGAGGGAGCGACCGACGATGCTTGCGTAGTCCGCGAGCGTCTTGTGACCGACGGCGATGGGTTGGAGCATGGCGTTGGAGCTCGCTCGGCTCGGGACGGGCTGGTGGGCTGGAGCGCGCGGACGATACCGAATCGCCCGCCCGACGCCGGTGCGCCGGCCGACCGCTGTCGCGCCAGCGCCGCTCAGGCCGGCAGCTCGAGCGTGAAGACGGTGCGTCCGGGGCGCGACTCGACGCCGAGCCGGCCGTTCATCCGCTCTGCCAGCTCGCTCGCGATCGCGAGGCCGAGGCCCGAGCCCTGCGCGTCGTCGGAGGTGTAGAAGGGCTCGAACACCTGCGAGAGCGCTGCACGCGGGATGCCCTTGCCGTGGTCGCGCACCGCGAGCAGCGCGAAGCCGTTCTCGCGGGCGGCCGAGACGACGATGTTCGTCCCCGGCAGCGTGTGCGTGACCGCGTTGTCGATCAGGATTCGCGCGATCTGCGCGACGCGCACCGGGTCGCACTGCGCCTCGACCGGCGCGCCCGGCAGCCGCACCTCCAGGTGCGAGTCGTGCTGCGCGAGCACCGGCTCGAACTCGGAGCTGACCGAGCGCGCCAGCTCGGCGAGGTCGACCGGCTCGGGACGCAGCTCGAGCGAGCCGGCCTCCAGGCGGGAGAGGTCGAGCAGGTCGACCGACAGCTTCGCGAGGCGGTCGACCTGCTGGCGCACCTGCGCGAGGAAGCGGGCGCGGGTCTCCTCGTCGAGCTCCTCGTCCTCGAGCAGCTCGACGAAGCCGCCGAGCGAGAACAGCGGCGTGCGCAGCTCGTGCGAGGCGGTCGCGATGAACTGCTTGCGCGCGCGGTCGAGCTGCGCGAGCTGGCGCTGCATGTCGTTGAAGGCGACCGCGAGCTGGCCCAGCTCGTCGTCGGAGTCGACCGGGATCGGGCGCGAGAAGTCGCCCGCGGCGACCTGCTCGGCGGCCTTCTCCAGGCGCTTCACGCGCTGCGCGAGCGCGCGCGCGATCAGCCAGCCGGCGAGCACCGCGAGCGCGAGCGCGATCGCGCCGGCGACGAGGATCTGCGCCCGCACGATCGCGACGTTGCGTTCGACGTCGGCCATCGGCGTCGAGTAGACGGCGACCTCGGCGACGCGGCCGCCTACCGTCAGCGGCAGCGCGACCTCGGCCACCGGGCCGCCGGAGGAGACCTCCGATCCGCGCGCGACGCGGCCGCTGCGGGCCGCCTCGTCGGCCGTCGGCAGCGCCAGCTCGGGCAGCGCCGGGTCGCTCGAGTCGGTGATCGTGCCGGGCAGCGGCAGGCGCCCGACGCGCCCGATCCGCAGCAGCGTGATGCGCGCGTTCGCGGCGTCGCTCGCGGCGCGCACGACCTTCGTGACCTGTTCGGTCGAGACGTCCTCGCCGAGCGTCGCGACGATCGGCGCGACCGACTGCTGCGCGGCCAGCTCGAGCTGCGAGAGCTTCTCGTCGCGCAGGCGCGACTGCAGCTGCGGCACGACGTACAGGTAGAGCACGGCGATCGCGGCGAGCGTGATCGCGAAGAAGAGGAAGGCGAGCCGGTTGCGGAGCGAGCGCACGGGAGGCGCGTTCGGTCAATCGTCCGTGTCGCGGAAGCGGTAGCCGACGCCGCGCACCGTGAACAGGTACTGCGGCTCCTTCGGGTCGCGCTCGAGCTTCTCGCGCAGGTGCCGGATGTGGACGTCGATCGTGCGCGGGTCGCGGTAGGCGGAGTCGCCCCACACGCGCGCGAGCAGCATGTCGCGCGTGAAGACCCGGCCCGGGCTGCGCGCGAGCGTCAGCAGGATCTCGAACTCGACGAAGGTCGTCGCGACCGTCTCGCCGGCGAGCCACACGGCGCGCTTGTCCGGGTCGATGCGCAGCTCGTGGTGCTCGAGTGCGCCGCCCTCGCCGTCGCCCGCGCGCGAGAGCTCGGAGCGACGCAGCGCCGCCTTCACGCGGCTGCGGAACTCGCGCATCGAGAACGGCTTGGTGATGTAGTCGTCGGCGCCGATCTCCAGCCCGACGACCTTGTCGATCTCCTCCGACTTCGCCGTCAGCATGATGATCGGCACCGCGCTGCGGCTGCGCAGCCGCCGGCAGACCTCGAGCCCGTCGAGCTTCGGCAGCATCACGTCGAGCACGACGAGGTCGAACGGCCGCTCGTCGAAGCGGTCGAGCGCCTCGCGCCCGTCGACCGCCTGCACGACCTCGTAGCCGTCTCTCCGCAGCGGGTAGGACAGCAGCGTCTGGATCGACTGCTCGTCGTCGACCAGCAGGATGCGCGTGGATCGCTCCGCCATGCCGTGCCTGAAGGGTAGTCCGCTGAACGTAGCCGTACTACCTAAATCCCAGCCTCGGCCTGCCGGCCTGAGCCCGACGGCGCGCGTGGATAACCTCCGGGGGTGCTCGATCCGCGCATCTACCGGGCCGGATTCCTGCCGATCCTGTTCGCGCTCGTGCTCGTCGGGTTCTCGCTGCACCAACCGCCGCGGCCGCTGACGACGTCGCTCGCGCCGGACGCCTTCGACGGCGCCGCCGCGTTCGCGCAGCTCGGCGCGCTGGCGAGCGCGGCGCCGTCGCGGCGGCCCGGCTCGGCCGGGGACCAGCGTGTCGCCGCGCGCGTCGGCGCTGCGCTGCGCGCGAACGGCTTCCGCGTCGACGTGCGCACGACGACCGCGCAGACGGCCGACGGCCGCCGCTCGCTCGAGACGGTCGTCGGCGAGCGCGCCGGCTTCTCCGACCGCCGCCTCGTCGTCGTCGCCCATCGCGACGCGCTCGGGCGCGGTGCGCGGGCCGAGCTGTCGGGGACGGCGGCGCTGCTGGAGCTGGCGCGCGTGCTCGGCGGCCGCACGCTCGGCCGCACGCTCGTGCTCGCCTCGACGAGCGGCGGCACCGCCGGGCTGGCGTCGGCGCAGCGGCTGGCGCAGCAGCTGGGCGGTGGCGGGCCGGCCGACGCGGTGCTCGTGCTGGGCGACCTCGCCGGCACGCGCACGGAGCGGCCGTTCGTCGTGCCGTGGTCCTCGACCACCGCGATCGCTCCGCTGGCGCTGCGGCGCACGGTCGAGGCGGCGGTCACGACGGAGACCGGCCTGCGTCCCGGCGGCGTGCAGCCGGCCGTGCAGCTCGCGCGACTCGCGTTCCCGCTGACGCTCGGCGAGCAGGGCCCGTTCGACGCGAGCGGCTCGGCGGCGGTGCTGCTGTCGGCCGGGGGCGAGCGGCCCCCGGCCGCCGGCGCGGCCGTCTCGCAGGCGCAGCTGACCGCGTTCGGCCGCGCGGCGCTGCGCAGCGTCACGGCGCTCGATGGCAGCGCCGACCTGCCTGGCAGCGGGCCGTACCTCGTGCTCGGCGGCAAGCTGCTGCCGGCGTGGCCGGTGCGCCTGCTCGCGCTCGCGCTGATGCTGCCGGTCCTGCTCGCCGCGGTCGACGCGTTCGCGCGCGTGCGCCGCCGCCGCGAGCGCGTCGGCATGTGGCTGCGCTGGCTCGCGCTCGGTGCCGTGCCGTTCCTGCTGGCTGCGCTGCTCGCGCTCGCGCTCGTCCGCACGGGGCTGGTCGATGCGGCGCCGGGCGCGCCGGTCGCCGGGCTTGCGGCGGCGCCGAGCCTCGCCGCGCTCGCGGTCGTGCTGGTCGTGCTCGTTCTCGCGTGGGTCTGGCTGCGGCCGTGGTGCGCGCGGCTGGCGGGGGTGAGCGGCGACTGCGCGAACGGCGGCGGCGCGGTCGCGGTCGTGCTCGCGCTGTGCGCCGTCGCGCTCGCGGTGTGGCTCGCCAACCCGTACGCCAGCCTGCTGCTCGTGCCGGCGCTGCACCTGTGGCTGCTGGCGATGGCGCCCGAGGCGCGCATGCGCCGCTCGCTCGCGCTCGGGTTCTGGACGCTCGGGCTGCTGCCGCCGCTGCTGGTCGCCTACGCCTACGCGCGCCAGTTCGGGCTCGACCCACTTGAGCTGGCGTGGATGGGGACGCTGCTCGTCGCCGGTGGCGCGATCTCGCCGCTGGCCGTGCTCGTGTGGAGCGTCGCGCTCGCGTGCGCGGCCTGCTCGCTGACGGTCGTGATACGCGCCGCCGGCGGAGCCGTCGACGCTGCGACGCCGATCACCGTGCGCGGACCAAAGACCTATGCCGGGCCGGGCTCGCTCGGCGGCACCGAGTCGGCGCTGCGGCGATGAGATCCGCTGAGACGGCGACCTCCCCCGCACAGCCGCCGGCGCGTCCGGTGCGCGATCCTTCGCGCATGCGGCGGTTGCTGCGGGCGCTCTCGACCGTCCTGATCGTGGCCGGCGTGCTGATGATCGCCGACGCCGGCGTCACGCTCGCCTGGCAGGAGCCGATCTCGGCGCTGCTGGCGCGCATCCAGCAGGACAAGCTCTCCGGCCAGCTCGACCGCATCGAGCGCTCTGCGCCGACGCCGGTCGAGCGGCGCGTGCTCGCCGCGCTCGCGACGCAGAGACGGCGGATCGAGTTCCTCGCGCGCGAGGCGCGGCGCACGGCGAGAACCGGCGATCCGATCGGGCGCATCGACATCCCGAAGATCGGGGCGAGCTTTGTCGTCGTGCAGGGGACGGACACCGCCTCGCTGCGCAAGGGCCCGGGCCACTATCCGGACACGACCTTCCCGGGCCTCGGCGGCACCGTCGCGATCGCCGGCCACCGCACGACGTACCTCGCGCCGTTCCACGACGTCAACGAGCTCAAAGTCGGCGACCGGATCGTGCTGACGATGCCCTACGCGCGCTTCGAGTACGCGGTCCAGCGCACGCAGGTCGTGCTGCCGACCGCGCTGTGGATCACGCGCGACGTCGGCTACGAGCGGCTCGTGCTGTCCGCCTGTCATCCGCTCTACAGCGCCTCGCACCGCATCGTCGTCTTCGCCCGCATGACGCGCGTGACCGCGCGCGGCGCCGCACTGCGCGGGTGACCTGAGCAGGCGCCAGGCCACCCTGGGTCTCGGCGGCGGGCACCCTGGTGGCCGGACGTCTGATCTTGTGAACGACTGCTTACGAGCGATCCGGGTACTCCCGATAACGACCGCGGCGACTGAGCACGGCTTTCGTCGCGGATGCGGGTCCGCGGCGCGTGCCATCCGGTGCGTCCGGAAGAGTCGCTTCGGCAGGGATCGCATGGACGACGAGAACAGGACAATGAAGATCGCGGAGCTCAGGGAGCAGATCGAGCGCGCCACCTACGACGTGAACGTCGACGCCGTCGCGGAGGCGTTCGTGTCGCGCATGCTCGCGGTCCACGGCGCGCTGCGCCGGGCCGACGTGCGCGCGCTGCTCGGAGAGCGGGCGCACGACGAGATAACGCTGCCGGCCTGAGCCGGCTGCGCCGGCTCAAAGGTCGTGCTCGAAGCCGCGCAGCGCGGCGCCCGGCGCGCCGAGGTCGAGCTCGGGCTCGCCTGACTCGACCGTCCCCACCCACGTGATCGGCGCGGCCGCCTCGACGGCGCGACTCGCCGCCGGCGGCACGCACACGCACAGCTCGTAATCCTCCCCGGCGGTCGCCGCGAAGGCGGCCGCGTCCTGCCCGAGCGCGCGGGCCACGTCGGCGACGCCGGGCGCGAGCGGGAGGCGGTCGAGGTCGACGACGACCCGCGCGCCGCTGCGTCGCGCGAGATGGCGCGCGTCGGTCGCGAGCCCGTCGGAGAGGTCGATCATCGCGTGTGCGCCTGCCGCGGCGAGCGCGCGTCCCTCCGCGAGCCGCGGCCGCGGGCGCAGGTAGCGCCGCACGAGCTGCGGCATCCCCTCGGCTCTGCCTCGCAGGATCGCGAGGCCGGCGCCCGCGTCGCCGAGTGTGCCAGTCACGCCGACGAGGTCGCCCGGCCGCGCGCCGTCGCGCCCGACGAGCGCGCCCGCGTCGTCGGCCCAGCCGACGACCGTGACGGCGAGCACGAGCGCGGGCCCGCGCGCGACGTCGCCGCCGGCGATCGTCGTGCCGCTCTCCGCGGCGAGCGCCTGCGCGGCGCCGAACAGCTCGAGCACGTCGTCACGGTCGAGCCCGGGCGGCAGCACGAGCGCGAGGTACGCCTCGCCCGGCTCGGCGCCCATCGCGGCGAGGTCCGAGAGCGCGCCGGCGAGCGCGCGGTGCCCGAAGTCGGCGAGCGTTCCGAGCCCCTCGGCGAGCGCCGGGAAGTGGACGCCCTCGACCATCGTGTCGACGGAGGTGACCGCGTAGGCGCCGGCGCGCACGACCGCCGCGTCGTCGCCGAGCCAGCGCGCGACGCGCGGGTCGTCGTGGCGCAGGACCTGCTCGAGCGCCTCGATCAGCTCAAGCTCGCGCACGGGTCCGCGGGCCTGCTCCGGCCGCGTCCTAGCGGTGGCGGTAGACGATGCGCGCGCGGTCGAGGTCGTAGGGCGAGAGCTCGCAGCGCACGCGGTCGCCCGGCAGGATGCGGATGCGGAAGCGGCGCATCTTGCCGGCGACGTGGCCGAGGACGACGTGGTCGTTGTCGAGTCTCACGCGGAACATCGCGTTCGGGAGCGCCTCGATCACCTCGCCCTCCAGCTCGACCTTCTCTTCCTTTGGCACGAGGGGAACCGTACCAGCGATCGGCGCATCGGCGCGGGGCAGTCGATCAGTGCGGGGGCGCGGCGCCGCCGCCCTGACCCGGCCCCGGGTTGCCCTGGCCTCTGCCGCCGCCGCCCGGCGGCGAGGCGGGCGCTCTCTGCGGCGGGTGCGCGTACGCGTTCGGGTTGTAGCCGCCGCCGGTTCTCGTCGTTCCGGGCGTGGTCGTCGTGCCGGGCGTGGTCGTGGTCGTGCCAGGGGTGGTGGTCGTGTCGCTGCTTGACGACGAGCCGCCGCGGGCCGAGGCGTAGGTGCCGAAGAACGGCTGCGCCTGGAACGGCTCCTTCGGCGGGGGCCAGTCGGAGCAGTAGCTGCCCTTCGCGACGACCATGAAGTCGTGCCAGATCGGCGCGGCGATGGTGCCGCCGAAGACGGAGCTGCCGAGCGTCGTCGCCTCGTTCGGGTAGCCGACCCACACGGCCGTCGAGAGTCTCGGCGTGATGCCGACGAACCAGGCGTCGGTGTTGTTGGAGGTCGTGCCGGTCTTGCCGGCGTCCGGGCAGCCGATGTCGGAGCCGACGGCGGTGCCGCGCGCGAGCACCGCCTTCATCGCCGGGATGATCTCGTCCGTCTGGCCGTCGGTGAACTCCTTCTTGCGCGGCGCCTTCGGCACGTCGACGCGGCCGTCGGGGAACACGACTCTCGCGATCGCGGTGACCGAGTTGCGCCAGCCGCCGTCGGCGACCGTCGCGTACGCGTCCGCCATTTCGAGCGGGGAGACGCCGTATCTGAGGCCGCCGATCGCCTCCGCGTAGTAGCCGTCGAGGTGCGAGGTGATGCCCATGTCGTAGGCCGCCTGGTCGACCTTGTCGGGGCCGATGTCGGCGCCGAGCTGCGCGTAGACGGTGTTGTCGGAGATCGGCAGCGCGTTGGCGAGGCTGATCGAGCCGGCGTAGGAGTGGCTGTCGGTCTGGACGTCCCACGTCGGCGCCTCCGGCAGCCAGCCGGGCGTCAGGTGTCTGGAGACGTAGTAGGTCGTGTTCGGGTCGATCCCCATCCGCACGGCCGCCATCAGGTCGATCACCTTGAACGAGGAGCCGGGCTGGCGGTGCGCCTGCGCCGCGTAGTTGAACTGCGTCGGTCCGTACTGCGCGGAGGAGGCCATTGCGAGGATGTGGCCGTCGCTCGGATCGACGGTCGCGAGCGCCGCCGACGGCGAGCCCGGGTAGCCGACGTGGTTGGCGATCGCCTGGCGCGCGAGCTGCTGGAATCTCAGGTCGATCGTCGTGTAGACCTTCAGTCCGCCCTGCTCGACGACCGCGCGGCCGTAGCGTCTGATCAGCTCGCTTCTGACGTAATCGAAGAAGAACTGCTCGCGCCGCAGCCCGTAGTAGTCGCTGTGCCTGACGCCGAGCGGCGCGGCGTTCGCGGCGTCTGCCTGCGCCTGCGTGATGTATCGGGAGCCGACCATCGCTCTCAGCACCTCGGCGCGGCGGCGGCGCGCGGCGGACGGGTCCTTGAACGGGTTGTACTGCGTCGGCGCTTGCGGGAGGCCGGCGAGCAGCGCCGCCTCCGGCAGCGTGAGCTGCCACGCCGGCTTGCCGAAGAAGACGCGCGCGGCCGCCTCCACGCCGACCGCGGTCTGCCCGCCGACCGTCCCGTACGGCACGTTGTTGAGGTAGGCGGTCAGCACCCACGCCTTCGAGTGCCTCTGCTCCAGCTCGTTCGCGAGCGTGGCTTCGCGGATCTTGCGCGTGAGCGTCTTCTGGAAGCGGTCCTGCGGGATGTAGAGGTTGCGCACGAGCTGCATCGTCAGCGTCGAGGCGCCCTGCGCGGTGCGGTCGGTCGTCACGTTCTTGATCGCGGCGCGCACGATGCCGACGTAGTCGACGCCGCCGTGCTGGTAGAAGCGCTTGTCCTCGATCGCGACCGTCGCGCGCTTCATCGCGAGCGGGATCTCGCTGCCGGGGACCGCATTGCGCAGCGTGTCGCCGGTGATGAAGCCAAGGCGCGTGCCGTCGGCGGCGTAGACGGTCGAGACGGCGCCCTGCGGCTTCGGTCTGAGCTGCGCGATGTTCGGCGTGTCGTGGACGACGTGCGCGACCCAGCCGGCGAACGCGATGCCGCCCGCCGCGCCGCTGAGCAGCAGCAGCGTCGCGATGATGATCAGCGCCCGGCGCGCCGGCCGGGGGCGGCGGCGTCGGCGCTTCTGTCGCTCTCGGCGGGTCACGGGAAGGACAAGGGTAGCTGCGGGCGTTCTTCGGCCCGTCGGGCGGGGCTCCTGCCGGCGGGCGCGCTCAGGCCGACAGCAGGCCGCCGGCGCGCAGCGCGCGCAGCGCGTCGGCGCGCAGATCCGCCTCGCGCGCACGACGCTCGCCCGGCGCGACGGTGCCGCGCGCGAGCGTGTAGCGCACGCCGTCGGCGGCGATCTCGGCGATGTAGGCGGTCGGCGCGTCCTCGAGCCCGCGCAGCGCCGCGAGCGCGGCGTCGGCGTCGACCGCCGCCGGCAGCCACAGCTCGACCTCGAGCGCGACGAACGGCTCGACGATCGTGTCGTTGCGCAGCATGCCCGCCGCGAGGCGCTCGTTCGGGATGAAGATGCGCCCGCCGTCGCCGCCGCGCACGATCGTGTAGTTGAGCTGGACCTCCTCGACGGTGCCGCTCGCGTCCTCGATCGCGACGCGGTCGCCGATCCGCAGCGGCTGCGCGATCGTCAGCATCACGCCCGCGATCAGGTTCGCGAGCGTCTGGCGCGCGGCGAAGCCGAGGATCGCTGCGATCAGCGCGCCTGACGCGAGCAGGCCGGCGGCAAGGCGGCTCAGCCCGCCGAACTGCGAGAGCGCGAGCAGCACGCCGACGACGACGATCCCCAGCGTGATGAGGCGGCGCAGGAAGCGCAGGCGCGTGTCGAGCACGGGCGTCAGCTCGTCGCGCACGACGGCGGTCGCGAGCCGGTGGCCGCGGTGCAGCAGCGCGCGGTCGACGGCGATCGCGAGCACGATCGTGCCGGCGAACGTGAGCAGCGCGGTCAGCTCGTTCTTGTGCGCTTGCAGGAACGTCGCCGCCAGCGTGGGAACATCCGCAGCGAGCATGGAGCGCGAGCGTACCGTCACCCGCGGCAGCGGCCCTGTGCGGCCCGCTGCCTCCGCTCGGCTGCGCGCGTCGCTCGCCGGGATCGCGCGCGACCCGGAGTGGCGGATCGCCGTCCGCGAGGCATGGGGCGCCGCGTGGACGTCGCGCCTCGTCGTGTGGGGCGCCGGGCTGCTCGGGGTGCTGTGGCTCAGGCGCGCGGGCGGCACCGGGCAGTACGACGCAAACGGCCTGTCGGCGCCGTTCTCGCCGTTCGGGAACCTGCTCGTCGGCCCGTCCGCGCGCTGGGACTCGGTCTGGTACCTGCGGATCGCAGAACACGGCTACGGCACCGCCGGCTCGCACGCGCAGGCGGCCTTCTATCCGCTCTATCCCGCGCTGATGCGCGGCGTCGGGACGGTCGTCGGCTCGCCGCTGACCGCCGGGATCCTCATCTCGCTCGCATGCTTCCTCGCGGCGCTCGTGCTGCTGCACCGCCTGGCGGCGCTCGAGCTGGGCCCGCGCGACGCGCGCGGGACGGTGCTGCTCGTGGCGTTCTTCCCGACCGCGTTCTTCTTCTCCGCCGTCTACACGGAGTCGCTGTTCCTGCTCGTCTCGGTCGGCGCGTTCCTCGCCGCGCGCAGCGGGCGCTGGGCGCTCGCGGGCGCGCTCGGCGCGCTCGCGGCGCTCACGCGCAACAGCGGCGTGCTGCTGCTCGTGCCGCTGGTCGTGCTGTTCCTCTACGGGCCGCGCACGGATCTCACGCCGGAGGTGCGCGCGGGCTGGGCCCCGCGCTACCGGCTCACGCCGCAGATCCTCTGGCTCGCACTCGTGCCGCTCGGTCTCGGGCTCTACCTCGCCTGGTCGGCGCTCGCGCTCGGCGACGCGCTCGCCCCCTACCACGCGCAGGCGCTGTGGCTGCGGCACTTCGAGCCGCTCGGCGCGCTCACCGGCGGCGTGAAGGCCGCGTGGCTGGGGCTGCGCCAGCTCGCGCACGGCTCGCCGACGCCGCGCTACTTCACGGCCAGCGGCGGCGATCCGTTCCAGGTCGCAGGCGACAGCCTGATGCTGCTCGGCTTTCTCGCCTTCGCGCTCGTCGCGCTCGCCGGCGTGCTGCGGCGGCTGCCGTTCGCCTACGGCGCCTACACGCTGGCCGCGCTCGCGATGACGCTCTCCTACCCATTGGATCAGCAGCCGCTGATGTCGCTGCCGCGCTATCTGCTGGTGCTGTTCCCGCTGCCGATGTGGCTGGCGCGCTGGAGCGGCGAGCGCGGCGGGACCGAGCGCGCCGTCGGCGTCTGCGCCGTGCTGCTCGGGCTCTTCGCGGCCTACTTCGCACACTGGGGGTTCGTCGCATGAGACGGCGCCCGCAGGTCGGCTGCCTGCGGCCGCCCGAGCGCGAAGTGCGCGCGCTCCTGCTCGACGCGCTCGGAACGCTGCTCGAGCTGGAGCCGCCGGTCGAGCCGCTGCGGCGCGAGCTGCGCGAGCGCTTCGGCCTGGAGGTGAGCGCCGTCGAGGCCGGCGCCGCGGTGCGCGCGGAGATCGCGTTCTACCGCGCGCACCACGACGAGGCGTCCGACCGCGAGCGGCTGGCGGACCTGCGCCGTCGTGCTGCCGGCGTGCTTCGCGACGCGCTCCCGGACGCCGCCGCCGCGCTGCCGCTCGAGCCCTTGACGGAGGCGCTGCTTGCGGCGCTGCGCTTTCGTCCGTTCGCCGAGGTGTCCGAGGTGCTGCGCGCGGCGCGCGGACGCGGCGCGCGGCTCGTCGTCGTCAGCAACTGGGACGTCTCGCTGCACGACGTGCTCGCGCAGACGGGCCTCGCGCCGCTGCTCGACGGCGTGCTCACCTCCGCCGAGCTGGGCAGCGCGAAGCCCGCGCCGGAGATCTTCGCGCGCGGGCTGGCGCTCGCCGGCGCCGCGCCCGAGGAGGCGGTGCACGTCGGCGACAGCGTCGAGCACGACGTGATGGGCGCGCTGGCGGCGGGCGTCGCGCCGCTGCTGGTCGTGCGCGACGGCGCCCCGGCGGAGGCGCCCGCCGGCGTCCGCACGATCGCGACGCTGCGGCCGCTGCTCGACCTGCTCGCGCGGGACGCCCGCCGCGGGCCCGTATCGTTCACCGTGTGAGCAGCGGTCAGTCGTACGGCCCCTGGCTGCCGCCTGTCGCGGAGTCGCCGGGCGGTCCGCCCGCGCCGGCGAACGACAGCGAGCAGCGCTGGTCGCCCTGGAGCGCGCCGCTGGCGCTGCTCGCCGCGCTCGCGTTCGCGATCTTCGGCGCGGTCGCGATCGGCGTGATCGGCGCGATCTTCGGCGCGAGCCTCAGCAGACCGCCGCCGGCGGTCAACATCGTCGCCACGGTCGTCCAGGACGGGGCGTTCGTCGGTGCGGCGATCCTGTTCGCCGGCCGTGCCGGCGCAGTCCTGCCGGCGCAGCTCGGCTTCGTGCGCACGCGCGTCGGACGGGCGCTCGGCACGATGGCGCTCGCGTACGCCGGCTACTGGGTGCTGAGCGCGATCTGGGCGGCGATCTTCAACGCGGCGAAGACGAAGGACACCCTCCCGACGAGCCTCGGCGTGAACGAGAGCACCGTCGCGCTCGTCGCGGTCTGCGTGCTCGTGACGACGATCGCGCCGATCGCGGAGGAGACGTTCTTCCGCGGCTTCTTCTTCCGCGCGCTGAGCAACTGGCGGGGGCCGTGGCCGGCCGCCGTGCTGACGGGCATCGTGTTCGGCGCGATCCACGCCGGCTCGGCGCCGGCTGTCTTCCTCGTCCCGCTCGGCGTCTTCGGCTTCGCGCTCTGCCTCGTGCGCTGGCGGACCGGCTCGCTGCTGCCGTGCATCGCGCTGCACGCGCTCAACAACGGGCTCGCGTTCGGCGTCTCGCAGCACTGGACGGCGGGGCAGACGCTGCTGCTGATGGCCGGCGCCGTGAGCGTCACGATGCTCGTCTGCGAGCCGCTGCTCGCATGGCGCCCGCAGCGCGTCTGACACCCGGGCGCTCGACTAGCATGGGCGGCCGGATGGTCCGTCGCGCCCTGCTCCCGGTCGTTCTGCTCGCCTCGCTCGTCGCCCCGGCGGCGGCGTGGGCGTCGGCTGCGCCCACGGCGCCGGGCGCCCGCATCAGCGTCCACCTCGTCGGCGGCTGGACGGTGCAACGCAGAGCGCTCGCCGTCGCCGGCCGCGCGCTGCGCGCCGAGGGCCGCATCGCCCCCTATGTGCCCGGCGAGGCGGTCGAGCTGCGCATCTGGCGCGGGCACACGCTCGTCCAGCGGGTGACGGCGCACCTGAAGCCGACGAGCACGAAGCGCACCGCGACGTTCAACGTCCGCTTCGCGCCGGCCAGAAGCGGATTCACGCAGGTCTTCGCGGTGCACGCGAGAAGCGCCCAGCAGGGCGCGGCGTCCGCGCGCGCCGCGATCTCGGTGCTCGCCCCGCGCGCCGGCCCTGGCTCGCGCGGGCCCTTCGTGGCGCTGCTGCAGCAGCGGCTCGCGGCGATCGGCTACGCGACGCCGCAGACCGGCGTCTACGACGAGCTGACCGGGCTCGCGGTGCTCGCCTTCCGCAAGGTCAACGGGATGGCGCGTGTGACGACGCTCTCGCCGGCCGTGGTCGATCGCGTGCTGCGTGGCGTCGGCGGCTTCCGCATCCGCTATCCGGGACAGGGGCATCACGTCGAGGCGAACCTCGGCTGGCAGGTGCTCGCGCTGATCGACCACGGCAGAGTCGTGCGCGCCTACACGACCAGCTCCGGCAAGCCGTCGACCCCGACCGTGCTCGGCACGTTCCGCTTCTACATGAGAGAGCCGGGCACCAACAGCCACGGGATGGTCGACTCGACCTACTTCATCCGCGGCTACGCGATCCACGGCTACTACGACGTGCCGACCTACAACGCCAGCCACGGCTGCCTGCGCGTCCCGATCCCGGACGCCTTCGCGATCTACTCCTGGATCCACCTCGGGGACTCGATCGACGTCTACTACTGAGCGGCGGCCTCACTCGGGCTCGCGTCCACGGCCGCGACGAGGCCCAGGCCGGCGAGGTCGCGTGTGCCGAGCGGCAGCTCGTTCGCGATCGCGGCGGCGGCGATCGGGAGATCGACGGCGCAGCGGCGGCACCGGTGCGACCCAGTCGTCTGAGAATGCCCCGAGCTGGATTCGAACCAGCGGCCTTTCCCTTAGGAGGGGAACGCTCTATCCGGCTGAGCTATCGGGGCTGGGGGATTCGCGATGTTTCGCGGGGCCGCCGCCAGGCTCGCCCGGGCGGGGCGTACGCAGGTGATGGATGCGCTCGGAGACGCGCGCTTCGTGGGGGATCCCGGCCAAGGGGGAAGGCCGCAGTCAAACCCTAGCCGATGATCGTGTCGCCGCGGTGCGCGGCGGCGGAGCGGCCGGCTCGGCGCGCATCCGGTCGGCCGGGAGGGTGCGCTCGCCCCTTCCGCGGCGCACGGCCTCCGGGCCTGACCCTAGGGCGAGGACCGGAAATCGGCGGCGCACGCGCATCATCGGTCCGTCGCGCCGTTGGCTCCTCAAGCCGCGACCGGCCGCTCGCCGAACGCCAGGTCACCAACCCCGGCTCAAGGAGCATTCGATGATCGAAGGGAAGTGTCGCCGCGCCGCCAGGCTCGGTCTTGCCGCCGCCGCCGCCGCGATCGCCTCGCTGTCGCTCGCCGGCGCCGCGCTCGCCGCCCCGCCCGGCTCGTCCTCCGATCAGGGCCAGTTCGTGATCGGCGACCTGAGCGCGCAGCTCGGCGCGCACGTCACCTTCTGGGGCGCGCAGTGGTGGAAGGACAACGCGCTCAGCGGCGGCGAGGCGCCGGCGTCGTTCAAGGGCTACGCCGACGTCGTCGACCCCGCCTGCGTGGCCCCGTGGACGACGCGGCCGGGCAACAGCTCGTTCCCGCCCGCCACGCTCGACGACGACGTGATCCCCGTGCTCGTCGCGAGCCACGTCGAGAAGTCCGGCCCGGTCATCTCGGGCGACGCCACGGAGCTGGCGATGGTCGCGGTCGACCCCGGCTACGGCCCGAGCCCCGGCCATCCCGGCAGCGGAACCGTCGTCGGGTTCTTCGACTGCGAGGGCGGTGGCAGCATCTCCTGAGGTCGCAGCGGCGGCCGCGCCGGCGTCGTCCGGCGCGGCCGTCATCTGCGCGGGCATTCCACGTGCACGCCCGCGTTTCTGTTACACGTGCCATCGTCGAGACAGGAGTTGAGCTGGCGCGCGCGAACTCGTCTCGGCAGGTGACACGAGCGATGGACGCGATCACGCACGCACCGACCCGGTCGCACGGAGCCCGCCGATGAGCGTCGGCGCGCCAGGGCTCCTCGCGCAGGAGGAGCGCGTCGAGCGCGCGTTCGAGCACGAGCTGCCGCGCTCGCCGTGGCAGCTGTTCTGGCGCCGCCTGCGCGCCGACAAGCTCGCGCTCGCGGCGCTCGGCGCGATCGTCGTGCTCGTGCTGGTCGCGATCTTCGCGCCGCTCGTCGTCAAGCTCGCCGGCGCGCCCGGCCCGAACGTGCAGGACAAGAACGCGGTCGACGCGTTCGGCACGCCGCTGGGACCCAGCTCCGGCCACGTCTTCGGCGTCGACACGCTCGGCCGCGACGTCTTCTCCCGCACCGTCTATGGCGCGCGCGTCTCGCTGCTCGTCGGGATCGTCGGCACCGGCGTCGCTGTGCTGCTCGGCACGGGCGTCGGCCTGCTCGCCGGCTACTACCGCGGCTGGGTCGACACGCTGCTCTCGCGCCTCGTCGACGTCGTGCTCTCGTTCCCCGTGCTGCTGCTCGGCATCGGGATCGCGTCCGCGTGCTCGCTCGGCAACGGCTGCGTGGCAGGTGCCATAACGCCCGGCGTGCGCACGGTGATCGTCGTCGTCGCGCTCGTCAGCTGGACGTCGATCGCGCGGATCGTGCGCGGTCAGGTGCTGTCGCTGCGAGAGCGCGAGTTCGTCGTCGCCGCGCGGTCTCTGGGGGCCTCGAACCGCCGCATCGTGCTGCGCGAGATCCTGCCAAACCTCGCCGCACCTCTCATTGTCTACTCAAGTCTGCTGCTTCCGCAGACGATCTTGCTCGAGGCGGCCCTCTCGTTCCTGGGCGTCGGCATCTCGCCGCCGACCGCGAGCTGGGGCTGGATGATCGCCGACGCAGCCGACAACTTCGACACGCAGTGGTGGTACATGGTCTTTCCCGGCGCAGCGCTGCTGCTGACCGTGCTTGCATTCAACTTGCTCGGTGACGGCCTGCGGGACGCGCTCGATCCGAGAGCCGAACGGTGAAAGTGAAGTGACTCCCCTTTCCCAGCCCCCGAAAGGACCTCGCATGCCGCGACCCGTCAAGCGCGCGCTCTCCCTCCTGACGCTGTGCACCACCGCCGCCGTCGCGCTGAGCGCCTGCGGCTCGAGCAACACCAACGGGGGAACGGGCGCCGCGGCGGACAACGGCGCCGGCGGCCATCGTGGAGGGACGCTGACGATCCTCACCAGTCAGGACGTCGCAAGCCTCGATCCAGGAGTCACCTACGCGAGCCTCGACCTCAACGTGCTCGCTGCGACCGAGCGCACGCTGTACGCGTACGCGCCGGACGACCCGTCCAGCATCGCACCCGACCTCGCTGCCGGGCCGCCGCAGATCTCGACGGACGGCAGAACCCTCACCGTGAAGATCCGCAGGGGTGTGCGCTTCAGCCCGCCGGTGAACCGCGAGGTGACCTCCAGAGACGTCGCCTACGCGATCGAGCGCGGCTTCAACCCGAACGTCGCGAACCCCTACGCGAGCACCTACTACGGCGACGTCGTCGGTGCCGACAGAGCGAGAGGCGGCCCGATCGCGGGCATCCAGACGCCCGACGACCACACGATCGTCTTCAAGCTCGTGCGCCCGACCGCCTCGCTGCTGGCGCAAGCGACCGTGCTGCCGCTCGACGCGCCGGTCCCGGCCGAGTACGCGAAGCCGTTCGATGCGAAGGCGCCTTCGACATACGCCAACGCCGTCGTCTCGACCGGTCCGTACATGTACGCCGCCGACAGAGGCGGCAGAGTGCTCGGCACCGGCTACGTCCCCGGCCGCAGCCTCACGCTCGTGCGCAACCCGAACTGGAGCGCGGGCAGCGACAAGCGGCCCGCCTACCTGCAGGGCATCACGATCAGGATCGGCGGCTCGCCGACGGTGTCCGGCCGCCAGGTGCTCGCCGGGAGAGCGCTCGTGCTGGCAGATTCGCCGACGCCCGAGCTCGTCAAGCAGGCGTACCTTCACCACCGCAGCCAGATCTTCTTCTCGCCCGGCGCCGGCACGAACTACGCGGCGCTCGACACCGCGATCCCGCCGTTCGACAACGCGAACCTGCGCAAGGCGGTCGCCGCGCAGCTCGACCGCGAGCAGATGCGGCGCGTGCGCGGCGGCGCGGTCGTCGGCGACGTCGGCTCGCACTTCCTCTACCCCGGCGTGATCGGCTTCGAGCAGGCCGGCGGGCAGCAGGGCACCGGCGTGGACTTCCTTGCGAATCCGCAGGGCGACCACGCGCTCGCGGTCAGATACATGAAGGCGGCCGGCTACCCGAGCGGCAGGTACATCGGCGGGCAGACGGTGCAGATCGTCGGCCTCGCGGGCTCGCCCGACAGCGACGACGCGCAGATCTTCCAGCAGGCATTGCAGGACCTCGGCTTTAAGACGAACCTCAAGCTCGTCGACAGCACCGTCATGTACGGGCGCTTCTGCGGCGTGCCGAAGGCGAGAGTGCAGGCGTGCCCGAACGTCGGCTGGATCCGCGACTTCGCCGACCCGCAGACCGTGCTCGACGTCGCCTTCAACGGCGCCGACATCTCACCCGAGAACAACCCGAACTGGCCGCAGCTGAACGACCCGGCGATCAACAGAGCGATGACGAGAGCCGAGGTCACGGTCGGCCAGCAGCAGCGCGCGAACGCGTGGGCGGCGATCGACCGCCAGATCACCGCGACCGCGGCCGCGATCCCGTGGCTGTGGGCCAGACAGCCGAACATCTTCGCGGCCGACGTGCGCTGCGTGCCCGAGCTGTGGAACCAAGGGCACTGCGACTTCGCGTACACGTCGCTGAAGTGACGGTGAGCCGGTAGGGAGCGGGCGGCCGGGGGCGAATCAGAGGAGACCTTGGCCGCCTACATCCTCCGTCGCCTGCTGTGGGGCCTCGTGCTGCTCGTGCTCGTGAGCCTGCTCACCTTCGTGATCTTCTACGTGCTGCCGTCGGCCGACCCGGCGCAGCTGCGCGCCGGTCGCGACGCCTCGCCCGCGACGCTGCACGAGATCCGCGTCTCGCTCGGGCTCGACAGACCGCTGACGGTGCAGTACTGGACGTTCCTCAGACGCCTCGTGCTGCACGCCGACCTCGGCTACAGCTACTTCAGCGGCGCGTCGGTCGGCTCGCTGCTGCTCGACCGCCTCCCGGCGACGATCTCGCTGACGCTCGGCGCCGTCGTCGTGTGGCTGGTCGTCGCCGTCCCGCTCGGCGTCGTCTCCGCCGTGCGCCGCGGAACGTGGGTCGACCGGCTCACCGCCGGCGGCGCGCTGCTCGGGATCTCGGTGCCGGTCTACTGGCTGGGGCTCGTCGCGCTCTACCTGTTCGCGAGCGACATCGGCAAGGTCCCGCTGCTGCCCGGCGCGGGCAGCTACGTGCCGTTCAGCAAGGACCCATGGACGTGGTTCACGTCGCTGATCCTGCCGTGGTTGGTGCTCGGCTCGACGTTCGCCGCCGTCTACGCGCGCCTGCTGCGCGGCAACATGATCGAGGTGCTCTCAGAGGACTTCATGCGCACGGCCCGCGCGAAGGGGCTGAGCGAGCGGCGCGTCGTCTGGCGCCACGGGCTGCGCGCCGCGGTGACGCCTTTGGTGACGCTCGCCGGGCTCGACGTCGGCCTGCTGCTCGGCGGCGCGGTGCTGACCGAGACGGTCTTCGGGATCCCCGGCATCGGCCGCCTCAACTACGACTCGATCACGCACGCCGACTACCCGGTGATCCAGGGGACCGTGCTGCTCGCCGCCTGCTTCGTGATCGTCGCGAACATCGCCGTCGACGTCGCCTACGCCTATCTCGACCCGCGGGTGCGGGAGGCGTGAGCGCGCTCGAGCAGCCGTCGCCGGCGGCGGCCGAGCCGGTGCTGCGGGTCGAGGATCTGCGCGTCGCGTTCGACACGCGCGAGGGGCTCGTGCAGGCCGTCGCCGGCGTCAGCTTCGCGGTCGCGCCCGGCCGTACGCTCGGGATCGTCGGCGAGTCGGGCTCGGGCAAGACGGTCGCGGCGACGACCGCGATGGGCCTCTCGCGCGGGCCGCGCGTGCGGATCTCCGGGCGCGTCCTGCTCGACGGCGAGGAGCTGCTCGCGGCGTCGCCCGAGCGGCTGCGCGCGCTGCGCGGCGCGCAGATCGCGATGGTCTTCCAGGACCCGCTCTCCGCGCTGCACCCGCTGCTGCGCATCGGCGACCAGATCGGCGAGGCGGTGCGCGCGCACCGCTCGGACGCCTCGCGGGCGGCGGCGCGCGCCCGCGCCGTGGAGCTGCTCGAGTGGGTTGCGATACCGGACGCCGCGCGGCGCGTCGACGCATACCCGCACGAGCTCTCGGGCGGCATGCGCCAGCGCGCGATGATCGCGATGGCGATCGCGAACGAGCCGCGCGTGCTGATCGCCGACGAGCCGACGACCGCGCTCGACGTGACCGTGCAGCGGCAGATCCTCGCGCTGCTGCGCCGCCTGCGCGACGACTTGGGGATGGCGATGGTCTTCATCACGCACGACCTCGGCGTCGTCGCCGAGACGGCCGACGAGGTCGCCGTCATGTACGCCGGCCGAATCGTCGAGCAGGCGCCGGCGCACGAGCTCTTCGCGGCGCCTCGGCACCCGTACACGTGGGGGCTGCTGCGCTCGATGCCGCGCCTGGAGGCGCCGGCCGGCGCGGCGCTCGTGCCGATCCCGGGCCGTCCGCCGTCGCTGATCGACCCGCCCTCCGGCTGCCGCTTCCATCCGCGCTGCCCGTACGTGCGCGAGCGCCATCGTGAGGTCGAGCCGGCGCTGGAGCCCGTCGCCGGCGCGCTCGGGCATCGCGTCGCCTGCCTGCTGTCCGAGGCCGAGCGGCGCGCGCTGTGGGCGCGGCTCGCCGCCGGCGCGACGCCGGAGCAGGCGCGCGCGGCCGTCGGGCAGGCGGCCCCGGCTGCGGCCCCGCCGGCCGCGGAGCCGCCCGCATGAGCGGCGCGGTCGGCGGCGCGCCGCTCGCCGAGGTCGAGCGGCTCGTCAAGCGCTTCCCGCTCACGCGCGGGGTCGTCTTCCGCCGGCGGATCGGCGAGGTCGCGGCGGTCGACGACGTGACGCTCGCGGTGCACGCGGGCGAGTCGCTCGGGATCGTCGGCGAGACCGGCTCGGGCAAGTCGACGCTCGCGCGCATCCTGCTGAACCTGCTCGAGCCGACGAGCGGCGTGGTGCGCTGGCGCGGCGAGGACGTCACGCACGCGCGCGGCGCGGCGCTGCTGAAGCTGCGGCGCGCGCGCCAGCTGGTCTTCCAGGACCCGGCCGGCTCGTTGAACCCGCGCAAGACGGTCGGCGCGGCGATCGCCGACCCGTTCGCGATCCATGGGCTGCTGCCCGAGCGCGCCGCGCGCGGGCGGCGCGTCGGCGAGCTGCTCGAGCAGGTCGGTCTCGACGCGGCGCTCGCAAACCGCTACCCGCACGAGCTGTCCGGCGGGATGCGCCAGCGCGTGGGGATCGCGCGCGCGATCGCGCTCGGGCCCGAGCTGCTCGTCGCCGACGAGCCGGTCTCCGCGCTCGACGTCTCGATCCAGGCGCAGATCCTCATGCTGCTGCGCGACCTGCGCGGCGAGCTGGGACTGACGCTCGTGCTGATCGCCCACGACCTCGCCGTCGTGCGCCACATGTGCGACCGCGTCGCCGTGATGCGCGAGGGGCGCCTCGTTGAGGTCGCGCCGGTCGCGGAGCTGTATGCGGCGCCGCGCGAGGACTACACGCGCGAGCTGCTCGCAGCGGTGCCGCGGATCCCCGGGCCGGCTCCGAGCGGACCGGCGCCCGCGACGCCTCAGTCCTCCTCGTCGTCCTCGACGTAGAGCGACTCGCGCGCCAGCTCCTGGCCGCGCGCGGAGAACAGCTTCACGTCGAGGAAGTCGCCGCGGTAGGCATCGGGCGCGACGAGCGTGAAGCGCTCCTCGACCAGCTCGCACTGGTCGACCGCGAGGTCCGCCAGCTCGGCGGTCGCGAGCGCGCCGTGCTCGACCATCGGCGTCCCCCAGATGAGCGTGACGTCGGCGCCTCTGCCCTGCTCCCCGCGCCAATGGCCGATCACCTCCTCGTTGAGGTCGATCGTCCAGTCGGGGTTCTCGTCGGCGGTCTCGCTCGTGAAGTCGGCGCGCGCGAGGAAGTCGTCCGGCGCGCCGCCCTCGCCCTCGCCCTCGGCGAACGAGACGAAGCCGAACAGCTCGTAGCCGTTCGTCGTGCGCGCCGTCGCCGGCACATAGGTGCGCCCGCCGTAGGTGCGGTCGGGAAACCATGCGATCTCGCCGGCCTCGCCGAGCTGCTCGTCGCCTGAGTCGATCTCGGCGACGGCCGCGAGGAAGTGCCCGCGCAGCACCTCCGCCCAGCGCCCATAGGGCAATGGCTCCTGGGGCGGCTCCGCGGCGAAGCGGATCACGAAGCGGTCGGTCGGCGGCATCGCGGGCGGGAGCCTACCGTGCGGCGCGCTGCGCGCCGCTCAGCCGCCGCGACGGCGGATCGCGAGCCGCCAGTCGGGCGGCAGCGAGCGGCGCTCGGCGGCGCGCCGCCGCGCCGGCCGGGCGACGCAGCCGGCGGGCAGCGCGACCAGGGTGCGCGGCTGCACGCGCTGCGCCGGCAGCCGCCGCGCCGGCGGCGCCGTGGCGCGCCGCGGCGGGTCCGGGCGCGGCCAGCGCGCCGCGACGCGCACCGCACGCAGCGGCGGAGCGCTCCCGTCCGCGACCGCCGGCGCGAGCGCCGGCAGCGCGCGCGCCACGTCCTCGCCCCACGGAACCACGCCGCGCTCGCGCCGGCGCTGCGCCTCGCCGCCCTCCTTCCAGAGGCCGGCGACGACCCACATCGCGACAAGCACCGCCGGGACCCCGATCAGCAGCTTGCGGTAGCGCGGCACGCTCAGCAGCTCGAACGCGTAGCCGAGGTAGGGGACGTGGAACTTCACCTCGTCCTGCGTCGGCTGCGGCAGCACGAAGCGCCAGTTGTCCGGCAGCAGGTTGAAGTCGCCCTTCGTCTGGAACACGCGGCGGCCGTCCGGCGCGATCGCGATGCGGTAGATGCGGTGCGTGACGAGCTTGTGGCTCGGCGAGGCGCCCGGCGGCGGCGCGTACGTGATCGGGTCGCCGACGCGCAGCGAGGCGGTCGGCACGGGGCGGTCGTAGACGATCGAGCCGGCGTCGTAGGTGCCGGTCATCGAGCCGGTCTGGATCACGTAGCGGTGGTAGCCGAGCGCCGCCGGCACGAGCATCACCGCGGCGAGGCCGAAGAGGACCGCCATCGCCGCGTTGCTCAGCAGCCGCACCAGCATCGCTTCAGCCCGCCGCGCCCCAGCTGAAGTCGACCGTGCTCTTCGCGCTCTGGTAGGCGTTCTCGGCTCCGCTGCCGGCATCGGGCATGCTCACGACGAACGCGATGCGGTGGGTGGCGCCGGCCGCCCACGTGCCGAGCGTCACCGATCTGAGCGCCGCAAGCGCGCCGGACCACAGGGTCGTCGCGGCGGGGCAGCCGGAGCTGCACGAGGGGTCGCCGAGGTCGCGCACCTCCAGCCTCAGCTCCGAGGAGAGCGGCGGGCTCGCGGGCGTGTCGACGAGGCTCGCCGCGCTCAGGGTGAACGTGGCGCTCAGATCCCCCGTGTTCGCGATGTCGACCGTGTCGGTGTCGGAGTGCCCGGGCGCGAGCGCGGCCGTCGTGAGCACCGCGGAGCCGCTCGGCGTCGTCGTGAACGAGACGATGCCGGCGTGGATGACGTTGCCCGAGTTGACGGAGGCCGCGTTGAAGTTCGCGCCGCTGCCGGCCGCCGCCGCGGTTGCGAGCAGCAGCGCCGCCAGTCCGAACAGCAGGCGGCGCACGACTCGCTGCGGGCGCCCGCCGGAGCGCGGCGGCGACGACATCACGCGCCGACCGGCTCGCCGGCCTCCGCGCCGATCGCCGGCTGCTCGAACCACGCGAGCAGCGCGTCGAGCTGCAGCGGGCGGCTGAAGTACCAGCCCTGCGCCTGGTCGCAGCCCAGCTCGGCGAGCCGCCGCAGCGTGCGCTCGTCCTCGACGCCCTCGGCGACGACCTCCAGCTCGAGGTCGTGCGCGAGCCCGATCGTCGAGCGCACGATCGACTCGTCGGCCGCGTCCTGCGTGAGGCCCGCGACGAACGAGCGGTCGATCTTGATCTCGCGCACCGGCAGCTCGCGCAGCACCGCGAGCGACGAGTAGCCGGTGCCGAAGTCGTCGACCGCGAGGCGCGCGCCCATGTCCGCCAGCTCGCGCAGCACGCCGGCGGCCTTGTCGGGGTCGGCCTGGATCGCCGCCTCGGTCACCTCGAAGCCGATCGCGCGGGCGGGCAGACCCCACTTGGCGAGCAGCCGCTCGACCTCGCTCGGGAGCTGGGGGTCGAGCACGTTCGCCGCGTCGAGGTTGACGTCCACGCCCGCGCTCACGCCGCGCGCGCGCCAGCCGGCGCAGTCGCGCAGCGCCAGCTCGATCAGATGGACGGTCAGCGGGCCGATCAGCTCGCTGCTCGCCGCGTAGGGCAGGAAGCGGTCCGGGCCGATGCGGCCCTCCTTCGGATGGTTCCAGCGCACGAGCGACTCGACGGCGGCGACCTCGCCGCTGCGCAGGTCGACCTTGGGCTGGTAGTGCAGCTCGAGCTGCTGCTCGTCGAGCGCGCGTCTGAGCTCGCGCAGCACGACGCGCCGGCGCGGGTCCTCGCGCTCGCGCAGCGCACGTGAGGCGGACAGCAGCCGCGGCCACACGCCCGCCAGGAACAGCAGCGCGGCGCCGAGCAGGATCAGGTTGACGCGGTGCGTGCGGCGCGAGATCGCGGCGGCAACCGGAGCGTAGGGGACGTGCGCGTCGAGCACCGCGTGCGGCTTCTGCGCGCCGCGCGCGAACAGCGGCACGACGACCTCGATCTGCCGCCCGCGCGTGCGGTCGAGCGGGCTCGCCTGGCCGTTCGGCGTCGTCACGACGGTCTCGCCCGCGAACGCGTCGGCGATCTGCTGCGGCGGCCGGTAGGTGCGGTCGATCTGGCCGTGGTCGGGTGCATAGACGATGCGCCCCCGGCGATCCCAGACGGCGATCGAGGTGAGGTCGCCCGCGCTGGCGGCCGCCTGCGCAGCGGCGTCGAGCGGGCGCAGCGCGGCGGCATCGAAGCCGGACAGGCGCGACTGCAGGCGCGGCGCGAAGACCGTCTGCGCGAGCAGCTCGGCGCGCTGCTGCGCGGCCGCGAGCTGGTCGGCGCGCGCGTCGTGGCTCGTGACGCTGGAGACCGCATAGGCGAGACTGGCGACGCCGATCCCCAGCAGCAGCACGAAGCTCAGCAGGAAGCCGGGCCGGAGGGGGAGGCGCGTCGGCATGCCCTAGCTAGTTCGGGAGCCGCGCGGGCGGAGTCGAGACCCCTCAACGAATGTTTGAGCTCAGTTGCCGGGACGGCGTGCAGCGCTCAAGCTCGCGGGCTCTGCGTACGACTTGGTGAGGGCCGGAACCCCCCTCGGAAGGAGCCGCAGAACATGTCCCGCTTCAAGGCGCTGTGGTCGGCGTCGCCCCGCAAGGTTCTCCTCGGACTGCTCGTCGTGCTGGTCGCCGCCGGCGTCGCGGTCGGGTCCGGCGCGAACTTCAACTCCGCGACGGCGAACCCGTCGAACACGTTCAGCTCCGGGACGTTGTCGCAGAGCAACTCGAAGGCCAACCAGGCGGTCCTGACGGCTTCGAGCCTGAAGCCCGGCGGCACCGCCAGCGGCACCGTCGACATCACCAACAGCGGATCGGTCAGCGGCGCCTTCACCCTCACCAAGAGCACGCCGGTCGACACGCCCGCGAGCCCGGCGCTGTCGGCGAAGCTGACGATCGTGATCACCGACCAAGGCGACCCGTCGTGCGTCACGAGCTGCCCCGCGCCGAGCACCGTCTACAGCGGCACGCTGGCCGGGATGGGCGCGATCTCGCTCGGCACCTTCACAGCCGGGCAGAAGCACCGCTACCAGTTCGTCGTCACGTTCCCCGACAGCGGCACGCAGGGCGGCGACAACGCCTACCAGGGCGCCTCGACCTCGGTCGACTACACGTTCACCTCGGCCTCCTAGGCGACGCTCACGCGCCCGCTCGCGCTCAAGCTCTGCGCCATCGCGGCTGCGCTCGTCCTGAGCGCGGCTGCGTGGTCGGCGGGCACCTGGTCGGCGTTCGACCGGACCGCCTTCTCGCCCGGCGACTCGGTCGCGACGGGGAGCGTCGTGCTCGCCGACAACGACGGCGGCACGCCGCTGCTGTCGCTGACGGGGGCGAGAAGCGGGAGCAGCGTCACGAGCTGCGTGAAGCTCACCTACTCCGGCACGGTGCCCTCCGAGGTGCGGCTCTACGGCACCGTCGGCGGCAGCGGCCTCGCGAGCAGCCTGACGCTCACGATCACGCGCGGCGCGATCGCCGGCACGCCGGCGCCGAAGTCGTGCACGGGCTTCGCCGCCGACGCGACCGACTACCTCGGCAAGGGCGCCGGCGTGATCTACAGCGGGGCGCTGTCCGCCTTCCCGACCTCGGCGACGAACGCGCTGGTCGACCCGACGAGCGCGATCGACCAGGCGTGGGCCCAGGGCGACGCGCACGCGTACAAGCTGAGCGTGACGATGAGCGGCTCGAGCGGCGCGGGCCTCGACGCCACCGCCGGCTTCACCTGGCTGGCGGCGAGCACGTGAGCGCCTCCGCCGTCACGCTGCGGCGCGCGAACCGCGCGGCCTCCGGCGCGCTCGCGGCCGTGCTCGCGCTGCTCGCGCTCGGCCTGGGCCTGCGCGTCGCGGGCCTCACGCCGTTCGTGGACGTGAGCGGAAGCATGGCGCCGGCGATCGAGGCGGGCGACGTCGTGCTCGACCGCGCGACGTCCCCCGCGCAGCTCGCGCCCGGTCAGATCGCGACGATCTCCGATCCGGTCAGCGGCCGGCTGATCACGCATCGCGTCGTCTCCGTCGCGCGCGCCGGCGGCCGCGTGGTGGTCGTGACGCGCGGCGACGCGAACAACGCCTCCGAGCGCTGGGCGCTCGCGCCCGACGCCGCGGTGCGCCGCGTCGTCGCGCGCATCCCGCTCGCCGGACGTCTCGTCGCGTGGCTGGCCGACCCGCGCCTGCGCGTCGTGCTCGCCGCGCTCGGGCTCGCGCTGCTCGGGCTCGCGCTGATGCCGGCCGCCGCCGCCGGTGCGATCGGCGCCGGCCTGCTCGCGCTCGTGCTCGCCGCCGGCGCGCTTGGCGCGACCGCGTCGGACTTCACCGCCACGGTCAGCAACACCGGCAACAGCTTCGCGGCCGCCGCCGCCAACACCGCGCCGACCGTCTCGGCCGCCGTCATCGACAAGGCGGCCGGCGGCGTCGCCGGCTCCATCGCGCGCTCGGGGACGTTCTACGTCTACGCCAACGCGAGCGACGACGGCGGCGTCTCGTCCGTCAAGGCGACGCTCACGAACGTCACCGGCTCCTCGACCCCCGTCACGCTCAGCGCCGGCAGCTTCAGCGCGGGCGGCGTCGGCTACGGCTATCGCAGCGCGCTGCAGACGGCGAGCAACTCGGGCAACGGCGCGGCTTCGTTCAGCGTGACCGCAACCGACGCGGCGGGGCTGACCGGCAGCTTCGGCGCGTCGGTCACGTTCGACAAGACCGCGCCGTCGGCCAGCTCGATCGCGACGACCAACCACACGGGCGGGATCGCGGGACGCGCCGAGCAGGGCGACAGGGCGACGGTCACGTTCAGCGAGGCGGTCGAGCCCGACTCGATCGTCGACGGCTGGGACGGCAGCGCGATGAACGTGCAGGCCGCGGTCGTCGACGGCGGCGGCTCCAACGACGACGTGCTGCGCGTCTACGCCGAGTCCACGCCGTTCAACGTCGCCAGCTACCTGCCCGTCGGCACGATCGACCTCGGCCGCTCGGACTTCGTCACCTCCGGCTCCTACGCCGTCTTCGGGCTCGCGAGCGCGAACGGCACGGCGTCCACGATGACGCTGTCCGCCAGCACGCTCACGATCGTGCTCGGCTCGCTCGACTCGGGCGTCTCCAGCACCTCGGCGGGCAATGCGACGGAGCGCTACACGCCCGTCGCGACGCTCACCGACCTCGCCGGCAACGCGATCTCGACGAGCGCGGTCAGCGCGAGCGGCTCGCACACGGCGTTCTGACGCCCGCCTACGCCTCGACGAGCAGCGTCACCGGCCCGTCGTTCACCAGCTCCACCTCCATGTGGGCGCCGAAGACGCCGCGCTGGGCGTCGAGCGCGTCGCACACGCGCTCGTAGAGCGGCTCGGCGATCTCCGGCGGCGCGGCGGCGACGTAACTGGGGCGGTTGCCCCTGCGGGCGTCGCCGTAGAGCGTGAACTGGCTGATGCAGAGCACGCCGCGCGCGCCGCCGAGCGGCTCGTTCATGCGTCCGTCGGCGTCGGGGAAGATCCGCAGCTTCGACAGCTTGTCGGCGAGCTTGTCCGCGTGCTCCGGCGTGTCGTCGTGCGTGACGCCGACAAGCACCAGCAGCCCAGGCCCGATCTCGCCGATGACCTCGCCGTCCACGCGCACCGCGGCGCGCGAGACGCGCTGCACGAGCGCGCGCACGCGCTACGCCTCGCGCAGCTCCGCCGCCGCCCGCTCCGGCGCGACGATGTTGAGGTGCACGCCGGTGCCCAGCTCCAGGCCGGCCAGATGCGTGAGGCGCGGCATCACGTCGATCCGCCAGCAGAAGCGCTCGGCCCCGCGCGGCGCCGTGCGCACCCACAGGTTCAGCGGCGGGTTCGCGCCGAGCCGGCGCGCGAGCCGGTTCAGCACGTCGTGCAGCAGCGCGGCGCCGGTCGCGCCCTCGTCCTCGAAGCGCGCGCGCGGACGGCGCGGCGCGATCATCAGCTGGTAGGGGAGCCGCGAGCCGTACGGCGCGAGCGCGACCGCCTCGTCGTCGATCGCCACCACGCGCTCCTGCCGGCGCACCTCCTCCTGGACGAGGTCGGCGAGCAGGTCGGCGCCCATCGTGCGCGTCGCGTACGCCGAGCAGCGCTCCCGCTCGCGCGCGACCGCCGCCGGCACGAAGTCGAGCGCGTAGAGCTGCGCGTGCGTGTGCGGCAGCGAGGCGCCCGCCTCACGCCGCTCGTTGACGAGCACGTGCACGTACGCCGCCTCGGCGTGCGCCCGCATCCGCTCGCGCCACACGTCCATCGCGAGCGCCACCTGCCCGACCGGCAGCGCGGCGAGCGCGGTGACCGACTGCGGGGCGTTGACGATCACCTCGTGCGCGCCGTGCGCCGGCGCGGCCATGAAGAGGTCGGGGGAGGCGTCGGGCTCCGGCACGTCGCCGTTCGGGGACAGCGCCGGGTAGAGGTTCGGGACGACCCGCACCTTCCAGCCCGGCGTGTTCGGTCCACCGCCGTTCTCGCGCAGCGCGTAGACCTCCGGCGGCGTCATCTGCTCGTGCCCCTCCGCGAACGGGTCGCCGGCCGGGTCGAGCGGCGGGCTCGGGTCGGCCGACAGACCCGCGTTCGGTCGGTTCGCGCGCTCGCCTGCGACGATCGCCCGCAGTCCCGTGAGCGCGTCGACGCGGACCTCGCTCACAGGCGCTTCTCCATCGCGACGTGCTCGATCCCCGCCTCGACGAACGTGCGCCCGCGCTCCTCGTAGCCGCCGGAGACGTAGAGGCCGCGCGCGTACGTCTGCGCGTGCAGGACGATCCGCTTCGCGCGCGCAGCCGCTGCCTCGCGGTCGGCCTCGCGCAGCAGCGCGGTCGCGATCCCGCTGCGGCGCGCGTCGGGCTCGACCGCGAGACGGCTCAGCTGGACCGTGCGGTCGACGAACACCAGGCGGCAGGTGCCGAGCACCCGGCCGTCGTCGGCTCGCACCGCCACGAGGTGCACCGCGTCGCCGTCGCGCCCGTCGATCTCCTCGTGCTTGGGCACGCCCTGCTCGACGCAGAAGACGCGGTGACGCAGGTCGAGCAGCGCGTCGAGCTCGGCGGCGCCCACGGCGCGGCGGATCTCGACGCTCACGCGGCCCCCGCGTAGCGCTTGACGTCCGCCGCGAGCGCAGCCTCGCTCGCGTACTGGCCCTGATGGACGTACGCGAGCGCGCCGTCGCGCCGGTAGAAGGCGGTCGTCGGCAGGCCCGCGCGCACGCCGATCGCGTTCGCGATCGCATAGTGCGGATCGACGTAGCTGGGATAGGGGATCCAGTGGCCGGTGAGGAACGAGCGCGCGTCGCCGTTCGTGTCGCCGGCGTTCACGCCGACGAACGCGACCCGTCTGCCGAGGCGCACCGCCATGCGCGCGAGGTAGGGCATCTCCGACCGGCACGGTGGGCACCACGAAGCCCACGCGTTCACGACGACTGGGCGTCCTCTCAGCGTCGCGAGGCGCGCGCGGAAGGCCGGCAGCCCGCCGCCGAGCAGCTCCGCTGCCTGCCGGTGCAGCTCCGCCAGCGCGGCCGGCGAGCCGGCCAGCTCGGTGCGCGCCTGCGCCGGTGTGGGCGCGCTGACGTGCGCCTCCTGCGACCCGCATCCGCCTGCGAGCAGGGCCGCGAGCGCGAGCGCGGCGCATGCGCGGGCTGCGACGAAGGTGGCGCGCATGGGCCGAAGCTTGGCAGATGAGGGCTCGGTGGAACCTGCGCGAGCAGCCTCCACCGAGCCCTCGTGTCGCGCGATTCCCCCGTCCTATCTGATTCAATGTGGCTATCCTCCTGTGTTGGACGGGGAAAACGCTGGTGAGAGTTCTCCCCGTGCCCGGCGAACGCCGGACCTCCTGAGCCGCCCAACAGCTGCACCGCGGCTCCCTCATCGCAGAGGCCACGTCCACTCACAGGGAACCCCTGCAGGCCGTTCATGGCTGACTCAACGTCCCTTCCCGATGCCGGCGCGCTCAGACGCGCGGAGCGCTTCACGCGTGAGACGTTCGTCCACGAGGGCGAGCTGCCCGAGGATGCGCTCGCGCCCGGCAGCGCTCGACGCCGCGCGCTCGACGCCGCGCTCGCCGAGCTGGACGCCGGACTGAGAGTCCCGTCCGTGCAGTGGCGGCGCGAGTACTCGCTGCTGCTCGGGCTCGAGCGGCTGCTGAGCGAGGACGAGCCGCGCCTGGCCGACGGCACGCTGCTCAATCCGCACCAGGTCGACGCGCTGTCCGGCACGCTGACCGCGCTGATGGCGGAGGTCCAGCTGCGCTCGGGGACCGGCAACGGCTCGAACGGGAACGGCCGCGCAGCCGTCGAGGAGCTCGAGGAGCCCGCCGAGCTGGCGTCCGCCGCGATCCCCGGCGAGGAGGAGCTCGAGCTCGAGGAGGGCGAGCCCGACGAGGAGCCGCAGGATTGGCAGGACGAGCCGTCCGAGGACGACGACGTCCAGATGGCCGAGCAGCCGGAGGACCCGAACGCCGCCAAGCGCTTCTGGTTCGAGCACGCGACCGGCGCCGGCAAGACGGTCGCGGCGCTCGGCTTCGTCGAGGCATCGCGCACCGGCGGCGTGCTGATCCTCACCCACCGGCGCAACCTCGTCGACCAGTTCCACGGCGAGCTGCGCGAGCGCGGCTACGGCAAGCGCATCGCCGCGCCGCTGCTGGCCGGCCAGGACAGCCCGAACGGCCCGGTCACGGTCGAGACCTACCAGTGGTTCGTGCGCAACGCCGGGCAGGTCTCAGACGCGTACTCGATCGTCATCTGCGACGAGGCGCACACCGCGCTCGGCGAGAAGACCTCGGCCTCGATCCGCAGATGGGCCGGACCCGTCTTCATCGGCATGACCGCGACGGGCGCGCTGATCGCGCGCCACGTCACCGACCTGTTCCCGACGCAGACCTCGCGCTTCGACCTCGCGCAGGCGGCGCGGCGCGGGGTGATCGCGCCCTTGCGGTGCATCCGGATCCCACCCGGCCCGGGGGTCCGGACCATCGCGAAGGTTCCGTTGCGGCGCGGCGAGGTGGACACCGAGTTCGACCAGGACATGCTGGCCGAGCTGCTGGACCAGCTGCCCTTCAACCTCGCGATCGCGGACCTCTACAAGACGCGCTTCAACGGCGTCCCCGGCGTCGTCTACACGGCGGGAGTCCGGCACGCCTACAACGTCGCCCAGGCGTTCCGGGACGTGGGCTTGAGAGCGCAGGCGGTGTCAGGGGAGACGCCGAAGCGTGAGCTGGCGCGGATCCTGGCGGAGTACGAGCGAGGCACGATTGATGTGCTGATCAACGCGCAGCTGCTGGCCGAGGGCTGGAACTCGCCCCGCGCCACCGTCTGCATGCACCTCGCGCCGACGGCGTCGAAGCGCATCTACCAGCAGCGCGTCGGCCGCGTCACGCGCCGCCACCCGGGCAAGGAGGCGGGCATCGTCATCGACTTCGTGCACCCCGCGACGCACCACGACGACCCGGTCGTGACGCTGCACTCGCTGCTCGACCGCGACGTCTACCGCGGCGGCGCGATCGTCGTCGGGCCTGTGCGCCGCGGCCGCGGCCGCCGCGTGCGCGTCGAGCGGCGCGTGCTGCCGGTGACGCCCGATCCCGATCGCCGGCGCGAGGTCTTCGAGCGCGAGCTGTGGCGGATCGCCGTCGAGCACCTCGACTACGGCGAGCAGCACGTGTGGGCGGCGCTCGCCGGCGCGCGCGTGGCGCCGAACGGCTGGCGGCGCGCGAAGGCGATGCTGCACTTCGACCGCCAGGGCGACCTCAAGCGCCGCTTCCTGATCACCGCGGTGCAGCGCAACCGCAACGGCCAGCTGCGCCTGCGGGCGCTGCAGGAGATCGCCGCCGCGCGCGACGCCGAGGCGTTCGACGAGGCGATCGACCTGATGGCGACGTGGCCGCGCGACGAGCGTCGCGAGGGCGTGAAGATCATGCTGCAGGCGCTCGCGGAGAAGCGCATTGGCCGCAGGGATCAGGCGAACGCGTGGATCTGGCGGATGGCCGAGTACACGCGCGAAGTGCACGAGGAGTACGCCGTGCAGCGCTGGCCGGAGACGAAGCGGCTGCTCGGCCTGCTCGTGAACTCCTCCGGCGGCGCGCACGCCCGCAACGCGCGCAGGCTCGTCCACGCCGCGCGCAGACAGGACCGGCGCCTCTCCGCCGCGCTGCTCGCCGCGGCGCTGGCGCACACGCCGGAGGCCGAGGAGGCGCTGCGCGGCGCGCGCACGCGGATGGCGCGCAAGCCGAGCGCGCTCGCGCGCGAGCTGCTGCGCAACTTCCCCAGAGGCCGGCGCGGGCGCGGCTCGCGCCGCCGTCGCAAGGGCGCGAAGGAGGGCGTCGCAGCCGAGGGCGCGGCGGTCGCGGTCGGCGCGGAGGCGGTCGACGGCGAGGAGCTGGAGCTGGACGACGAGCTGGACCAGTCCGTCTCAGACGAGGAGGGGCCGACGCCCGAGGTCGCCGAGGAGGCGTACGACGAGGCGCTCGACGATCCCGGTGCCGAGGAGGCGCCGCCGCTCCCGGCCGCCGAGCGCGAGGAGGTCGAGGACGCCGTCGCCGAGGCGCTCGCGCACGACGACGCAGCCGCGGCGTCACCCAGACGCAGGCGCGGCGCGGCGCGCAGACGCGCCGTCGCGGAGTCCGCCAACGGTGGCGGCGCCGAGGCGGGCGTGCGGGCGGCGCTCGAGCTGGTCCCGGCTGCGGATGCGCCGAGACGCAGACGCCGAGCGATCGCGCCGCGTGCGGCGAACGGGGTCGCCGAAGCGGCCGATGCGCAACAGGCGCTCGAGCTGGTCGGCGCCGACGGCGATCCCCCCGCCCCCGCGAGAAGACGCGCCCCGCGCAGACGCAGAGCGACCGCGAGAGCGGCGGTCGCCGAGTCCGGCGACGACGCCTGAGCCAGCCGCTGTCGACCAGTGAGCGTCGACTCTCTCCCGCATGGCGGGAACAGGATGACGCTCATGCCGCGGCGGCTCAGCGCACCGGCCCGCTCCCGAGGTGGACTTCGCCGGCGTCGAGCAGCAGCTCTTCGTCCGCTCCCGCCGGCCACACGCGCAGCCGCCCGTCGTCGGCGACGCCGAGCGCGGTGCCGCGGCCGCCGTTCCACGCGACCTCCCGCCCCGCGAGCGCGTCGCGCGTGCGGTAGGCGTCCATCGCCCGATCGGCCGGCGCCGCCATCCACGCGTCGAGACGCTCGACCAGCAGCGCGAGCACCGGCTCGACGTCGCTCGGCCGCGCGCCGAGCGACGTCGCGATCGCGCGCAGCTCCGGCGGGAAGTCGTCGTCGGCCACGGCGACGTTGACGCCGATCCCGAGCACCACCCATCCCTCCTGGGGACGCCCCTCCGCGAGGATTCCCGCGACCTTGCGCCCGCCGAGCAGCACATCGTTCGGCCACTTGATCGCCGCGGCGCGCCCGGCCGCGTCGAAGCAGCCGGCCACGTCGGCGACCGCGAGCGCCGCGAGCATCGGCAGCAGCCGCGGCGGCTCGCGCAGCACGAGCGAGCACGCGAGCGCACGCCCCGGCGGCGTCACCCACGTGCGCCCCTGCCGCCCGTGCCCGGCGCTCTGCCCCGCCGCGGTCACGAGCGTCCCGTGCGGCGCCCCGCCCGCCGCGAGCCGCTGCGCCCGCACGTTCGTCGAGTCGACCTCGCGCAGGTGCAGGCGGGGGATGCCGAGCATCGCGTGAACCTAGCCGGCCGTGCGGCTCTGCGTCGAACGGTGAGGAGCCCGCTGGCGGGCCGCAAGCCCGCCCGCGGGTACTCCATCGGCAGCGGAGGGGACAGGTCTCGCGGTGAGACGTGGCCGCAGCGCATGTCCCGTCGCGGGTCACCTCACGACCCGTGTGCCGCAAGCGCTATCCGGGCGGTGGTGCGGGCTCCGCGTCGCCGATCTCGGCGTCCGCGATTTCGATCGCTGCCCGTCGGCCCGAGCGGCGATCGCATTCGAGTAGACGTCTGATCAGTCGCTCGTCGGGTCGGCGACGAGCGCTGTGAGCACGCCGTCGACGTCGTGGCGCTCGGCTTCGAGCGAGGGTTCGAGACCGTGCGCGCGCAGCGCGTCGGACGTGACCGGGCCGATCGAGGCGAGGCGGGCGCCGGCAAGGGCGGCCAAGTCCCCGTCGAGCGCGCTCAGCAGGTTCGCCACCGTCGACGCCGAGGTGAACGTGACGTAGTCGGCACTGCGCACGGCGTCGAGCTGCGCGGCGGAGAGCGGCTCGGCGACGGTCTCGTAGAGCTCGAGCACGTCGACCTCGGCGCCGCGCGCGCGCAGCGCGTCCGGCAGCACGTCGCGCGCGACCTTCGCGCGGGCGATCAGCGCGCACGCGACCGGCGCCTCGCCGAGCGCCTCCACGAGCGACTCGGCGACCGCGCGCTGCGGCAGCACGTCCGCGAGCACGCCATGTGCACGCAGCGCGCGCGCCGTCGCCGGGCCGATCGCCGCCACGCGCGCGCCGTGCAGCGCGCGGGCGTCGAGCCCAGCTGCGGCGAGCCGCTCGAACAGCAGCCGCACGCCGTTGGGCGAGGTCAGGCAGACAAGGTCGTAACGGGTCGGGTCGGGCACCGGCGGGTCGAGCGGCACGATTCTGATGACCGGCGTCTCGACCACCTCCGCGCCCAGCTCGCGCAGCCGCGCCGCCAGGCTGCTCGCCTGCTCGCGCGCGCGCGTCACGGCGACCGTCCTGCCGTACAGGGGGCGCTCCTCGAACCAGCGCGCGCCCTCCTCGCGCAACCTGGCGACATCGCCGACGAGCGTGATCGAGGGCGGTCTGATCCCGGCCTCGGCCGCCCGCGTCGCGATCGTCGCGAGCGTCGCGACGACGGTGCGCTGGCCCGGCAGCGTGCCGCGCTCGATCACGGCCGCCGGCTGCTCCGCCGGCCTCCCGCCTGCGATCAGCTGCGCGGCGATCCGCGGAAGCTGCTTGACCCCCATGTAGAAGACGAGCGTCCCGGGGAACGCCGCCAGCGCCGGCCAGTCGATCGCCGACTCGGGCTTGTCGGGATCCTCATGACCGGTCACGAGCGCCACCGCTGAGGCGCGCTCACGGTGCGTCACCGGGATTCCGGCGTAGGCGGGTGCCGCGACGCCCGACGTCACGCCCGGGACGACCTCGAACGGGATTCCCGCCGCGCGCAACGTCAGCGCCTCCTCGCCGCCGCGACCGAACACGAACGGGTCGCCGCCCTTCAGCCGCACGACGCGCTTGCCCGCCGACGCGTGCGCGACGAGCAGCCGCTCGATCTCCTCCTGCGGCATCTGCGGGCCGCGCCCCTCCTTGCCGACGTAGACCAGCTCCGCGTCCGCGCGGGCGCCGTCGAGCGCGGTCACCGGGATCAGCCGGTCGTAGAGGATCACGTCGGCGGCGGCGATCCGCTCCAGCGCGCGCGCGGTCAGCAGGCCGGGGTCGCCGGGGCCCGCGCCGACGAGCGAGACGAAGCCGCTCACGCGGCCCTCCTCCGGCGTGGGGCCGCGACCGACGCGCGGAGCCTCACAGCCGCGTCCCCTCCGGCGTCGAGGCAGGCGGCAAGGCCCCGGTCCCGAGCGCCTCGCACGCCGCCAGCAGCTCGTCCGCGCCTGCGGCGCGCATCCGCGCCGCGACCTCCGCGCCGAGCGTCTCTGGCGAGGCGCCGAGCGGGTCGCTCAGCTGGTCGCGCAGCCACGCCGAGCCGTCCGGCAGGCCGAGGAACGCGCGCAGCGTCAGCGCGCCGTCGTCCGCGAGCGCGGCGTGGGCGCCGAGCGGCGTGTTGCAGGTCGCGCCGAGCGCGCGCGCGAGCGCCCGCTCGGCGGCGAGGCACGCGCCGACGTGCGGATCGTCGACCGCCGCGAGCGCGGCCCGCGCGGCCGCATCGTCCGCGCGCGCCTCGAGGACGAGCGTTCCCTGGCCCGGCGCGGGCACCAGCTCGTCCAACAGGCAGCCTGCGTCGCTGCCGCGCCCGAGCCGCTCCAGCCCGGCCGCCGCCAGCACGATCGCGTCCCACGCCGCCTCGGGGAGCTTGCGCAGCCGCGTGTCGACGTTCCCGCGCAGCGCCACGACCTCCAGGTCCGGCCGCAGCGCGCGCAGGCCGGCGGCACGGCGCAGGCTGCTCGTTCCGACGCGCGCGCCGTCCGGCAGCGCATCGAGCGAGCCGGCGCCGCACAGCGCGTCGCGCGGGTCGGCGCGGTCGGGCGCGGCGACGAGCGCAAGCCCGTCGGGAAGCTCCGCCGGCACGTCCTTCGCCGAGTGCACCGCCGCGTCGATCTCGCCCGCGAGCAGCGCCGCCTCCAGCTCCCTGACCCAGCGCGACTTGTCTCCGACCAGCGCGGCGCGGTCGCCGCTCGTCGTGACCGTCACGATCTCGACGCCGGCCTGCGCGCCGCCGAGCAGCTCGGCTACGAACGACGCCTGCGCCAGCGCGAGCGCGCTGCCGCGCGAGCCGATCCTCATCAGGCGGAGCTGCCCGGCCGGCGCAGCGGCCGCACGTCCGCCAGCGGCGCGTCGGCGGAGGCGTCGACCACCTCGACGACCTCCTCCAGCCCGAACAGCTCGCGCACGACCTGCATCCGCAGATGGACGCGCTCGTCGCTCATCTGCTTCATCCGCAGCGTCGGCTCGTGCAGCAGGCGGTTGACGACGGCCTGCGCGATCGCCTCGACGCGCTCGCGATCGCGCTCGCTCGCCGACTCCCAGCGACCGGCGTTCTCGCGCACGACCTGCTCGGCGATGGCGCGGCCGCGCTCGCGCAGCGCACCCAGCGTCGGCAGGACCTCCAAAGACCCGAGCCACTCGGCGAAGCGCTGGATCTCCTCCTCGACGATCCCCTCGGCGTGCGACGCCTCGGTCTGGCGCACCGCTCTGTTGCGCCGCACGACCGCCTGCAGGTCGTCGACGTCGTAGAGCGTGACGCCTGGGACGTCGCGCACCGCCGGCGCGACGTCGCGCGGCACGGCGAGGTCGATCACCAGCAGCGGCCGCTGCTCGCGCGCGTCCATCACGGCGGCGATCTCCTCGGCGCCCAGCAGCGCGTGCGGCGAGGACGTGGCGCACACGAGCGCGTCGGCGCGTTCCAGCTCGGCGGGCAGCTCGTCGAACGACATCGCCTGGCCGCCATAGCGCTGCGCGAGCGAGACGGCCCGCTCATGACGGCGATTGGCGACGAAGATCGCCTCCACGCCCTGCGCCGCCATCGCTCTCGCCGCCAGCTCGCTCGTCTCCCCGGCGCCGAGGATCAGGACCTCGCGCCGCTCGAGGCCCGCGAGCTGCTCGGCCGCCAGCGCGGCCGCGACGGAGGAGACGGACAGGCGCCGCTCGCCGATCTTCGTCTCGCTGCGCACGCGCTTGCCGGTCTCCAGCGCGGCGCGGAAGAGGTGGTTCGTGAGTGGGCCGGTCGTCTGGGCGGCGAGCGCGTCCTCAAAGGCGCGCTTGACCTGGCCCTGCACCTCGGCCTCGCCGACGATCATCGACTCCAGGCCCGCCGTCACGCGGTAGAGGTGGCGCGCCGCGTCGCAGTTGCGCAGCGCGTAGATCGAGGACGCCAGCTCGGTTGGGCGGATCCCGGCCTTGCGCGCGAGCATCCCCAGCACCGCCGCCTCGGCCTCGACCGGGTCGCCGGCGACGAGGTAGGTCTCGGTGCGGTTGCAGGTCGACATCGCAACCGCCTCCTGCACGCCCGCGACGCCTTGGACCTCGTGCAGGTAGCCGGCGACCTTGCCGGGCGTGAGCGCGAGCCGCTCGCGCACGGCGATCGGCGCGGTCTTGTGCGAGATGCCGAGTGCGAGCACCTCGCTCATCGCGTCGTCTCCGCGCGCTCGGCCTGCTCGCGCTCGCGCAGCGTCGCGCTCAGCTCGTCCAGCTCGCGATTCATCCGCTGCAGCCGCACGGCCATGATCGCGACGTAGATCACGACGATCGCGACGAACGCGCAGAACGCGCCGGCGACGTACTTGCCGGCCTCGCCGAGCGGCAGCGCGGGGGCGGCGGCGAGCAGGGCCGGGATCACGACGCCGCCTCCGCGGGGTTGCGCGGTGCGCGCGGCGGGGTGCCAGCGCTCGGGCGCTCAGGCGCGCCGAGCGAAGGCGCCGCGCTGCGTCCGAGCGGCGCGACGGCCTCGCCGCCGAGCGCCCGCCGTCTGAGCGCGCGCAGCTTCCAGCGCGTCTGCTTGGCGGCGATCTCGTATGCGACGAGCAGCGCGAACAGCAGGCCGATCGCGACGATCGCGCACACGAACACGAACGCCATCGAGCCCGGCAGCCCGCCCTCGCTCGTCGCGAACACGCGCGGGTGCACGAACGGCGAGGCGGCGCGCACGGCGGCGAAGTTCAGCGGCACGAACGCGCCGGCCATGATCGCGAAGACCGACGCGTAGCGCGACTGGCGCTCGGGGTCCTCGATCGAGAAGCGCAGCGGCTGGTAGGTCGCGAACAGCAAGAACACGATCAGGAACGACACGAGGGTGGGCTCGTCCCACACCCACCAGTGCCCCCACGACGCCTTCGCCCAGATCGAGCCCGTCAGCAGCCCGACGATGTTGAAGATCAGCGCGATGTGGATCACGACGTAGGAGCGCAGATCCCATTTGCGATCGCGCGTCTTGAGGTGCAGCGCGGCGAAGGCGGCGCCGACGACGTACGCGCACAGCGTCACGATGCTGACCGGCACGTGCACGTAGAAGATCTTCTGGATGAAGCCCTGGTCGGCGTCGAGCGGGGCGTAGAAGAAGACGAGCGCGAACGTGGCGGTCAAGGCGGCGAAGGTGGCGAGCGAGAGCGCTCGGAGCCCCTTCCCGTACATGCTGGTCAGTCCTCCAGGAGGAAGTCGAACACGGCGTAGGCGAGCAGCCCGAAGACGAGATCATAGAGCGCCAGCATCGCCAGCCACTTCGTTGGGATCGAGCCGGCCCCGCCCGCCGCCAGCAGCGGCGCGGCCCCGCGCGCCGCGGCGATCAGCGCGGGCACCAGCAGCGGCAGCGCGACGATCGGCACGATCAGGTCGCGCGCGCGCGTGCGGATCGCCAGCGCCGAGACGAGCGTGCCGACGAGCGCGAGCGCGCCGTCGAGCAGCGCGAGGATCAGGATCAGGCCCGGCAGCGCCGGCCACGGGCTCGGGCCGAGCAGCAGCAGCGCGAAGGCGGCGACCGTCGCGACCTCCACGAGCGCGAGGAAGCTGAACAGCGCCGCCGCCTTCGCGACGAACAGCGCAGTGCGGTCGATCGGCGCGAGCAGCACCCCGTCGAAGCCGCCCTCCTCCTGCTCGGAGACGAACAGGCGGTTGATGCCGAGGATCGCCGCGAACAGGATCGTCACCGTCAGCACGCCGGCCGCGAGCTGGCCGGAGACGGTGTCGCGGCCGAGCCCGAAGTGGAACAGCACGAACGTCGTGACGCTGAACAGCAGCATCGCCGGGATCGCCTCGGGCGAGCGGCGCTCCAGCAGCAGATCCTTGCGCAGCAGCGCCACCGCGGGGCGCATCGGACGGCGGTCGGCGTGCGGGCGTGGAGCGGCCGCGCCGGCGGCGGCGACCGCCGCGCCGTCGTGCCCGGCTGCGCCGCCGGTGAGCGGGCCCGCGTCGCGCGGCGTCGCGGGCCCGCTCACCGGTACAGCTCCTCGACCGCGGCCGCGTCGACCTCGCCGCTGCGGGCGCTCAGCGCCACGCGCCCGTCGCGCAGGCCGAGCGCGAGGTCGGCCTCGGCCAGCCCACCGGCGGGGTCGTGGCTCGTGACGACGCGCGTGCGCCCGCTGCCGCGCCCGATCAGCGGCTCGATCAGCTCGGCCGCGGCCGGGTCGAGGTTCGCGCGCGGCTCGTCGAGCAGCAGCAGCGGGGGGTCGTGCAGCACCGCGCGGCAGACCGCGACGCGCTGCAGGAGGCCCTTCGACAGCGTCCGCACGGGATCGTCGGCGCGCCCCGCGAGCTGCATGCGCTCCAGCAGCTCCTCGACGCGCGCCTGCGCGATCCGGTGCAGCCGCGCGTGGAAGCGCAGGTTCTCGCGCGCGGTCAGGTCGCGGTAGAGCAGCGCCTCATGCGCGAGCAGGCCGACCTTCCCGCGCACCGCCCACTCGCGCGCGGGCAGCGCCTCGCCGAGCACCGTCGCGTCGCCGGCATGCGGGCGCAGCAGCGTCGCCAGCACACGCAGCAGCGTCGACTTGCCGGCGCCGTTGGGGCCGAAGACGACGAGCGTCGCGCCCGCCGGCACCGACACGGAGACGTCGTCGAGCGCCCAGCGCTCGCCATGCCGGCGGCCGAGGCCGCGCAGCTCAATGGCCGGCGTCGCGTCCACCGTTGCGTTGGAGCGTGGCGACGACGTGCCTGAGCGTCGGCGCGAGCACCGGAAAGAGCTGGGCGACCGCCTTCGGACTGCCCGGCAGGTTGACGATCAGCGTGCGCCCGGCTGTCCCCGCGACCCCGCGCGAGAGGATCCCCATCGGCGTGTGCTTCAGCGACTCGGCCCGCAGCGCCTCCGCGAAGCCCGGTGCGTCGCGCTCGATCACCGCGCGCGTCGCCTCGGGCGTGACGTCGTCTGGCGTGAGGCCGGTGCCGCCCGTCGTGAAGACGAGCGGGATCCCGGCCGCCACGTGCGCGCGCAGCTCCGCCTCGATCGCCGCCGTGTCGTCGCCGACGAGCCCGCGCGCCACGACCTCGCAGCCGGCCTCGCCCGCGAGCTGCGCGAGCAGCTCGCCCGAGGCGTCCTCCCCCTCCCCGCGCGCGAGCGTCGTGGAGATCGTCAGCACCGCGGTCTGCACGCGGGCGAGCTTAGACGCTCGGATGCCGTCTCATTGTCGCGGGATGCAGCGAGAAGGCTCTGACGCGCGCTCGATGGCGCCTCGCGATCCGCTTCCTATCGCCGACGATGAGAGGACGACCGAGCCGAGCCGGCTCAGTCGCGTGCCGCGGCGCTGAGGCTCGCCGACAGCGCGGGCGGCTGCGCGAGGGTCTGGAAGACGACGCAGTAGCGCTCGGTCAGGCGCAGCAGCGTCGCGAGCTGCTCCTCGTCGGCGTCGGCGTCCAGCTCGAAGGCGAGGCGGATCGCCGAGAAGCCGACCGGCGCGTCCTTCGCGACCCCGAGCGTGCCGCGAAAGTCCAGCTCGCCCTCGGCGCGCACACTGCCGCCGCGCACCGGGATCTGCAGCGAGGTTGCGACCGCCCGCAGCGTCACGCCCGCGCAGGCCACCAGTGCCTCCAGCAGCATGTCGCCCGAGCACAGCAGCGAGCCGTCGCCGCCCGACGCCGGGTGCAGCCCCGCCTCGGCCAGCGCGCGGCCGGTCTGCACCGAGCAGGAGACGCCCTCGCCGAGCGTGCCGCTCGCCGACAGCGTCACGCGCGCGGCGCCCGGCCGCTCGCGGTAGCGCTGCTTCAGCGGGGCCTGCACGGCGCGCAGCTCCTCGCGGTCCATCACGCCTCCTCGGCCCGCCACTCGCCGGAGCGCCCGCCGGACTTCTCCAGCAGCGCGACCTGCTCGATCCTCACGCCCTTCTCCAGGCCCTTGACCATGTCGTAGACCGTCAGTGCGGCGATCGAGACGGCCGTCAGCGCCTCCATCTCGACGCCTGTCTGCGCGCTCGTGCGCGCCTCCGCCGTCAGCGTCACGCAGCCGCCGTCGGCGTCGACCTCCGCGACAACGTCGACGAACGACAGCGGCAGCTGGTGACACAGCGGGATCAGCTCCCACGTGCGCTTCGCCGCCTGGATACCGGCGATCCGCGCGGGGCCGAGCACGTCGCCCTTCGGCGCGTCGCCGTCGCGCACGGCCGCCGCCGTCGCCGGCGCCATCCGCACGACCGCGCGCGCGAGCGCGCGGCGGGCGGTGACGTCCTTGCCTCCGACGTCGACCATCTGCGCGCGCCCGTCCTCGTCGAGGTGCGTCAGCTCGCCGCTCACGCTGCGAAGTCTGGCACGCCGAGCCGTCCTGTCCTGATGTCGGAAGGCGACACCGAACAGGAGCTGCGCCAGCGCCGCCTCGATCGCGACGTTCGTGGCGACGGCGTAGAGCCACGCGCGCAGGCGCAGCTCGGGCAGGCCGGCGGGGCATGCAGCCAGGCGCGCAGGAAGACCTCCTGCGCAAGGTCCTCGGCGAGCGAGGCTCGCCGACGCGGCGGCGCAGGTGGCGCTCGAGCGGCCGGCGGTGGGTGGCGATGACGAGGTCGAGATCCACGTCGATCAAGACGGATCCCGCGGCGCGAAGCGGACGCCTACGCCGGCGCGGAAGTGCGCTGCGCGGCGGCGATCAGGTCGAGCACCGCCTGGTCCTCGCCGGCGCGCAGCAGCTCGATCGGGTCCGGCTCGCCGTTGACGATCGACTCGAAGAAGTCCTTGCGGTCCCGGTAGGTGGGCAGCGTCGCCTTCGCCCACCCGCGCGCGTCGTTGAGCATGACCGCCAGCCGTGCGTAGTCCTCGCCGAACAGCTCGCCGATCTCGCGCTTCATGCGCTTCGCCAGCGCGGGTGAGGCGCCGGCGGTCGAGATCGCGATCGCCAGAGGACCCGTGCGCACGATCGCCGGCAGGATGAAGTTGCACAGCGGCGGCACGTCGACGACGTTGACGAGCATCGCACGGCGCTCCGCGTCCTCGTAGACGCCGATGTTGGCCTCGGAGTCGCTCGTCGCTGCGATGACCATGAACGCGCCCTCGAGGTCCGCAGCCTCGTACGCGCGCTCGCGCCAGGCGATCGAGCCCTCCTCGGCCAGCCGCCGCAGCTCCGGGTGCAGCGCCGGCGCGACGACCGTCACGTCGCCGTCGCAGGCCAGCAGGCCCTCGACCTTCTCGAGTCCCACATCGCCGCCGCCGACGACGAGGCAGCGCCGCCCCTTCAGCTTCAGGCAGGCGATGTAGAACGGCGTCTCGAGCATGTCGCGCACGCACGACTGGTCGCAGATCCCCTTGCGGAGCTGGCAGACGCACTCCTTGCCGTTGTAGGCCTGGGCGGGCATCGCGCCTCAGGGTATCGCGGGCGGCTCGCAGTGGCGGCGGGGCCGGGGCGGGCGTACGCTGCCGTGCGTGAGCCTGCTGACGACGAGCGCGCTGCGCCTCGCGAGCATGCCGCTGCGGATCGCCGACGGGTTGCTCGCGCTGCCCGAGCTGCAGCGCGACGTGCGGCGGATCGCCGACGCGACCGAGGTGCTGCCGGCGGTGCTCGAGGAGCTGCGCGGCGTCTCGCGCTCGACCGACGTGATGCCGCTGCTCGACCGGCACGTCCAGGACATCGAGCGGGCGCTGCCGGTGCTCGTGGAGCTGGAGCGCTCGCTGCCGGCGCTGACGCCGGCGATCGTCGTGCTGAGCGAGTCGCTCGAGCGGCTGCTCGTGCTGCTCGACCGCCTCGACGGCACCGTCAACACGCTCGCGCTCGTGGCCGAGCCGCTGCAAGGGCCGGCGGAGCGGATCGGCCGCATCGCCGAGCGCCTGCCACGCCGCGCTCGGCCGGAGTAGCGCCCGCCGCCCTGCTGGTCCCTCCGTGGCCGGCTCGCCGCGCGACAGCGGCCGCCGGCACCTGCGTCAGGGCTCGCGCCCGCGCGCTCGGCGGATCTCCGCGAGGCGCGCGGCGAGCCCCGCCTCCGCCGCGTCGGGCGCGTAGAAGCGCGCGCCGACGGCGCCGGGCGGCGCGACCTCCTGCTCGCCCAGGTGGCCGGGATGGCCGTGCGGGCTGTCGTAGCCGTGGCCGCGCCCGCCCGAGCGCAGCGGCACGGGCGGGGGCTCGGCGCCGCGCTCGCGCACGAACGCGCGCGCCGCCGCGATCGCGCGCTTGGCCGCGTCGGACTTCGGCGCGAGCGCCAGATAGATCGCCGCCTGCGCGAGCGGGAGCTGCGCCTCCGGCAGGCCGACGCGGTCGACGGCCGCCGCCGCGGCGGTCGCGACGCTGAGCGCCTGCGGGTCGGCGTTGCCGACGTCCTCGCTCGCGAGGATCACCATCCGCCGGGCGATGAAGCGTGGGTCCTCGCCGCCCTCGAGCATCACCGCGAGGTAGTAGAGCGAGGCGTCGGGGTCGGAGGCGCGCGTCGACTTGATCCAGGCCGAGATCGTGTCGTAGTGGCGGTCGTCGGCGCGGTCGTAGTGGAGGATCCGCCGCTGCAGCGCGTCCTCGGCATGCGCCTGCGTCACGGCGCCGTCCGGCGCGGTTCTGCATGCCAGCTCGAGCGCCGCCAGCGCGGTGCGCGCGTCGCCGCCGGCGCGCGCGGCGAGCAGCTCGAGCGCCGCGTCCTCCACGCGCGCCTCGCCGCACTCACCGCGCTCGAGCGCGCGGCGCAGCAGCGTGAGCACATGCGCCTCGGTCAGCTCCTCCAGCTCGTAGAGCCGCGTGCGCGAGAGCAGCGCGCCGTTGACCTCGAACGACGGGTTCTCGGTCGTCGCGCCGATCAGCGTCACGAGGCCGTCCTCGACGGCTGGCAGCAGCGCGTCCTGCTGGGCCTTGTTGAAGCGATGGATCTCGTCGAGGAAGAAGATCGTCGCGCGCCCGCCGCGACGGCGCTCCTCGGCGCGTCTGAGCACCTCCCGCACCTCGGCTCTGCCGGCCTGCACGGCGCTCAGCTCCTCGAACGCGGCATCGGCGCCGGCCGCGACGATCCGCGCGAGCGTCGTCTTCCCCGACCCCGGCGGCCCGTGCAGGATCATCGAGTGCGGCCGGCCCTGCTCGATCGCGGTGCGCAGCGCCGCGCCCTCCGCGAGCAGGTGGTCCTGCCCGACGAACTCCTCGAGGCTGCGTGGCCGCATGCGCGCGGCGAGCGGCGCGTCCGCCGGCGCGGCCGCAACCGGCTGGGGGTCGGCATCGAACAGCGAGTCCACGCCTGGAGTGTGGCGAAAGCAGCCGACGCCGATCGGGCGGAGGACGCCCGCCGACCCGCCGCGGTCGGACGGCGCGCTCGGTGGGTGGGTCCGGACGGACAGGACCAGTCCGCCAACGCGGCTGGACCCGAACGGGAGCCACCGCGGCCCCGTTAGCATCACCCGCGCGATGAGCCACGACCTCCAGCAGGCGACCACCGAGCTGCTCCGGCAGCTGATCCGCTTCGACACCGTCAACCCGCCGGGCGACGAGCGCCTGCTGCAGGAGCTGCTGCTCGGCGAGCTCACGGGCGCCGGCTTCGACTGCGAGCTGCTCGGCGCCGAGCCGGAGCGGCCGAACCTGCTCGCGCGCCTGCGCGGACCCGAGGACGGCCCGACGCTGTGCCTGCTCGGGCATGTCGACACCGTGCTCGCGCAGCCGGAGGAGTGGACGCACGGGCCGTGGTCCGGCGAGGTCGCGGACGGCTTCCTGTGGGGTCGCGGCGCGCTCGACATGAAGTCGCAGGTCGCCGCCGAGATCGCCGCCGCGATCTCGCTCGTGCGCGACGGCTGGCGCCCGGCGCGCGGCGAGCTGCTGATCTGCGCGGTCGTCGACGAGGAGACCGGCGGCGCGATCGGCGCGCAGTGGATCACGGAGACCCACCCGGACAAAGTCCGCTGCGACTACCTGCTCAACGAGGGCGGCGGCGGCGTGTTCGAGTACGGCGGCGCGCGCCGCTACGGCGTCTGCTGCGCCGAGAAGGGCGTCTTCCGCTTCAAGCTCGTGACCGACGGCGTCGCCGGCCACGCGTCGCTGCCGCGCATGGGCGAGAACGCGCTGCTGAAGCTCGCGCCGCTGCTCGAGCGCCTCGGCGCGCGCCAGCCTTCCTACGCGATCACCGACGTGCCGGCCGCGTTCCTGCGCGGGCTCGGCGAGGACCCGGACGACCCAGCCGCCGCGGTCGCGCGCATCGCGCAGGCGGAGCCGCGGCTGGCGGTCATGTTCGAGCCGATGCTCGGCGTCACGTTCACGCCCACGCGCGCGGCCGCCTCGCAGAAGGTCAACGTGATCCCCAGCCGCGCCGAGATCCACGTCGACTGCCGCGTCCCACCCGGCCTCGGCGAGGACGAGGTGCGGCGCGCGATCCGCGAGGTGCTCGGCTCCGACGGGTTCGTTGTCGAGTTCACCGAGCAGGTCGTCGGCAACGGCTCCGCGCTCGACTCGCCGCTGCGCGAGGCGATCGACGGCTGGATCGCCGCGAACGACCCGGGCGCGAGCACCGTGCCGGTGATCCTGCCCGGCTTCACCGACTCGCGCTGGTTCCGCACCGCGTTCCCCGACTGCGTCGCGTACGGGTTCTTCCCGCACAAGCATCAGCCGCTGCTGGAGGCGGCGCCGCTCGTGCACGGCGCCGACGAGCGCATCGACGTGCGCGACCTCGGCTTCGCCGCCCGCTTCTACGCGGACACGACGCGCGCGCTGCTCGGTTGAGCCACGGCGGGAAGCTGCCGATGAGAGGCGTGTGAGCGTCCTCGTCCTCGCGTCGTTCCTCGGCTATTACGACTTCAAGGAATGGGCCGGCGTCTGGATCGGCCCGCTGCTGTTCGCCGTCCTGATCGTGCTGATGGTCGTCGCGCTGCGGCAGCTGCGGCCCACGAGACCGCAGCAGATCAAGCCTGAGAGATCGCCGAAGATCGCCTGGGACGAGATCGCCGGGGTCGACGAGGCGAAGGAGGAGCTGCGCGAGGTCGTCGAGTTCCTGCGCGACCCGAAGCGCTTCAAGCGGCTCGGCGCGAGCGTCCCGAAGGGGATTCTGCTGCACGGCCCGCCCGGCACCGGCAAGACGCTGCTGGCGAAGGCGGTCGCGCACGAGTCGGGCGCGAACTTCTTCGCGCAGTCGGCCGCCTCGTTCGTCGAGATGTTCGCCGGGCTCGGCGCTGCGCGCATCCGCCGCCTGTTCCGCGTCGCGCGCAAGAAGGCGCCGGCGATCGTCTTCATCGACGAGCTGGATGCCGTCGGCGGCCGCCGCGGCGCCGACATCTCCGGCGAGAAGGATCAGACGCTCAACCAGCTGCTCGTCGAGATGGACGGCTTCACCGCGCGCGGCGACGTCGTCGTGATCGCTGCCTCCAACCTGCTCGAGAAGCTCGACCCGGCGCTGCTGCGGCCCGGCCGCTTCGACCGCCAGGTGTTCGTCGCCCCGCCGGATCGCAGAGGGCGCGAGCGGATCCTGGAGGTCCACACGCGCGCGATCCCGCTCGCGCCGAGCGTCGACCTGGCGCTCGTCGCGCGCCAGACGAGCGGGCTCACCGGCGCCGACCTCGCGAACATCTGCAACGAGGCGGCGATCGGCGCCGCCCGCCGCCATGCCGAGCAGGTCGGCGCCAACGACTTCGACGCCGCGCTCGAGCGCGTCGTCGCCGGCATGCAGGCCAAGCGCGGCCTCAACGAGCGCGAGAAGCGGATCGTCGCCTACCACGAGGCCGGCCACGCGCTGTGCGCCGAGCTGCTGCCCGCCGTCGACCGCGTCCACCGCATCTCGATCGTCCCGCGCGGCCGCGCGCTCGGCTACACGCTCAACCTGCCCGACGAGGACCGCTACCTGAAGACCCGCGAGGAGCTGATCGACCGCATGACGATGCTGCTCGGCGGCCGCGCCGCGGAGCAGCTCGTGTTCGGCTCGGTCACGACCGGCGCTGCCGGCGACTACGAGGTCGTCACGTCGCTGGCCGCCGCGATGGTCGACGAGTACGCGATGGGCACGCGCGTGAAGCTGCGCCGCGTCGACGGCGGTCCGGCCGCGGCTGAGGCGACGCTGCGCCTGCGCGACGCCGAGCAGCACGATCTCGCCGACGGCGCCTATCGCCGCGCGCTCGCATTGATCGGCGAGCACCGCCGCTGGCTCGACGCGCTGGCCGACGCGCTGCTCGACGCCGAGGTGCTCGAGCGTGCCGACATCGACCGCGTGCTCGACGCGATGCCGCGGCCGGAGCCCGCCGGCGGCGGCGAGCTGGGCGTGGCAGCCGCGCACGACTGAGCCGCTCCGCCGCTATCCTCCCGCCGCATGCTGGGACGCATCGACCACATCGGCGTCGCCGTCGAGGATCTCGACGCCGCGCTGAAGCTCTACGCCGAGACGCTGGGGATGCCCGTCGTGCACCGCGAGACGGTGACCGAGCAGGGCGTCGAGGCGGTCCTGCTCGACGTCGGCGAGAACCACGTCGAGCTGCTCAAGCCGCTCGGCCCCGACACGCCCGTCGGCAAGTTCCTGGCGAAGAAGGGCCCCGGCCTGCACCACGTCGCCTACCAGGTGGCCGACGTCGAGGCGACGCTCGCCGCGCTGAAGGCGGCCGGCACGCGCCTGATCGACGAGACGCCGCGCGTCGGCATCCGCAGCTCGCGCGTCGCCTTCGTGCACCCCGCCTCGACCGGCAGCGTGCTGACCGAGATCGTCCAACCCGCGGAGGGACACTGATGGCCGACGCCAAGCTCCAGCGCATCAGCATCGGCTTCCACGGCCAGACGCTCGCCGCGCGCGTCGCGCCCGACCAGCTCGCCGCGCTGCGCAAGGCGCTCGAGAAGAGCGGCGAGGGTTGGCACGAGCTGGAGGCCGAGGACGGCACGGTCCTGCTCGACCTCGCCAAGGTCGTCTTCGTCCAGGTCGACGCCGGCGATCAGCGCGTCGGCTTCGGCGCCTAGCGCGAGCGCCTGGCCGCAGATGGCGATGCGGCGCGCGCGGCCGCGCGAGGCGGTCGCGGACGGTGAGCGTCCCGCGTCTCCGTCCGTCGCGCTCGGCGCCCGGCTCGCAGCGCTCGACCTCGCCGGTCTGCGGCTCGCGCGCAGCGCGGGACACGCGCCGGCCGCCGAGCGCGCGGTGCGCGCCTACTCGGCGCTCGGCCAGCACGGCGCCGCCTGGCTCGCGCTCGGCGTGACGGGCGCGCTCGTCGACCGCCGCCGTCATCGCGCGCGCTGGCATCGCGCCACCTACGCCGTCGCCGCGTCGTACGCCGCCAACCAGGCGATCAAGCTCGCCGTGCGCCGGCCGCGACCGCAGCTCGCCGACCTGCCCCCGCTGATCGCCACGCCGACGCAGCTCAGCTTCCCGAGCGCGCACGCGACGACCTCGTTCGCGGCCGCACGCGCGTTCGCGTGCCTGCTGCCGGCGGCGCCGCTGCGCGCCGCCGCGGGCGCGATGGCCGTCTCGCGCCTCTACCTCGGCGTTCACTATCCCTCCGATATCGTCGCCGGCGTGCTGCTGGGGACCGCGATCGGACGCATCGGAGGGACGCCGTGAAGGTCGGCATCGTCGGCATGCCGAACGCCGGCAAGTCCTCGCTCTTCAACGCGCTCACGCGCGCCGGGGCCGAGGCGGCGAACTACCCCTTCACGACGATCGAGCCGAACGTCGCGATCGTCCCGGTGGCCGACGAGCGTCTGGAGCGGCTCGCTGCCGTCCTGGGAGCGAGCGAGGTCGTTCACGACACGATCGCCTTCCACGACATCGCCGGCCTCGTCAGAGGCGCCTCGGAGGGCGAGGGCCTCGGCAACAAGTTCCTCGCGAACATCCGCGAGACGGACGCGATCGTGCATGTCGTGCGCGCCCACGGCGACGAGAACGTCGTGCACCCCGAGGGCCGCGTCGACCCGCGCGCCGACGTCGACACGATCGAGACCGAGCTGACCTACGCCGACCTCGAGCAGGCCGAGCGGCGCCTGGAGCGTGTCACGAAGGCGGCGCGCGGCGGCGACAAGTCCGCCGCGGCCGAGAAGGCATGGCTCGAGGAGCTGATCGCGGCGCTCCAGGCGGGCCGTCCGGCGCGCACGGTCCCGCCGCCGGAGGACGCGCCGAACGCGCTGCGCGACCTGCAGCCGCTGACGGCGAAGCCGGTGCTGTTCGTGGCGAACGTCGACGAGGGGGACGACGCGGTCCCGGCTGAGGTGGCCGCGCATGCGGAGGCGCATGGCGCACGCGCGGTGGCGGTCTCCTCGCGCATCGAGGCGGAGCTGAGCGAGCTGGACGACGAGGAGGCGGCCGCGATGCGCGAGGAGCTGGGGATCGCCGAGAGCGGCCTCCAGCGCGTCGTGCGGGGCGCCTTCGCGCTGCTCGATCTGATCGCCTTCTTCACTGCGGGCGAGGCCAAGCCGGCGCAGTCGTGGCACCTGCGCAGAGGGCTGACCGCGTGGCATGCCGCCGGCCAGATCCACTCCGACATCCAGAGAGGCTTCGTGCGCGCGGAGGTGATCGGCTGGGAGGAGCTGGTCGACGCCGGCGGCTACGGCGGCGCGCGCGAGCGCGGCACGCTGAGAGTCGAGGGGCGCGACTACGCGATGAAGGACGGCGATGTGATCACCGTCAAGTTCACGCCGTAGGCACGCGTCTCACGCCGTGGCGTCGCGCTCCTCCAGCGCGACGTCCTCCCACCGCGGCCGGTCGATCGCGCGGATCTCGCCGAGCGTCGTCCACTCCCGCCCGCCGAGCCGCGCGAGCGGGCGCAGCAGGTCGGCGGCCGGGCGGCCGTCCCGCATCGCGTCCTGCGCGATCGCGACGTGCACGACGCGGCCGAGGACGACGACGCAGTCCCCGATCGGCAGCGTGTCGTGCAGCACGCACTCGATCGCCACCGGCGCGTCGCGCACGCGCGGGGGCGCGACGCGCAGGCTCGGCTCGCGCGCCACGCCCGCCCAGTCGAACTCGCTCACCTCCGGCGGGGCGTTCACGCTCGTCGCGTTGACCGCCGCGAACAGCGGCTCGGGCGTGAAGTTGACGACGAGCTCGCGCGTCGCCTCTACGTTGCGCAGCGAGTCCTTGTGGCCGACGGACGTGAACTGCACGATCGGCGGGTCCGTGCACGCGACGGTGAAGAACGAGTGCGGCGCGAGGTTGTCGACGCCGTCCGCCGAGCACGTCGAGATCCACGCGATCGGCCGCGGGATCACGATCGCGTTCAGCAGCCGGTAGAACGCACGCGCGTCCAGCTTCCCGGGATCGAAGTCGACGCGCGCCACGCGACGATCATGGCAGGCGCGGTCGCCGGCTCGCGCGCGTCAGTCGCGCGTCCTCGCCGCCGCGGCGCGTCCAGCCCGCATCTGCCGCCGGCGCCGTCCCAGCGCAGCGTCCGCTGCCGGACCGCACGGCGACCGCCCACAACAGCGCCCGACGGCCAGCGCGACGAGGACGCGTCAGAGCCGCGACGGGTCGCCGGCGCCGCGCAGGCGCTCGGCGAGTCTTCTCATCCCGAGCGCCTCGGCTGCGCCGGCGCCCGCTTCGAGGTCGGTCGCGCGGTCGGCGGGGCGCGCCACCGGCACGCGCTGGAGCGTCGCGATCGCGAGGAAGTCGCGCAGCTCGTCCGCCTGGTCGCGCAACGCGCCCTGCACCCGCGGCGTCTCGCCGATCGGTCTCGCCAGCGCTGCCTCCAGCGAGCCGTGCCGCCCCAGCAGGTCCGCGGCGGTCTTCTCGCCGATCCCGCGCGCGCCGGGAAGCCCGTCGGAGGGGTCGCCGCGCAGCGCGATGAAGTCGGGCACCAGCTCGGGCGGGACGCCGTAGCGTCTGCGCACCTCGCGCGGGCCCATCTCCTCGAAGCCTCTCACGCCCGTCTTCAGGTACAGCACGGTCACGCCGGGGGCGGCGCACTGGAACATGTCGCGGTCGCCCGTCATCAGCAGCGCCGAGCCGCCCGCCTCGACCTCGGACAGCGCGAACGAATGCAGCAGGTCGTCGGCCTCCAGCTCCTCCGTGTCGGCGAGCGTCCAGCCGAGCGCGCCGAACAGCCGCGGCGCGGCGGCGAGCTGCCAGGCGAGCCCGTCCGGCACCGGCGGGCGGTCGGCGTGGTAGCCGGCGTACAGCTCCACCCGGTAGCTCGCCGCCTCGGCGCCCGAGCAGATCGCGACCGCGCGCGGCACGCGGTCCGCGACCACGCGCAGGATCGCGTTCGTGGCGCCGAGCAGTGCGTTGACGGGGTGCCCGTCGCCGTCGGTGATCGAGTCCGGCAGCGCGAACCACGCGCGGTAGAGCAGCGACGGCGCGTCGACGGCGAGAAGCGGCGCTGGCATGGCCGGCAGCCTAGTACGGTCGCCGCATGATCACGCTCAACGGCATCGACGACATCAAGGCGCGCATCGGCGAGGAGCTCGGCGTCAGCGACTGGCACCTCGTCACGCAGGCGGACGTCAATGCGTTCGCCGACGTCACCGGCGACCACCAGTGGATCCACGTCGACGTCGAGCGGGCGAAGCAGACGCCCTTCGGCGGCACGATCGCGCACGGCTACTACACGCTCTCGCTCGTGCCGCGCTTCAGCTACGAGCTGTTCTCGATCGAGGGCTTCGCCTTCGGGCTCAACTACGGTGTGAACAAGGTCCGCTTCCCGGCGCCGCTGCCGGTCGGGTCGAAGGTCCGCATGCGTGCGGCGATCGCCTCGGTGGAGGACATTCCGGGCGGCATCCAGCTCGCGACGACCTGCACGTTCGAGCGCGAGGGCGGCGAGAAGCCCGTCTGCGTCGCCGAGACGCTCGCGCGTCTGTACACCGGCGGCTGAGCCGCGTCGCGCGCAACCTCGACGGCGCGCGACGGTTCACACCCACATGCCGACGCGCCGCGAGCTGCTCGCCGGCGCAGGCTCCGCCGCGGCAGCGCTCGTGCTGGCCGGCTGCGGCGGAGCGCGCCCGCTCGACGTCATGCGAGTCGACGCCCAATCGGGTGTCCCGCCAGCTGCGCCGATGCGCAAGGGCGTCTCGCTGATCGGCGACGTCAACGCCTACGACGACGCGCTCGGCGTGCGCCCCTACCTGCTCGGCGGTCCACACCCGGCGACGTTCGTCTCCCTGTGGGCGCTGTGGCCGGCGTTGCAGCCGCAGGCGCCCGACCCGTTCACGCGCGCCCGGGCGTTTCGCGACCTCGACGACCCGCACGGCCCGGCGGCGCCCGCCTTCGCCGCGCTCGACGCGCAGATCGCCCGCGCGAACGCCGACGGCCGCGCCGTCGCGCTCACGCTGTATCAGTCGTTCCCCGCCTGGACCCGGCCGAGCGTCCCGCTCGACCCCGTGCGCGACCCGGCGAGGGGCGGCGCCGGCTATCCGGAGCTGGGGCAGGACGGTCTCCCGCACGACGCGCACCTGCCCGACGACCTGAGCGCCGACGGCCCATGGGCCTGGCTCGTCGCCTACCTGTGCCGCCGCTACGGGGGCGCGAATCCGCGCGGCGCGCGGGTCGACTGGCTCCAGCCGCTCAACGAGCCGAACCTGACGTGGTGGCCGCAGCGCGGTCTCGCGCTGCCGGACGGCACGATCGCCGCCGCGGTCGCGCAGCTCGCGCGCAGCGCCGGGGTGGCCGCCGCCGAGCAGTCCGCTGCCGGCGGTCCTGGCCTGCTGCTGCCGGCGACCTCGGACGTCGTCGACGCCGCCTCGCGGCGCGGCACGCCCTGGGAGGCGTTCAGCGGCGAGCTGCTCGCGCGCCTGCGCGGCTGGCGCCCGTGCGTGCCGGTCGGCTGGGCGCAGCACAACTACGCCGACGTCAAGCACGGGCCGCTCGCGGACGGCCGCTGGCGCGTCGAGCGGCTGCTCGCGCTGCAGCGCGAGCACGGCTGGCCGGAGCCGTCGGTGTGGCTGACCGAGGGCGGCTACCAGTTCGGCGTGCGCCGCGATGGCTGGATCGCCCCGGGCATCGTGCGCTGGGCCGTCGATCCGGCGCGCACGGCGGATCCCGCGCGGCCCGACGCGCTCGCGGAGCAGGTCGCCGCGATCGAGCGCAACTGGGACGCGATGGCGCGCCTGGCGGTGCGCCTGTGGACGCAGTACCAGGTCAACGACCGTGACGTGGCGTTCCAGTCGAGCCTGCGCGGACCCGTGCGCGAGACGCCGGCGGGCCGCCTGCCGAACGACCCGCCGTACCCGGCCTATGCCCGCTGGCCGCTGCTCGCCGCGTGAGCCGCGCGGCGCCTCACACGCAGCCGTCGATCCCGAGCGCTCTCGCGAGCGCGAACGCCGGGCTGCGATGCGCGTTGACGGCCTCGGCTGCTCTCGCGGTGAGCCTCCCGCCCGGTTCGGCGAGCTGCCGCGCGGCGTCCCGCTGGCTGCCCTTCCACGCGACGAAGCTCGCGTAGCGGTCCGCGAGCGCCTTCGGCGGCGTGAGCGCCCTCAGGCGTGCGAGCCCGTCGGTCATCGCCGTCGCGGCCTGCCGCAGCGACGCCTGTCTCGTCGACGGCCGGGCGCTCGCGGCAAGCGCCTGGATCTGTCTCGTCACATCTCGGCAGACGGCGCTGGCCTGCGCGCGCAGCTGCGCCGTCGTCAGCGGCGTCGAGCCGCTTCCGCCGCACGCCTCGACGACGACCATGAGCGCGACGACGAGCGCGCCTACCACCTTGCGCTGCATGTTCCCCCTCCTGCGACCGTGGATCAGGTGGCGACGACCTTATCCCGGTCGCAGGAGACGGTGAAACGGTTCGGAAAGCGGTGCGTTACGCGGCGCTTCCGCGCGCGATTCTGCGCAGGTCGAGCGCCTCGGCGAGCACCGCCTCCTCGACGCCGGCCTCGAGCGCGACCTCGCGCAGCGTGCGGCCGGACGCGGTCGCCTCCTTGACGATCTCGGTCGCCTTGTCGTAGCCGATGAACGGGTTCAGCGCGGTCGCGACGGCGAGCGTCGACTCGGCCGAGCGCTCGCAGCCGGCGAGGTTCGCCTCGATCCCATCGACGCATCTCTCCGCGAACAGGCGCGCGGTCGACGCCAGCAGGCGGATCGACTGCAGCAGATTGCGCGCGATCAACGGGATGCGCACGTTCAGCTCGAACTGGCCCTGCAGGCCGCCGACCGTGATCGCCGCGTCGTTGCCGATCACCTGCGCGCTGACCTGCAGCACGACCTCCGGGATCACCGGGTTGACCTTGCCCGGCATGATCGAGGAGCCCTTCTGCAGCTCCGGCAGGAACAGCTCGCCGATGCCGGCGCGCGGCCCGGAGCCCATCAGCGCGAGGTCGTTGGCGATCTTCGTGAGCGAGACCGCGGTCACCTTCAGCGCGCCCGACAGCTCGACGAGCGCGTCGCGGTTCGCCTGCGCCTCGAACGGGTCCTCCGGCGGCGAGATCGCCAGGCCGCTGGCCTCGGAGAGCTTCGCGCGCACGCGTTCCGCGAACTCGGGGTGCGTATTGAGGCCCGTGCCGGTCGCCGTGCCGCCGAGCGGGATCTGCGCGACCTGCGGCAGCGCGCCGCGCACGCGCCGCTGGCCGAGGCGCATCTGCGCGGCGTAGCCGGCGAACTCCTGGCCGAGCGTCACCGGCACCGCGTCCATCAGGTGCGTGCGGCCGGACTTGACGACGTCCTCGAACGCCGCCGCCTTCGCCGCGAACGACGCCTCCAGCTGCGCGAGCGCCGGCAGCAGGTCGTTCGTCGCCTCGTCGAGCGCGGCGAGGTGCACGGCGCTCGGGAAGACGTCGTTCGAGGACTGCCCCATGTTGACGTGGTCGTTCGCGTGGACGTCCTCGCCGGCCAGCGCCGCGATCACCTCGTTCGCGTTCATGTTCGAGGACGTCCCCGAGCCGGTCTGGAAGACGTCGACCGGGAACTGGCCGTCGTGCTCGCCGGCGGCGATCGCGTCGCCTGCCGCTGCGATTCGCTCCGCTACGCCCGCGTCGAGCAGGCCGAGCTCGCCGTTCACGCGCGCCGCGGTCCCCTTGATGCGCCCAAGCCAGCGCACGACCGGCACCGGCACGCGCTCGCCCGAGACGGGGAAGTTCGCGACGGCTTTCGCCGTCTCGCCGCCCCACAGTTGCTGGTCCGTCTCCTGCACGCCCATGCGTCCTCCGCGTCGTCTCAAGGTTGTCCACAGAAGGAAATCAGCTCTCGCGCCAAGCCGACGGGGTCGTCGTACGCCAGCAGGAAGCCGCTGCGGTCGAGCACCCGCAGCTGCGCGTCGGGGAGCAGGTCGAGCGCCTGGCGCGCGACCGCGAGCGGGTGCAGCGGGTCCTCGTCCGCCCACAGCAGCAGCGTCGGGACTGTCACGTGCCGGTAGGCGTCGAGCAGGTCGCGCTGCGGCTCGCTCGGCCAGCTGCGCGCGAACTTGGACCAGGAGCGCGCGCGCGCGGGGTTGCCCGGCACGTCGGCGAGCGCGTGGCGCATGAGGTCGCGCGCCGCTGGGTTGTGCTGGGCGGACAGCCGCTCCCCGCGCGAGGGGCGCAGCACGAGCGGCACCGCGCGCGCCAGCGCACGATCGAGCCCCGGCACGGCGGCGGCCAGCGCGGCGGCCCGCCACGCCAGCAGCCCTGCGCGGTGCTCGGCGCGGCGGTGCAGGCGGTTCGGCATCAGCACGAGCCGCCGCGGCGTCAGCCGCCCGTCGAGCACCGCGCGCAGCAGCAGCTCGGCGCCGACGTCGTGCCCGCCGACGAGCGGGCGCGGGCCGAGCACCTCGGCGCAGAAGCCGGCGACGACCTCGGCCAGCCACTCGGGCGTGTACGGGTGGCGCGGACGGTCCTCGCTGTCGCCGTGCAGCGGCAGGTCCGGCAGCACGACGCGGAAGCGCTGCGAGAGCGGCTCGACGACCGGCTCCCACTCGCGGTGCGAGAGTCCGAGCGAGTGCAGCAGCGCGAGGCCGGGTCCGGTGCCCGTCTCGCGGTAGGCGACACGCGCGCCGTCGGCGTGGTGGTAGAGGCGCAGCTTCATCCCGCCCGCAATCCTGCCGCACGGCCGCGCAGCAGGGCGGCGCGGCGCGGGCCCCCGTCGAGCCCGGCGGAGCCGGCGACGCGGTGCGCCAGCTCGTCCTGCATGCCGGCCGCCTGCCCGGCGCCGCGCGCGGTGGCGCCGATCAGGAAGCCGAGCTGGTAGGCGGCCTGCTGGCTCGCGCGCATCCGCTGTGCGAGCGCGTCCGCGGCGGCCGTGAGCGCCGCGCCGAGCGCCTGCAGGCGGACGTCGTCGATCGTGCGCCGCACGCACTGCGAGAGCGCCGTGCCGTCGGCGAGCGCGACCCGACGCGGCGCGTGCGACAGGGCGCGCAGCACGTCGGCCGATTGTGCTTGGATGCACGCCTGGGACGGCTGCGGGCGCCCTCCGCAGGCTCCCAGGGCGAGCAGCGCGAGCAGGCATGGGACCGCCGTCCGTGCCACGCGAGCATCCTCGCAGCCCGCACGGCTCACGTCACCTTCGGTGCGCGAGGTTGTGCAAAACCTGCTCGCGTTCTTCACAGAAGGGCGCAAACCCTGCCTAATGGCGTCATGCCTTTGCAGATGCACGGGATGAACGCGCGGCCGTTGGGGCTCTCCACGTCCCAGGCGGCGCGTGAGCTCGGAGTCTCGCTCGGCACGGTCCGCCGCTGGTCCGACATGGGCTACCTCCAGTCCTACCGGACCCCCGGCGGTCAGCGCCGCTTCAGCGTCGAGCACATCGAACAGTTCGTGCGCTCGCTGCAGCAGAGCAGCTTCACGGTGCAGCAGCAGCGTGAGGACTCGCCCCTGCAGCGCCTCGCCGTCTGATCCCCCGCACAACCGCAGCCGAATGCGAAGCGCGCCCTCCGCGGCGCGCTTCGGCGTGCGCGCGGCCGGCCGACCGCCGACTTGGCCGTCCTCAGCTCGCGGCGGCCTCGTTGATGCGGCGTTCGAGGTCGAGCTCTGAGCCGAAGTCGGCGGCATCGGCATGGCGGTACGTCGCGTCGCTGCCGGCGAGCACGCTCGCGAGCGCCTCGACGTAGTCGGCGTCGAGCTGCGAGCCGGCGACGCGTCGCAGCTCCGTCAGCGCCTGGAACGAGCTGACCGGCGTGCGGTAGGTGTCGTGCGCGGTGAGCGTGTCGTAGACCTCGGCGACCGCGATGATCTTCGCGAGCTCGGGGATCTGGTCGGCCTTCAGGCGATCGGGGTACCCGCGCCCGTCGACGCGCTCGTGGTGCGCATGCACGATCTCTGCGACAGGGCCGTAGAGGCCGAGGTCGCGCAGCATGTCGGCGCCCAGCACCGGGTGCTGGCGGATCGCGTCCCAGTCTTCGTCGGTCAGCGTGCGGCCGCGCTCGAAGACGCGGTCCGAGAGCGCGAAGTTGCCGATGTCGTGGAGCAGTCCGGCGGTGTGCGCCAGCTCCTGGTCCTCGGCCGACATGCCCGCCTCCCTCGCGATGTCGCGCGCGAAGGCGGCGACGGCGGCCGCGTGCCGCGCCGCGCGCGGGTCGCGGATGTCGAGCGTGCGCAGGAGGCCCGAGAGGACGCCCCACGACAGCGAGGCGTACTGCTTGCTGCGGTGCCGTGCGGTCGCGACGAGCCGCGCCATGTAGCTGAACGCGATCAGCGTGAAGGCGGCGAACGCGGTCCCGCCGAGGCCGAGCTTCAGGCACAGCCCGGTCGCCGCGAGCGCGAGCAGCACGTTGATGACGATCGACCACAGGAACGGCCAGAGCGCGACCGAGACGATCCCCCAGAAGGAGACGCCGTCGAGCATTGACGTGATGCCGGCGACGATCAGCAGGTTGAGCGGGAAGATCAGCGCCGCGGCGAGCGCGAGCGCGAGATAGAAGCCGGCCGAGCCGTCCTGCGCCGGGCGCAGCGCCTCGAACAGCGTCCCGGCGATCAGCACCGGCAGGCCGCTGCCGACGATGTTCATCGCCATGCGCTCGGTGCGGTAGCGCTCGACGAGCCAGGTGATCAGCTCCGAGGCGGCGACGATCGCGAACGCCCACGCCGGCCCGAAGAGGGCGAGCACGACGATCGCGGCCAGCGCAGAGCCGGAGATGAAGACGGCTTGCGCCCCGGTGCCCGTGCCGAACAGGTCGGCGCCGACGACACCGAGGGCAAGCACGCCAAAAAGCCAGGACAGCCGACCAGGATCGGCGGCAACCATCGCCCACGCGACACAACCGAGTATGCCGACGAGGGTGATCCCCCTCGCGAGGCTGTCCCTTCTCGGCCACGCGCGGATGACACGCATGTCCGGAAGGTAACGGTCCCTACGGACCATTCAAGGCAAGGGAATCGCTACTTGCCCTTGTAGAACATCACAGCCTCCAGTCGTTCGCGCTGCACGTACGGCCCGCGCGCCCCTGGATGGGCGGCGCGGACCCGCTGCCCTTCGCGGCGAACTGTAGCCGGTCGATGGAGGTTTTGCACCTGTTTCGCCCCAAAACTTGTGCAAATCCGCAGATCGCACGGAGTCGGGGCCTGGAAAGCCCGACCTTTCCCGTGATGCGCTACCTGAAGACCAGCGAAGCAGCGGCGCTGCTGAACGTCTCTCCCAACACGCTCCGCGCGTGGGAGCGGCGGTTCGGCTTCCCGCGTCCGCAGCGCTCGCCGGGTCGCCACCGTCTCTACACGCACGGGGAGATCGCTGCCCTCCGCGACGCGCTGCTGGACGGTCTGTCCATCTCCTCGGCCGTCTCACGTGCGCGTGAGGGGCTGGGGGCGGACACGAACGCGCTCGTGGGAGCGTTGAACGCGTTCGACCAGGGGCGCGCGGACAACGCGATCGAGGGAGCCCTCGCGCTGCGCTCCCTCGACCGCACCGTCCAGGAAGTCCTGCTCAACTCGCTCGACGAGATCTCCCGCCGGCACGGAACCGAGTCCGTGCAGTGGGCGTTCGCCGCGCGATGGGGCAACAGCTGGCTGCGCCGCGCGCAGCGGCTCGTGACGCCGGGGATGCAGTCCTCGGCGACGATCGTGCTGGGCGATGCCACGCGCGACGAGCTCGACCCCGACGCTGCGTACGTGCGCGCACTGGAACTGCTCGCGATGCGAGCTGGCGCGCGTGTGCTCGGACTGTCGGTGCGCGGCATCGCCAACATGTCGGAGGCGCTCGCGACGCACCGCCCGGACGGCGTGGTGATCGCAGGCGGGGCGCTGTCGGACGACGCGGTCGCCCGCTGGGCGTACGCCGTCCGGCTCGCGACCGGTCCGCTGCCCGTCGCCGTCTACCGGCGCGGTCCGCAGCGGACGCGCGTGCGCACGACGGGCGCCACGATCCTGGCGGGCACGCCGGGCGAGGCTGCCCGCCAGACCATCGAGCTCGCGAGCCGCTCGGCCGTGAGCCTGACACGGATGTCGACCCCGCGGCTCGCCGCCGACGGGGCGTAGCTCACGGAAGACGAGGCAGAGAGGACATGGCAATCGACTTCACGGGACGCGCAGCGCTGCGGCTCGTTCCGTCGACCGCTGAGGAGGCGTGTCCCTCCCAGTGGTTCTGCGGGCACTGCGGCGCGCCGCCGCCGAACAACGAGACGCCGGCCCCGCCGGCGCGCGTGTGCGGCGAGTGCGGCCTCGGCCTGCTGTTGGAGGCGCGCGCCGACGTCGCGCCCAAGCCCGACGACCCGTTCGTGATCGTCGACGGCTCGCTCGCCGTGTGCGCGATGTCGACGGCGAGCGAATCGCTGCTGGCGGTCGCCGAGACCGACGTCATCAACCGCCCGATCACCGAGCTGATCACCCCGGCCGACGCCGAAGCGAACGGCCCGGAGAGCCTTGCCGGCGCAATCATGCACGCGGCCGGGGGCGAGGACGAGGTGCGCCGCCTGATGGTGCGGCCCGCCAACGTCTTCGGCGTGCGCATGCCGCTGCGCGTCGGCGCCTGCGGCCCGCCGCGCGCCGCGCTCATCGTGCTCGAGGACTGAGCGGCCGGCGGCCGCCCCCTGCGCGTCGCGTCCGCGCGCGCCGCTCCTCCCGCTGCACGCCGTCTTGCGGCGTGCAGCTTTGCCTGCACACGTTGCGCGGAGCCGCCCGAGCGGGGATAAACGGTCGCGCGATGAGCGGGATCCGTACGAACGCGGCGGCCGTGATGCTCGGCGTCAGCCCCAACACGCTGCGCAGCTGGGAGCGCCGCTTCAGCTACCCCTCGCCTGCGCGCACGTCGGGCGGGCACCGCCAGTACGACCTCGCCGAGATCGAGGCGCTCAAGCAGGCGTTCGAGGAAACGCAGAACATCTCCTCCGCGATCGAGATCGCCCGTCGGCGCGGCGCCGGACCGCCGTCGTCCAACCGCCTCGGCCACGCGCTCGCGCGCTTCGAGGAGGACAAGGCCGCGCGCCTGCTCGAGGAGAGCCTCGCGATCCGCTCGCTCGAGCGCACCGTGCAGGAGGTGCTGCTGCCCGCCGTCGCCGAGCTGGAGGCGGACGAGCCGGGCAGTCCGGAGCACAGCTTCGCGTGGCGCTTCGCGACCGACTGGATCTCTGCGCTGCGGCGCGTCGCGCCGCCCGCGACGCGCGGCGAGGGCGTGCTGATCTCCGACGCGACCGCCGCGGGCGACCTCGCCGCGCTGCAGGTGCAGGCGCTCGAGCTGCTGCTGCGCCGCGCCGGCCTGCGCACGCTCACGCTGACAGCCGCGACCGAGCCCGCCCGCCTCGGCCGCGCGCTGCGCGCGCTCGCCCCCGACGCGCTCGTGCTCGGCGGCGCGCGCGCCTCGCTCGACGCGATCGGCCGGCTCGTCTACGCGGTGCGCAGCGCGCGCCAGGGGATCGACGTGCTGACGTTCGCCGGCGCGCTGCCGGACACCGGCGCAAGCACCGTTCTGCGCCTCGGCGACGAGCCGCTGGCGGCGCGCGACGCGCTGCTGGAACGGCTCGCGCGTCCCGCGCCGAGCGAGCCGCACGTCCCGCCGGCCGACGGCGAGATCGTCGTCGCGCGCCGTCACGCCGCACCGCTGCCGTTCTGAGCAGCCGGCGGGGCGCGGATCCCTCCTAGAATCAGGCGCCCATGGCCGCGCCGCACCAGCCCGTCGACCCGCAGCAGTCCTTCCCCGCGCTGGAGCGCGAGGTGCTGGCGCGCTGGAAGGCGGACGACGTCTTCCACGAGACCGTGCGCCGCCGCAAGGGCAGACCGCCGTGGATCTTCTACGAGGGTCCGCCGACGGCGAACGGCCGGCCGGGCACGCACCACGTGCTCGCGCGCATCTTCAAGGACATCTTCCCGCGCTACCGCACGATGCGGGGCTACTACGTCGAACGCAAGGGCGGCTGGGACTGCCACGGGCTGCCGGTCGAGCTGGCGGTCGAGGAGGAGCTCGGCTTCAGAGAGAAGGACGACATCGAGCGCTACGGGATCGCGGAGTTCAACGCGAAGTGCCGCGAGTCGGTCTTCCGCTACGTGCAGGACTTCGCCGAGCTGACCGAGCGGATCGGCTACTGGGTCGACATCGAGGACGCCTACCGCACGCTCGACGACTCCTACATCGAGTCGGTCTGGTGGGCGCTGCGGACGATCTGGGACCGCGGGCTGCTGTACGAGGGTCACAAGGTCGTCCCCTACTGCCCGCGCTGCGGCACGGCGCTCTCCTCGCACGAGCTTGGTCAGCCCGGTGCGTACAGAGACGTGATCGACCCGTCGGTGTACGTGCGCTTCCCGGTGACGGAGCCGGTCGGTCCGCTGGAGGCCGGCGACGAGCTGCTGATCTGGACGACGACGCCGTGGACGCTGCCCTCGAACGCCGCCGTGGCGGTGGACCCAGATCTGACCTACGTGCGCGTGCGCACCGACGACGGCGCGGTCTTCGTGCTCGCGGAGGCGCTGCTGGAGCGCGTGCTGGGGGCGGACGCCGACCTCGACCTGCTGGGTCGCTTCGCCGGCGCCGACGTCGTCGGCGCAGCGTACGAGCCGCCGTTCCCTTACATCCCGGGCTCGGCCTACGGCGAGAAGGGCCACACCGTGCTGCCGGCCGACTTCGTCACCGCCGAGGACGGCACCGGCCTCGTCCACACCGCGCTCGCGTTCGGGGAGGACGACTACCGCCTCGGCGAGCAGCAGGAAATGACGGTGGTCAACCCGGTCAGACCCGACGGCACCTACGATGAGCGGATCGGCCCGTACGTCGGGCGCGCGGTGCGCGAGGCGAACGACGACCTCGTCGAGGACCTGCGCGCGCGCGGGCGCCTGCTGCGCGCCGAGGACTACGAGCACGCCTACCCGCACTGCTGGCGCTGCGGCACGGCGCTGCTCTACTACGCCAAGCCCTCCTGGTACATCCGCACGTCGCAGATCCGCGACCGCCTGCTGGCCGCCAACGAGACGGTCAACTGGCATCCCCCGCACGTCAAGCACGGGCGCTTCGGCAACTGGCTGGAGGGCAACGTCGACTGGGCGCTCTCGCGCGAGCGCTACTGGGGCACGCCGCTGCCGATCTGGCGCTGCGAGAACGGTCATGTCCACTGCGTCGGCGGCTTCGACGAGCTGGAGGAGCTGAGCGGGGTGCGCCTCGAGGACGCCCACCGGCCGTATGTGGACGAGGTCGGCTTCCCCTGCGTCGAGTGCGGCAGACGCATGCAGCGCGTTCCCGAGGTGATCGACGTGTGGTTCGACTCCGGCGCGATGCCGTTCGCGCAGTGGCACGCGCCGCACGAGAACGCGGACTGGTTCAGAGAGCGCTTCCCGGCCGACTATGTCTGCGAGGCGCTCGACCAGACGCGCGGCTGGTTCTACTCGCTGATCGCGATCTCGACGCTGCTGTTCGACTGCTCGTCCTACAAGAACGTCGTCTGCCTCGGGCTGCTGCTCGGCCCCGACGGCCAGAAGATGTCGAAGTCGCGCGGCAACGTCGTGGACCCGTGGGAGGTGCTCGACCGCTACGGGGCCGACGCGCTGCGCTGGTACTTCTTCACGTCCAAGCAGCCGTGGGACGGCTACCGCTTCTCCGTCGACACGGTGGCCGAAGCGCTGCGGCAGTTCCTCCTGCAGCTGTGGAACACGTACGGCTTCTACGTGCTCTACGCGAACGCGAACGGGCTGGCGCCGGGGGCGCTGCCGGACCCCGCGGCGTCGGAGCACGAGCTGGACCGCTGGGCGCTCTCGCGCCTGGCGGCGACCGTCGAGGCGGTCCGCGAGCGGATGGACGACTACGACGCGACGGCCGCCGGCCGCGCCATCCAGACGTTCGTCGACGACCTTTCGAACTGGTACGTGCGCCGCTCGCGCCGTCGCTTCTGGGACGGCGAGGAGGCCGCGTTCGCGACGCTGCGCCACTGCCTCGTCGCGGTCGTGCAGATGCTCGCGCCGTTCACGCCGTTCGTCGCCGACGAGATCTACCGCAACCTCGACCCCGACGGCGAGGGCTCCGTGCACCTGTGCGACTATCCGGTCGCCGCCGCGCGCGACGTCGCGCTGGAGGACGCGATGGAGGTCGCGCGCGAGGCGGTGCGGCTCGGGCTGGCCGCGCGCGGGCAGTCGAAGATCAAGCTGCGCCAGCCGCTGCACGCGGCGGTGATCGTCGCGACCGGCCGCGAGCGCGAGGCGATCGAGCGGCTCGCGGACGTGGTGCGCGAGGAGCTGAACGTGAAGGAGCTGCGCTTCGCGGCGGCGGCCGACGAGCTGGGGCAGCTCGAGGTCAAGCCGAACTACCGCGCGCTGGGGCCGCGCTTCGGCAAGCAGATGCCGCGCGCGGCGGAGGCGGTCGCGGGGCTCGACGCCATGCATGTGGCGGCGGCGCTGCGCGCGGGCCGCACGGTCGGCGTCGTCGTCGACGGCCGCGACCACGAGCTGACCGCGGAGGACCTCGTCGTGGCGATGCAGCCGCTGGAGGGCTACCAGCTCGAGCGCGAGGGCTCGCACGCCGTGGCGCTGGAGCTGGCGCTCGACGACGCCCTGCGCCGTGAGGGGCTCGCGCGCGAGGTCGTCCACGCGGTGCAGGCGGCGCGCAAGGCGGCCGGCCTCGACGTCTCCGACCGCATCGCGCTCACGCTCGGCGGCGCCGACGAGCTGCTCGCCGCCGCGCGCGAGCACGAGCCCTACGTGACCTGCGAGACGCTAACGACGGCGATCGCCTACGACGGCGCCGTCAACGGCGACGCGCACGCGGTCGAGATCGAGGGCCTGCCGCTCGAGATCGCGGTCGCGCGGGCTTGAGCCTGGACGATGCGCGGTCGGGGGCCTGCGCCGCGGCGATCAGCCGGGGGTGACGAACGTGAACACGTGGTCGTAGGCGCCGCGGCGTCTGCCGACCGCGACCCACAGCAGCACGAGCGACTCGAGCTGGCGGGACTGCTCGATCCCGCCGACGTCGAAGGCGTCCCAGCCGAAGTCGCCGAGAATCTCGGCGACCGACGCCTTCGCGGCGTCGTCGTTCCCGGCGATGAACATCGGCTGGCGCGCGGCGAAGCCGGGGTCGGCCATCAGCGCGTTGTTGACCGTGTTGAAGGCCTTCACGACGCGCGCGTCGGGGAGCGCGCGCTGGACCGTCTCGCCGCCCGAGTCGGTGTGGCCGACGGCGAGGCCGGGGCCGCCGGTCCCCGGGTCGGGCGCGAGCGGGTTCGTCGCGTCGATCACGAGCTTGCCGGCGAAGTGCTGCGGCCCAGCGGTCCGGATCGCCTCCTCGGCTGCGGTGCCTCTCGTCGCGAGCACGACGATCTCGCCGCCCTCGGCGGCCGCCGCGAACGTGCCGATCGCGACCCCGTCGTGCTGCGCCGCCCACGCCTGCAGGTCGTCGTTCTCCTCCGGTGCGCGTGTGCCGATCGTGACCTCGTGGCCGCGCGAGGCGAAGCCGGCCGCGAGCGCGCGGCCGACCGCCCCGCTGCCGATGACGCCTACGCGCGTCGGCTCCATGGTGGTCCGGTGTACCCGCTCGACGCGCCGCTCAGGCGGCGAGTGCCGGCTCCAGCTCGGCCTCGAGCTTGCGCTTCGGGTAGGCGCCGACGACCTTCTTCGCGATCTGGCCGTTCTTGAAGAGGATCAGCGTCGGGATCGAGAGGACCTCGTACGTCATCGCCGTCTGCTGGTTCTCGTCGACGTTGAGCTTGACGATCTTCAGCGCGTTGCCCTTCTCGCCGGCGATCTCCTCGAGCACGGGGGCGACCATCCGGCAAGGCCCGCACCACGGCGCCCAGAAGTCGACGAGCACGGGCGTCTGCGACTCGATCACCTCGGCCTGGAAGTTGGTGTCGTTGACCTCGTTGATGGTGCCTGCCATGAGGGCTCCTTGGACGGAATCGTCGTCTTTACTTCACAAAGTATAGTACCTAGCGGTCGGCTGGTGCGCACGGGGAGCGCGGTGCCTGCGGACGCATCTGGAGCTCCAGCTCCGGCCGGCGCGCACGCCCCCTTTAGAAGGGGCAGCAGGGTCGGCGTCATGCGGAGGCGCCGGCCCGCCTTGACGACGAGAGGCCGGCGACGCGGCGCCGACCTCTCGGCAGGCGATGCGAGCCGTCGAACTCGTCGCCCTCACCGCAGCAGCGCCGCCAGCAGGTGCGGCGAGACGTAGACCTCGATCAGCGCGGCGAGGACGAGCGCGGGGATCGCGACCGCGACCGTGACGACGGTCGCGGCGAGCAGCTCGTCCCAGCGGCCGCGGCGGCTTGCGATCAGCCACGCGGCGAGCGGCAGGAACAGCGCCCACAGCTCCAGCAGCGCGTGCGGCAGCAGTGCCGCGATCAGCGCGCCGGGCGCGATCCCGAGCTGGGCGGAGACGGTCGAGGCGGTCGAGCCGATCACGTACGCCTGCGTCGCGAGCGAGAACAGCGTCGCTGCGCTCACGAACGCGATCGCAAGCGGGCCGGCCGCGTCGTGCACGCGCCGCCACACGCCGCGCCGGCGGGCGGCCTCGCGCGGGAGCGAGCTGCCGGCGATGTAGCCGGCCACGCAGGCGAACGCATGCAGCGCGAGCACGAGCGCGTTGCGGTGCAGGATCTGGCCCACGTCGCCGAGGTCGGGCCGCTCGGTGATCCCGAGCACCGGCACGGGCGTCGGGTCGGCCGGTGCCGCGAGCGCGACGAGCCAGGTCGCGAGCAGCAGCAGCGCGGCGATCGCGAGGCTGCCGAGCGACCACGCCCACAGGACCGGGCCCGGACGCCTGTTCCAGCGCGCGAGCGTGCCGCGCGTCGGGCCGATGCCGCGGACGAGCGCGAGGTCGTGCACTTGCATGCGCTCCACGATGGCACACGCCGTGCGGCGCATCGTCACACGGCTGGACGCGGCTGGACGCGACGGCGGGCGGTACGCGGACGCGGGGCCCTCGCGCGGCCGCACGCCGGCATACCCTTCTGGGCGCCGTGCCCGACTTCACCAACAGCCTCATCGCCGCCAGACTCGACGAGCTGGGCGACCTCTACGAGCTCGACGGCGCGATCGTCCACCGCGTCGTCGCCTACCGCAACGCCGCCAAGGCGGTGCGCGACGCGTCGACGTCGGTCGCCGCGCTCGTGCACGCCGGCCGGGTCACCGAGCTGCCCGGGATCGGTGCGACGCTGGAGACGAAGCTGCAGGCGCTGCTGGAGCACGGCGACATCCCCCAGGCGGCCGCGTTGCGCGAGCGCTTCCCGTCTGGCCTGCTCGAGATGACGCGCCTGGCGGGGCTCGGCCCCAAGCGCGCGCGGCGCCTCTACGAGGAGATCGGGATCGATTCCCTGGAGGCGCTCGCCACCGCCGCGCGGCAACGGCGCGTCCAGGACCTCAGAGGCTTCGGCTCAAGAGCCGAGGAGAAGCTGCTCGAGGCTGTGGAGCGCGCGCTCGCCGAGGACGGCGGGATCGCAGCCGGCACAGGCCACCGGACCGTGCTCGGCCGCGCGCGCGAGATCGGCGGCGCGATCGTCGAGGCCCTGCGCGCGCACCCTGCGGCGGTGCGCGTCGAGCTGGCCGGCTCGGCTCGGCGCTGGGCGGACTCGGTCAAGGACCTCGACGTCGTCGCCGCCTCCGACGATCCGCAAGCGCTGATCGAGGCGTTCACGCGGCTGGAGCAGATCGAGACGGTGGGCTCCAGCGGCACGGCCGGCGCCCGCGCTCGCACGCACACCGGCATGGCGGTCGACCTGCGCGTCGTCGCGCCCGACCAGTTCGGCAACCTGCTCCAGCACTTCACCGGCAGCCAGCGGCACAACGTCATGCTGCGCGAGGCGGCGGTGAAGAGAGGGCTGCACGTCTCCGAGTACGGGATCCTCGACGATGCGACCGGCGAGACGCTGCGCTGCGCGACCGAGCAGGAGGTCTACGCCGCGCTCGGCTACGCCTATGTCGAGCCCGAGCTGCGCGAGGGGCGGGGGGAGCTGGCCGCCGCCGCGCTGGATGGAGGCGGTGGACTCCCGAGGCTCGTCACGCTGGAGGAGCTCAAGGGCGAGCTGCACTGCCACACGACAGCGTCGGACGGCAAGGACGAGATCGAGGACATGGCGCACGCGGCGCTCGCGCTCGGCTACGAGTACCTCGCGATCACCGACCACTCCGCCTCGCACGGCTTCGGCGACGAGGTCTCGCCCGAGCAGCTCGAGACCCAGATCGAGCGGATCCACGCCGCCAACCTCGCGATCGACGGGATCGAGCTGCTCGCCGGCAGCGAGGTCAACATCCTGCCGGACGGCTCGCTCGACTACGCGGACGAGCTGCTCGCGCGGCTCGACTGGGTGATCGCCAGTGTCCACACGTCGTTCGGCCTCGACGAGCGCGCCATGACCGAGCGCGTGCTGGCCGCCGTCGAGCACCCCTCCGTCGACGCGATCGGACACCTGACCGGCCGCAAGATCGAGGTGCGGCCGCCGTACGCGCTCGACGTCGAGCAGGTGATCGAGGCGTGCGCGCGCACCGGCACGATGCTCGAGATCAACGGCAGCGTCGACCGCCGCGACCTCAACGACGTCCATGCGCGCGCGGCGGTGGAGGCCGGCGTGCGGATCCTCGTCACGACCGACGCGCACCGCGTCGCCACGCTGTCGAGCACGCGGCCGTACGGGATCGCGACCGCGCGACGCGCCTGGCTGACTGCAGCCGATGTCGCAAACACCCGTCCGTGGCAGGAGTTCGCCGCGCTGCGGAAAAGGGCACAAGCGCGTTAGCCGTGCATCAACCGTGCGGCGCGCCTGCGCGCCGCACCTCGACCGAAGAGGTGCCTGATGCAAGATGCGCTCAACGAGGGCCTGCGACAGGGTCGCAAGTGGCTGCTCGTCTCGGGCTGGCTCGCGGTGATCGCGGGGGCGATCGCGATCCTCGTGCCGGCCGTCGCCACCGTCACCGTCGCGATCTTCATCGGCTGGATGCTGCTGTTCGGGGCTGTGTTCCTGCTCGTGGACGCGTTCGCGGTGCGCGAGGCCGGGCGCATGGTCCTGCGCCTGCTGCTCGCGTTCGCGGCCGGGGCGGCGGGACTGGCGCTGCTGCTCGCGCCGCTGCACGGCACCTACACGCTGACCGTGCTGCTCGTGCTGTGGTTCGCGGTCACCGGCACGATGCGGATCGCCGTCGCGATCGCCGAGCGCGGCACGCCGGGCGCCGGCTGGGTCGGCGCGAACGGCGTGATCACGCTGCTGCTCGCGATCCTGATCGGGGCCCACCTGCCTGAGTCGTCGTCGTGGGCGATCGGCCTGCTCGTCGGGATCGACTTCCTGTTCTACGGCTTCGGCGCAATCGCGGCCGCCTCCGCGCTCAAGCACGACGCGCAGCGCCGCGAGTCGGCGTCGAGCGGCTCGACCTTCACGCCGGGCGGGGCAGCTACGGCGTAGCGGCCGCGCGGCGCGCCGACCGGGCGCTCCGCTCAGCGGTCGTCGCGCGCGTCGCCGAGCAGGATTGGCAGCACGCGCTCGCGCACCGTCGCCGCGAACGCCTCGCGGCGGTAGGGTGCGAGCAGCGCGGCCGCGCGCTCGGCGTAGCCGTCGGGCGGCGCGTCCAGCGCGGCGCGGATCGCTGCGGCGAGGTCCTCGCCGACGCTGCGCGGGTCGAGCGCGCGCGCGAGCGCGAGGGCGGGATACGGACCGCTCGCCGGCGTGCTGACGAGCCGGCAGCCGTCGGCGAGCGCCTCGAGCTGCGCGATCCCGAAGTCCTCGTGGCGCGGGGCGGCGATGAACACGCGCGCCCTGCGCACGAGCGCGCGGTAGTCCGGCGGTGCGAGCAGGCCGGTCCCCTCGGCGCCGTCGGCGAGCGGCCCGACCGGCTGGCCGGCGACGAGCAGCGTCTCGTCAGGGTGGCGCGCCTGCGCCCACGCCGCGAGGATGCGCGCGAGGCCCTTCTTGCGCGCGTCGGCGGCGTAGGCGAGCGCGGCGACGTCGCGCTCGACGGGCGGCGCCCCGGACGGCTCGACCGGCACCGGCAGCACGACCGTGGGCGTGCCCGAGAGCGCGCCGAGCGCCGCCAGGCCGCCTTCGCTCATCGGCAGCAGCAGCGGCGCGCGCGAGACGCGGCGGCGCTCGACCGGCCGCTGCCAGGCGCCGTGGCGGCCCGGCCGGTTCTCCGCCGCGGGCGAGTCGAGCCAGATCGCGCCCGGCCGCGGGCCGAGCAGCCCCGCCGTCGTCGACGCGTAGACCAGCGCGCGCGGGCGATGCGCGGCGATTCCCTTGAGCGCCGCCGCGCGGGCTGCGCGCGCCTGCACGAGGTCGGTCAGCGCGAACGTGCGCACCGCGCGCGCCGGAGCGGCCGCGGCGAGCGCGACGCGCGCACCCGCCTGCTCGATCGCCCCGGCGAGCGCGGGGACGGCGGCGCGCCAGCCGGCCGTCGTCGGCAGCGCGACGATCAGCACGTCGGCGTTGGGGTGCCGGAGCCGGCCGGCGGATGCGGACGGCGGCCACGTGGCCGCCGCCGGCGGGTCCCGCCATCGGGATCGCCGGCGCAGGCGGGTCCCCTGCGGCGGCTCGCTCACGCGCGCCCGCGCGGGACCGACGCCGGCTCGACGTCTTCGAACTTCCACATGTTCGCCTTGAAGCCGGGCGTGCGCAGCAGCCGGATCGGCCGCAGCGGCGACGTGCGCTCGACGTAGTAGCGCACGCCGTCGCGCTCCTCGATCGCCGCCACGGCGCCGTCCTGGCGACGCCAGGAGAGCGCCCAGATGATCGCGAAGCCGGTCGCGATCGCGGCGACCTGCGGCAGCACGAGCGCGAGCGCGCTCGCGAGCACGGTGCACAGCAGCAGCGGCCACAGGCGGTTCAGCAGGATCCGCGTCGGGTTGACCTCCGGCAGCGCCTTCGTCGATCTTGCCGCGGCGAGCAGCCGCGCGATCGGCGGCGAGGTCTCCGCACGGCGTCCCAGCAGCGCGCCGACCGCTGCGGCGAGCACCCACCAGCCGGCCGAGAACGGGACGAGCAGCGGGTCGTCGTGCGAGCCCGCAGCTGCCGCCGTGATCGCGGCGAGCAGCGTCGCGGCGGCCGCGCTCGTCATCACCGTCGCCTTGAGGAAGTCTGTGAAGCGCATCGCCGGTGGCGGATCTCCGGGCGGCCGGCCCTACGTCTCGTCGGTCGCCAGCAGGGTCTCCAGCAGCGCGCGCACGCCGTCCGGTCCGTCGACCACGAGGTCGGCTTCTCGGGCGAGCGCCGAGGGCCCCTCCTCGGACCCGACGCAGACGCGCACAGCATGTCTCAGGCGCCCCTCCGCGAGCAGCTCGCCGAGGCCGCGGAAGGCGTCCACGTCGGTCGCGTCGTCGCCGACGTAGAGCGCCGCGTCGAGGTCCTTGCCGGCGAGGAACGCGACGATCCCGGCGCCCTTGTCCATCCGCACGGGTGGACGCACCTCGAGCACCTTGCGGCCCCAGTGGGTGCGCAGGCCGGCCTGCTCGGCGCGCGCGGCGATCGCGTCGATCGCGGCGCGCGCGCCGTCCTCGTCGGGGGCGCCGCGCCAGTGGAAGGCGACGATCGAGCCCTTGTCCTCGATCCGCACGCGCAGCCTGCGCAGCTCGGGACCGTCGGCTTCGCGCCCGAACTGCTGGATGCGGCGGCTCCAGTCCTGCACGGCCGGGTCGAGCGTCGGCTCGGTCCAGCCGGCGCGCAGCAGCTCGGTGCCGTGGCTGCCGAGATAGGAGATCGTCCCGATCGCGACGATGCGCCGCGCGTCGGAGGCGCGGCGGCCGCTGACGCACGCGACGACCCCGTAGCGGCGCGCGATCTCGATCAGCAGGCCGCGGGTCGACTCCGGCACGTGCGCCTCCTCGGCGTAGCGCACGATCGGCGCAAGCGTGCCGTCGACGTCGAGCAGGATCGCGCTGCGGCTCGGGTCGGATCGCAGCGGGCTCAGCGCGTCGGCGAGTCGGACGTCCGAGGCGCCCGCCGTGGGTCGGGCGGGAGTCACACCCTCAGTATTGCGCACGCGCACGCCACGGCAGGGCGGCCGCGACAGGAACGTGCGGATGCGGACGGCGCGGGTTTCGGACGCCGCGGCGCGCGTCACAGCGCGAGCGCGCCGAGCACCTCCTCCCACCACGCCCGCTCCGCCTCGCCGCTGGCGGCGCGCGCCTTGCGCCGCACCCATTCGCTCAGCAGCCGCTCGCGACCGAGCGCGACCACGGGCCCGGTCACGGCGAGGTAGCCGTCGTCGAGCAGCACCAGCGCGCCGGGCACGTCGCGGCGCGTGCGCAGGCAGTCGACCACGCGGCGCCCGGCGACCCGCTCGGCGCGCGCGGGATCGCCGTCGACAGTCGAGTCCCAGCGGCGCACGCTGAAGACAGGCGCATGGCCCTCCGGGATCCGCGGCGCGCGCGGCGGCGGGCCGACCGGGCCGTCGCGCCAGCGCTCCAGCAGCCGGCGCATCGCGCCCATCTCCTCGCGGCGGATCAGCACGTGCAGGCGGTCTCCGGCCTCGATCCGCGTCGAGCCGCGCGGCGGGATCGCCTGGCCGTCGCGCACGATCACGTTGACGATCGCGGCGCGTGGGAGGCCGAGGTCGCGGATGCGGTGGCCGACGAGCGCGTCGCCGGGCGCGGCCGCCACCTCGATCGCGTCGGCGCCGAGCTGGCGGATCGTGCCCGTCTCCGTCAGCGCGCTCGTCGCGAGCGTCGGCGCCGTCGTGGTCGCGCCGAGGCGACGCGCGAGCGGCTCGAACGTCGAGCCCTGGACGACCGTCGAGAGCAGCACGGCGAAGAAGACGACGTCGAAGAACTCGCGGCTGTGCGGCACGCCGGCGAGCACCGGGAACGTCGCGAGCACAACCGGCACCGCGCCGCGCAGCCCGGCCCATCCGAGCACCGCGCGATCGGCCGCGCCGAACGGCCCGAACGCGACGGTGAACGTCGCGAGCGGGCGCGCCAGCAGCACGAGCACGAGCGCCAGCACGGTCCCCTTCGCCGCGACCGCAGGCAAGTGGCTGGGCGAGACGAGCAGCCCGAGCACGAGGAACATCCCGAGCTGGGCGATCCACGCCATCCCCTGGTGGAAGGCGGCGATCGTGTGGCGCGCCGGGATCGTTGCGCTGCCGAGCACGAGGCCGGCGAGGTAGACCGACAGGAAGCCGGAGCCGCGCAGAACGTCGGCGGCGCCGAACGCGAGCGCGGCAGCCGCGATCGAGGCGACCGGGTAGAGGCCCGGCGTTGCGAACGGCGCGCGCTTGAACGCCCACACGGCCGCGAAGCCGATCGCCACGCCGACGGCCGCGCCGATCCCGACCTCGCGCGCGAACAGCCACAGCATGTCGGGCAGGCCGTAGCCCGGCTGCTGGATCCAGTCGATGAAGCCGACGACGAGCAGCACGGCGATCGGGTCGTTCATGCCCGCCTCGCCCTCGAGCGTGCGCGCGAGCCGGCGCTTGAGCGAGGAGCCGCGCAGCATCGCGAAGATCGCGGCGCCGTCGGTCGAGGAGACGATCGCGCCGAGCAGCAGTCCCTCCAGCAGCGTGAAGCTGAACAGCCACGTCGCCGCCAGGCCGCAGACCGCCGCCGTGATCAACGTGCCCAGCAGGGCGAGGCTGATCACCGGCTTGAGCACCGGTCGGATCTCGCCGAAGCCGGCGGTCAGCCCGCCCTCGTACAGGATCAGCGCGAGCGCGACGATCCCGACATCGCGCGCGAGCCGGTAGTTCGAGACGTCGACCCAGTCGAGCCCGTCGCTGCCGACCGCCATCCCGACGCCGAGGAACAGCACGAGGCTCGGCAGCCGCAGCCGGCCGGCCAGCAGCGAGGCCGCGAGCGCCGCGGCGAGCAGCGCGCCCGCGACGAGGACGAGATGGCCGTCCGCCATGGCGCAACGATGCCAGGCACCGCGCCGCCATGGAGCGTGGGGACGGTCTGCCCAGGCTTATGCCAAACTTGCAGGCGTGGCCGCGACTATTGCAAGTTTGGCATATCAAGCGTTCGACCCGGCCCGGCCGCAGGCATGGCCCGAGCGCCTCCCGCCCGAGGAGTTCCATCGCCTCTTCCCCGAGGAGACCGACTTCGTCGAGTTCAAGCAGGGGCTGTCGTCGCTGCAGGACAGCATGGTCGCGTTCTCCAACAGCGGCGGCGGACTGATCCTCGCCGGCGTCAGAGACGACGGTTCGATCGCCGGTCTCGCCTACACGGCGGCGATCGAGGACAAGATCCGGGACGAGGCGCGCCGCGTACACGCGGCCGCGCCGATCGCCATCGCGCGGCTGGACGTCGGCGACAAGCAGGTCGTCGTCATCGGCGTCGAGCGCCTGCGCGAGGGGTTCTCGCAAACCTCCAACGGACGCGTCCTCGTCCGCGTCGGCACGCGACGCATCGCGCTGATGGGCGCGGACCTCGTCCGCTTCATGCATGAGCGGGCGGGGGTCAGCTACGAGTCGGCGCCGACCGAGATGGCCTTGGCCGACGCCAGCCTGTTCCTGCAGCAGGAGGTCGCCGACGCCCTGGGCATCTCGAGCGACGCCGACCTCGAGAGCCGCTTCGCCGAGCGAGGGCTGTGCGTCATGGAGCGCGGCGAGGCGGTGTTGACGGTGGCAGGCGCTCTGTATCTGCTCGACCGTCCGGACCGGGTGGTGGGCAAGGCGTACGTCGAGCTGCTCCGGTACCCCTCGGACGACGAGGAATTCGACTTGCGCCAGCAGTTCGGCGGCCCGCTGCACAACCAGGTCGTCGAGGCGACCAGGGCATTGATGACGCATCTCGGAGCCGACACCGTCGTGCTCGGCCTGCGGCGTCACGAGCTGCCGCGCCTGCCCGAGCGGGTCGTCCGCGAGGCGGTCGCCAACGCGGTCGCGCACCGCAGCTACCAGCAGCGCGGGACGCCGGTCCGCATCGAGCTTCGTCGCGATCGCGTCGAGGTGATCTCACCAGGAGGGCTGGTTCCGCCTGTGACGGTCGAGACCATGCGTGACGCGTCCGTGGCGCGCAACAACGCGGTCATCGCCGTCCTGCGCGGCTTCCGTCTGGCTGAGGACAAAGGCGCCGGCGTCGACTTGATCGAGGACCTCATGCGGGACGAGCTGCTGGAGCGGCCGACGTTCCACGCGAGCGACCAGGCCGTCTCGGTGCGCCTGCCGATCTTGAGCGGCACGCGACCGGAGGAGCGGGCATGGGTTCGCGAGGTGGTCCAGCGTGGATCGATCGAGGATCGCGACCGGGTGCTGCTCGTCCATGCGCGGCGTAGTGAGGTACTGACCAACCAACGGGCGCGAGAGCTGCTGCGGACGAGCCGCGACGGTGCGATGCACGCGCTGAGACGCCTGGTCGACGCCGGCCTCCTGGAGCGCAGCGGTGAGCGCGGTGGCACGCGCTACCAGCTCGCGGCGGAGCTGGCACCTCCTGCCGGACTGCGCCTGACGCGCGATGATCTCGCCGCGCTGGTGCTCGACATGGCATCGCACGGCGAGGTCACGAACCGCGGCGTGCGCGAGCGGACCGGGCTCGATCGCCAGGATGTCCTGCTGCTCTTCGACACGCTGGTCCGCGAGGGGCGGCTCGTCCGGGTCGGCGAGCGGCGCGGCTCGCGCTACGTCCTGCCCGTCGACGGCGAGCAGTGACGCCTATGCTCCGGCGACGCCGTCGAGCGCGTCGAGCACGCGCTCGACCGCGACCGCGACCTCGAGCAGGCGCAGCTCGACGTCCGGGTCGCGCGGGGGCTCGTAGGGGTCGTCGACGCCGGTGAAGCCGCGCAGCTCGCCGGCGCGGGCGCGCGCGTAGAGGCCCTTCGGGTCGCGTGCTTCGCACACCTCCAGGGGCGTGTTGACGAACACCTCGACGAAGCGCAGGCCGTCGCGCTCGTGCAGCTCGCGTGCGAACGCGCGCGCGGCCGCGTAGGGGGAGACGACGGAGACGATCGCCACCAGGCCGGCGTCGGCGAACAGGCGCGCGACCTCGGCCGTGCGGCGCACGTTGCGGTCGCGGTCCTCGGCGGAGAAGCCGAGGTCGCCGCACACGCCGTGGCGCAGGTTGTCGCCGTCGAGCCGGTAGGCCGGGCGGCCTTCGCGCACGAGCCGGGCCTCGACGGCCGCGGAGATGGTCGACTTGCCGGAGGCCGGGAGCCCCGTGAACCACACGGTCGCCCCTCGGTGCCCGATCGACTCCCATCGCTGCGGACGCTCGACGACCCCCTCGTGCCAGGTCACGTTGGCACTCGTCGTCATGGCACGCCGATGCTCCCACACTCGCGCGACCGGCGCGACGGCTGCCCGCAAGCCGGCCGATATGCTCGCCCGCGATGGCCGCCCCGACGTACGACCTGCAGTCGCATTCGCTGTGCTCCGACGGTGCGCTGGCGCCCGCGGAGGTCGTCGCGAACGCCGCCGCCGCCGGCGTCGAGCTGCTCGCGCTGACCGACCACGACACCGTCGACGGGGTCGAGGAGGCGCTCGCCGCCGGCGCGCGCCGCGGCGTCGCGATCGTCCCAGCGACCGAGATCTCGACGGTCCACGGCCGCTTCGAGGACCTCCACCTGCTCGGCTACGGGATCGACCACCGCGACCCGCTGCTCGGCGAGCGGCTGAGCGCCGCGCGCGCCGACCGCGAGCTGCGCGCCGAGCGGATGGCCGGCAAGCTGCGGCGGCTCGGCTGGGAGGTCGACGACGCGCTGCTCGGCGCGCGGCGCGAGGCGGGCCGGCCGATCGGCCGGCCGCACCTCTCGCAGGCGGTGCTGGTGCACCCCGCCAACGCGCAGCGGCTCGCCGCCGAGGGCTATGACGACGTCTCCTCCTTCCTGCCCGCCTACCTGATCCCGAGCAAGCCGGCGTACGTCGCGCGGTCGCACCCGACCGTGGCCGAGGCGATCGGCTGGATCCACGACGCCGGCGGCGTCGCCGTGTGGGCGCACCCGTTCTGGGACCTCGACGCCGACGCCGAGGTGCTCGAGGCGATCGACGGCTTCCGCGCCGACGGGCTCGACGGCGTCGAGTGCTTCTACGTCGCGCACACCCCGGAGCAGACGCAGCTGCTCGCCGAGCGCTGCACGGCGCTCGGGATGTTGAGGACCGGCTCCTCCGACTATCACGGTCCCGAGCACCGCCTGTTCTCGCGCTTCCGCGCGTTCGAGACGTGCGGCTACGCGGCCGACCTCGATGCGCTGACGCCGGCGCGGCCGCGCTGAGCGTGGCGCGCTCCTCCGACGTCCGCCGTCGCGAGCTGGCCGCGATCTTCGCCGGCGGGATGCTCGGGGCGCTCGCGCGCGTCGGCCTCGCGCAGGGTTACCCGCCCGCCGGCGGCGCGTGGCCGTGGACGACGTTCGCCGTCAACCTCGCCGGCGCCTGGCTGCTCGGCTGGGCCGTCACGCGACTGGGGCCGGCCAGCTACGCGCGCCCGTTCGTCGGCATCGGCGTGTGCGGCGCGCTGACGACGTTCGCGACGCTCCAGCTCGAGCTGCTGCGGATGCTCGACGCCGGCCGCTGGCCGCTGGCGCTGGCCTATGCGGCCGCCTCGCTCGCCGGCGGCCTGGGGGCGGTGCGGCTCGGCATCGCCGCGGCGCGTCGCGGCCGGGGACGGGTCGCGGCGTGAGCGGGGTCCTGCTGTGGCTCGGCGTGGCGCTGGCCGGCGGCGCCGGCGCGGTCGCGCGCTTCCTGCTGAGCGACTTCGTGGCCGCGCGCAGCGAGGGCTGGTTCCCGAGCGGCACGCTCGCCGTGAATCTGTCGGGCACGGTGGTGCTCGGGCTGCTCGCCGGCGCCGCCCTGCACGGCGACGCGCTGACGTTGCTCGGCGGCGGCCTGATCGGGTCCTACACGACCTTCTCGACGTGGATGCTCGACAGCGAGCGCCTCGCCGAGCACCACAGCGACCGCGCGCTCGCGGTCAACCTCGCCGGCAGCCTGCTGCTCGGACTGGCCGCCGTCGCGCTCGGCCGCGCGCTCGGCGGATTGCTCTGAGCGCTACGCAGCCGCCGGGTCGCGGCGGCCGGCGGCCTCCCACTCCTCGTCGCTGACGCCCTCGTCGCGCTGCGCAGCCTGTTCGGCGGCGGCGATCTGCGAGAGCGTCAGCGGCCGGCGCGAGGCGAGCTTGACGCCGCCGGCCTCGGCCGCGAGCACGCCCTCGCGCTTGAGCTTGGAGATCGTCGTGGCGACCGTCGGCTTGGCGATCTTCGTCACCGCCGCGATCTCGGCGACCGAGACGCCAGGGCGCTCCTCGACGATCGCGAGGATCGCCTCCTGGTTGGCGCCGCGCGGCACGCGCCCGTTCGGGGTCTCGGCGACCGATCCGTTCGCATGCGCCGCCCTCGCGCGCGCCGCGGCGCCGTTGAGCTGCTGCGAGGCCGTCTCGCTGCGCGGCGGCAGCACGCGGGTGAACGGCTTCCGGCGCGCCTGCTGCTCGGCGGCCGCCTCGGCGAGCATCGCCTCCTTGGCCGCGATCAGCCGTTCCGCCTCCGCCACGGTCGGCCGCAGCTCGGCGAGGCGCGCCTCGATCTCACGCTTCAGTCGGGGGAGCAGCGGCTCGAGCATTGGGGGAGGACCTCCGGCGGCGTGTCGAGGGACGGGGGACGCTTCGATGTTAACCAACGGCCTGCGCGGATCAGGAAGACGCCGCCGGCAGCAGGGTGCGCACGTCATGTGCGAGTCCGCTCGTGTCGAACGGCCGGCCGGCGGGCAGGTTCGCGACGAGGCGGCCGCGGGCGTCGACGAGCCACACGATCGCGGTGTGCGCGCTCTCCGGGTCACCCGGGATCTGCGGCGCGGCGTACCACGCTCTCCAGACCGGCGCGAGTGCGCCCCGCGAGCCGATCAGGTAGCGGAACTGCGCCGGCTCGCGCTCGCGCCGCAGCCACGCGCGCACCGTCGCGGGCGTGTCGCCGCGCGGGTCGACGCTGACCGCGACGACCGCCACGCGTGCGGCGTCGGAGCCGAGCTTGGCCAGCGTGTCGCGCAGCTGCGCGCCGATCAGCGGGCAGACGTCGGGGCAGTTCGCGTACAGGAAGGTCACGAGGTACGGCTTGCCCGCGAGCGAGCGCGTGCCGAACGTGCCGCCGCGCGCGTCCGCGAGGCGGATCGCAGGCGCCGCTCTGCCGCTCAGACCGGCCGGCAGCGCCTGCGCCACCTGGAAGCGACTGCCGCCCGCGGCGGTCGCGGATCCACTGCCGGATCCGCCGCACCCGGCGAGCGTGCCGATCCCGAGCATCAGCCCGGCCACCGTCGCGCACGCGCGAAGGCGGCGGGCGGCCCTGGGGGATCGACGTCGCAGCCGCGGGGGTGCGGGGGGATCAGACAGGCTCGCCCTCCGGATTGCCGAGCGGCGCCGCGTCCCGTTCGGTGACCGGCGCCAGCTCGTCGTCCCCGGGCGCCCGCAGCACCCGGATCGTCGCCAGCACCGCCAGCGACGTCATCACGATCGCGCTGCCGACGCACCACTGGCAGATCGCGTGGATCCGGAACAGCTCCAGCGAGGTGAGGTAGACGCTGAAGGCGAAGCCGCCGATCGTCATCACGGCGCTCGCCATCCGCGCCAGCTCGCCGCGGATCAGCAGCGAGACGAGGATCGCCACGTAGCCGATCAGGCCGATGAGCGGGACCGGCACGCCGCCGACCTTCGCGTACCTCGAGGACTGCACCTTCTCGCACCCCTGGTTGAGCGCGCAGATCGGTGACAGCCCCTTGTAGTGCACGTAGGTGAGATACGACGCGATCCCGATCCCGACGAGCGTCAGGACGATCATCGCGCGCTGCAGCGTGCGGTCCCTGCGCATGGCGCTAGCTGCTCGCTCTCCCGCTCGACGCCAGCAGTCTGTCGATCGGGACCGTGAATGAGTCCGGGCCGAGCGAGCCGACGCTGAGCGCCTCGAGTCTGCCGCCGGTCGGGCCGAGCAGGAACGAGGGAGTTCCACTGAAGCCGTTCGTCGTCCACTGCGTCTGCGCCTCGTCCAGCAGTCTCTGGATCTGCGGGAGGCTCCGGTCGCTCATCGCTCTGTTGACGTTCAGACCTCTGACTGCGCTGCCGATTCTGCGCAGGAAGTCGTCGGTGACGTAGCCCGAGTTCTCCTCCTGCTGGTTCGTGTAGAAGAGGTCGATGAACGTCCACAGCTGGTTCTGCATGCTGACCGCGGCGGCCATCTGCGCCGCCTTCGTGGAGTCCGGCCCGATGAACGCGACGTTGCGGAAGATCATCTTCACCTTGCCGGGGCGCACGTACGTGTTCACCAGCGTCGCAAGCGACTGCTCGGTGTATTCGCGGCAGTACGGGCACTGCAGGTCGGCGAACTCGACCAGCGTGACGGGCGCTCTCGGGTTTCCGAGCACGACGCCGTTCTGCGGGATCCCGGCGAACAGGGCGTTCGACTCGATCTGGCCGGGGATCGCCTCGCCGGCCCTCTTCTTCGGCGTGCTGCTCCCGCCGCCCGACGCGATCGCGATCGCGACGACGATCACGACGGCCAGCGCGGCGGCGCCGCCGATCACCCACAGGCGCTGGCGCTGACGCGCACGCGCGGCCGCGGCGGCGCGGTCCCGCTCGGCGCGCGCACTGGCACGGCGTTCCTTGCGTGTCTCTTGGCTGTCCGCCATCGCTGCTCGTCGTCCTCCTCGTCGGTGCATCCCCGGCCCGCGCCGGCCGATCGCCCCCGGACGCAGTGCGCCCCCGCAGGCCACGCGAGATCGTCTCGATAGTACTGCTCCTGGGATGGTGGCCTGACACCTTTACGGCAGCTCAAGGCGCGTAGCGACGCCCGCCGGCCGGTGGCGGTGCATACTCGGATGCGTCATGCGCAGAGCGCCCGCCCAGCTCGCGCTCGCGGCGGCCGCCGCCGCGGCGCTCGCGATCGCGCTGTCCGGCTGCGGCGCGGGCGAGTCGGCCGCCGGCGCCGCAGCGCCGCCCGCGAGCGCCCCGCAGGCGGTCGACCGGCTCGCCCGCCACCCGCGCGCCGTCGACCCCGCGGCGGGGGTGCCGGCGGGCGCGAGCGGCGTCGTCGCGGACGGCGGCGCGAGCGGCGCCGCGCTCCCGCGCCCGGTCTCCGACGCGGAGATCCGCCGCGAGCTCGCCGCGAGCGGAATCCCCGCCGGCGACCGCGCCGCGCTCACGCCCGACGGGCTCGCGGTCGCGCCGCTGGCCGCGCCGCCAGCCGTCCAGGCGGTGATCCAGGCGGGCAACCAGATCGCGCGCCTGCCCTACCGCTACGGCGGCGGCCATACGACCTGGGTCGACACCGCCTACGACTGCTCGGCCTCGATCAGCTTCGCGTTCGCCGCGGCTGGGCTCGTGTCGGCGCCGATGGTCTCCGGCGAGCTCGCGCAGTGGGGCGATCCGGGTCCGGGCAGATGGATCACCGTGTTCGCGAACGCCGGCCATACCTTCATGTACGTCGCCGGCCTGCGCTTCGACACCGGCGGCCTCGCGGCGACCGGCTCGCGCTGGCAGGGCACCGCCCGCGGCACGGCGGGCTTCGCCGAGCGCCATCCGCCTGGACTGTAGGGCTACGCCACCGCGCGCAGATGGCGCCGGCCTCTGCGCCGCCGCACCGGCTGCGCGGTGGCGGCGAGGAAGTCGTCGAGCTGGAGCCAGGTGGTGCGGCGCGCGGCGCGGCCGGTCAGCACGCCGAGATGGCCGCCGGGCGCGCTTGCGAGCCGCACCTCGGGCGCGTTCGAAAGCAGCTCGGCGACGTGGTGGACCGCTTTGCGCGGCGCGATCCCGTCGCCCTCGCCGGCGATCGAGAGCACCGGCACGCGCACGCTCGCGAGGTCGAGCGTGCGCTCGCCGAGCGCGATGCGCCCGTCGGCGAGGTCGTTGCGGCGCAGGAAGCGATGGTAGATCTGTCCGAACGTGCGGCCCGGGTAGGCGAGCATGTTCGACATGAAGGCGTCGACCGCCTCGACCTGCGCGAGGAAGTCGCGGTCGTCGAGGTTCGTCGCGAGCGTGAACGGCTTCATGACGTACTTGTCGAAGCCGGCGAGTCTGTACATGCGCTTCACGAGCGGTGCGGGCGCGCCGCCGAGCAGCTTGTAGGCGAGCGTGCCGACGCCGCCGCCGGCGACGTTCGCGAGCGGGCGCAGCGGCGCGACCATCGGCACCTGCGTGACGTCGAACGGGCTCGCCACGACCGCGACCGAGCGGATCGGCTGCGCTCCGCCAGCGGTCACGAGCAGCGCCATGATGCCGCCCAGGCACCAGCCGACGAGCTGGACCTCGCCGCCGCCGCTGCCCGCGTCCGCCGCCACGGCCTCGATCGCGCGCGGGATCACCTGGTCGACCCAGTGCTCCAGGCCCAGGTTGCGGTCGCCGTAGGCGATCGGCCCGTAGTCGACGACGTAGGGCCGGCGGCCGCTCGCGAGCAGGTGCTCGGCGAGGCTGCAGCCGCGGCGCAGGTCGAAGCAGCTCGCCGGCGCGGCCAGCGGCGGGACGAGCAGGATCGGCGGCGCGCCGCCGTCCGCGCCGGCGCGGAGGGTGCCGCCGACGGCCGGTTGGAGGTAGCGGCGCACCGTGCGCTGCGGGCCCTCGTCGACGATCGCGGTCGGCAGCGGGCGCAGGTCGGCGAGCCCGCCGCGCATGATGCGGTCGAACACGTTCGCGGCGGCCATGCCGAGCTGTTCGGGGGTCGGAACGAGGTCCATCGCAGCGCAGCATGCCAGAGCGGCTCGCCCGGACGCGGCCCGGCTGGCCGGGCGGCCAGCGTCCGCTCGCGCCGCTCAGGCGGCCTCGGCGAGCGGCGTGTCCTCGCCGTCGAGCAGCAGCTCGACGACGCGCTCGGGGTACTCGATCTGCGGCGAGTGGCCGCAGCGCTCGAGCAGCTCCAACCGCGCGCCGGCGACGGCGGCGAGCAGCCGCTGGGCGCCGCGGTGGAACACGAGCCGGTCGCTGTCGCCCCACACGAGCAGCACGCGGCAGCGGATCGCGGCGAAGTCGAACGGGTCGCGCAGCTCCGGCAGCAGGCGGCGCCCGGAGGCGAGCATGCGCGCGAGCGCGGCGCGGTCGGGGTGGTGGCTGGCGAACGTGCGCGCGATCCCCGGCTCGACCGCGTCGGGCTCGGCGAACGCGAGCGAGCGGTAGACGCGCGCGACCGCGCTTTGCACGACCCGTGACGGCAGCGGCACGGGCACCGAGACGAGCGCGCGCAGCAGCTGGTCGTGCTCGATCAGCGCGAGCCAGCGCGCCATGTCGAGCCCGGCCGGCGCGAGCGCGACGACCTTGCCGACGCGCGCCGGGGCACGCTCGGCGAGGCGCAGGGCGACGCAGCCGCCGAGCGAGTTGCCGACGGCGATCGCGCGCGCGGTGCTGCCCGCGCCGCGCCTGGCGCCGCCGCCCGCGTAGGCGAGCACGGCTGCACCGAATGCGTCGAGCTGCGGCAGCATCGGGCCGTCCTCGAGCGGGTCGGCGGTGCCGAAGCCGGGCATGTCGACCGCGACCGCGCGCCGCTCGGCTCTGCCGAGGTGCGCCAGCATGCAGCGCCATGTGTCCGCGCTGTCGGACCAGCCATGCAGCAGCACGATCGGGTCGCCGCGACCCTCCAGCTCCAAGACGCGCGTCTCGTAGCCGGCGAACTCCATCCGATGCTCGAACAGCGGCTCCATGCTCTCTCCGGTTCCCGGCGACGTTTGTAGCAAACGTCACGCGGTCCGTGCGACGGTTGCTGAACGGTGACGTTCGCAGCCTGACGTCCCCGGCGGACGGGCCCGTGCGGCCTACGCGCCGCCCTCGATCAGCGGCACGAAGCGGACCGGCTCGAGCGTCGTGCGGGCCAGCTCGCCGACCTCCTCGCCAGCGCCGCGCTCGACCAGCACGAGCTGCTGGCCGCTCGCGCCGACCGGCGCGACGAGCCGGCCGCCGGGGGCGAGCTGGCGCTCGAGCGCCGGCGGGATCTCCGGCCATGCCGCCGCGGCCACGTTGATCGCGTCGAACGGCGCCGCGTCGGGCAGGCCGCGGGAGCCGTCGCCGACGAGCGTCGTGACGTTCTCGATCCCGGCACGGCGCAGGTTGCGATCCGCCTGCTCGGCGAGATCGCGGTGGCGCTCGACGCTCCACACGTGCCCCGCGAGCTGCGCGAGCACGGCCGCGTGGTAGCCGGAGCCGGTGCCGACGTCGAGCACGCGGTCGGTCGCCTTCAGGCGCAGGAGGTCCGCCATGCGCGCGACCACGAGCGGCTGCGAGATCGTCTGCCCGCGCCCGATCGGCAGCGCGACGTTGTCGTAGGCGCGGGCGCGCAGCGCGCGCGGGACGAACGCCTCGCGCGGCACCGCGCGCAGCGCGTCGAGCACGCGCTCGTCGCCGACCGCGCCACACAGCTCCTCGATCAGGCGGTCGACTCGCCGCATGGCGCCTATCTTCCCGCGCCCGCGGGGCGACAAGCCGCGGACGCGGCGCAGCCGGCACGCCGGCGCCCGGGCGGGGCGCCGGCGTGCCGCGGGTTGGGGGCGGCAGCTCAGCCGATGACCGCGCGCACGAGCGGCTCGTAGCCGCTCCTGTGGCCCGTTCTGTTCGGGTGGAAGCTTTCTTCGACGGGATTGGAGAGCCCGTTGAGCCACTCCGATTCCGAGCAGATGGCATGCCCCGTGAAGCCGGGGATCGCGTCCTTGAACCTGAAGCCGTGCGCGTTCGCGCGTTCCTGCTCGACCGTCTTGAAGAGGTCCGCGATGTGATTCATGCGGCTCATCTCGGTCGTGCTGAAGAACGTGCCGGCGTTGCAGTCCACGCCCATGAACAGGCGCGGGTAGTCGAGCACGATCACGGTCGCGTTCGGCGCGTCGGTGTGGATCCTGCCGTAGAGCGTTTCGAGCCGGCCCGGCAGCGTGTTCGTCACGAACCTTTCGGCTTCGGTCAGTTCGCCTTCGCACGAGAACGGCCACGGCAGCGCGCACTGCGTGATGATGCTCGAGAAGCCCGCGTCGTTGCCGCCGACGGTGATCGTGACTATGTTCGTCGAGCTGCTGAGCGCGCCGAGCTGTTCGCTCGTGACGCTCGCGGTCGTCGCGCCCGAGCAGGCTCTGAACGTGAGGCTCGTGCCGGCGCGTTCCCTGGCGATCAGCTCCGGATACGCAAATAGGCTGCGCTTGCAGGTCTGTTCGTAGAATTCGCGCGTGCCGACGCCGGACGAGTACGAGTCGCCGAGCGCGACGTAGTTGTCGGCAAGCGCGGACGCGCCCGTGAGCAGCAGCGCGAGCACGGCGAAGCCGACCGCGAGCGCGGTCGTGCGCATGTGATGCATGATGGTCCCCCCCGGCCTGAATTGACGGACGGTCAGCTTAATCGCTTTTCCGGTCCGAGGGGGAATTGTTCGCGGTTCAGGGACGACCGGCGGCGCGCGCCCACGCGATCGCAAGCGCCTGCAGCGGCAGGCGCGCATACAGCGCCCTGCGTCCCCCGGGGACGTGGAAGCGCTCCGGATGCAGCGCCATGTGCACGTTCGCGGGGAAGACGGCGAGTAGCGTCGCGATGCTCCAGGCGCTGCCGAGGCTGCGCGTGCGCGGATGTCGGATCGCCAGCCCGCCGGCGATCTCGGCGATCCCGCTGACGTAGACGATCGTGCGTCTGTCGCCCGGCAGCCAGTCGGGCACGATCGCGGCGTAGACGCGCGGGATCGCGAAGTGCATGACGCCCGCGAGGACGAAGAACGGCCCGAACCACCTGCGCATGGCGGGGGAGCCTACGGCCAGGCGCAAGGCGGGGCGCCGGTCACCACTCGGGCGGGCGCCGCCGCGCCTTGCGCTCGGAGCGCTGCTGCTTCGCCTCCGCGCGGCGCGCTCTCGAACCGGCGGTCGGGCGCGTCGGCCGTCGCGAGCGCGGCGTCGCGAGCGCGGCGGCGAGCTTCTCCGCAAGCCGCTCCAGCGCCAGCTCGCGGTTGCGCGCCTGGCTGCGCGCGTCCTGTGCCACCGCCGTCACGCGCGGCCCGGCCCGCTCGAGCACGCGCGCCTTCTGCGCCTCGCTCAGCGCGCTCGACGCCGCCACGTCGAAGACCGCCTCGACGCGCGAGGCGGTCACGTTGGCATGCTGGCCGCCCGGTCCCGACGAGCGGCTCGCGCGCAGCAGCACCTCCTCGAGCGGCAGCGCGACGCCGCGGGCGATCTCCAGCCGGGCCTCCATCGAGCCCTCCATGATGGCGTGTATCGTCCGGCCTGCCGAATCGACCCCCGAAGGAGGCGCGCGATGGCCGTCAAGCTGCACCGCTGCTCCATCATGTGGATCAGAGGCCCGCATCCCTGCTGGAGAGTGCAGAAGGCGCTCGACGAGGCGGGCGTCGAGTACGAGGTCGTCCAGCACCCGCCGCGCCGCGGCAAGCGCGACGCGCTCGAGGCCAAGAGCGGTCAGCGCAAGCTGCCGGTGATCGAGCTCGAGGACGGCACGACGCTGCGCGAGGAGTCGAAGGAGCTGGCGGCGAGAGTTCGCGCCGGCCAGCTCGGCCAGCGCTCAGGCGGTGCGTAGCGCGAGCCAGGCGCGCAGCTCCGGCAGGAACGCCGGATCGATCGCGTGGCCGATCCCGGGCGTCTCGCGATAGAGCAGCTCGGCGCCCGCCGCCTCGAGCTCCGCGCGCGCGGCGTGCGCGAACGCCACCGGGATGACCGGGTCGGCGGCGCCGTGGCCGAGCGCGACCGGAAAGCCCTCCCGCCCGTCGAGCGCCGGCTCGTGGCCGGGCACGTGCGGCACGAACCCGCTCAGCGCGAGGATCCCCGCCGGCGCCGGCCGCTGCGGACCGAGCCCGAGCGCGAACGACATCGCCGCGCCCTGCGAGAAGCCGCCGAGCACAGTGCGCGACCACGGCACGCCGAGCGCGTCCGGCAGCGCATCCAGCCACGCCGCCAGCTGCGCATAGGTGGCGGCGAACGTCCGCTCGTCCGGGAAGCCGACGCGCGGCACGACGTACCAGTGCGCGCCCGGTTGGCCGGGCAGCGTGAGCGGGCCGCGCGGCAGGAGCGCAACGAGCCGGCGCTCGGGGTCGAGCGCGTCCGCGAGCGGCAGCAGGTCGCGCTCGTCGGTCCCGCGCCCGTGCAGCAGCACGAGCGCGCCTCGCGGGGCGCCGGCCGCCTCGCGCACGCGATGGACGAGCTGCTCCATCCCTCAGCGGCGCCGGCCGCGGCGGCCGAGATAGGCGCCGAGCAGTCCGCCGAGCAGCAGGCAGGCGGCGATCACGACCACGAGCGGCATCGTGACCGTGCCGAACAGCAGGTGGACCGAGACGCTGTCGAAGTTGAGCGCTGCGAACAGCAGCGCGACCGCGGCGAGGATCCCGATCGCGATCCGCCGCGAGCGCTCCTTGCGCGAGCGACCGCTCGCGTCGGCCTCCGGGTTGCCGGTCGACTTGGCCAAGGCGCCGAATCATCGCGGACGGAACGGTCGCGTCAAGTCGCCGCAGCGGCGTGCGCCCGACGCGCGACCGGGTAGAGTCGGGTCCCATGCCGCGCCTCGACCCGCAGGCGCTCGTCACGCACCTCGACCGCCTCTACCGCGTGGCGTGGGCGCTGTGCGGCTCGCGCGAGGAGGCGGAGGACCTCGTCCAGGAGACGGCTGCGCGCGTGCTCGCCAAGCCGCGCCAGCTGCACGGGCAGGACGAGCTGGCCTACCTCGTGCAGGCGCTGCGCAACACGTTCCTGCTCGCGCGCCGCACCGCCTCGCGCCGCCCGCGCGAGGTCGCCACGCTCGAGCAGGTCGATCCGCCGGACGCGCGCGCCGCCGCCGCCGGCGGGCTCGGCGTGCCCGAGGCGGCGCTCGCGGCGAGCGAGCTGTTCGCCGCGATCGCCGAGCTGCCGGACGAGTTCCGTCTCGCGCTCGTCGCCGTCGACGTCGCTGGGCTCTCCTATCGGGAGGCGGCCGACCTGCTCGAGACTCGCGAGGCGACGATCGCCTCGCGCCTCTTCCGCGCGCGCGAGCGCGTCGTTCGGGCGCTGACGCCGGAGCTCGAGCGCGGGGAAGCAAGCGCGGCATCCCGGAGTCTCAGATGATGGACGGCCACGACATGACCCACGACGCCCCCGACGATCAGCTCCGGGATCCCGGTCCCCCGCCCGCGGCGCTCGCCGCGCTCGACGACGTCGTCGCGCCCGACCGCCTGCGGATGGCCGTCGCCGCGATGGCCGCCGAGGCACGGGACGCGCAGGCGCCACGACGTCGCGTCTTGCTGGGCCGCGGCGCGCTGCGCTTCGCGGCTGCCGCCGCGGTCCCGCTCGTGACGGTGCTCGTGCTCGCGCTCGCCGCGCAGCGCATCGTCCAGCCCGGCGGCGGCTCGTCCTCGGCGCCGAGCGCGCGCGACGTCGCCGCGGTCGCGCTGCGCCCGCCGCTCGCGGCGGCGCCTGCGGCGCTGTCCGGCGGCGAGCTGCTGCGCGCGCACGCCGGCCCGATCGCCTTCCCGACCTGGTCGCGCAACGGCTGGCGCGCGGTCGGCTCGCGCACCGACGCGATCCGCGGTCACGCGCTGCGCACCGTCTTCTACGCCGACGCTGCCGGCCGGCGGATCGGCTACGCGATCGCGGACGCGCAGCTTCCCGTCGGCGGCGGCGAGGCGGTGACCGTGCGCGGCGCGCGGCTCGTCGTGCTCGATCGGGGTGCGACGTCGATCGTCACCTGGCGGCGCGCCGGGCGCACCTGCGTGCTCGCCGGCCGCGGCGTCCCTGTCGGGCGGCTGCTGACGCTCGCCAGCTACGCCGCGTGAGCGGGCGGCGCTCCGCCCAGCTCGCGATACACCAGCACCGCGCGACCGAGCACGATCACGTCGCCGTCGCGCAGCTCCGTCTCGGCGATGCGGCGGCCGTTGACCCACGTGCCGTTCGCGCTGCGGTCGTCGAGGATCCGCACGCTGCCGCGCCGTTGCACGACGATCGCGTGGCGGCGTGAGACGCCGAGGTCCTCGAGCTGCAGCGTCGCGCCGAAGCCGCGCCCGAGGTGCGTGATCGGGTGGACGAGCGCGAACGTGCGGCGCTCGGCGCCCTGCGTGACCAGCAGCCACCGCCCGAGGCCCGGGGCGTCGGCGTCCGCGCCGTGCTCGCCGGATGGACGGTCGATCGCCTCGAGCGGCTCGGTCGGAGCGAGCGCGTCGGCGCGGCGGTCGATCGACGGGCTCGAGAGCGTCATGGCCGGCACCGTACGGCCCCAACCTGTGGGTTGGATGAAGATCCGGTGAAGGCTGGCCCTGAGACGGTCATCGCACCTGTCTCGCAGGCCGGATCAGCAGCTCGTTGACGCTTGCGCGCGGCGGCTGGGAGAGCGCGAACACGATCGCGTCGGCGACGTCGGACGCCTGCAGCGGCTCGACGCCCTCGAAGTTCCTCGCCATCTGCTCGAGCACCGGCGGGCGGTTGTGGCCGGGCAGCTCGGTCGCGACCGCGCCCGGCTCGACCACCGTCACGCGGATGCCGGCCTCGACGCACTCCTGCCGCAGCGCCTCCGAGAAGGCGTTGACGCCCCACTTCGTGAGGTTGTAGACGCCCGAGCCGGCGCGCGCGACCCGCCCGGCGACGGAGCTGACGTTGACGACGTCGCCCGTGCCCTGCGCGCGCATCAGCGGCAGCGCCGCGTGCGTGCAGTAGAGGACGCCGAAGAGGTTGACGTGGATCATCCGCCGCCACTCCTCCGTCGGCGCTCCCTCGATCGGCCCGAGCAGCATCACGCCCGCGTTGTTGACGAGCCCGTCGAGCCGGCCCAGCTCTGCGTGCGCGCGCTGCACGAACGCGCGCGCCTGCTCCTCCTCGCCGACGTCGGTCGGGAGCGCGAGCGCGCGCACGCCCCGCTCGCGCTCGATCCGCGCGGCGAGCGCCTCGATGCGGTCGGCCCGGCGCGCTGCGAGCGCGACGCTCCAGCCGGCCGCGGCGCAGGCGAGCGCGGTCGCCTCGCCGATGCCCGACGAGGCGCCGGTGATCGCGATCGCCCGTCCGGATCCGTGCTCGTCGCCGCCCATTCCGCCGCCTTTCTGCCCGTGGTCGGGGCCAGCCTCGCAGATCGCCCCGGCCGGGGCGCCGGAGGCGCCGACGTCGTCCTGCCCTGCTGTCGTCACGCGACACTCGGGCAGGGCGGCTCAGGCGGGCTCCCTTCGCAGTGGGCGAGCGCTAGGGTGCCCGCATGGCCGCGTTCGAGAACCCCTACGTGCTCTACGGCGCGTTCCGCGTGCGCGAGCCGGGCGCCGGGGTGAGCGCCGAGGCGGCGGCGGCGGCCGAGGCGGCGCTCACAGCCGGCGGCGCGACGCTGCGCGGCGCCTACTCGCTCGCCGGCTTCAAGGCCGAGGCCGACCTGCTGCTGTGGCTCGTGGGGCCGAGCGCCGACGTCCTCCAGGACGCCGTCGTCGCGTTCCGCCGCAGCGATCTCGGCCGCCGGCTGGATGCCGTCTGGACGAACGTCGGCGTGCACCGCGACGCCGAGTTCAACAAGGCGCACGTCCCCGCCTTCCTGCAGGGCGAGGAGCCGCGGAAGTACCTCTGCGTCTATCCGTTCGTGCGCTCCTACGAGTGGTACCTGCTGCCGCCGCAGGAGCGCTCGGACATGCTGCGCGAGCACGGCATGATGGCGCGCGACTTCGCCGACGTGCGCGCGAACACGGTCAGCGCGTTCGCGCTCGGCGACTACGAGTGGCTGCTGGCGTTCGAGGCCGACGAGCTGACGCGCATCGTCGACCTGATGCGCCACCTGCGCGGCGCCGCGGCGCGCCGCCACACACGCGAGGAGCTGCCCTTCTTCACGGGCATCCGCAAGCCGCTCGCGGACGTCGTCGCGGACCTGCCGTAACCGGGCGCTATCTGCGTCCGAGCAGCGCGCGCAGGCCGCCGCGGCGGCGCGGGCGCCGCGGCGCGGGCGGCAGCGGCTCGCCGGCGAGGATCGCGGCAGGTGCCTCCTGCGCGAGCAGCGGAACGAGGTCGCCGAGCCCCGCGGACTCGAGCGGGCCGGCGAGCCCCGGCGGCCGGCGCAGCGCGTCGTGCGCGTCGGAGGCGACGCTGTGCACGAGCCCGGCCGCGAGCATCCGCTCCGCGTAGTCGCGCACCGTGCGCCCGAAGGCGCCCGCGAACGAGCTGGCGGTGACCTGCGTCGCGGCCCCCGCGCGCACGAGCGCGCGCAGCGCCTCGGGATCGTCCTGCAGCAGCGGGGAGCGCTCCGGGTGTGCGATCAGCACGCGATGGCCGCGCTCGAGCAGCGCGCGCGCGATCGGCGCCAGCCCGACGCCCTTGCGCAGCGGCGCCTCCAGCAGCAGCCAGGGGCCGTCGCCGAGCGCCAGCGCGCGCAGCTCGTCGTCCGAGAGGTTGACCGCCTGGTGCACGTCGATCTCGGCGCCGCGCACGACCGCCAGCGGGATGCCCGCGGCCGCGAGCGCCGCGCGCACGTCGGCGAGCCGCCGCTCGATCGCTGTGGCCTCCGTCGGCATGTCCCAGCTCACGTGCGGCGTCGCCGCGACCGTCCCCACGCCGGCCTTCACGTGCAGCTGCGCCATCGCGAGCGTGCCGCCGAGGTCGTGCGGGCCGTCGTCGATCCCCGGCAGCAGATGGCAGTGGAGGTCGATCACGCTGCGACGCATGATCGCGCGCGCCGCGGCGCGGCGCTCAGACGCGGCGGCCGGCGCGCGCCGCCGCCTCGCGCAGCGTCTCCTCGTACACGCCGACGTTGGCTTCGAACGTCTGCCTCCCGCCCCACTTGGCGGCGCGCTTGGCGAGCTTGCGGCGCGCCTTGCCGTCGAGCACGAGCCGCTCGATCTCCTCGTACCAGCGGTCGTCGGACACCATGCGGCCGCCCTCGTCCTGACCGAGGCCCTCGTAGGGGCCTATCGGCGAGGCGAGCCACGGCACGCCCAGCGCGGCGTACTCCTTGACCTTCACGTTCGAGCGGCTGCGGTTGAACGCGCTGTCGGCGATCGGCGCGAGCCCGACGTCGAACGCGCTCACGTAGCCGCGCAGCTCCTCGAACGGCACGCTCCGTATGTGGTGGTAGCGCTCGCTGCGGATGCCGAGCCCGCAGCCGACCGAGATCACGTGGACGTGCGGGTGGCGCTCCAGCAGCCGCTCGATCGTGGCGCGCAGGCCGAGCCGTTCGATGTCCGCCTGGTGCTCCATGTGCGCGACCCAGCCGACGACGACCTGCTCCGGCTTCGACGGGGTCGAGCGCGGAGCGACCGGCGCGACATAGTTCTCGACGACGCGCACCTCGGTCTCGACGCTCTCGCGATAGTGCGCCGCGAGCCCGGGACTCGGTGTGGTGACGATGTTCGCCGTGCGCATCAGCACCCTCATGTCGGCCAGCAGCCTGCGGCCTCTGAGGGTGTTGAAGAACCTCGCGTTCGTGTTGCCTCTCTGCTCGAGCGCGAGGAAGTTGTCGTCGTTGTCCCACACGAGCCCGATCCTGCGTTCGCCCATCGCGCGCGCGAGGCGCGTGAAGAACTCGTCGTGCATGCGCCAGCCGAGCACGACGTCGTAATCGAGCAGCGCGTTCGGTTCCTTCATGTGCGCGAACACGGTCGCGAGCACGCGGTGCCCGCGCGCGCGCAGCGCCTCGGCGGGCCCGAAGACGCGGTAGCGGGCGTTGGCGCCGTCCCCCGAGGCGATCAACGCGATTCTCACCTGCGCAGCATCGCCGACCCGCCGGTTCGTTGCAACTCGAAGCACCGGGCGCCGGTAAGCGGCGCGTGCGGGGGCGCCGCCGATCCGGGGTAGAGACTGTGCGACGCAAACCGCGACGCGTGAAGGAGCAGCCGCGATGCAACTCGGGATGATCGGCCTCGGCCGCATGGGCGCGAACATGGTGCGGCGGCTGATGCGCCACGGGCATGAGGCCGTCGTGTTCGACACGAGCCCGGACGCGGTCGCGCGGCTGGCCGGCGAGGGTGCGCACGGCGCCGCGTCGCTGGAGGACCTCGTCGCGAAGCTGACCGCGCCGCGAGCGGTCTGGCTGATGGTGCCGGCCGCGGTCGTCGATCAGACGCTCGACGAGCTGCTGCCGCTGCTCGGAGCCGACGACGTCGTGATCGACGGCGGGAACTCGCACTACCGCGACGACCAGCGCCGCGCGAGGCGCGCCGCCACCCAGGGCGTTCACTACGTCGACTGCGGCACGAGCGGCGGCGTGTGGGGCCTGGAGCGCGGCTACTCGCAGATGATCGGCGGCGACGCGAAGGCGGTGCAGCGGCTCGCGCCGATCTTCGGCGCGCTCGCGCCGGGCGTCGCGGCGGCGGGGCGCACGCCCGGACGCGACGGCGACCTCGCGCCCGGCGAGGAGGGCTGGCTGCACTGCGGGCCGCCCGGCGCCGGCCACTTCGTGAAGATGGTCCACAACGGGATCGAGTACGGGATCATGGCCGCCTACGCCGAGGGGCTGAACATCCTCAAGCACGCGAACGCCGGCGCCGTCGAGCGCACCGCCGACGCCGAGACCGCGCCGCTCGCCGACCCCGAGGCGTACCGCTACGACCTCGACCTGACCGCGGTCGCCGAGGTGTGGCGGCGCGGCAGCGTGATCGCCTCGTGGCTGCTCGACCTGACGGCCGCCGCGCTCGTCGCCTCGCCGCAGCTCGACGAGTTCTCCGGCCGCGTGTCGGACTCGGGCGAGGGCCGCTGGACCGCGCTCGCCGCGATCGAGGAGGGCGTGCCGGCGCCGATCCTGACCGGCGCGCTGTTCGAGCGCTTCGCCTCGCAGGGCGCCGATGGGTTCGCGAACAAGGTCATGTCGGCGATGCGCTCGGAGTTCGGCGGGCATGCGGAGAAGGCGGGATGAGCGAGCGCTCCGATGCGCTCGTCTTCTTCGGCGCGACCGGCGATCTCGCCTACAAGCAGGTCTTTCCGGCGCTGCAGTCGCTGATCAGGCACGGCAAGCTCGACATGCCGGTCGTCGGCGTCGCGAAGTCCGGCTGGAAGCTGGAGAACCTGCGCGACCGCGCGCGCAGATCGCTGCAGGAGCACGGCGGCGTCGACGAGGACGCGTTCGCGCAGCTCGTCGAGCGGCTGCGCTACATCGACGGCGACTACGGCGACCCGGCGACGTTCGACGCGCTGCGCAGCGAGCTGGGCGACGCGCGCCACCCGCTGCACTACCTCGCGATCCCGCCGAGCCTGTTCGGCGACGTCGTCGAGCAGCTCGGCCGCTCGGGCGCCGCCGACGGCGCGCGCGTGGTCGTCGAGAAGCCGTTCGGGCGCGACCTCGGATCGGCGCGCGAGCTGAACCGCACGCTCACGTCCGTCTTCCCCGAGCCCTCGATCTTCCGCATCGACCACTACCTCGGCAAGGAGGCGGTCGAGAACCTCATCTACTTCCGCTTCGCCAACTCGTTCCTGGAGCCGATCTGGAACCGTGCCCACGTCAAGCGCGTGCAGATCACGATGGCCGAGGCGTTCGGCGTGGCGGGCCGCGGGAAGTTCTACGACGAGGCGGGCGCGATCCGCGACGTGATCCAGAACCACATGCTGCAGGTGCTGGCGCTGCTCGCGATGGACGCGCCGGTCGAGCGCACGCAGGAGGCGCTGCGCGACGAGAAGGCGCGCCTGCTGAAGTCGATCGTGCCGCTGACGCCGGCGGACGTCGTGCGCGGGCAGTTCCGCGGCTACCGCGACGAGCCGGGCGTCGCAGCCGACTCGGGCGTCGAGACGTTCGCGGCCGTGCGCCTGCACGTCGACTCCTGGCGCTGGGCGCGCGTGCCGTTCCTGATCCGCGCCGGCAAACGCCTGCCGACGACCGCCACGGAGGTGCTCGTGGAGCTGCATCACCCGCCGCAGACGGTCTTCGACACGCCCGACGACACGGCGCCGAACTCACTGCGATTCCAGCTCGGCCCCGCTGTCCAGCTCGCCCTGCGCGCACGCGCCAAGTCGCCTGGCGAGCAGATGGTCGGCGAGGAGGTCGAGCTGCTCGCCCAGCACCAGCACCCGGGCGAGATGCCGCCATACGAGCGGCTGCTCGGCGATGCGATGCGCGGCGACCCGACGCTGTTCGCGCGCGAGGACTCCGTCGAGGCGGCCTGGACGGTCGTCGAGCCGATCCTCGGCGACGCCGTGCCGCTGCACGCCTACGAGCCGGGCACGTGGGGGCCGCCGGAGGCCGACCGGCTGATCGGCGAGGGCGGCTGCTGGCACGCGCCCAGCGGCGAGGGCGGCGACGATCCGGCGTAGCGCGAGAACCGTCATACGCCCCGTGGGAGCGCAGTGCTTCGAAATGCGGTTCGCATGCGAACGTGGCACGTGTCTATCCGTACATCGTTCGTCCGTGTTCCCGCTCGATCGGGGTTATGCTCAGCGCATGCCGAATCGCGCAACAGGATTGCCGTGGGACCGCATGCTCGACCCGATCGCCGAGCAGGACGCCGAGCAGCGGCCGCGGAGCGGGCTCAGCACCCAGGCGGTCGTCGACACCGCGATCGCGATCGCCGACGTCGACGGGCTGGACGCCGTCTCGATCCGTCGCGTCGCGGCGGTGCTCGACGTGCGGCCGATGAGCCTCTACACCCACATCGTCTCCAAGGACGAGCTGCTCGCGCTGATGGCGAACGAGCTGATCGGAACGGCGATCGTGGAGAGACCGCTGCCCGACGAATGGCGCGAGGCGCTGGCGATGATCGGGCGCCGGACGTTCCGGATGTTCGCCTCACATCCGTGGCTGCTCGCGCTGCTCGCCCGTCGGCCGCGGCACGGGCCCAACGCCGCCCGGCAGGCAAGGCAGCTCGCGGCCGCCGTCGAGAGCCTGAGACTCTCCCCGGAGGACATGTGGACGCTGCTGAGCATCGTCAACGACTACGTCGTCGGTCACGCGATGCGCGTCGCGACGACGGGGAGCACGAGCGATCTCGTCGCCTCCCTCGGTGCGGAGGACCGGGCCACGCTGCCGGAGGTGGCGGCGCTCGCCAGGACCGAGGACACGCGCCTCGCCGGCGAGGTCTTCGAGCTGGGCCTCCAAGTCGTGCTCGACGGCCTCGAGCGCCGCTACGTCATCGGCCGAGGCTGAGCGCGGGCGCCTGCGCGCCGCCGTCGCCGTTGGCCGCCGGCTCCGTGTAGAACTGCTGCGCCCAGCGCCGGAAGGCGGGGATCGGCCCGTCGCCGTCCGCCAGCCGGGGACGGTCCAGGTAGACCTTGTGCCCCCAGACCGGGAAGTCCTGCCACAGGTCGTGCTTCAGGGAGGGACCGAGCCCGTGCGTGAGCAGGCGCGAGAGCAGCTGCGTGCGCGGGCTCTCCGGATCGCTTCCCACGCGCAGGCTGACGCCGAAGCGGATGTCGACGTGGAGCGGGTCGACGGGCGTCGCCATCGCCTGAAACAGCGCTGCCGCGCGCAGGCGCGGGATCGTCGCGTCGACCCAGATGTGGCCGAGCCCGTGCACGACGATGTCGAAGACGATCTCGACCGGTCCGAGCAGCGGGAGCACCTTTTCTGCCGTCGCGGCGATCGTGAACGACGGGCCGTCCGAAGCAAAGGGCTTGCGCAAGCGTGGGTTTCGGTAGCCGTGGAGCGCGCCGATGTGGCCGGTGTCGACGGCGTTCTCGACGACCTCCTGGGGATGGTCGACGAGCGTCGCGGACTCGCGGAACGGCGGCCCGAAGCCGACCGTCGGCTGCGCGGCGACCTCCCACGCAGGCGGCGCGCCGGCCGCGTGGTGCCAGACGAGGATCGCGCCGTTGACCTCGCGCGCCTCGCGCTGCACGAGCCGTGCGGCGGGCGGTCTGGTGCCGTAGCCGGTGCGCACGCACCTGCCGTCGGTCCCGAACGCGAAGTGGTGGAACGGGCAGACGATGTCCTCGCCCTCGACCCATCCGCCGACGCCGAGGTGCGCGCCGAGGTGGGGGCAGTAGGGCTCGACGACGCGCACGACGCCGCTGCGCGTGCGGTAGACGACGAGCTCCTCGCCCATGAAACGGCTCCGCAGCACGCGGCCCGGCTTGAGCTCGTCGGCGAACCCAACCGCGAACCAGCCGTTCGGATACGGGCGCCGCGGCGCCTGCGCGGCGAGCGGCAGCGGCTCGGGCCGGCGCGCGCGCAGCAGCTGCGTGAGATGTCTGCTTCTGATCATGCGGCGAGCTCCTCCCACCACCAGGCGATCGAGGGATGCGGCAGCGGCGCGAGGCTGCCGTCGGTCGGTGCGTCCGTCCAGCCGGGGAACGCCTGCAGCGGCGGCGCACCCGGGTCGCCGCTGGCCACGTACCGCGGCGCGCTGAAGCCCCAGTCGAGGATCCCGCGCCACGTGTGAGCGAGGCTTGCGAGGAAGCGCGCCATCGCCGGGTCGCGGTCGGCCTGCGCCCGTGCCAGCAGACGCGCGTGCAAGGCGAGGAACAGCGTCGCGATGCGGTCGGCGAGCGCGTGCGCCGGTTGCGTCGCTGAAGCCGGCGTGCAGCTGCGCTCGTGCGCGATCACCGAGACGACGTTGCTGGAGCTGTCGGCGTTGCGCGCCTCCTTCGCGAAGGACATCAGGTCGTTGAGCAGCAGGCAGAAGGTCGACCACGCCTCGACGAGCGCGCGCACCGGTCCCGAAGCCGCCTGCGCGGGCGTCAGCTCCACGCCGTTGGCGATGTTGAGCGTCACCGCCCAGCTCGCAAGCCCGCCGGTGTGCATGCGCATCGCGAGGTAGTCGTTGAGCGAGGGCGGCACGCCCCGCTCCGCGTTCGCGACGTCCCACGCCATCCCGAAGAACCACGCGCGTGCCGTGTGCGCCCACTCGATCCGCTGGCCGGGCGTGGCATGGCGCAGGATCGCGCTCGTCAGGTCGCGCAGCGCGTCGCTGTAGGGCAGCTCGAAGGCGAAGCTCGCGCGGGGCTCCTCGGCGAGGCGCACGAGCGGCGCGCCGAGCGCGAGGAAGTCGGCGGCGCGCCTGCTCGTCGGCCCGTTGTCGTAGTAGAGGTCGTCTGTGGCGAAGCCCCAGTAGAGCCACTTCGCGACGTCGGCGACGCGCTCGGGAGCGGCGGTCGGGAGGGCGCGCGCGTAGATCTCGGCGGCGCGCGTGCCGATCAGCCGCTCGCGCTGGGCGGCGTCGCCATAGAGCCGGAAGGCGTCGATCCACTCGACACAGCGGCGCTCGATCTCGTCGAGCTCGGGATGGACCGCCGCCGGGAACGGACAGTGGAACGGCAGCAACTCGATCGTGTCGAGCCCCGGCTCGCCCACCGCGGTCATGCGTCCGCTCCGACGGGGCCGCGCGGGCGGAGCCGGATCCGCACCGGGCTCTCCGGCCGCATCGACAGGAGCGGCGAGAGCGGCAGCGTCGCGTCGAGCGACTCGAGCCGGTAGCTGCGCAGCAGCGCGCGCAGCAGGATCGTCGACTCCAGCATCGCCAGGTGGCGGCCGATGCAGGCGCGCCCGCCGCCGCTGAACGGCACGTATGCGAACGGCGGCCGCTGCTGCTCGCCGGCGAAGCGCCGCGGGTCGAAGCGCTCGGGGTCTGGCCAGAAGTCCGGGTGGCGGTGGGTGGCCCACGGCACGGCGAGCACGAGCGTCCCGGCGGGCACGTCGTGGCCGCCCAGCTCGCAGTCGGACGCCGCACGCCGCGCGAGCGCGTAGGAGGGCGGGTGCAGGCGCATCGCCTCCTGGACGGCTGCGCGCACGAGGTCGCCGGCGTCGGCGGCGTCGCGCGCCGCGGACGCGGCGACCTGCTCCTGCACCGCGGGGTGGCGGCCGAGCAGGTAGAGGGCGGAGGTCAGCACGTCGGCCGTCGTGGTGTGGCCGGCGAGCATCAGCATCAGCGCCTCGTCGCGCACCTCTCGCGGCGTCAGCGTCGTCGCACCGTCCTCCGGGTCGCGCGCCTCGCGCAGGCAGCTCAGCAGGTCGCCGGCGCCGCGATCGTGGGGCGGACGCCGCGCGAGCACCCGCTCGATCGTCTCGTGCAGCTCCGCGCGCAGCGCGAGGAAGCGCCGGTTGCGCGGCGTCGGCCACCGCAGCGGCGAGCGCAGCAGCTGCGTCACGCGCGCGACGACCTGGCTGCCGACATGCGGCACGAGGCGCTCGAGCGCCGCGGCGGTGCCGGCGTCGATTCCGTCCTCCTCCGCGAACAGCGTCTGGCCGAGCACGCGCAGCGCGTACTGCTCCATCGCCTGGACGACGTCGACCGGCTCCTCGCCGACCTCCTTCCAGCGCTCGACGACGCGGTCCGCCTCGCGCTCCAGCAGCGCCGCGTATTGCGCGACGTGGCGCCGCGTGAAGAGCGGCTGCAGGATGCGCTTCTGCCGGCGCCAGCGAGCGCCCTCCATCGTCACCAGCGTGTCGCCGAACAGCTCGCGCAGCACGGCGTAGGACGGTGCGCGGCGCACGAACACGTCGGTCGCGAGCATCACCCGCCGCAGGTCGTCGGGGTGGCGGACGGCGACGAGCAGCGGCCGCAGCCGTCGCGGGCCGCGGGCCGGCCCGATGCGGAACGCGACGACGTCGCCGTAGCGGGCGAAGCCTGCCTGCAACGTGCCGAGCAGATCGCTCCGCAGCGGTCGCGCCATCCCAAGCAGCGGGCCGCCGGCGGGGCCCGGGATGCCGCTGCGTGGGGGCGCCGCGGGCACGCGGGCGGTGGCCGTCATGCGACCTGAGCGGCGGTGTGGTGGCCGAGGTCCGGCGGGACCGCGCTGCGCCACCGGCGGATGCGCGCTCCGAGCCCGAGACGCTCGAGCGGTGCGAGCGCCAGCTCGCCGATCGACGTCAGCAGGCGCTTCCCGTGCGGCCGCAGGCTCGGCTCGGCGAGGTACGCGAACGCCGCCTGCACGCGATCGAGCGCGATCCCGACGGCGCGCCGGTCGGCCCGCGCCGTCCGCACCCGTCGCGCGACCTCCTCGATCCCGGCCTGGTCGATCCCCTCGATGAGCAGGTCGACGAGCGCGGGGTCGTGCTGGAGCGCCATCAGCACCGGCAGCGTGAAGACCCCCGCACGCAGGTCGCTGCCCGTCGGCTTGCCGATCGCGTGGCCGTAGAGGTCGAGGACGTCGTCGACGATCTGGAAGGCGACGCCGAGCTCCATCCCGAAGCACGCGAGCGACTCCGCGACGTGCGGTGCCGCGCCGGCGGCCGCCGCGCCCAGCCAGCATGAGGTCGACAGCAGCGTCGCCGTCTTGCCGCGGATCGAGGCGTCGTAGTCGGCGAGCGCGCGGTGGTGGTCGAACTGGGTCGCGGTCTCGGCGATCTGGCCGGAGCAGAGCGCCGTGAGCGTGTGCGCCAGCCGCCGCAGCTCGGCGGTGCCGAGCCCGGCGGCGACGCGGTAGGCGTGCGAGAGCAGGACGTCTCCCCCAAGCACGGCAGCGTGGTTGCCCCACAGCGCGTTGGCGCTCGGGCGGTCGCGCCGCAGCGGCGCGGAGTCGAGCACGTCGTCGTGGTAGAGGGAGGCGAGATGGAGCAGCTCCACCGCCGTCGCGGCGTCGACGACGCGCTCGTCGACCGCCTCCGGGCCGCCGACAGCGATCGCCGAGCAGACGGCCAGCGCGGGTCGCAGGCGCTTGCCGCCCGCCTCGATGCCGTGCAGCGCGAGCTCCGCGAGGCGCTCGCCGGGCTCGGCTGCGACGGCGCGGAGCCGAGACTCGACGCGGCTCAACTGAGCCGCGGCGTCCGCGGGCGGCTGGAAGGCGGCCGTCGTGGCAGCGCCGGCATCGCGACCTCGACTCGCGCGGCGCTGCGCTCCCCCAAACAAGCGCATGCAATTTGTTGTAATCAGTTTTGCGGCGAAACGCAAGTTGGATCTGTGCATAGGCAAAGCGCGCAGAGCGCGAACAGGCGTGGCCAAAGTGTGATACGGTGTACGGCGACGGTCTTTCCACCGTCGGGACGGGCAAGGGGTACGGGAACGCCACCGGGAGGGTGGCCGTTCCCGTCTGTGGTCGCGCATGCCCGCGCGCCAGCTTGAGGGCTTGCCTCGCGCTGCCTGAATTCAGACATCGCTTGGCTTAACCGTGCGTGTGTGCGTGACGGTCGATGGCCCCTGCCATAATTAGTTCCGCCATCATGTCCGTCAGACGGATACGACGTTCGTTAAGTTGCGCATCAGGGCCGCAGTCCGGCTGATTGTTGGCGCGTTCGGCACACCGACGAGGCTTGCCGGTGAGGTTCGGACGAGCGGCCACGGGGGCTTTCGGTGCATGGCCCGGAGCAGTCCGAACGGCGCCGCGACGTAACGGGCGCGCCGCGTTCACCGTCGACCGGAGCGTTCACCCGTTCTAGATCAGAAGCACGCGGCGCCTCACGGACGCGTGACGGCTAGGCTGAAATGAGCATGGCGGCGACCGACTCGCAGCTGCCCGCCAAGGGCTTTCGCCTCACCGACATCTCCCCGCGCGCCTACCAGCATCCCGCGGACAAGGCAGCGACCGCGGCGCTCGGCGCGATTCCGTATCTCGATCGCATCGTGCGCAAGCTGATCGAGCTCGGCTACGAGCGCGCATTGCGCCAGGCCGCACTCGGCGCGTCGGTGCGGCTGTCCGAGGCGCAGCTCCCCGATGTGTGGGCCGAGCACCTGTTCGCCTACCGCGTCCTCGACGTCCCCGAGACGCCGCCGCTGTACATGACGCAGTTCCCGTTCGCGAACGCCATGGCGATCGGCGCGAAGCGCCCGATCGTCGTCGTCAACTCGGAGCTCGTGCGGCTGCTCGACGCGCCGCAGCGGCGTGCGGTGTTCGCGCACGAGGCATCGCACATCCTCGCCGACCATCAGCTCTACGGCACCGCGCTCGAGATCCTCACGGGACTTGCGCGCAGCGGCCGCCTGCCGCTGCCGCTCGTCCCGATCCGCACGGCGCTGCTGGAGTGGAGCCGCGCCGCCGAGCTGAGCTGCGACCGAGCGGCCGCGCTCGTGACGCGCGACCCGCTCGCCGTCTGCCGCACGTTCATGTCGCTCGCAGGCGGCGCGATGGTCGACCGGCTCGACCTCGACGCGTTCATGAAGCAGGGGATGGAGTACGCGGAGCAGGGCACGGGCCTCGAGCGCCTCACGCGCCTGCTGATGGATCTCGGCGTCACGCATCCGATGCCGGTGCGGCGCACGCACGAGCTGATGCGCTGGGTCCGCGGCGGTGACTACGACCGCGTCGCAGGCGGCGACTACGTGCGTCGCGGTGAGCCGGCCGAACCGCGCGCCGAGGGCGGCGAGGCGGCCGCCTTCTACGCCGAGCGCTTCCGCAGAGCCTTTCGCGAGGCAGGCGACGCTGTCGGCGCGATGAGCGACCAGCTCTCCGGCTGGCTGCGGCGGGAGTCGCCGGACGACGAGTAGCGTGCCGGAGAGGCGCAGCGGTGTGCAGGTCCCAACGGGTCGCCCATGCCGCAGCGCGGCGCCGAAGCAGCGTCAGGAGTTGCGCAGCACCGCCCCCAGCTCAGGTGGGCGGACCGGCTGGCCGTAGCGGTCGCGCACGTAGCGGTCGACGGCCGCGACCGCCTGCTCCGCTGGGACCGCGTGACGCGCGCTGCCGACCAGCAGCCGCAAGGCGAACGGCCAGATCGGATGTGGCATGCGCTGGTGATAACGCTCGCGCGTGCCGGGCGCCTCCTGCAACGCTCCGATCGTCCGCAGCGCGGCGAAGTCGGGGGCGACCTGGTTGTCGCCGAGATGCAGCTGCAGCGCGACCTCGCGCACGAACACGACCTGCATCGGCCACAGGGCGATGGCGCACATTACGTCGAGTCGATGCTGGCGGCCGAAGACCGCCTTGGACGTCTGGCCGACGGCGTGCGAGAAGCCGTCCAGGTCATGCTTCATGATCTGCGAATCATGCAGCATGATTCCCGAGATGACCACGGCGGTCCTGCAAACAGCGGAACTTCGGCGTCTCTCCGCTCCCCCAACGGGGTACCCGCCGATCAGATGCCTGTACGGTCCTCCTCTCACAGCAGGCTGGCGGCGCCGACCGAGGAAGACGCGATGGCAGGGGTGGACGCGATGGCAGGGATGCACTGCACGTTCCAGATCTTCAGCGACTGGGACGGCCGATATCGATGGATGCTCACGGACAGCGACGGGCGCTGGATGCGCGAGTCGCGCTTCGGCTACGAGGGCCCCTCGGGTGCGCTACGCGACGCTGAGGGCGTGCGGGCGCGCGAGAACGCGCTCGCACAGGCCGAAATCGTCAGACCGCCGTACGCCGTCTGAGCCGTCGCTGAAGCTGCCGGGGCGCGGTCCTCGACTCGCTATCTGAGCTCGCCGCGACCCTTTACGTGGCTGGCGCTGCTGCTGACGGCATCCACCAGGAACGCGTCGATGTGGACACGGGCGATCTCCGGGACGTTGGCCGTGATCTGGCCGATCTGTTCGTCGAACTTGTCCGAGTCCTCGATCTTCGCAAACTCAGCCTGGCGTGCCTCAAGCGCCTGTGCGAAATGCACGATGTCGCCGCGGATGTGCCATCTCGACTGGTCGGCGAGCTCGTCCATGGCCCGTCTGCGCTGTTCCTCGCTGAGCGCCGTCAGCGCCTCGCCGTCGCGCAGCTCGGTGCGGATGATGTGCCGGCGCTGCGCCTTGTCAGGCCAACCGACGCCGACCATGCGGTCGATGCGCCCGAGCCGCTTCACGGCCGAGTCGATCTGACCGAAGTAGTTCGTCGCGATCACAAAGAAGACGTGCCCGTGATCGCGCAGGTCTTGCAGCTTGGGCAGCATGCTGGCGGTCATGAACGCCGAGATAGAGCGCGTCTGATCGTTGTTCTCGCTATCGCCCGCGCGCTCGCGCGTGCGGAACAGCTCGTCGCACTCGTCGAACAGCACGACGACCCCGGAGAGGTCGCGCAGCAGCGCGAACACCTCGATCGCGCGCCGCTCGACGTGCTCGAGCCCGTCGCGGATGAACGTGCCGGGGCTGAGCGTCACCAGCGGCCACCCCATGCCCTGGGCCATCGCCTTCACGATCGTCGTCTTCGTCGTGCCGGGCGGGCCGAACAGCAGCGCCGACATCGCCGGCGGATGCGCCCAGGGGCGGATGTCGCTCTTGCGGTGCTCGAGTGCCTTGCGGACGAACCAGTCGTTGAGGTCCGGCAGGATCTTGTTGTCTCTGTCCGGTTCGTTGTCTCTGCGGTACTGCTCCCATTCCAGGTACGGGGGGACGTGGTCGCCACGACTGGGGTCCCAGACGTTGTCGAAGTGCTCGAGCGCCCGCGCGCCGCGTTCGAGCGAGGCGACGCGGCGTGCGGTGACTGCGAGCCGCAGGATCGCCGCCGTCGGAACCGCCTCGACGCTCGTCTCGCCAAATGCGGCACTCGATCGCCACCCCTCGATGCGGTTGCCGTTCGCGTCCTCGACCTGCACGACGGAGCGCCGCGCGTAGGACAGCGCCGCCACGAGCGAGCCCGAGGCCTCCGCCGGGAAGCGCTGCTTGACGCGCCGCGGGATGCCGGTCCAGCTCACGCACTCGGCGATCGTCAACGCCACCTCATGGGAGCTGAGCAGGATCGGCTTGCCGGTGTCGGGATCGCGATGTCGCACGAGCATGCGCCCGTCCGTCCACGCGCCGCGTTCCTCCTGCGAGGCAGTGCAGTGACGCAGCGCCTCCTCGACGTAGCGCTCGTCGCCGTTCACGGGCAGCGCGAGCGTCGCCGCACAGTAGGCCAGCGGGACCGCGTCCATCTCGCGCGTGCCGCGCAGCACGCTCTGGGCGAGCAGCCGCTCGGTCAGCGACTTCGCCAGGTCTTGGAGCGCTGTGACCTCGGCCAGCAGCGCGTTGGCAGTGTCTGAGTCGCCGATGTCGGGCGCCGACAGCACGACCGACGCGAGCCAGGCGGCCCGCGCGACGTGGTAGACGGTGAAGGGATGCGTGGGCGGGTGGTCGGTCTGCTCCGCCAGCAGGGTGAGCAGCCGCGCCTGCGCGAGCAGGTCGCTGACGAGGCGCATATCGGGGGCACCGCGTCGGCTCTCGTGAGGTTGCGCGGGAGCAGCGCGGCGCGCGCGCGTGTGGCGGCGACGGCGGCCACGCCGTAGGGCAAGACCGCTCCCGGGCGGTACGGTGAGTCGGGCAGCTCCGCGGGCACGAACGCCCGGTCGAGCATCTCCGCCGGTGCGTCGAACTCCTCGTGGAGTCCGGCGAGCGCCGTCTCGACGTCCAACTGCGCGATCGCCGCGACGAGCGGTCTCAGCCGCCGCCACAGGTACGGGAGGCTGCGGGCCCACTCGGGCTCGAGGTCGAACAGGTCCAGCACAGCCTCCCAGCAGCGCTGCGCGACGATCTCGTGCCGGGGCGCGTCGTTCGCGCCGTCCTCGCCCTGCTGCGGCACGGCCGGCAGGGCTGCGCTGCTCCAGCGCAGCCCGTCGAGTGTGTGGACGACCTTGGCTCCGCGGTCGACGAGCGCCTTCCACGCAGGGTCGGGAGTGGGCCACTCAGGGGCGGCCATCGCCTCTCGCTCTCCTCATCGCTTGGCAATTGTGCATATCGCGTGAACGGATGGCCGGCTCGACGCAACGTGCGGTACGGACGCTGTCCCCCCGCGCGCGCAGCGCACGTCCGTGCGCTCGGAGACGTCCGCTGTCTGACCAGAAGCGTTCATGTGACTGTAGTATAAATTTATACCCGGGTAACTTCTTGTCGAACATGATCGCCTCCTCCGTCCCAGCCTCGGGGTCCCGAACCCGCCTGCCGCGCGCCGAGCGCGAGCGGCTGATTCTCGACGTCGCGCACGCGCGCTTCGCCGCGCGTGGCTATGCCGCTGTCACGATGGACGACGTCGCCGCCGACGCCGGAGTCACGAAGCCGCTGCTCTACGCGTACTTCGGCAACAAGGAGCGGCTCTACCTCGCGTGCATGGAGCGCTCCGGCGAAGCGATGCTCGCGGTCGTCGGCGCAGCCGTGTCGGGCGCCGACAGCCCGGCCGCCGCGCTGCGCCGTGGTCTGCACGCCTTCTTCGCGTTCGTCGACGAGGACCGCGACGCGTGGCGCGTGCTGTTCGACGAGACGCTCCCCGCCGGCGGCGAGATCGCGCAGGCGGTCGCTGCCTACCGCGAGCGGCTGCTCGCGCTCGTCGCGCAGACGAACATCGCGCGCCTGCCCGAGCAGCGCCGCGCGCGCCACGCAGGCGAGATCGAGGCGATCTCCGTCGCGCTGCTGGGCGCCGCGGAGGCGCTCGCGCGCTGGTGGCTGCGGACCGGCGCGATGCCCGCGGCCGACGCCGCCGAACTGCTGATCGCGACCGCCGAGCCGGGCCTGCGCGCCCGTGCCGAGCGCGGCCGCGCCGCACGACCGAGATCCCAAGGAGCCTGATGACCCGCGCCGCACCGCGCCGAGCCGTCGTGCTCGGCGGCAACCGCATCCCCTTCGCGCGCTCGGACAGCGCGTACGCGAAGGCGACCAACCAGGACATGCTGACCGCCGCGCTCGACGGCCTCGTCGAGCGCTTCGGCCTCGCCGGCGAGCGGCTCGGCGAGGTCGTCGCCGGCGCCGTGCTCAAGCACAGCCGCGACTTCAACCTGACGCGCGAGTGCGTGCTCGGCAGCCGCCTCGCGCCCGAGACGCCCGCGTACGACGTCCAGCAGGCGTGCGGGACCGGTCTGGAGGCTGCCATCCTCGTCGCCAGCAAGATCGCGCTCGGGCAGGTCGAGGCGGGCGTCGCCGGCGGCGTCGACACGACGTCCGACGCGCCGCTCGCGCTCAACGAGGACCTGCGCTCCATCCTGCTCGCCGCCAACCGCGAGAAGTCGAGCCTCGGCCGCGTCAAGCAGCTCCTGCGCGTGCGCCCGCAGCAGCTCGTGCCGGCGATCCCGCGCAACGAGGAGCCGCGCACGGGCCTCTCGATGGGCGAGCATCAAGCGCGCACAGCGGCCGAGTGGGGGATCGCGCGCGAGGCGCAGGACGAGCTGGCGATGCGCTCGCACGCCAACCTCGCCGCCGCCTACGAGCGCGGCTTCCTGGACGACCTGATCACGCCCTACCTCGGGCTCGAGCGCGACCAGAACCTGCGCCCCGACTCCTCGCTGGAGAAGCTCGCGAAGCTCAAGCCCGTCTTCGGCGGGCCGGAGGGCACGATGACCGCCGGCAATTCCACGCCCCTCTCGGACGGCGCCGCCGTCGCCCTGCTGGCGAGCGAGGAGTGGGCGAAGGAGCACGGGCTGACGCCGCTCGCAGCGTTCGTCGACGCCGAGACGGCGGCGGTCGACTACGTGAGCGGCCGCGAGGGGCTGCTGATGGCGCCCGCGTACGCAGTGCCGCGGCTGCTCGCGCGCAACGGCCTCGGCCTCCAGGACTTCGACCTCTACGAGATCCACGAGGCGTTCGCCTCGCAGGTGCTCTCCACGCTGGCGGCGTGGGAGGATCCCGTCTTCTGCACGCAGCGGCTCGGCTTGAAGGAGCCGCTCGGCGCGGTCGACCGCGCCAAGCTCAACGTCAACGGCAGCTCGCTCGCCGCCGGCCACCCGTTCGCCGCGACCGGCGGGCGCATCGTCGCGGGGGCCGCGAAGGCGCTGCACGAGCGCGGCGGCGGCCGCTGCCTGATCTCGATCTGCGCGGCCGGCGGCCAGGGCGTCGTCGCGATCTTGGAGGCATGATCCACATGGACCGCTACACCCAGCTCGTCAACACGCCGATAGGCAAGACGATCGCCAAGCAGGTCGGCCTGCCCAAGCCGCTGCCGCTTCGGCGGTGGGTGCCTGGCTCCCCGATCATCGAGGGGAAGGTGCTGGTGGGCGGCGCCCCGTCGGGGCGCCTGGCGGCTCCGCTGATGCGGGTGCTCGCGGAGATCGGCGCCGACGTGGCGACGCCGCTGCGCCCCGACCTGCGCGCCGCCGCCGCGGACGTCGGCCTCGACGCCTCGCCGTGGACGCCGAAGGCCGCCGTCGACCACCGCTACGCCGCGCTCGTGTTCGACGCGACCGGCATCGCCGAGTCGGCGCGGCTGGAGGAGCTGCACGCCTTCTTCGGTCCGACGATCCGCCAGGTCGGCACGTGCGCGCGGGTCGTCGTGCTCGGCACCCCGCCCGAAACGGCGAGAAAGCCGGCCGAGCGGGTCGCGCAGCGCGCCCTGGAGGGCTTCACGCGCGCGACGGGCAAGGAGATCGGGCGCGGCGCGACCGTGCAGCTCGTCTACGTCGAGCCCGGCGCCGAGGACCAGATCGCCGGCACGCTGCGCTTCTTCCTCTCGCCGCGCTCGGCGTTCGTCTCGGGGCAGGTCGTGCGGATCGTGCAGGACGGGAGCGTGCCCGAGGGGTTCGACTGGGAGCGGCCGCTCGCGGGCAGGGTCGCGCTCGTGACGGGCGCCTCGCGCGGCATCGGCGCCGCGATCGCCTCGACGCTCGCGCGCGACGGCGCGCACGTGGTGGGCCTCGACGTGCCGGCGCTCGAGGACGACCTCAACGCCGTCGCCGTCGGCATCGGCGGCTCCGCGCTGGCGCTCGACATCACCGACCCCGGCGCGCCGAAGGCGATCGCCGCGCACCTGCGCAAGGAGCACAGAGGCGTCGACATCGTCGTCCACAACGCCGGCATCACGCGCGACCGCACGCTCGGGCGCATGGACGCGGAGCGCTGGAACGCGGTGATCGCGGTGAACCTGACCGCGATCGAGCGGATCACCGACGCGCTGATCGGATCCGGTCCCACCCGCGCGAGAGCGGTGCTGAACGATGGCGGGCGGATCGTCTGCGTCTCCTCGATCAGCGGCATCGCCGGCAACGCAGGGCAGACGAACTACGCCACCTCGAAGGCCGGCGTGATCGGGATCGTGAACGCCTACGCGCCGGAGGTCGCCAAGCGCGGCGCGACGATCAACGCAGTCGCGCCCGGCTTCATCGAGACGCAGATGACCGCGAAGGTGCCATTGGCGATCCGCGAGGCCGGCCGGCGCATGTCCTCGCTCTCGCAGGGCGGCCTGCCGATCGACGTCGCCGAGGCGATCGGCTGGTTCGCCTCGCCCGCATGCGGCGGGCTCAACGGGAACGTCGTGCGCGTCTGCGGCCAGAGCCTGCTGGGAGCGTGACGCGGTGCTGAGCGCCTACGCCCGCGCCGCGCTGCCGCTCGTCCCCGGCGCCTCGCTGCTGCCGTTCGTGGCCGGGCGCGGGAAGGAGATGCCGGCGCTGGAGCGGACGCTGGCCGGCGTGCGCTTGGACCCGGCGGCGTTGGCCGACTACGCCCGCGTGTGCGGCTTCACGCTGCGCGACGAGCTGCCGGGGACGTACCTGCACGTGCGCGCCTTCCCGCTGCACATGGCCCTGATGGTCGACGGGCGCTTCCCGTTCCCGGCCGTCGGGTTGGTGCACCTCTCGAACCGCATCGTCGTGCACCGGCCCGCGCGCGTGTCGGAGACGTTCGATCTGCACGTGAGAGCCACCGCGATCGAGCCGCATCCGAAGGGGCGGACGTTCTCGCTGGTGTCGGAGGCGCGGGTGGACGGCGAGCTCGTGTGGGAGGACGTCTCGACGATGCTCCGTCGCGGTGGCGTCAGCGCCGACGCCCCGAACGGCGGCCGCGCGGGGGGCGGGGCCGGGGCTCCGACGGACGAGGGGCGTTCTGTGCCCGCTGAGCGTGAAGAACGTGAGGCTCATCCCGCCGGCGCGGTCGAGTGGAAGCTGCCGGGCGATCTCGGGCGGCGCTACGCGTCCGTGTCCGGCGACAGCAACCCGATCCACATGCACGCGCTGAGCGCGCGGCTGTTCGGCTTCCCGCGGGCGATCGCGCACGGGATGTGGACGAAGGCGCGCGCGCTCGCTGCGCTCGAAGGGCGGCTGCCGGATGCGTACACGGTCGACGTGAGCTTCCGAAAGCCGATCCTGCTCCCCAGCCGCGTGACGTTCGCAACAGACGGCGGGCGCTTCGCGGTGCGAAGCGCGAAGAACCCAGAGACGGTCCACCTCGAAGGGACGGTGACGCCATGAGCAGCATGGCAGAGCGCAGCATGGGTCTCGGCCTGCGGGCGCTTGGGCGCCTCGCCGGTTCGGACGTCGTCGACCGTCTCGGCATGCGCAAGCCCGCCGAGAAGGTCCTCTACCGCGCCACGCGCGACGGCTTCAAGGCGGTCGGCGCGGCGAACCGCACGTTCAAGGCGATCAACGGGAACGGCAAGCCCAAGCGCCTTCCCAATGCGACCTCCACGGGCCTCTTCGACCTCACGCCGACGGAGGAGCAGCAGATGCTCCAGGAGTCGTTCAAGGCGTTCGGAGCCGAGCAGCTGCGGCCCGCCGCGCTCAGAGCCGATGGCGCCGCCGCGGCGCCGGCCGAGCTGCTGAGCGCCGGCGGCGAGCTCGGCCTGACGATGCTCGGCGTCCCCGAGGAGCTCGGCGGCGCTGTCTCCGAGCGCTCGTCCGTCACCGCCGTGCTCGCCGCCGAGGCGCTCGCACACGGCGACATGGGACTGGCGGTCGCGCTGCTGGCGCCCGCCGGCGTCGCGAGCGCGCTCGCGCTGTGGGGCGACGGCGACCAGCAGGCCACGTACCTCCCGGCCTTCGTCGAGGAGGAGGCGCCGGCTGCCGCGGCATTCGCGCTGCAGGAGCCGCGCGCGCTGTTCGACCCGTTCACCGTTGAGACCACCGCGCGCCGCGAGCGCGACGAGTTCGTGCTCGACGGCGTCAAGTCGCTCGTGCCGCTCGCCGAGCGGGCCGAGCTGCTGCTCGTCGCCGCGCGGCTGGAGGGCCACGGGCCGGTGCTGTTCCTGGTGGAGTCGGCGGCCAGAGGGGTGCTCGTGAAGGCGAGCCCCGGGATGGGCGTGCGCGCCGCCGCCACCGGCGACGTGCTGCTCGAGGGCGTGCGGCTCCCGGCGCGCTCGCTGCTCGGCGACGGCGACCCGGCCGTCTACGCCGCGGCCGTGCGCCGCGCGCGGCTCGCGTGGTGTGCGCTCGCCTGCGGCACGGCGCGCGCCGTGCTCGACTACGTGATCCCGCACGTCAACGAGCGCGTCGCGTTCGGCGAGCCGATCTCCAACCGCCAGTCGGTCGCGTTCACCGTCTCCGACATCGGCATCGAGCTGGAGGGCATGCGGCTCGCGACGCTGCGCGCCGCCGCGCGGCTCGACGCGGGCAAGGACGCCGCGCGGGAGATCGCGATCGCCCGCGCGCTGTGCTCCGAGAAGGGCGCGTGGATCGGCTCCTCCGGCGTGCAGCTGCTCGGCGGCCACGGCTACGTGAAGGAGCACCCGGTCGAGCGCTGGTACCGGGACCTGCGAGCCGTGGGCGTCGCCGAGGGCGCCCTGCTCGTGTGAGCGACAGGAGACGACGATGATCAACCTCGAGATCCCGAAGAAGTTCGTCCCGCTCGTCGGGCAGGCCCATCAGGTCGCCGAGGAGGTCTTCCGGCCGATCTCCCGCAAGTACGACGCAGAGGAGCATGCGTACCCGAAGGAGCTCGACATGCTCGCCGCGCTCATCGACGGGATGAACGACGGCTCCGACCTCGGCGGCGCCGGCGCGGCGGGCGTGCGGCGGACCGACAACGGCGGCGGAGCCGTGCGCAACGGCTCGAACATGTCGACCGTGCTCGGCATCGTCGAGCTTTGCTGGGGCGACGTCGGCCTCTTGCTGTCGATGCCGCGTCAGGGCCTCGGCAACAGCGCGATCGCGTCGGTCGCCAACGACGAGCAGCTCGAGCGCTTCAGAGGCAAGTGGGCCGCGATGGCGATCACCGAGCCGGAGGCCGGCTCGGACTCCGCCGCGATCCGCACGACCGCGGAGTACGACGAGGAAAACGACGAGTACGTGCTCAACGGCGAGAAGATCTACGTCACGTCCGGCGAGCGCGCCGACCTCGTCGTCGTGTGGGCGACGCTCGACCGCGCACAGGGCCGGGCGGCGATCAAGTCGTTCGTCGTCGAACGCAGCAATCCGGGCCTCAAGCTCGACCGCCTCGAGCACAAGCTCGGGATCCGCGCCAGCGACACCGCGGCGTTCATCCTCGACGACTGCCGCGTGCCGAGAGAGAACCTGCTCGGCTCGCCCGAGATCAACTCGACGAAGAGCTTCGCCGGCGTCATGCAGACGTTCGACAACACGCGCCCGCTCGTCGCCGGCATGGCGGTGGGGCTGACCCGCGCGTGCCTGGAGCTGACGCAGAGCCTGCTCGCCGAGGCCGGTGTCGAGGTCGACTACGACCGCCCGGCCGCGTCGCAGTCGGCGGCCGCCGCCGAGTACCTCGCGATGGAGTCCGATTACGAGGCGGCGCGTCTGCTCACGCTCGAGGCCGCGTGGCTGGCGGACAACTCCAAGCCCAACTCGCTCCAGGCGTCGATGGCGAAGGCGAAGGCCGGGCGCACCTGCGTCGACGTCGCGCTGCGCTGCGTGCGGCTCTGCGGCTCGCTCGGCTACGGCGAGGAGCTGCTGCTGGAGAAGTGGGCGCGCGACGCGAAGATCCTCGACCTCTTCGAGGGCACGCAGCAGATCCAGCTGCTGATCATCGCCCGCCAGCTGCTCGGCAAGACGTCGGCCGAGCTGAAGTAGGCGCGTGGCGCTGCGCCTGCGAAGGTGCGGGCGCAGCGCCGTGGTTGGGGAGCTGCTGTGGTGCGAGCTGGCGCGTCGACAGCACCAAGATTTCTGTTTAATGGCCGCGCCATGGGCCTCTCGTCGAATTCGGACGCGCTCGCCACGGGCGACGGGCGTCCGCCGCTGCAGCTCGATCACTCCCTCGTCGTAACAGACACACCCCTTTCCGGGTCAACGCGCTTCAACTTCGGGCGCATCACGCGGACGCTGTGTGACTTCATCGTCTCCACGCCCGCGGACGCTCCGTTCAACATCTGCCTCAGCGGCGGCTGGGGAACGGGAAAGACGACGCTCCTGCGCAGCCTTGAGCGCAGCTTGCGCGACCTCTCGCCCGTTGACGGCGCCGAGCATGTGACCGTCTGGTTCGACCCTTGGAAGCTCGCCAACGAGGAAGAGGTGCGCAACGCGTTGGTACGGAGAGTCCTCGAACTGATCGCCAACGATGCCGGCTTCATCGGCGGTGCGCGAATCGACATCGATCGCAAGAACGTCCTGCGCGTGTTGAGCGAGCGTGTGCTGAGAGTGGGCATGGATGACGTGAGCCGGTTCTACCGGGCCGAAGCGGCGACGCGTGACACGTTCGCCGAAGTGGAGGATCTCTTTCGGCGCGTGGCCGACGTGTATCTCAACGCCCAGCCGCGACGACGCCTGGTCATGTTCGTCGACGACCTCGACCGCTGTCGACCGGCGCGGGTCGTCGAGGTGCTGGAGGCGGTGAAGCTGTTCTTCGACCTGCCGGGCATCGTCTTCGTCTTCGCGCTCGACAGACGTCAGCTCGAACGTGCCGCCATGTCGGAGTACGACTTCTCCTCCGACGACGCGCGGGTCTACCTGGAGAAGATCTTCCAGCTCACGGTCGCGCTGCCGCGCAAGCCGATCGACGACTTGGTCCGCTTCCTCAGTGAGCATCTTGCCGAGGTGGGGATGGCCGTCAGAGACGAGCGCCTGGCGCGTGCGATCGTCACGCGCTTCGGTCGCAACCTGCGCGACCTCAAGCTCTTCATCAACTCGTTCAGCTTTCGGCGCAGCCTCATCGAGGACCCCGACGTAGACCTTGACGATGAGCAGCTGTTCAAGTGGCTGTACCTGGAGTCGACGATGCCACGCTCGCTCTCCGTCGCCTTGGAGAACGGCTCACTCCACCACTTGGTACTCGCCCTTGAGCTGCTGGCCCACGGCGGCTTCCTGCACGATCGCGCGACCTTCAATCGCTACGTCGCTGAGCTCCAGCGTGGCGAGCTGAACTACTGTGCCCTCATCATCTATGCGATCGTGCGCGCCAAGCGGGACGACCTCTCGCTCGCGCACCTCACCGCGGAGCAGACGGCGATCATCGAATCGCTGACCGAGGACGGCGAGATCGTCGCGACACTGCGCGTCCTGCGAGAGGGAAGCGAGCGTCTGATCGACTCTGATCTGTGGCGCATGGCGTTCCTCACCCGTGTGGAGCTCGCTTCGGCCGAGGCTCCGGAAGCCGAGGCGGCGTTGGTCCCGCAGGAGCAGGCGCTCAGTCGGATCGGACTCGACGCGCACAGCGTGCTGTCCGCTCGCGAGTGGGACACCATGGGTGACGAGCTGCGCGCGCAAGGGGACGCGGTGGACGCGTATCTCTGCTACCTCATGGCGCTGCTGATGGAGCCGCGATCGATCGTCTACCTCGGCGATCTCGGACGCACGATGGGCGTTCACGGACGGTCGGCCGCGGCCATGGCGTTGCTGCGCGCCGGCTACGAGATCGATCCGACTGCGCATTACATATTCACGGAGACCGCGTACCTCTACGACATGCGGCTCGAGGACACGGTCACGGGCAACCTGCTGTATCGCAAGGCCCTCGCCGCCGGTGCGATCGTCGCGTCTGTGCCGCTGAACCTCGCGTTGAACCTGTTCAGCGAGGAGCGCTATCGCGAGGCATATCTGGCGTGCTTGAACGCGTGCCTGCTTGATCGCAGCGACGAGCGCAAGCGCGAGCACCTGTACAGATTCGCGCGCATGGCCGGCTCGGGAATCACCGGACCCGTCGCGGAGGAGGAGCTCGAGGCGGAGATGGCCCGAGCCGTCGAGGCCGGGGAGTATCCGTTCGCCCTCACCGAGGATGACGAACGCCGCGTCGCGGCGACCTTCGCGTCCCATCCGCGCCTGGAGGACGTGGCCGCCGAGCTGTCGCGCCCGCCCCTGTAGCTGGGTGTCGAGACTGCCGCGGGCGGGTGCGGCGCCGCAGCGCTCAAGTCCTCCCTCGATCTGCCGAGGATCGAGGCAGATGTCCGGTCGCCCCCTCCCGCTGCCCGCTGCAGACCGGCTCAGCCGCGCCGTCGTCGAAGGGCTCGAGGAGGGCGTGCTCGTGACGGACGCCGAGCTGCGGCCGGTGAGCTGGAACGCGAGCGCGCTGCGGATCCTCGGCGTGAGCGCCGAGCAGCTCGCGGCCGACGGGATCGCCTCGCCGGCGGTCGGGACGCTGCGCTACGGCGATGGGCGCGCGGTCAGCGACCGCGACAACCCGCTGCGCCGCGCGCTGCACCAGGGCACTCCGGCGCGCGGGACGCTGCGCCGCAGCCCGCCCGCGGGCGGCGAGCGCTGGATCACCGTGCTCGCCCGTCCGATCGGCGGCGCGCACGGGACCGCGCGCCAGGGCGTCGTCTGCACGTTCGCCGACGTGACGAGAAGCGTCGAGGCGGAGCAGCGCCTGCGCGAGGAGCGCGACCGCGCGCAGCGCTACCTGGAGGTGGCCTCGACGCTCGTCGTCGTGCTCGACTCGCGGGGAAGAGTGGAGCTGGTCAACCGCCAGGGCTGCGAGCTGCTCGGCTTCGGAGAGGACGAGCTGCTCGGTCGCGACTGGCTCGAGATGGTCGTCCCGCGCGAGGATCGGCTCGACGCGCGGCTCGCGTTCCTGCGACTCGTCTCCGGGGTGGATCAGCCCGGCGAGACGCTCGAGACGTTCGTGCGCACGAAGGACGGCGAGCAGCGCAAGATCGCCTGGCGCAATGCGGTGCTGCGCGACTCTGAGGGCACGATCACCGCCGTCTTGCGCTCCGGCGAGGACGTGACCGCGCGGCGCGAGGCGGAGGCGCAGGTGACCTTCCTCGCCTACCACGACCGCCTCACCGGCCTGCCGAACCGTGCGCTGCTGGAGGAGCAGCTCGCGCGCGACGTCACCCGCGCCCGGCGCTCGGGCGCCCCGGTCGCGCTGCTCTACTTCGACCTCGACAACTTCAAGCTCGTCAACGACTCGTTCGGCCACACCGCCGGCGACGAGGTCCTGCGCGAGACTGCGCTGCGCGTGAGCGAGCTGACCCGCGCCGGCGACGTGCTCGCGCGCCAGGGCGGGGACGAGTTCCTGCTGCTGCTCGACTGCTCCACGCCGACCGCCGCGCCCGCCGACGGCGACGCACCGAGCGCGAGCGACCCGCGCGCGATCGCGCAGGTCGCGGGCGACCGCATCGCCGCCGCGCTGGAGCGCCCGTTCGAGGTCTCCGGCGCGCAGTTCCACGTGGGCGCCTCGATCGGCGTCGCGCTGTTCCCCGAGCACGCCGACGACCCCGAATCGCTGTTCACCTGCGCCGACCAGGCGATGTACCAGGCCAAGCGTGCCGGCGGCGGGACGGTCGCCTTCTACGAGCCGCGCGAGAGCGACGCCCGCACGCGGCTCTCCCTGACGACACGCCTGCGGCGGGCGATCGAGGAGGGCGAGCTGCTGCTGCACTTCCAGCCGATCGTCGCCGCTGCCGACGCACGACTGGAGGCGCTCGAGGCGCTGGTGCGCTGGCAGGACCCGGACGAGGGGCTGATCCCGCCGGGCGCGTTCATCCCCGTCGCCGAGGAGACCGGCCTGATCGACGGGATCGGCGCGTGGGTCGTCCAGGCGCTGTGCGAGCAGGCCGTCGCCTGGGCCGCCGAAGGCTTCCGTCCCCAGCTCAACTTCAACCTCTCGCCCCGCCAGCTGCGGCGCGGCGACCTCGTGAGCTCGATCGCCGAGCGGATCGCCGCCCACGGACTCGACCCGGGCCAGTTCTGCGCCGAGCTGACCGAGACCGCGCTGCTGTCCGACGCGCGCCGCCAGCGCTCGCTGCTGACCGAGCTGCACGAGGCGGGGCTCGCGATCGCGATCGACGACTTCGGTGCGGGGCACTCGTCTCTGGGCCGCCTGCGGGATCTCCCCGTCCAGGTGCTGAAGGTCGACCGCTCGTTCATCCAGCGCGTCCCCGGCGACCCCGGCTCCGCCGCGATCGTCTCCGCCGTGCTCGACCTCGGCGCCGCGCTCGGGATGACGACCGTCGTCGAGGGCGTCGAGGAGCAGCCGCAGCTGGACTTCCTGCGCAGCCACGGCTGCCCCCTCGTGCAGGGCTTCCTCACCGGCCGCCCCGTCCCCGCCTCCGCGCTCGCCCCCATCGCGCCGGCCTGAGGGGGCGAATCTGGCGATCGCTGCACCTCTAGCCTCGCTATGCGAGGCGAAAAGGGCAGTGATCCGATCGCGGCACTTGCGGATCGGCAGTACGGGGTGGTCACACGGCGGCAGCTGGCGGCGATCGGGGTCGACCGGCACGCGATCGACCGGCGCCTCGCTCGCGGGATCCTCGTCCCGCTTCACCGCGGCGTCTACGCATTCGGTCACCGCCAACTGCGCATCGAGGGGAGATGGCTCGCGGCGGTGCTGGCGGCGGGGTCGGGCGCCGTCCTGAGCCACCGGGACGCCGCGGCCCTGCACGGGATGCGGGCGGTGCCCGAGTCGAGACGCGTGAGCGTGACCACGAGCGCCAAGATGAAGGCCGCGCAGGGGCTGTGGGTCTTCGCTCGGCGAACGCTGGAGCCGGCTGACGTCATGACCGTCCGCGGCATCCGGGTCACCACTCCAGCCCGCGTGCTCGTGGATCTCGCGCCGATGCTGACGGCCGCGCAGCTCGCCGCGACGCTCGGGGAAGCGGACCGGCGCGGGCTGCTCGACGTCGCCGAGGTCGAGCGGGCGCTCAGGCGCACGAAGAGCCGGCACGGTCAAGGCCACGCCCGCCTGCGCGCCGCCCTCGATGCCCACCAGCGCCATGGCGCGGCGCTGCTGCGGTCCGAGCTGGAGGAGCGGTTCCTCGACCTCGTCATCGCCGCCGGGATCCCGTGGCCGCGCCTGAACGCGCGCCTGGAGGGCTTTCAGGTCGACGCGCTCTGGCCCGCCGAGCGCGTAGTCGTCGAGCTGGACGGCTGGGCGCACCACAAGGAGCGCGAGGCGGCGGCGCGCGACCGCGACAAGACGAACCGGCTGCAGGTCGCCGGGTACGTGGTGCTGCGGTTCATGCACGGCGACCTGATGGCGCGGCCGGCGGAAGTGGCGGCCGCGATCGGCGCGGTGCTTCAGACGAGGACCGTGTCCTCGTGCGAGTAGGGCGGCACGCACGAGCAGACGACGACGAGCGGGGCGGCGGGGTCGGCCCACAGCCGGTGGACTGTGCCGGGCGGGATCGCGATGCAGTCGCCGGGCGCGATCTCCCGCGTCTCGTCGCCGAGCAGCAGCCGCCCGCTCCCGCTCGTCACGAGGTAGATCTCCTCGCTCTCGCGGTGGAAGTGCGCGAGCGTCGACCCGCCGGCCGGGACGGTCGCCTCGGCGAGCGACTGGCGGCGGCCCGGTGTGCCGGGCGCGACCCACTCGCGGATCTCCGAGCCGTCGCGCGTGACGTACGCGGGGAGCGAGTCGCGGCGGGCGATCTCCATGCCGGGAGGGTACGGCGATGCGGGCGGCGCGGCGTGGATGGCGGGCGCGGGCGGCGCGCCCGCCTCAGCTGCGCCGCATCGCCTGGCGCAGCTCGCGCAGCTCGCGGATCTCGTCCGGGACCGGGCGGTCGCCGATCGCCGGCGCGACGCCGAGCAGCTCGGGCTCGATGCGGTGGCGCACGAGCTCCTCGCCGACCGCGTCGACGCGCAGCGCCGCGGTCCCAGGCCGCGAGGTCACGACGCGCACCATGCGGCTGCCGCGGAACAGCAGGCCGACGCCGTCGTCGGCGGCCCAGCCGCCGGGCAGCTCGCCGCTCCGCACGGCGGCGAGCCACACCGGCAGCCGTTCCGGCTCGCCGTCCGCGTGGACGCTGAACGACCCGGGCAGCAATCCGAGCCCCTCGATCACCTCGAGTGGGCCGCCCGAGCGGGTCACGCCCCCGGCGAACCAGCACATCGCGCCGGCGGACAGGCCCGCCAGCACGATCCCGCGGCGCCACGCCTCCGCGAGCAGCTCGTCCAGCTCGTGCGCGCGCCAGATCGCGAGCAGGTTGCGCATCGAGCCGCCGCCGACGTAGATCACGTCCTGCTCCAGCACGATGTCGGCGAGCGAGCGCGCCGAGCCGTGGCGGCGGAAGAGGGAGAGGTGCGTCGCCGAGGCGCGCCGCGCGTAGCGCGCATAGAAGGCGGTGATCTGCCCGGTGGGATCGCCCGAGGCGGTCGGCAGGAAGAGGATCCGCGGCTCGGGCCGGTCGGCGAGCGTCAGCACGAAGTCGTCCAGCGCCGGGTTGTCCGCCTCCATCGTGAAGCCGCCGCCGCCCATCGCCAGGATCTGCGGGTCGCCGCGCAGCGCGTCGCGGATGCTCATGCGACCGCGGACAGGTCCCGCTCGACGTCGCCGAGGTAGCTCACCGGCAGCGGCTGCTCGAGCACCTCGCCGTCGCGCGGCGCGACGTGGAACGCACGGGCACGCGGGCGCGAGCTCACGACGCGGTGCAGGTCGCGCCCGACGAAGTGCAGCGCCGCGCCGTCGTCGGCGGCATACCCCGGGGTCACGCCGTCGCCGACGAAGCGACGGTACTCCTCGCGCCGCTCCGGCTCGACGTCGTAGTGGACGCAGTTCGAGTGCGGCAGCAGGCCGAGGCCGCGCACCACCGTCGGCGCGCCGTGGAACGCGGTCACGGCCTCCTGAAACCAGCACAGCGAGCCGGCCGAGAGGCCGCACAGGATCACGCCGCGGCGCCAGGCGTTGCGCAGGACGCGGTCGAGCCCGTGCGCGCGCCAGGCGCCGAGCAGCGACACGACGCTGCCGCCGCCGACGTAGATCACGTCGCGCGTGAGCAGGTGCGCCTCGAGGTTGCCCTCGACGGCGCCGTCGCCGCGGTCGCGTCGGAACAGCGAGACGTGCGAGGTCTCGCAGCGCGCCGCGAACGTGCGGTAGAACCGCACGACGTAGTGGTCGGCGTCGCCTGAGGCGGTCGGCACGAAGCAGACCTTCGGGCGCTCGCGCTCCGCGAGCCCGAGCACGTAGTCGTCGAGCAGCGGGTTCCCCGCCTCCATCGAGAACCCGCCGCCCCCGAAAGCGACGACCTGCGGTGCCCGTCCCGTGTGCATGGGAGCGAGTGTCGCAGCGCGCCGGGCGCTTGTCCTTGCCCCGATGTCCAAGCTTGGTGCGCCGCGCGGCTAAGAGGTTTCCGCGTGTGCGCGCGCGGGATGCGCATCCGCGACCCGCCAGCTGATCGCGCCGACCGCGAGCGCGACCACCAGCACCGCCGGCCACGCGCCGATCGCGTGGCCGAGCGGATGGGCGATCGCGAAGCCGGCGAGGAACGCGAGCACGAGCGCGAGCGCGCGCCCCAGGCCGATCAGCACCCGCCAGCGCAGCCCGCACGCGAGACCGCCGAGGAACAGCACCACGCCGCCGAGCGGCCGCGAGCCCGACGCGTCCGCCACCGCGAAGCCGAGGACGAGCGCGCCCGCGGCGATCGGCCAGGTGGGGACGAGGCGCATCGGCGACAGGGTAGGGCGCGACCGCATGCTCCGCGAGCCAGCCGGCGGGGACGGCCTTGCCGGTGCACGCCCGCACGGCCGCGAAGCGCCGCCTCGCTGGAGCTCCGCCCACGACGAGCCCGCCGATGCGTCGCCGTCGCTCGCGCCGACGCTGTTGAGGTCGGCCGCCCCCCGGGCCGTCGCCGGCGCCGCGATCGTGTCGCCCGATCCCATCGCTGGGCCGCCAGGCTGTCAGCAGTCGTACCAGTCCGGCGGCGCCAGCCGCCGCCGCACGCGTCAGCGGTCGGGGGGGCGAAGCTGACGCCGGCGCACTCAGCCCGGTGAGCCCCGGCCTGGGATGATCCACATTCCGGACAACCAGATCGAGGTTCGCGGCGAGCAGGGACGCCCTCGGTCGTGCCCACCCCCGAGAAGCGATGGTCCCCCTTGTCGAGTCATGACGGTCGGAACGGCGTGCGCTCGCCGGAGCACCGCCACCTCGGCGCCGCGGTCGCCGAGCTGCGGAAGCTGCGCGGCCTCTCGCAGGCCGAGGTCGCCGACAGAGCCGAGCTGCGCCGCAGCCACCTCGCCGCGATCGAGCGCGGCGAGGTCGACCCCACGTTCGTCACGCTCGTGCGGATCGTGCGCGCGATCCCCGCGCCGCTCGCCGAGCTGTTCGAGCTGTTCGAGCGCCGCCGCGACGCTGCCGGCTAGGCTCGCGCACCGCCTGCGAGGTCGAGCCGCGGCATGACCGCCGCCGCGAGCGTCGAGGACGACGAGCCGCGGTAGACGCCTTTCACCGGCGGCACGTCGGCGTGGCAGCGGCCGGGCGTCGCGTCACTCGCCCGATGGCATCTTCGGAGAGCGCGTCTGTCGATCGGGCGGAGCGGGAGCCGGGGCGCCATCGCTCAGAAGACGACGTCGCCTTCGCCCGCCGGCGGCTGCAGTCTGTCGAATGCGGCTCTGACCTCGTCCGGGAGTGGACGGCGGAAGAGCTGCCAGTGGACATACCACACGCTTGTCGGCTCTTCCTCGATCACCTCTGCGGCGAGGCGTGCGTCGCGCGCGCAGCTGATGCCCCACATGAGCGCGCGCACCTGGTCGGCGACGGGATAGCGATTGTGGTTGGCGCCGACCCGCAACATCGTCCGGAGCGCCAACTTGCGAAGCGCGTCCTGCGGCGCGTACTCGAAGACCTCCGCGCACAGCCGCGCGACCTCGTCGCAGTAGTCGAACGGGAGGCCGCCCTGGATGTGCTCGACGTAGGTCTCGAACATCTGGCTGAACTCTCTCGGAAGCTCCGTCGCGTATTGCTGAATCAACGCCGGCGCCAGGGATGGGACGACATCGAAGTAGAGCTGCTCCTCCTCGGCGCAGCGGTGGAAGAGCGCATGGAGGCGACGCACGACCCTGATGTCGGGTCCTCTCGGGGTCCGTGCCCACTCCTCGATCAAGTCGTGCGCCGTGTCCACCGGCGATCCCGAAGGCGCGAGCTCGCCCACGACGCTGTCCCATGCGCGCAGCGCCTCGGCCGCGTCCCGGAATCGCATGGACGGCTCTTCCTCGCAGCAGCGCTCGATGAACCCGCGAAGCTTGTGGTCTTCGATGAGGGTGCAGTCAGGCGCCCACGGCCGGGGGATGGCATGCGTCACCAGCTCCCACAGCAGCTTGCCGAGCGCGTAGACGTCGGCGGGCTTGCGCGCGTTCGCCGGGTCCGTGTACTGCTCCGGCGCCATGTACGCGAGCGTTCCGATCGGCGAATGGGTCGTGAGCGCGCGCGTCGTCGCGTCGGGCGCGAGGTTCTTTCCCATCCCGAAGTCGCCGATCATCGGCTCGCCGTCGACGAACAGCACGTTGAGCGGCTTCAGGTCGCGGTGCAGGACATCCTGCTCATGCGCATATGCCATGCCCTCGAGCAGCTTGCGGAAGCTGTCGAGCCGCCACTCCTCGCCATGCTCGTTCGTCTCGAGCTCGTCGGCCATGTTCGCGTCCGCGCGCGGCATGACGATGTAGGGCCGGTCCACTCTCAGATTCGAGTAGACGATCGGCAGGATGTGGGGGTGCTTCAGCCGTCGCTGCAGCCGCGCCTCGGTCCGGAAGCGCTCGCGGTAGACGTCGTCGTCGAGCCACTCGTCCTTCAGGAACTTGATGGCGAGCGAGTCGGAGGTGCCGAGGTCGGTGCAGGCGTAGACCACGCCGAAGCTCCCGGAGCCGAGCTTGGAGGACACTCTGTAGCGAAATTGCGACATTGCGCCACAACGATAAACGTGCGTCAGGAGCGATGGACGCGAGCGATTGCTCGCCACGCGGTGCGAAGATGGGGCCCATGAGCACGAGCGCCTCCGAGCAGCGGGCGCCGCGCTTCTCGGCCGTCCTGCGCGACGGCGAGCGCGTCACGCCGCTGGAGCTGTTCTTCGACCTCGTGTTCGTGCTCGCGATCACGCAGTGCACGGCGCTGATGGCGGCGACGCCGACGTGGAGAGGGCTCGCGCAGGGCCTGCTCGTGCTCGGCGTGCTGTGGTGGTCGTGGACCGGCTACGCGTGGCTGACGAGCGTCGTCGATCCCGAGGAGGGCTCGGTCCGGCTCGTGATGTTCCTCGCGATGGCCGCGTTCCTGATCTGCGCGCTGTGCGTGCCGGAGGCGTTCGGCTCGGAGGGGCTGCTGTTCGCGCTCGCCTACGGCGTCGTGCGCGTCGCCCACATCCTGCTGTTCCTGCTCGCGAGCCGCGACGACCCGGGCCTGCGCCGCGCGACGCTCGGGCTCGCGGTCTCGACCGCGATCGGCGTCGCCATCCTGCTGCTCGCCTCGGCGACCGACGGCGGCGTGCAGATCGGCCTGTGGACGCTCGCGCTCGTGCTCGACATGGCCGGCGGGATCGTCGTCGAGCCGTCCGGCTGGCGGCTCGTGCCCGGCCACTTCGCCGAGCGCCACGGGCTGATCGTCATCATCGCGCTCGGCGAGTCGATCGCCGCGCTCGGCACCGGCTCGGGCCACCACGTCGACGCCGGCGTCGTCGCCGCCGCGGTGCTCGGGATCGTCGTCGCGGCCGGGCTGTGGTGGCTGTACTTCGACGTCGTCGCACCCGTCTCGACGCGGCGGCTGGTCGCCGCGGCGGAGGGCTCGGAGCGCAATCGGATGGCGCGCGACTCGTTCTCCTACCTGCACCTGCCGATGGTCGCGGGGATCGTGCTCGTCGCGCTCGGCATGAAGAAGACGCTCGCGCACGTCTCCGACCCGCTCGCGCTCGTGCCGACGTTCGCGCTGCTCGGCGGCGCCGCGCTGTACCTGCTCGCGCATGTCGCCTTCCGCCTGCGCAACGTGCGCACGCTCAACAGACGGCGGCTCGGGCTGGCGGTCGCGCTGCTTGCGCTCACGCCGCTCCTGCAGCACGCTGCCGCGCTGCTGACGCTCGCGCTGCTGGCGGTCGCGCTCGTGCTGCTGATCGCCTACGAGACGTGGCGCTATGGCGAGGCGCGCCATCGCGTGCGCCATCCCGAGGCGGCGGGCTGAGATACGCGGCTGCGGGCGCGGCGGTTCAAGCGGGGCGAGCGAGCTGCAGCTTCGACCCGTCAATCTTGCATCAAATCTCCCTCACCGATGGAGCGTGTCTCCGCGGAGACCAAGATGGCGCGATGGCAGCCATCGCCGCCGATCCGCAGGCGCCGGCGGCCGAGGCCGCCGGCCTCGCCGCCCGCAGCCGCGCCGAGGTCGACGCGCTGCTCGGCATCCTGTTCGAAAGCGCCGCGGTCGGGATCGCGCTCGTCGGCCTCGACGGCCCCGAGCGCGAGGTCGTGCTCGAAGCGAACGCGAGCTTCGCGGCGATCCTCGGCCGCACGCTCGGCGCGCTGCGCGGCACGCGCGCGCTGAGCGCGGGCGTCGACCCCTCGCACGCACCGGGCCTCGCGCGCGCGATGGAGGAGCTGCAGCGCGGGCCCGGCACCGTGCACCGCGGCGAGTACCGCTTCACGCGCGCCGACGGCGAGCGCGTGTGGCTCGACCTGACCGCCTCGGTCGTGGGCGGCACCGACGGCGCGGCGCGGCACCGGCTCGTGCACGTGCTCGACGTGACGGCGTACCACGCCGGTACGTACGCGGACCGGAGGCGGTTCACGACCATGCCGGCTTGATGGCGCTTCCACGCGCCAAGCTGCGCAAAGCCGACTGCAAGGCGGTGCGCTGCCGCCGGACGCCGATGATCCCGCCGTGGGACGGTCGCAGTCACGCGGAGGTCGCCGGGCACGCGTGCTGCTCGCGGCCGCCGCGATGTTCGCGGCGATCTTCGCCGCACGCGCGCTCGACGGCAGCGTCGCGAGCGGCCTGACGATCCTCTACCTGCTGCCGGTCGTGCTGATCGGCGTCGAGCTGGGGCGTCCGGCCGGCATCGCCGCCGGCGTGCTCGCGTTCGGGCTGTTCGTCGCGTACGGGCAGTTCGCGCCGGGGCCCGTGCCGGCGTCCGCGTACGCGGTCCGGCTGCTCGTGTTCGTGCTGATCGGCGGCGTCGCCGGCCATCTCGCCGATCGCCTGCGCGCGACCGCCGAGGCGGCCGAGGCGAGCGCGCGCCACTTCGAGCTGGCGGGCGACCTGCTCGGCACCGCCACCTTCGACGGGTATCTCATCCATCTGAACGGCGCCTGGGAGCGCTGCCTCGGCTGGACGCGCGAGGAGCTGATGGCGCGGCCGTTCGTCGAGTTCGTCCACCCCAACGATCGCACCAGCACCGAGGCGGAGGCCGCGCGCGCCGCTGGAGGCGACGGCAGCGCTCACTTCACGAACCGCTACCGCGCGAAGGACGGCGGCTGGCGCTGGATCGAGTGGCGCTCGTGGGTCGACACCGAGCGGCGGCTGATCCACGCCGCCGCGCGCGACGTGACTGAGCGGCGCGAGGTCGAGGCCGCCCAGCGCGAGGCCGAGGAGCGCTTCCGCCGCGCGTTCGACGACTCCGCCACCGGCATGGCGGTCGTCGGCGTCGATGGCGAGACGCGCGAGCTGGTGCTCGACGCGAACGAGAGCCTCGCGCGCATCTTCGGCTGCCCGCGCGAGCAGATCGTCGGCACGCGTGCGCTGAGCGCGAGCGTCGAGCCGACCCAGGCGCCGGGGCTCGCGCGCGGGATGGAGAGCCTCCTGAGCGGGGCCGCCGCGGTCCACCGCGGCGAGTACCGCGTCACGCGGCCCGACGGCGAGCGGGTGTGGCTCGACCTGACCGCCTCGCTCGTGCGCGACGCCGACGGCAGGCCGCGCTACCGGCTCGTGCAGGCGCTCGACGTGACGGAGCGCAAGACGGCCGAGGAGCGCCTGCGCTTCCTCGCCGACCACGACCCGCTGAGCGGCATCTTCAACCGTCGCCGCTTCGAGGCGGAGCTGCAGCGCGAGCTCGACCTCGCCGCCGCCCGCCCGCGCCGCAGCGTGCTGCTGCTGCTCGACGTAGACCGCTTCAAGGCGATCAACGACACGCTCGGCCACACGACCGGGGATGCCGTGATCGCGCGGCTGGGCGATGTGCTGCGCGACCGCCTGCGCTCGGCCGACGTCGTCGCGCGGCTCGGCGGCGACGAGTTCGCGGCGATCCTGCGGCGCATCGACCTGCCGGCGGCGCGCGAGGTCGCGCGCGACCTGCAGGCGGTCGCGGCCGCGCGGCTCGCCGACATCGTGGGCGGCGCGCACGGACCGGTGACGATGAGCGCGGGGCTCGTCGCGATCGCCGAGGACGCCACGCCGGGCGAGCTGCTCTCGCAGGCCGACCGCGCGCTGTACGCGGCGAAGGCGGGCGGCCGCGATCGCGTGGTCGCGGACGGCGAGGTCGACGACGTGCTGCTGCCGGGCGCGGGCCGTTAGCGCGGCGCCGCGTCCAGCTCTGCGACGAGGTCGCGCACGCGTGCGGCGATCTCGTCGCGCGTGGCGCGAACGGCCTCGATCGGCTGGCCCTTCGGGTCGGGCAGCTCCCAGTCGACGTAGCGCTTGCCCGGGATGTAGGGGCAGTTGTCGCCGCAGCCCATCGTCACGACGACGTCGGCCTGCTCGGCCAGCGCGCGCGTGAGCGGCTGCGGTCTGCGGCCGGCGAGGTCGATCCCCAGCTCGTGCATGACCGCGACGACCTCCGGGTGGACTGCGCCGGCCGGGTCGGCGAGCGTGCCGGCCGACAGCGCGCGATGGCGGCCGGCGGCCTCGCGCTCGAACAGCGCGGCGCTCATCTGCGAGCGGCCGGCGTTGTGGAGGCAGACGAACAGCGCTGTGGCCATCAGCGCGTCTCCGCCGGCGCCGTACGCCGCGGGTGCTCGCCGCGGACGAGCTGATAGAGGAGCGCGCCGAGCGCCGCGCCGGCGATCGGGCCGACGAGGTAGATCCAGAGGTCGTGCCAGGTCCCGGACGCGAGCGCCGGCCCGAACGATCGCGCCGGGTTCATCGAGGCGCCCGTGATCGGGCCGCCGAACAGTGCGTCCAGGCCGACCGTGCCGCCGATCGCGAGCGCGGCGGCGGCGCCGACGGCGCGCGTGTCGGTCGCCACCGCGACGATCACGAACATCAGGAACGCCGTCAGGATCGTCTCGTAGAGCAGCGCCGTGCCGGCGCCGACGCTCGGCAGCGTCGCGCCGAGGTGCGCGGGCTGCGTCGGCCACGCCGCCAGCAGCACGAGCGCGCCCGCGCTCGCGCCAGCGATCTGCGCGGCGACGTAGGCGGCGGCGTCGCGCAGCGGAAAGTGGCGCGTGAGCGTGAACGCGACGGTGACCGCCGGGTTGATGTGCGCGCCGGACAGGTGGCCGGTCGCGTAGATCATCGCCATGATCACAAGCCCGAACGTCGCCGAGACGCCGATCCCGCCGAGCGCACCGGCGTGGACGGTGTTCGCGACGATCGCGCCGCAGCCCGCGAAGACGAGCGCGAAGGCGGCCAGCGCCTCCGCGAGCGCGCGACGGATCAGGTCGGGTCGTCCAGCCATGCGCGCAGCTCCTCGATCGCCTCGGGGATGACGTAGTAGTAGGCCCACAGGCCGCGCCGCACGACGCCGACGATCCCTGCCTCCCGCAGCCGGCGCAGGTGGTGCGAGAGCGTCGGCTGCGAGATCTCGAACAGCGGCTCGAGCTCGCACACGCAGACCTCCCCGGCGTGGCCGCGCAGCACGTCGACGAGCTGCACGCGGATCGGGTCCGAGAGCGCCTTCGCGACCGTCGCGATGCGGGCGGCTCCCGCCGGGTCGACGTCCGGCAGCGCGATCGGCTCGCAGCAGCGCTCGCCGGGCGGGCGCTTGCGCTTGGGCGCGAGCGTTATATCGACGGACATGAATAGAACGCTAGCGCAGCGGACGGCGCGCGGTCGTCTGCCGGGGCGCGCCGTCGCCGGCCCGGCGCACCGGCCGTAGCCGGGCCGGCTAGTGTGGTGCTTGCGATGTCGCTGCTGCTGCTCGCGTTCGAGGCAGCGCTCTACCCGACGCTCCTCGCGGCGGTGGTGATCCTGCTGCAGCTCGAGCGTCCGGCGCGGCTGATCGGCGCCTATCTCGCCGGCGGGATGGTCATCAGCATCGGCCTCGGCTGTGCGATCGTGTTCGCGCTTGACGGCTCCAACGCCGTCGAGAACCAGCAGGCGCTGCTGAGCTGGACGGCGGATCTCGCGCTCGGCGGGCTCGCGCTGCTCGCCGCGGTCGCGCTCGCGACGCACGCGGACGAGCGTTATCGCGCGCGCCGTCGAGCGCGGCGCGCACGGCGCGGCCGGGCCGAGCCGGAGCCGGAGGAGAAGCCGAAGGCCGAGCCGTGGTCGCAGCGGATCCTCGCACGCGGCTCGGTGCCGATCGTGTTCCTGGCGGCGCTGTTCGTAAACGTCCCCGGCGCTGCTTATCTGATCGCGCTCAAGGACATCGCCGCCGGGAACCACTCGACCGCGACCAGCGTCGGCCTGATCGTGCTGTTCAACGTGATCATGTTCCTGCTCGCCGAGATCCCGCTCGTCGGCCTGCTCGTCGCGCCCGAGCGCACGGACGTGTTCGTGATGCGCATGAACCGCTGGCTGACCGAGCACAGCCGCCAGCTCGCGATCTTCATCTGCGTGCTGTTCGGCGCCTACCTCGTCGTGCGCGGGATCGCGAACGCGACCTAGTCGGGCGGCGGCTCGGGCGCCTCGGCTCTCGGCGCCGGCGGCGCCTCGGGCGGCGCGGGCGGCGGTCTGCCGACCGGGGGCGGCGGCGCCACGTGCTGCGGGCGGCCGTCGCGCTCGACCTCCAGCTCGCCGACGCGCAGCCGGCGAACGACCAGCTCGTCGATCTCGACGCGGCCGAGCGCAGCGCCGCTGACGGCGAGCCGCTCGATCGCCGCCTGCCTGATCGCGAGGCGGCGGATCGCGAGCGCGCCGACGGCGAGCGCGCCGACGGCGACCGCGCCCATGGCGGTCGCGCCGCGCGACTGCGCGCCGATCGCCGACATCGGTCGCATCTCCGGACCGAAGCGCGCCGAGCGCCCGGCGTTGCGGACGGCGTAGCGGGCTATGCGCGCGCGCGTGCTCATCGTGCGGCTGACGATACCCGCGCGGCGCACGGCCGACGCCTGCGCGCCGCTTGGGCGTGCCGGCGCTGTGCGGTGCCCGCCGTGGGCAAGAGCGGTTGCGGTTCCGATTTGCGCACGCGGCGTGGCCGAGGCTGCCCGTCGATGCCGGCAGCCGACGCGACGCCCTACACGTGCGCTTGGGCGCAGCGCGAAGGGCGAAGAGCTACCCCGCCCGCTCCGCCTGCGCGATCGCTCTGCGCACCTGCTTCGCCGTCACGCGCGCCCCGCCGAGCCCCGGCGCGAAGGACGCGGCGCGCAGCTCCTCGAGCTGCCAGCGGACCTCGAACAGGGCAGGCGGCTTCGGCGTGCCCGCCGGCCAGTCGGCGAGGCGGCCGGCGTACGCCGCCTCAAGCTCGTGGAGCGTGCGCATGAGGTCGCGATCCCTGCCGGCGTGGTCAGGCAGGCGGTCGAGCCGCACGGTCGCGGCGCGCAGCCAGCGCTCCACGTCTGCGAGCCGCCGCGCGCCAGCGGCCGCCGCGCAGCCGGGGTGCACGAGCCGGCCGAGCTGGCGCGCCACGTCGAGGCGGATCTCCTGCAAGGGCGCCGCGGCCGGCAGCGCGTCGAGCCGGCGCTCGACCTCGCGCCGCGCCTCGAGCACGGCGACGAGCGCCTGCGCGGTCGCGAGCGTCTCGTCGGCGAGCGCGCCGGCGACGTGCGCGCGCAGCCGCGCGAAGCCGGCCTCGTCCCACGCCGGCCCGCCGGCCTCGGCGATCAGCGCGTCGAGCGCGGCGCTCAGCGCGTCGTCCAAGGCCGCGCCGACGTCGCCGTGCGGCGAGGTCATCAGCGCGAGCTTCGCCGCCGTGTCGAGATGGTCGACGACCCACGGGATCGGCGAGCGGACGGTCAGCGCCAGCAGCCGGCGCGTGCCGGCGTGCATCGCGGACGCCTGCTCGGCGGGCGTCTCGAACAGCTTGACGCCGACCGTCTCGCCCTCGTCCACGAGCGCGGGGAACGCGCGCAGGCCGCCGGCGGCCGTCGGCCCCAGCTCGTGCGGCAGCGTGCCGAGCTCCCACGTGCGGCACCCGCTGCGCTCGAGCGCCGGCGTCGCCGCCGCGAGCCGCTCGCGCAGCGCCGGCTTGACCGCCTCGCGCAGCGCGTCGAGGTCCTCGCCCTCGGCGACCGCCGCGCCGCGCTCGTCCTCGACGCGGAAGCGCATGCGCAGGTGCGAGGGCAGCTTCTCCAGCGCCCACGCCTCGCGGGGGATCCGCACGCCCAGCCGCTCCAGCTCGCGCGCGAGCGCGTCGAGCAGCGGCTCGCGGGGTGGGTGGGTTCGAGTCATGCGCGCGAGCAGGCCGGCGGCGACGTCCGGAACCGGTACGAGCGAGCGCCGCAGCTCCTTGGGCAGCGAGCGGATCAGCGCGGTCACCAGCTCCAGGCGCAGCGCGGGGACGAGCCACGGGAACGCGTCCGCGTGCAGCTCGCCGACGCGCTCGAGCGGGACGTGCACCGTGACGCCGTCGTCGGCCGCGCCGGGCGCGAACTTGTAAGTGAGCGGCAGGGCGAGCGGGCCGTCGCGCCACTCGCTCGGGGCCTCTTCGACGTTCGCCTCGCCGGCGCACAGCAGCTCGCGCGGCAGCGTCAGCAGCTCCGGCTCGCGCCGGCGCGCCTCGCGCCACCAGCGCTCGAACTCGACCGCCGAGACGACCTCGCCCGGCACGCGGCTCTCGAAGAAGCGCACGCGCACCTCCTCGCCGGCGAGCAGGTCGCACCGGCGCGCGCGGTCCTCGAGCGCCTCGACCTCCGCGATCCGCCGCGCGTTCTCGGCAAGGAACTCGTGGCGGGCATCCCACTCGCCGGCGACGAGCGCGCGGCGCAGGAACAAGTCACGCGCGCCGGCCTGGTCGACGCGCGCGTATGGGACCGGCCGCGCCGCCACGATCGGCAGCCCGTAGAGCGTCACGCGCTCGTCCACGACCGCGGCACCGCTCCGCGCGTCCCAGCGCGGCTCGCCGTAGGCGCGGCGCAGCAGGTGCCTCGGCGCGGCGGGCTCGATCCACGCCGGGTCGATCCGCGCCGCCGTGTGGCCCCACAGCCGGCTCGTCTCGACCAGCTCGGCGACCATCGCCCAGTCCGGCGGCTTGCGCGCGAGCCCGCTGCCGGGCGAGAGCGCGAAGCGCGCTCCGCGCGCGCCCGTGTACTCGAGCGCCGGTCGCCGACCGCGCCGGTCGCCGGCGCGGCCGTCCGCCGCCGCCGCCGCGTCGCGCACGCCGGCGTGCGAGAGCAGCCCCGCCAGCAGCGCGCGGTGGATCTGGTCCGGTTGGGCCGGGGTCGCGTTGACCGCCACGCCGGCAGCCTTCGCGGCTTGGCGCAGCTGGCCGACGAGGTCCTGCCACTCGCGGATCCGCAGGACGTGCAGGAACTCCGCTCTGCAGCGCCTGCGGAACTGCGAGCCGGTCAGGGACCTCTGCCGGGCGCGCACATGGCGCCACAGGCGCAGGAGCGCGAGGAAGTCGGAACGCTCGCCGGCGTACGGGTCGTCCGGATCGTCGGCGCGATCGAAGCGCGCGTGCTGCTCGGCGGCGGCCTGACGGGCCTCGGCCGGCGACTCGCGCGGATCCTGGATCGAGAGCCCGGCGGCGATCACGATCGCCTCCTCCGCGCAGGCGAGTCTGTCGGCCTCCAGCACCATCCGCCCGTAGCGCGGGTCGATCGGAAGCTGCGCGAGCCTGCGGCCGAGCGGCGTAAGGCGGTTTCCGGGTCCGCTGGCCGCCGGCTCCAGCGCGCCCAGCTCGCGCAGCAGCGCGACGCCGTCGCGCACCTGGCGCGCGTCGGGCGGGTCGAGGAAGGGGAAGTCCGCGACGTCGCCCAGCTCCAGCGCCGCCATCTGCAGGATCACCGAGGCGAGGCTCGTGCGCAGGACCTCCGGGTCGGTGAAGCGCGGGCGCGCGGCGTAGTCGTCCTCGTCGTAGAGGCGGATGCAGATGCCGTCGGAGGTGCGCCCGCAGCGGCCGGCGCGCTGGTCGGCGGACGCCTGGGAGATTGCCTCGATCGGCAGCCGCTGCACCTTCAGTCGCGCGCTGTAGCGGGAGATCCGCGCGGTGCCCGGATCCACGACCGCGCCGATCCCCGGCACCGTCAGCGACGTCTCCGCGACGTTCGTCGCGAGCACGACGCGGCGGCGCGCATGCGACTGGAAGACCTTCTGCTGCTCGGCGTGCGAGAGGCGCGCGTAGAGCGGCAGCAGCTCGACGTCGTCGCGCAGCCGCCCGCCCAGCAGCTCGGCCGTGTCGCGGATCTCGCGCTCGCCCGAGAGGAACACGAGCACGTCGCCGGGGCCGTCGCGCAGCAGCTCGGCGACCGCGTCGGGGATCGCGTCGAGCCGCTCGTGCTCGGCGTCCGGGACCGGCCGGTAGCGCAGCTCGACCGGGTACGTGCGACCGCTCACCTCGACGACCGGCGCGCCGTCGAAGTGCTGCGAGAGGCGCTCGACGTCGATCGTCGCGCTGGTGATCAGCAGCTTCAGCTCCGGGCGCCGCGGCAGGATCCGCTTGAGCACGCCGAGCAGGAAGTCGACGTTGAGCGAGCGCTCGTGCGCCTCGTCGACGACGATCGTGTCGTAGCGGCGCAGCAGCCGGTCGTGCTGGATCTCAGCGAGCAGCAGGCCGTCGGTCATCAACCGCACGAGCGTCTCGTCGGACGATCTGTCGGCGAAGCGCACGGCGTAGCCGACCGGGCCGCCGAGCGGCACGCGCAGCTCCTCCGCGACGCGCTCGGCGATCGTGCGTGCGGCGAGCCGGCGCGGCTGCGTGTGTGCGATCGTCCCGCGCACGCCGCGACCCAGCTCCAGGCACAGCTTCGGAAGCTGGGTCGACTTGCCCGAGCCGGTCTCGCCGGCGACGATCACGACCTGGTGCTCGTGGATCGCCCGGAGGAGGTCCTCGCGCCGCGCGCTGACGGGCAGCTCCTGGGGATAGTCGATCGCCGCAGGCACCGCCGCGCGGCGTCGCGCGATGCGCGCCTCGGCCTCGCTCAGCTCGTGCTCGAGGCGCACGAGCGACCGGCCGCCGCGCGCGCCGCGCAGCCGCTCGAGCCGGCGGCCGAGCCGGTGCGCGTCATGGAGCGTGAGGTCGTCGAGGCGCGCGCGCAGCGCACGCAGCTCGGCGCGCGCGTCCGCCCGCTCGGGTGTCGTGGACACCCGATGAGCATAAGCGCGGCGCTGCCCCCGGTCGTCCCGTCCTGGTGTCGTGCTGCGACAGCACGACAGGACGACCGGGCGGACCGAAGGTGCTCAGCAGGCGGCGTGGGCGCGCGCTGGCGCGCGCACGCCGACGCCGAAGCGCGCGGAGGCGTCGAGCGTCGCGCGCAGCGTGACGGTGACGCGGCGGCCGTCCGCGGCGCGCAGGCGCAGCGTCAGCACGACCGGCAGGCGGAAGCCGGACGCAGCGCGCAGCGCGCGCAGCGCCGCGTCGCTCAAACGCAGCTTCAGCGTCGTGCGATGGCCGGCGGCGAAGCCGGCGGTGCGGATGCTCGCGAGCGTGAGCTGGCGGATTCGACCGCGCCGCGGGCGCACGAGCGCGACGCCGCCGCTCAGGCGCACGCGGTCGAGGTTGCGCACGAGCAGCGTCAGCGTGCGGCTGCCGTGCGCGAGCACGAGCACCCCAGCATGCAGGCCGCCGACACGCGGGCGCACGAGCGCGGCGAGTCTTCTCGCGCCGCCGGTGGAGCCGCCGCCGGAGCCTCCGCCAGCGCTCGGCGGAGGCGGAGGCGGCTGCTGGGTGACCGTCACCCGGCGCGTCGCCTGCGTCACGTTCCCGAGGCTGTCGGTCGCGGTCACCGTCACCGTGTACGTGCCCCGCTGCGCGTAGGTGTGCGCGGCCGCTGCGCCGACGACGAGGGCTGAGCCGTCGCCGAAGTCCCACGCGATCTGCGCGACGCTCGCGAACGTCGAGCGGGCGCTCGCGGAGACGCCTACGGGGACGCCGGCGACGCCGCCCGGCACGCTCACCGCGGTCAGCTGCGGCCCGGCCGCCTGGAACGCCGCGGCCGCGACGGACTTGGCGCCGAGCGCGTCGGTCGCCGTCCAGCCCGCGAGCGCGTCGCCGGCGCCGTCGGTCGCGACGTCCGGGCCGGAGAGGGTCGTCCCGGACGGCGCGGCGGCGAGCAGCGCAGGCGCGCTCCAGCTGCCGTCGGGCTGGCGCTCGCTTGCGAGCAGGCTGTCGTCGCCCGTGCCGTCGTCGCTCGCGACGAACGCGGCGGTGCCGTGGTCGAGCGCGGCGTCGCTGACGCTCTCGGTCGCCGACGCGAACGCTGTTCTCTGCGCGTCCCAGCCGCCGCTCGTCACGTGGCGCGCCTCCAGCCCCGAGGTCGACGCCGCCTTCCACACGACCGTCGCGCCGCCGCCCGTATCGGCACCGAGCGCTTGGAGCGGGACGCAGCCGGGCGCGACGTCGTCGCTGAGTTGGTCGACCGTCCACGTCCCGCCATCGCGCAGGGCGCCGAGCAGCGCTGTGGCTGGCGAGCCCTCGAACCACGTTGCGGCGACGTCGCCGCCATCGACGCCGACGAGCCGCAGCGGCGAGCGCTCGCTGCCGGTGCCGGCGATCGCGTCGGTCGGGCCGGTCCACCCGCCGCCGCCGAGCGTGCTGGTCTGGAGCGGGAAGTCGGTCGGGTCCGCGTTGCGCTGGGCGGTCCAGGCGACGAGCGCGCCGCCGCTCGCGTCGGGTGCGATCTGCGGTCTGTCGTACGCGGCGGACGCGTCGCCCGGGTTCGAGAGCGTGCTCGGTGCGCTCCACGTCCCGCCGCTGAACACGGCTCCGCGCACCGACTCCACACCGGTGACGGTGTCGTGCTCGAGCCACGCCGCGATCGCGTCGCCGGCGGCGTCGGCGCGCACCTGCGTCTGCGGGTCGACGACGGCGGTCCCGTCGCTCGGCCCGAAGTCGGCCGGCACGCTCCAGCTTCCGTCGAGCGCGCCGCGCCGCGCGGCGTGCGCGTCGAACGTGCTGCCATCGGCGCTCTCGATCCATGCGACGGTCGCGTCGCCCGCGGCGTCCATCGTCACCGCCGGCGCGTCGACCCCTCTGTCGCTCGCGAGCGTCTCGGGCGCGCCCCACGGCCCGCCGGCCGGCCGCGTGCGCACGACGAGCGACTGCATGCCGGCGCCGTCGTCGTCGGTCCACGCGGCGATCGCGTCGCCGGCCGGGTCGACCGCGACGACCGCGCCGCTCGGCCCGTTCGCGCTCGCCGCGAGCGGCGTCGCCGGCAGCACCCAGCCGGCGGCGCGGGCGGCCGGCGCGCTGCTGGCCGCGAGCAGCGCGAGCACGGCGTAGAGGTGGGGGCCCCGAAGGCGGCGCATCGCACAAACGCTACGGGATGCTCACACCCGCTCTCGCCGGACTGGGCGCATGCGGACTTCCCACACCCCGTGCGGCCCGGCGCTGATCGCGTCGCCGCGCGGCGCCCGCACGGTCACAGACGTGCCTGCTCGTGTGAATGGCGAGCGAGCGACCACGATCGCCGCAGCGACGGCGACGCCCGATCGGGCTCCCGCGGCCTGCACGACCTCGCGCGCGAGCGTTCGCCATCATCACCAGACGATGGCGGCCTCCCCCGACACGGCGCCCGGAACGGGCGACGCGACGATCCGCGTGCGCGGCGTCGTCAAGCGCTTCGGCGAGGTGCGCGCGCTCGACGGCGTCGACCTCGAGGCCGAGCCCGGCAGCGTGCTCGGGCTGCTCGGCCCCAACGGCGCCGGCAAGACCACCGCGGTGCGCGTGATGACGACGCTGCTGAAGCCCGACGCCGGCGAGATCCGCGTCGCCGGGCTCGATGCCGTCCGCCAGGCGGCGGAGCTGCGCGAGCGGATCGGGCTCGCCGGTCAGTACGCGGCGGTCGACGAGAACCTGACCGGTGCAGAGAACCTGACGATGGTCGGGCGGCTGTACGGGATGGTGCGGCCGGCGGCGAAGGCGCGCGCCGCCGAGCTGCTCGAGCGCTTCGATCTGACGGAGGCGGGTGGGCGGGCGGCGAGAGGCTACTCGGGCGGCATGCGCCGCCGGCTCGACCTCGCCGCCGCGCTCGTCGCGCGCCCGCCGGTGCTGTTCCTCGACGAGCCGACGACGGGCCTGGATCCGCGCTCGCGCCTGGCGCTGTGGGAGACGATCGAGCGGCTCGTCGCCGACGGCACGACCGTGCTGCTCACGACGCAGTACCTCGACGAGGCCGACCGGCTCGCCGACCGCATCGCCGTCATCGACCGCGGCGCCGTGATCGCCGACGGCACCTCCGACGAGCTGAAGGACCGCGTCGGCGGCGAGCGGCTGGAGATCCACCTGAGCGACCCGGCGCAGGCGGGCGCGGTCGGGGCGGCGCTCGCCCCGATGGCGGCCGAGGCGCCCGTCAGCGAGGACGGCGTCGTGAAGCTCGCGGTCAAGCAGCGCGCGGGCGCGATCGTCGAGGCGGTGCGCCGGCTGGACGAGGCGGACGTCGGCGTGGACGACATCGGCCTCAAGCGCCCGACGCTCGACGACGTCTTCCTCACGCTCACCGGTCACGCCGCCGAGGAGCGGGCCGAAGGTGACGAGAACGAGCCCGCCGGACGCGAACGCGGCGGCCGCGCCCAGCGGGAGACGCGCCCGTGAGACGCCTGATCTCCGACACGCTCGTGATCGCCGAGCGCAACCTCGTGCGGCTGCCGCGCTCGCCCGACCTGCTGCTCGCGTTCACCGTGCAGCCGATCATGTTCGTGCTGCTGTTCGTCTACGTCTTCGGGGGCGCGATCAGCACGCCCGGCTACGACTACGTCGACTTCCTGATCCCCGGGATCATCGTCCAGAACATCGCGTTCGGCGGGTTCGTGACCGCGCTCGGCCTCAACGAGGACCTCCACAAGGGCCTGATCGACCGCTTCCGCTCGCTGCCGATGGCGCGCCCCGCGGTGCTCGCCGGCCGCACGCTCGCCGACGTCGCGACGAACACGCTGTCGATCTGCGTGCTCGTCGTCACCGGCCTGATCATCGGCTTCGACTTCAGCGCGAGCGCCGGCGACGTGCTCGCCGGCTTCGGCGTGCTGCTGCTGTTCGGCTACGCCTTCTCATGGGTCTTCGCGCTGCTCGGGCTGCTCGTCAACTCGCCCGAGGCGGCGAACTCGCTCGGCTTCATCGCCGTCTTCCCGCTCACGTTCATCTCCTCCGCGTTCGTGCCGGTCAGCTCGATGCCGGCGGCGCTGCAGTGGTTCGCCGAGCACCTCAACCCGTTCACGGTCGTCGTCGACGCGATGCGCGCCCTGTGGCTCGGCGCCCCCGCCGGCAACAGCGTGTGGGGCGCGGTCGCATGGTCGCTCGGGATCCTCGCGGTCTTCGCGCCGCTCGCGGTCGCGCGCTACCGGCGCGCGGCGGGCGGGCGCTGAGCTACCCGAGCGGCGGCGGGTCGGCCGCGTCCACGAACAGGTCGACCGCCAGCTCCGCGCCCTCCACATAGGAGTAGGGCGACAGGTCGGCGACGCCCTCTTCGCGCAGCACGTCCTCGCACAGGAAGGCGTTGCCGGTGCACGCGCGCGCGGGGCGGTTGAGGATCGCGTAGGCGGCGTCGGCGTAGATCTCGGGCCTGCGGGCGCGCGCCATCGCGGCGTCGCCGCCGAGCAGGTTCTGGACCGCGGCCGTCGCGACGAGCGTGCGCGGCCACAGCGCGTTGGAGGCGATCCCGTCCTCGCGCAGCTCGGCCGCGAGCCCGAGCGCGACGATCGACATGCCGTACTTCGCGAGCGTGTAGCCCAGGTGCGGGCCGAGCCATCGCGGGTGCAGGTCGATCGGCGGCGAGAGCGTGAGGATGTGCGGGTTCGCGGCCTCGCGCAGATGTGGGATGCACGCGCGGCTGACGGCGAACGTGCCGCGCACGTTGATGTCCTGCATCAGGTCGTAGCGCTTCATGTCGAGCGCCTCGGTGCCGGCGAGGTTGATCGCGCTGGCGTTGTTGACGCACACGTCGATCCCGTCGAAGCGCGCGACCGCCTGCGCGACGGCCGCCTCCACCTGCGCCTCGTCGCGGATGTCGCCGACGATCGGCAGCGCCTTCCCCCCGGCCGCCTCGATCTGCTCGGCGGCCGTGTAGACGGTCCCCTCCAGTCTCGGGTGGGGCTCGGCCGTCTTCGCGACCAGCGCGACGTTCGCACCGTCGCGCGCGGCGCGCAGCGCGATCGCGAGGCCGATGCCGCGGCTCGCGCCGGAGATGAAGATCGTCTTCCCGTGCAGGCTCATGGCCGGCCAGTCTGCCCGACGCGCGGGCCCGGCGCGCCGCACCTACTCGGCGTGCTCGACCGCGAACACCGCAGGGTGCACGATCGTCGCACCGCCGGGAATGCGGCCGCTGTGACGCACGTCGAGGTGACGCACGAGCCCGCTCTGCGGGTCGTAGCCGATTCCCGAGAAGGCGCGCAGCGCGCGCACCTGCTCGACCGTCAGCGCCGGCTCGACGTCGGCGGCCGTGCCGTTCAGGTGCTGCGAGTCGGGGTGCCCGCCGTGGACGCGGTTGAACGCCGGGTCGCGGTGGCCGCTGAGCACGACGACCGGGGCGCCGAGCGCGTCGCGGTAGACCTCGAGCGCTCGCGCGAGCGCGCGGTCGAGCTTGATCCAGCCGTCGCCCGGCGAGCGGAAGCTGCGGAAGGTGAAGTGCTGCGAGCAGCGCCCGCCGCGGCGGATCGCCACGCGTAGCGCCGCCTGCGTGCGCGGCCCGAGCCCGCCGCCGGCCACGAGCGTCGAGAACGCGAAGCCGCGCTGGAAGTCGCGCAGCGCCGTCGTCGTCTGCTCGCCGACGACGCCGTCGACGCGGATCGGCCAGCCGAGCAGGCGCAGCGAGCGCTGGAGCTCGACCGTGGAAATGGGCGGTCTGCGGCGCGAGGCAGGCACGTTCGCAATCACACCAGATTCTGGAGTATCGGCGTCCCGCCCGCGACCGGCTGGACGCCATCTGGACGATCCTCGCAGCGGCAGCGGCGTCAGCGGCGTCTTCGTGACCGGCGGCGCCGGCGTCGTGATCCAGGACGTCACGAGCACCGCCGGCAGAGCTGCGCCTGGCGCCGGCGTCTACAAGAACCACGGCCTGACGCTGCACCGGGTCGCGGTCACGTCGAACATCGCCACGGCCACCGGTGGCGGGATCGACAACGAGGCCCGCAGCCGCTGCCGATCGACCACAGCCTGATCGCGAGCAACCAGGCGCCGAACGGCGACGCCGCCCGGCTCAGGCTTCGTCGACCTGCCAGCGCCGATCGGCCGCCAGCTCCTGCGCGGCCATCGGGCGGCCGAGCAGGTAGCCCTGCGCGAAGGCGCAGCGGCGCTCGCGCAGCCACGCGAGCTGCGCCTCGGTCTCGACGCCCTCGGCGACGACGCTCAGCCCGAGCGCGTCCGCCATCGACAGCACGGCCGCGACGATCGCGGCGTCCTGCGGCTCCTCGGCGAGCCCGCCGACGAACTCGCGGTCGATCTTCAGCCCGTCGATCGGGAAGCGCTTGAGGTAGCCCAGCGAGGACCAGCCGGTGCCGAAGTCGTCGAGCACGAGCCGTACGCCCATCTGGCGCAGCCGCCGCAGCGTCGCCAGCGCGCCCGCGCTCTGCTCCATCAGCACGTTCTCGGTGATCTCCAGCTCGATCCGGGCGGGGTCGACGCCGGTCTGCTCGAGCGCGTCCGCGAGCAGCCGCGGCACGTCGGAGTGGGAGAGCTGGCGCGGGGAGAGGTTGAGCGAGACGCTGCGCCCGGCGTCCCACGCGGCCGCCTGCCGGCACGCCTCGCGCAGCACCCACGCGCCGAGCGGGGCGATCAGGCCGCAGTCCTCGGCGACCGCGACGAACGCGGCCGGCGGCAGCAGCCCGCGCTGCGGGTGCTGCCAGCGCACGAGCGCCTCGGCGCCGACGAACGCGCCGCTGCGCAGCGAGAGCACGGGCTGGTAGAGCAGTCGCAGCTCGCCGGCCTCGAGGGCGCGGCGCAGGTCGGACTCGGTCTGCAGGCGCGCGACGAGCGAGGCGCGCATCTGCGCGTCGAACAGCTCGAAGCGGCCCTTGCCGCCGCCCTTCGCGCGGTACATCGCCGCGTCCGCGTCACGCAGGACCTCGCTCGCGCTCGCCGTGCCCCCGCGCGCGAAGACGACGCCGACGCTGACGCTCAGGTGGTGCGCGCGGCCGTCGAGCTCGAACGGCAGCCCGAACGCCGCGGCGATCCGCTCCGCGATGCGGGTCGCCTCGCTCTCGGAGTCCAGCTCCTCGCACAGGATCACGAACTCGTCACCGCCGAAGCGCGCGACCGTGTCGGCCGCGCGCAGCGCTCCCCGCAGCCGCGGCGGCAGCGCGACGAGCAGCTCGTCGCCGGCGTCGTGGCCGAGGCTGTCGTTGACGTCCTTGAAGTCGTCGACGTCGCAGAAGTAGACCGCGAGGCAGGCGCCCGAGCGTCTCGCGCGCGCGAGCGCGTGCTCGAGCCGGTCGAGGAACAGCGCGCGGTTCGGCAGGCCGGTGAGCGGGTCGTGCAGCGCCTGGTGCGCGAGCCGCTGCTCGGCGCGTCGCTGCTCGGTCACGTCCTGCGCGGTCCCGACCATCCGCGCAGCGCGGCCGTCGGCGTCGACCTCGACGCGGCCGCGGCTGTCGAGCGTGCGCACCGCACCGTCGGGATGCACGACGCGGTGCTCGATGCGGAACGGCTCGGCTGACGCCAGCGCCGTCTCGGTGACGCGCAGGACCAGCTCGCGATCCTCCGGGTGGACGCGCGCGTAGAAGCTTTCGCGGCCGATCTCGAAGGTCGCGGGGTCGGCGCCGACGATCCGGTACAGCTCCTCCGACCACGCCACCTGTCCGCTGTGCACGTCCCAGTCCCAGCTGCCGATGCCGGCCAGCCGCTGCGCCTCAGCCAGCGCCCGCTCGCTCTCCGCCAGGCGCTCGAGCGCGTCCTCCGCACGCTCCCACTCACTGCGCATCGCTGCGACGAGCAGCCCCGTGAGCGCCGCGAGCCCGACGAACACCTGCGCGCGCAGCAGGTCGAGCGCCTGGTCGCCGCCGCTGAACGGGCCCCGGCCGTTGGCCGTGTAGACGACCGCGATCGTCGAGACGACGAGCGCCGCGAGCACGGCGCCGGTCTGGCGGAAGCGCATCGCCGCCAGCACGATCAGCGGGAAGATCGGGAACGCGAGCGTGACGCCCTGGTCCAGCACGACCAGCATCGCGGCGACGAGCGCCGCCGCCAGCAGGCTCGCCTCCGCGATCCACGCGCGGTGCCGCGCGCGCGGCAGGTGGCCCGCGGCGATCAGCAGCAGCGGCGGTGCGGCCAGCAGCACGCCGGTCAGGTCGCCGAGCCACCACACGCGCCAGACGGCCCACACGCCCGCGAGCTTGTCGACACCGGCGATCAGCAGCGTCGTCGTGCCGATCGTCGCGTTGATCGCGGTCGAGAGCGCGGCGCCGAGCAGCGCGAGCGCGATCACGTCGCGCACGCGCCGCAGCGAGGGCTCCAGCCCGGCACGGCTCAGCAGCAGGCCCCCGGTCGTCGCGGCGATCGCGTTGCCGCACGCGATGCCGGCGGCGGCGCCGAGGCCGCTGCCGCTCGTCGCGTCGGCGGCGAGCGCGCCGAGGAAGATCGCCGGCGCGACGCGCGGCCCGAAGACGAACGCGGCCGCGAGCGCGACGCCGCTCGGCGGCCACACCGCGGAGACGATCGCGTGGCCCTGCGAGAACGACAGGCCGAGCTTCGCGACGGCGAAGTACGCGACCCCGACGGCCACCGGCACGAGCGGAGCCGGGGCGTGCGCAGCCCGGCTGCGGGCGGCGTCCTGCCGCAGGCGCGTGCGCCAACCATCCGTGATCGCATGCCGGGGGATGCGGGGATCATGCCCCAGCCGCAGGTCGTCGTGTTTGCACGGCGCAGCCGTGGGCACCCTCCGGGTTCGCACCGACCCGACGCCCGCGAGCCGAGGAGGCTTCATGACGACCGCCGAGGACAAGATCGCCCAGTACCTGCAGGAGGCGCACGCGATGGAGCTGGCGCTTGTGCGCACGCTCCAGGCGCACGGCGCGATGACGCCGCGCGGCTCCTACCGCAGCGCGCTCGACGGACATCTGCGCGAGACGCGCGGCCACGCCGACGCGCTCGAGCACCGGCTGCGCGAGCTCGACCGCTTCCCGAGCCTCGCGGAGCGTGGGCTCGGGCTCGCCCAGCGGATGGCCGGCCAGCTGCTTGCGCTCGGGATGGCGCCGCTGCACCTGGCACGCGGCGGCAGCCCCGAGGAGAAGCTGCTCAAGAACGCGAAGGACGAGTGCGCCAGCGAGGCGCAGGAGATCGCGACCTACGAGGCGCTCGAGGCGTTCGCCGAGCAGGTCGGCGATGAGCGGACCGCCGCACTCGCGGCCGACATACGCGCCGACGAGGAGCGCATGCTGAGCACGCTGCGCGAGCAGCTCCCGGCGCTCGCGGAGGCCGTGACGGACGCCGAGCTGAAGGGCAAGTCGAGCTTCGACGTCGGCAGAACGGGCGCTGCGGAGCGGGTGCGCGAGACGCGGCGGGCCGCCGGCGATGCGGCACGGCACGCCGTCCACGACGCGCGCGAGGCGACCGGCACGCTGAGCAGGACGCAGGAGCGCGAGGAGCACCGCCAGCCACTGCCGAGATACGACGAGCTGACGGTCGACGAGGTCACGGGCAGGCTCGGCGACCTGACGCCGGCGCAGCTGCGCCACGTCGCCACCTACGAGCGCGCGCACAAGGACCGCCGCGGCATCCTCGAGGCGGTCGAGCGCCAGCAGGAGGCGCGCGATCGCGAGCACGCCACCGCGTAGCGCCTCGCTGCCGACCGCGGTCGCTTGGGCTGCCGCACTGAGCACTGCGGGTTGTGCATCGCATGGATGCGCAAACCCGCAGCGCTCTCGCCTACACGTCGATCGACGACATGTCCGGGTAGCGCTCGCCCGCCGCCGCTCCCACCGGCACGGCCTCGTCGAGCGCGCGCAGGTCCTCGTCGCTCAGCTCGATCGCGTCGGCGCCGACGTTCTCCTCCAGGTAGCGCACGCGCTTCGTGCCCGGGATCGGCACGATGTCCTCGCCGCGCGCCATCGCCCACGCGAGCGCGAGCTGCGCGGGCGTGGCGTCCTTCGCCTCCGCCAGCTCCCGGACCCGCGTGACGATCGCCATGTTGCGCGCGAAGTTCTCGCCCTGAAAGCGCGGGTTGCCGCGGCGGAAGTCGCCGACCGGGATCTCGTCGGGCGAGGACCAGCGGCCCGACAGGAAGCCGCGCCCGAGCGGGCTGTAGGCGACGAAGCCGATCCCCAGCTCGCGCACCGTCGGCAGGATCTTTCTCTCGACGTCGCGCGTCCACAGCGAGTACTCGGTCTGCAGAGCCGAGATCGGGTGCACCGCGTGCGCGCGGCGGATCGTCTCCGGCGCGGCCTCGGAGAGCCCGAGGAAGCGCACCTTCCCGGCCGCCACGAGCTCTGCCATCGCACCGACCGTCTCCTCGATCGGCACCTGCTTGTCGACGCGGTGCTGGTAGTAGAGGTCGACGTGGTCGACGCCGAGCCGTCTCAGCGACGCGTCGCACGCCTCGCGCACGTACGCCGCGTCGCCGCGGATCCCCAGCCGCGCGCCGTCCTCGCCGCGCACGTTGCCGAACTTCGTCGCGAGCACGACCTGCTCGCGGCGGCCGGCGATCGCCCGGCCGACGAGCCGCTCGTTCGTGAACGGCCCGTACATGTCGGCAGTGTCGAGCAGGGTGACGCCCAGCTCCAGCGCGCGGTGGATCGTCGCGGTCGCCTCGCCCTCGTCGGCCGCGCCGTAGAACTCGGACATCCCCATGCAGCCGAGCCCCTGGCGCGAGACCTCCAGCCCCTGCGTGCCGAGCGTGCGCGTCTCCATGCCGTCTCCCGTCGTCGTCCTGTGCAAACGCGTCTCGTTCTAGCGCGTGATGCCCGCGATCGGCGGGCCGAACGCGCCAGATCAGCCGCCTGTCACCGCGGGCTGCTCGACCGTGAGAGCCTTCTCCTGCGTGGCGTCGGCGAGATATCCCGCGACCTCGGCGGCGATGAGTTGCTCGCACGCGGTCGCGAGCGCGGGAAAGGCGGCTGCGTGCGTCGCTGCCGTCTCGTAGCGCTTCCCGTGCAGGAGCGCGTAGTGCCACAGCTCGGCTTGCAGCGCCTCGGCAGCCGAGCGATAGTGGAGCCAGCGCCCACGAGCGCTGAGGAAGCCGTCGAGCGCAGCGGTCGCGCCGACGACGACGCCGATGCCCGCGGTCACCCAGCGCCAGGCCGCACCGCCGGTCGCCGCGTCGAGACCCGCGACGGCCGGCAGCAGGATGCCGCCGACCAGGGCCGTCGTGCGCAGCGCGTAGTGCGTCCGCTGGGCGCGACGCGCGGCGTGGTCGAGCCAATTCGCATAGGCAAGGTAGCGCCCGAGGAGCGCCGCACGGCGCTCCTCAGACAGGTCGAGCGGCTCGAGCACGGCGGCGAGCCGCTCGACCTCGGCAGACGCCTCCGGCGTCGACCTGTCGGCGCGCCGCTCCCGCTCGCTTCGCACCATTCTCTTTACTATTGCAGGACGCTGCGGCGACCGCGTCTGCGTCAATCCCGCACCGGCTCGTAGATCAGGATCAGCGACCCGCCGTCGAGCGTGCGCGAGTGCGCGAGTCGCAGCGTGAACGGGTCGGCGATCCCGTCGAACAGGCGCTTGCCGGCGCCGAGCACGAGCGGGTGGAGCATCAGGCGGTACTCGTCGACCAGATCGTGCGCGGCGAGCGTCGGGACGAGCGAGCGGCTACCGGCGACCAGGATGCCGCCGCCCTCGCGCGCCTTCAGCTCCGCCACCGCGCCCGGCACCGCGTCGCCCCCAGCGAGCAGCTCGCTGTTCTGCCAGCTCGGATCGGTCACCGTCGAGGAGACGACATGCTTCTTCATCCCGTTCATCTTCTCCGCGAAGCCGGCCTCGTCGGTGCGGCCCGGCCACGCCGCGGCGAAGCCTTCGTACGTGCGCCGCCCGAGCAGCAGCGCGTCGAACGCCATCAGCTCGTCGAGCTTGAATCTCATCCCCTCGGGATCGTTGAACCTGAACGACCAGCCGCCATGCGCGAAGCCCTCCGCGCCGCCCGGATCCTCCATCACGCCGTCGAGCGTCAGGAACTCGGTAACCGCCAGCTTCCGCATCGTCTGCTCCTTCGTGTCGGGTGCGCCTTCACCCTGACGACGAATGAGCCTGCGCCGGATCGACACGCCGCCCGCGGAAGACCGCGAAGCCGCGCGCGGGCGCGACCGTCACCTGCTCGACGCCGGCCGCGGCGAGCTGCGCGCGCAGCTCGCCCGCGCTCCACAGCGGGCCGTTTCTGCCGGTCCGCTCGCCGTGGCCGAGCAGCAGCCGCTGGCGGCGCGAGCCGGCGGCGAGGAAGCTCGAGCCGATCAGCTCGCCGCCGGGCTTGGTGCAGCGCACGAGCTCGCGCAGCGCGGCCGCCGGGTCGCCGACCATGTGCAGGCCGCTGTAGGCGAGGCACAGGTCGGCGGTCGCGTCGGGCAGCGGCAGCGCCTGCATGTCGGCGGCCAGCAGCTCGACGCGCGCCGCCGCACCGCCCGCAGCGTCGAGCCCGCGCGCGTGCGCCCGCCGCGCGCAGCGCGCGAGCATGTCGGCGTCGAGGTCGACGGCGATCCAGCGCACGCGCTGATGCGGGCGCAGCGCGCGCAGCGCGACGCCGCTGCCGCACGGCACGTCGAGCACGGTCGCGCCGTCGGGCAGGCGCCCGACCGCCGCCATGCTGGCGTAGAGCGGACCCGTGTCGATCCCCCACAGCACGCGGCCGACGACGCGCGCGAGCCGCTCGCGCTCGATCCAGAACGAGTAGAAGACGCCGAACGGCCCTGCGCACGCGTTCCGCACCTCGCTCATCGCATCGCATTCTGCTCGTCCGCGCGGCGTCGGGCGTGAGACCTCGCACACAGCCGGAGGGCCCGCGCGACGCCTACGCGCTTGCGCGTAGGCGCGCGACGCGGCGGCCGGCCGCGTCGCAGGCTGGCCCGTCTCCGTTCCGGCCGACCCGAAGGAGCCCCGTTGCGCACGTCCCGTCTCCCGCTCGGCGAGGGGTCGCGGCGGGCCTGCGCGCCTGGGGGGGCGCGAAGCGCGGCTCGTGCAACAACCTCGCCTGCGTCTACAGCGATCCGAAGCACCCGTTCGGCACCGCCGTGCTCGACTACGAGGACGGCTGAGGCGGAAAGGTCACGAAGCTCGTGCTCACGCTCGGCGTCACGACCACCGGCAGATGTGTCTACAACACGCCGCTGGCGTCGGTGCTCGGCCCGGGCAGAATCCACCTCGGCTTCTCCGAGCGCGCCGTCAGAAAGACATACCCGAAGGCGAAGCCGGCGCCCGGCGAGACGGCCTACATCGGCCTCAGAGACCGCCACGGGAACCAGACGTACTTCACCTTCAACAACGCCGGCTGTCCCAGATCATCATCGAGGACGGACGCCCGCGCGGCCGATCCCGCCGCCCGCAGCCGCGCCGCGAAGATGGGGCGAACGCCTCATGCGCCCGCGCCCGCGCGCGCTAGCGTCGTGCCCGTCAACCGAGCAAGGAGACGGGCAGATGCCGAAGGTTTCGAGGGAGACCGCCGAGGTGCGGGGCGCGGGGCCGGTCGAGGACCGCACCGCGGACGTCGACGGCTGGACGATCGACTTCCTCACGTTCAATGCCGACGTCGACGCGACGCCGCTGATGCACGGGCTGCCGGACGACCGCTGCCAGTGCCCGCACTGGGGCTACGTGCTCAGAGGCCGCATGACGTTTCGCTTCGCCGACCGCGAGGAGGTCGTCGAGGCCGGCGACGCGTTCTACCTGGCGCCCGGCCACGTGCCGATCGCGGAGGCCGGCACCGAGTACGTGCAGTTCAGCCCGGCAGCGGAGTTGAAGGTCGTCTCCGAGACGCTCGAGGCGAACATGCGGAAGCTGATGGCTGCGGGCGGCGGCCCCGCCTGACCGCGGGCTACGGGGCCTCGCCCAGCTCCTCCTCGGGCAGCAGCCCGTGCTGGAGCGCGAACAGGCTCGCCCGCGCACGCGTCGAGGCGCCGATCTTCGCGTAGATGTGCTCGACGTGGTTGCCGACCGTCTTCGGCGCGATCGTGAGCCGCTGGGCGATCTCGCGGTTGGAGAGCCCGCGCGCGAGCAGCCGCAGCACCTCGACCTCGCGCGCGGTCAGGCCCGCCGGTCCCTCGCGGCGGCGGCGCACGCGGTGGCCGGCCGCGCCGAGCACGGCCTCAGCGGCCTCGCCGTCGAGCCGTCCGGTGCGCACGTCGGCGCGCAGCTCGGCGGCGGCCGCCTCCGCGCTCAGGGCGTCGCGGTAGGGGCGCGGCTCGCGCATCGCCTGGTAGGCGTCGGCGGCGGCGAGGATTCGCGCGGGCCGCGAGATCGCCGCGCCGGCGAGGCCGTGCGGGTAGCCGGAGCCGTCGAGCCGCTCGCGGTGCTGGACGGCGATCGCGCCGAGCGGCGCCAACGCCTCCGAGGAGCGCAGCATGCGCTCGGTCAGGTACGGCGCCAGGCGCATGCGCTCCCACTCGCCGGCGCCGAGCGGGCCGGGCTTGTCCCAGATCGCGTTCGAGATCCCGAGCCGGCCGAGGTCGTGCACGAGCGCGGCGCGGCGCAGCGTGCGCACGCCGTCGTCGGGGAGCGCGAGCGCCGTCCCAGCCGCGCCGGCCAGCTGCGCGACCGCGCGCGCGTGGCCGAGCGCGTAGGGCGTCTTGAGGTCGACGAAGTCGGCGACGGCCGCCAGCGCCGCCTCGAAGCGCTCGCCCGTCAGGACGACCGCGAGCGCCGGCTCGGCGGCGATCACGGCCTCCCAGGTGCCGACGCCGTCGAGGTCGGACAGGATCAGATCGCCCTCGTCGGCGAGCAGCTCGGCGAGCGCCGGATCGAACTGACGCCCGGCGCGCCGGCGCGCGAGCGCCTTCGCGGCCTCGGCGCCGCCGCCGCGGTGCGCGACCTCGGCGAACTCCGCCAGCTGCGCCAGGCGCGCCGCGAGCGGGACCTGCTCGCCGCCCAGCTCGCCGGGCCAGCCGTGCCCGTCCCACTGCTCGTAGGCGGCGGCGAGCGCGTCGAGCACCGGCTGCGGGAGCGCGAGCTGCTCGCCGAGTGCGCGCGCCATGCCGGCGTGCTCGGCGATCATGCCGTCCATCTCGCGCCGGCCGGTGAGCGCGAACTCGAGCCCGACGCGGAAGCGGTGCAGCGGCGGGTTGCCGGCGCCGCCGAGCATCCGCAGGGTCGCGGCGGCGCCGCGCGCGCTTCTCATCTCGTGCTCGTACTTCGTCGCCTTCAGCGCGATGTCGTCGCCGAACCACTTCGCCTGCTCGTGCGCGTCGGAGTGGCAGCCGACGTTGACGAGCAGCGCGGTGTAGTAGACGACGGCGCGCTGCTCGTCGTCGAGCCCGACCCGCTCCGCCATCCGCAGCGCGATCAGGCATTGGCGCAGCACGTGCTCCATCGGCTGGCCGAAGCCGAGGTCGACGCCGAGCGAGAGCGCGGCGACGAGCTCGGCCAGCCGGACGTGCGCGCGGTCGGTCCCGGCGCTCAAAGGCGGATGTCGAAGCCGACCTCGTAGGTCTCCACGGCGGAGCGCGTGCCCATCGAGACGGGCGGGCTCATCTCGTTGAGCTTCGCGTCGCCGGCGCGCAGGTCCTCCTCGGTCGCGAACAGCGAGATCGCGATCACGCGCCCGCCGTCGGGGTCGACCAGGAACGTGAAGCCGGTCGAGGGCACGCCCTCCGGCGGCCCGGACTGTGCCTCGCCTCTGATGCGCTGCACCGACTCGCGGATCGCGGCGGCGTCGCCGCCCTCCCATCGCACCACGCGTGCGTACATCGCCTTGCCTCCTCGGATCGGGAGGCCGACGCTACGGGGCGGGCGCGGCGCGGTCAACCGGGCCGGGCGCGGCCGAGCGGCGGCGTGCCCTACCTTCCATGGCGGTTTGCCCCTCGCCTCCACGGTCGCGTCGTTCCTCTCGCACGCCGTCCCGGCGCTCGCCGCGCTGCACCACAACCTCCATCTGCACGGCTCGCCGGTCGACCTCGTGGGCGTCGCGCTGGCGGCGGCGGCCAGCTGGATCGGCGTTCCCGGCCCGGGCGAGCCGGTGCTGATCGCCGCCGGCGTCTACGCGGCGCGCGGGAAGATCGACCTCGCCGAGCTGCTCGTCGTCGCCTGGGCCGCCGCGACCGCCGGCGGCGTCGCCGGCTGGCTGCTCGGCCGCCAGGGCGGGCGCGCGCTCTGGACCGCGCGCGGGCCGCTGCTGCGCTGGCGGTGCCGGTCGCTCGCGCGCGGGGAGCGCTTCTTCGAGCGCTACGGCCTGCTCGCGATCTACCTCGCGCCGTCGTGGGTCGCCGGGATCCACGGCGTGCGGCCCGCGCGCTACCTGCCCGCGAACGCGGCCTGCGCGGTGATCTGGACGCTGCTCGTCGGTCTCGGCGCCTACCTCGTCGGACCGCCGATCGAGGACGTCGTCAGCGATGTCGGCCTGCTCACCACGGGGCTGCTCGTCGTGATCGTCGCGCTGTTCCTGCTCGGCGAGCGCTGGCGCCGCCGGCGGCGCGCGCCGCGGCCGCTGTGATCGGCGTGCTCGACGGCCAGCATCGCGCGGATGGAGGGCCTGCTGGAGCGCGACGCCGAGCTCGCGCTGCTCGAGGGCGTCGTGCGCGCGCGCCCGTCAGCGGCTGCGTGACAAGTTTGGGAAGGAGCCGGCGCCGGCCGGCATCCGCTGAAGCGAGATCATCGTCGACGATTGGAGGATCTCGATGCGCATGCGCAGGCTTCTCGCCGTCGCCGCGACGCTCGCCGCGCTCGGCTCGCTGGGCGCTCCAGGGGCGTTCGCCGCGCGCAACCCGGCCGGCACGGGGCAGCCTGGGACGGCCAGCCCGAACGGCGCGTCCTGCGGCAGCCCCGGCTCGACGGCGATGCCGCCGGGCTTCGACACGGCCGGCTTCGTCCACGCGACGAGCGTGTACGCCGGCAGCCCGGGGACGCCGTCCGCCGAGCACGGCAACGCACAGCACGCGATCTCGGAGTACGACATCGCCTGCTACCAGCAGACGCAGAACCACGGGTAGAACTCGCCTCGGGCGGCCGGGCGCGCAGCGGCGGTTGCGCGCCCGGCACCGGTCAGAGCAGGTCCCGGGGGCCGGCGCGCGATAGCGTCCGCCGCGATGCTGCGGCTGACCGCGGAGCGCTTCCTCGACGAGCTCGGGCTCGAGCGCCCAATCGTGCAGGCGGGGATGGCGGGCGGCGTCGCGCGCGGCGAGCTGGCGGGCGCGGTGTCCGCGGCGGGCGGGCTCGGCACGGTCGGGACGATAGCGCCGCGGGCGTTCGCCGCGGCGCTCGCGGACGCGCGCCGCCGCGCGCCCGGCCGGCCGGTCGCGGCGAACCTGCTCGTGCCGTTCGTGCGCGCCGCGCACGTGCGCGCGTGCGCGGAGGCGGGCGCCGCGCTGGTCGTGCTGCACGGTGGGCTCTCGCGCCGCTGGGTCGAGCGGCTGCGCGCGTGCGGCCTGCGCGTCTTCGTGACGGTCGGCACGCCGCGCGAGGCGGCGCGGGCGCTCGCGGCGGGCGCGGACGGGCTCGTCGTCCAGGGCGTGGAGGCGGGCGGGCACCTGCTCGGCGTCGAGCCGGCCGCGCAGGCGCTGGCGCACGTGCGCGCCGCGGCCGGCGGCGTGCCGCTGCTTCTCGCGGGCGGGATCGCCGAGGCGCACGACGTGCGCCGCGCGCTCGCGCTCGGCGCCGCCGCCGCGGTCGCCGGCACGCGCTTCCTGCTGACCGACGAGTCCCGCGCGCACCCGGAGTATCGGCGACGCGTCCTGGGCGCGCGGCGCACGCTCCACACGTCGCTGTTCGGGCTCGGCTGGCCGCTGCGCCACCGCGTCGTCCCGAACGCCGCGACCGAGCGGTGGTGTCGTGCCGATGAGCGCGGTCCGGTCTTCGTGCGCGCCGCCGCCCGCGCGAGCGCGCCGCTCGGGCGCATGACGCCGCTCGACGCGATGGGCCGCCTCGCCGCGCTCCAGCGCCCCGAGCTGCCGCTCTTCAGCCCCGCGCTCCCGCTCGCCGGGATGCCCGCCGCATCGGTCGACCGCTGCGCCCTCTACGCCGGCGAGTCCGCCCGCCGCCTGCACGACGTCATCCCGGCGGCGGAGGCGGTGGAGCGGCTGGCGCCATGAGCGGATCGTCGCGCATTCGTGGCCGCGGCCGTCGCCGGCGAGCAGCCGGTTGCGCGGTCGCCCGCCGCTACGGCCCCGGCGCGATCGGCGCGTCCGCGCCCAGCTTCGCCGCGATGGCGACCGCGCGCTCGACGCCGTCGACGTCGCGCACCGCGCCGGTGTCGGCGGAGGTCGCCATCAGCGCGTAGGCGCGCAGCGCAGGTGAGACGGCGCGCTCGCGCGCGAGCGGGGCGTAGCCGCCCGTCTCCTCCAGTGCGCGGCGGCGCGACGCCAGCTCCTCCTCGTCGACCTGCAGCGCGATCGAGCGCGACGGGATGTCGATCGCGATCGTGTCGCCGTTCTCGACCAGCGCGATCGCGCCGCCGGCGGCCGCCTCGGGCGAGACGTGGCCGATCGACAGGCCCGACGTGCCCCCGGAGAAGCGCCCGTCGGTCACCAGCGCGCACGCTCTGCCCAGCCCGCGCCCCTTCAGGTAGGAGGTCGGGTAGAGCATCTCCTGCATGCCGGGTCCGCCGCGCGGGCCCTCGTAGCGGATCACGACGACGTCGCCCGCTCTCACCCCGTCCGCGAGGATCAGCTCGACGGCGTCCTCCTGCGACTCGACCACCACCGCCGGACCGCTGAACGTCAAGATCGACTCGTCCACGCCAGCCGTCTTCACGACGCAGCCGCGCTCGGCGAGGTTGCCGTAGAGGATCGCCAGCCCGCCGTCGGCGCTGTACGCGTGCTCGCGGTCGCGGATGCAGCCCTCGGCCGCGTCGAGGTCGAGCGACTCCCACCGCTCCGACTGCGAGAACGCGCTCGCCGAGCGCACGCAGCCGGGCGCCGCGTGGAAGAGGTCGACCGCGCGCTCGCTCGCCGCACCACCGCGCACGTCCCATTCTCCGAGCCACGCGTCGAGGCCGGGCGCGTGGACGGCGTGGACGCCCTCGTCCAGCAGCCCGCCGCGCCGCAGCTCGCCGAGGATCGCGGGGATCCCGCCGGCGCGGTGGACGTCCTCCATCAGGTAGCTGCCGTTCGGCGCAACCTTGCAGATGCACGGCACGCGCCGCGAGAGGGCGTCGATGTCGGCCATCGCGAAGTCGACGCCGGCCTCCCGCGCGGCGGCCAGCAGGTGCAGGACGGTGTTGGTGGAGCCGCCCATCGCGACGTCGAGCGTCATCGCGTTCTCGAACGCGGCGCGCGTCGCGACCGAGCGCGGCAGCACCGACTCGTCGTCCTCGTCATACCAGCGCCTCGCGATCTCGACGACCGTGCGGCCGGCGTCCTCGTAGAGCCGGCGGCGCATCGTGTGCGTCGCGAGCGTCGAGCCGTTGCCGGGCAGCGAGAGGCCGAGCGCCTCCGTCAGGCAGTTCATCGAGTTCGCCGTGAACATGCCCGAGCACGAGCCGCACGTCGGACAGGCGGCCTCCTCGATCAGGTCCATGTCCGCGTCGCTGACGCTCGGCGAGACGGCCTCGGCCATCGCGGTGATCAGGTTCAGGCCCTTGCGGACGGTGCCGTCCACGAGCGTCGCGACGCCGCCCTCCATCGGGCCGCCGGAGACGAACACGGTCGGGATGTTCAGCCGCAGCGCGGCGTTCAGCATCCCCGGCGTGATCTTGTCGCAGTTGGAGATGCAGATGAGCGCATCGGCGCAATGCGCGTTGACCATGTACTCGACGCTGTCGGAGATCAGGTCGCGCGAGGGCAGCGAGTAGAGCATCCCGCCGTGGCCCATCGCGATCCCGTCGTCGACCGCGATCGTGTTGAACTCCAACGGCACGCCGCCCGCCGCGTGCACGGCCGCCGAGACGACCTCGCCGACGGGCTTCAGGTGCGTGTGGCCGGGGACGAACTGCGTGTAGGAGTTGGCGACCGCGACGAGCGGCTTGCCGAAGTCCTCGCGCGCGACGCCGGCGGCGCGCAGCAGCGCGCGCGCGCCGGCCATGTTGCGGCCGTGGGTGACGGTGCGGGAGCGCAGTGCGGGCATGGCGCCTACAGTAGCGAGCCGCCCCGGGCTCCGGTCGACGCCTCAGCGCACCGTGCAGCGGACCCTGCTGTCGACCGTGGCGGTCGCGGTCTGCCCGCTCGTCCAGTCCTTGAAGTCGAAGACCCCGTGCAGCGGCGTCGTCGGGCAGCTGCGCGCCTTCAGGTAGCTGAGCGTCGTGCCGTGCGAGCGGACCGTGCCGGTGAGCGTGACGTCGAGCTTCTGCACGCCGACGAAGACGCCGGAGATGATCTCCTGCAGGGTGTGGGGCACGACGATCGTCAGCTCCTCGCCGTATCTGCCGCCGTGCAGCTGCGTGATCGGCGCGTCGATCGACTCGTCGATCACGGCCGGGGTGACGGTGCGGAAGTTGAACGTGATGTCCTTGCCGTGCGCGCTGTTGAAGATCGCGACCTGCCCGGTGGCGGTCACACCGAGCTGGATCGCCTGCGCCTTCACGATGCCGCTGCCGATCTGCGAGCCCTTCGGGCAGCGCTTGAGATCGCCGTTGTTGCGCGCGATCCGGCGGGCGTCGCAGGAGGGGAAGCGGCCGCCGTTCGTGCCGGCGTGGTCGGGAAACTCGATCACGGCTCTCTGGATCGTGAACAGCGACCTGCCCGGCGTGTCGGTCGAGAACGTCGTGACGACGTGGAAGGCCGCGGGCGTCACGGCGCCGCCGCGCAGCCGCGTGAGCGACGCGGCGCCGCTCAGTCTGACGACGGGGGAGACGGCTTGAGCGGCGGGCGCGGCGGCGGCCAGCATGAGCGCGGCGGCGCCTGCGGCGAGGGCACGGGGGGCATGCAACATGCGAGCGAGTCTGCATGGCGCGGCGCCGTCTCGCCACGGGGCGCGCACCCTGAGCTTGACCCCGAGACCGCACGCGGCTCCTCACGGGTAGATCGAGCGCAGCCGCGACGCCTCGGCGATCCGCTCGACCGCGACGGCCTGCGCCGCCGTGCGCCAGTCGGTGCCGAGCTCCTCGGCCGCGTCGGCGACGCGCGCGAGCGCCGAGCCCATCTGATCCGCGAGCCGCCGGCGCACCTCCGCGCCGTCCCAGGGGAGCTTCTGCTGGTCCTGGACCCACTCGTAGTAGCTGACGGTGACGCCGCCCGCGTTCGCGAGCACGTCCGGGACGACGGCGATGTTGCGCTCGGCGAGGATCGCGTCCGCCTCGGGGGTCGTCGGGCCGTTGGCGGCCTCGACGATCATCCGGCAGTCCATGTGCTCTGCGCGCTCGGCGTCGATCTGCCGTTCGAGCGCCGCCGGGATCGCGACGTCGCACGGCACTTCGAGCACGCCCGTGCGGCCCACGTGCACCCCGCCCGGCCAGTCGCGCAGGAAGCGCGGCCCCTCGCCGACGGCGAGCCAGCGCAGGAGGGCGGGCACGTCGAGGCCGGCGAGGTCGACGACGCCCCCGCTGACGTCGCCGACAGCGACGACGCGCGCGCCGCGCGCGTGCAGCTCGTGCGCAGCGACCGCGCCGACCTTGCCGATCCCCTGCACCGCGACGCGCTTGCCCTCGATCCGCTCGCCGATCCGATCGAGCGCCGCTTCGAGGCAGTAGACGACGCCGAGCCCGGTCGCGGCCGCGCGTCCCTCCGTACCGCCGAGCACGACGGGCTTGCCGGTGACGATCTCGGGCACCGAGTGGCCGATCTGCTGCGAGTAGGTGTCCATGAACCACGCCATCTCGCGCTCGCCAGTCGCCATGTCGGGCGCCGGGACGTCGCGGTCGGGGCCGATGATCGGGATCAGCTCGGCCGCGTAGCGGCGCGTGACGCGCTCGAGCTCGCCCGGCGAGAGCCGGTTGGGGTCGCAGCGCACGCCGCCCTTCGCGCCGCCGAACGGCAGACGCAGCAGCGCGCACTTGAGCGTCATCCACATCGCGAGCGCGGCGCACTCGCCGAGCGACACGCCCGGGGCGTAGCGGATCCCGCCCTTCGTCGGGCCGAGCGTCAGCGTGTGCTGCACGCGGTAGCCGGTGAACAGGCGCACCTCGCCGTCGTCCATCCGCACGGGGAAGTTGACGACGAGCGCGCGGCGCGGCTCGAGCAGGCGCGCGCGCAGCGCGGCGTCGAGCTGGAGCACGTCGGCGGCGGCGTGGAACTGCGCCCGCGCGATCTCGTAGAGCTGCGAGCGCCACTCGGCGCCAGGGCCCACGCGCGCCGCGTCGTCGCCGAGCAGGTCCTCCCAGCCTCCGGCACCGCGCCGTTCCACGGCGATCCCTGCCATCGCAGGGAGCCTAGTCGTGGCTCGGAGCGGGGGTGCGCCAACGAACCGCGAACTGGCATCTCGACGGGCGCGTCGGAGCTTGCGCCGCGCCCGGTCGCGGCGCCGGCTGGCGGCTCATCCCTCCGCCGGGCTCTCGTCGTGCGCGATGGCGCGGCGGAGCGCGGCGAGCGCGTCCGCGAGGGCAGGGTGCAGCGTTTCGAGGCTGGCGAGCCGTCGTCTGTGCTCGTGGCGCTCCCAGCTGTTGGTGTTCGCCCGGAGGCGGTCGATCGCATGCTGCGCCTCGCGCTCCCGTCCGGCCGCGCCGGCGAGGATCGCATGGACGAGGTGGACGTCGGGGTCGGTCCGTCCGCGCGCCACGGCAAGGCGCGCGTAGGCGAGGTTGCGGTCGGATGGATCGGCCGCGGCGGTCTCGGGGTCGAGCGCTGTGAGGTCATCGACCGACAGCGCGGATTGGGGGCCGTCGAGGCGCGCGAGCGTGAGGATCGCGATCCGTTCGAGGATCCACGGCGCGGCGGGGTTCTCGTCGGCGAATCCGGCCAGCAGGCGCTCGCCCTCGGCGCTGAGCAGCACATCGCCGTGCTCGTCCAGGAGCTGCGTGGTCTCGGCGTGCGATCTCGCCTGCAGCCATGCCCTCGCGAGGTTCGCGCGCTCGGCCTCGGCGAGTGCGTCGCGGAGCTGTGCGTACGTGGCCTCGGCACCCTCCGTGCGGGCATGGGCGAGCAACGCGAGATGCGTCATCAGGTTGGTGTCGCCGGGATTGGCGTCGATGAGGTGCTCCACCGCGGCGAGCGCGCGCTCGTCGAGCAGCACGCCGGCATCCGCGGTGAAGGTGCGCTCGGACTCGTCCCATGTCGGCGTGTTGATCCACGCGACCACGGCATCGTGGACGGCCTCCTCGGTCGTCGGGTATCGCAACCAGATCGGCTGCTCGCCGGGAACCTCGGCCGCCGCCCACGCCGCGTCGAAGGCGTCGCGAGCGCTCGCGCGCATCTCGCGAAGCACCAGGCGGCTCCGGCTGCGCTGCAGCAGGTCGCCGCTGCGGTCGAGCAGCTCGGACGCCTGCCACGCGTCACGCACCGCGGCGCACATGTCGCCGGCCTGCCGGTGATGATGCGCACGCACGCCGAGGAGCATCCCGATCCCGCGGTTCCCCTCCGTCGCCGCGAGCGCCGTTTCGATCGGAGCGAGCCCCTCTGCCACGCGGCCCGCCTCGGCGAACCGGTCGGTCTGGTTGCTCAGCGAGGTCGCGAGGTCGGAGAGGAAGCGTTGGGGGTCGGCGTCGGCGAGCGCCCTGTAGTGCTTGACGGCCTCTTGGATCGAGGCGATCCCCTCTGCCGGCCGGCCGGCGTCCGCGAGCAGGTTGGATTGGTTGTTGAGCGACATCGCGAGGTCGGGCAGGAAGCGTTGGGGGTCGGCTTCGGCGAGCGCGCGGCGGTAGCGGACCGCCTCTTCGATCGGGGCAAGGCCGTCTTGTGGCCGGTCCGCCTGCGCGAGCAGGCTGGATTGGTTGTTGAGCGACATCGCGAGGTCGGGCAGGAAGCGTTGGGGATCGGCTTCGGCGAGCGCGCGGTGGTGCCTGACGGCCTCTTCGATCGGCGCGATCCCGTCTCTCGGCCGGCCCATCTCTGCGAGCAGGCTGGATTGGTTGTTCAGCGACCCGGCCAGGTCGGGCAGGAAGCGTTGGGGGTCGGCTTCGGCGAGCGCGCGGCGGTAGCGGACGGCCTCTTCGATCGGGGCGATCCCCTCGATCGGCCGGCCGGCCTGCGCGAAGCGGTTGGATTGGTTGTTGAGCGACATCGCGAGGTCGGGCAGGAAGCGTTGGGGGTCGGCTTCGGCGAGCGCGCGGCGGTAGCGGACGGCCTCTTCGATCGGGGCGATCCCCTCTGCCGGCCGGCCCGCCTCGGCGAGGCGGTTGGAGTGGTTGTTGAGCGATCCCGCGAGGTAGGGCAGGAAGCGTTGGGGGTCGGCTTCGGCGAGCGCGCGGCGGTAGCGGACGGCCGCTTCGATCGGCGCGATCCCGTCTCTCGGCCGGCCCGCCTCGGCGAGCAGGCTGGACTGGTTGTTCAGCGAGGTCGCGAGGTCGGGCAGGAAGCGTTCCGGGTCGGTCTCGGCCAGTGCCTGGTAGTGCTTGACGGCCTCTTCGATCGGTGCGAGCCCATCGGCCGGGCGGCCGGAGTCGGCGAGGCGGTTGGAGTGGTTGTTGAGCGATCCCGCGAGGTAGGGCAGGAAGCGCTGGGGCTCGGCTGCGGCGAGTCTCTGCCAGTAGCGGACGGCCTCTTCGATCGGGTCGAGCGCCTCTCTCGGGCGCCCCGTCTCTGCGAGCAGGTTGGACCGGTTGTTGAGCGCCATCGCGAGGTCGGGCAGGAAGCGCTGGGGCTCGGCTGTGGCGAGTCTGCGCCAGTAGCCGACGGCCTCCTCGCTGGGGGCGATCCCCTCAGTCGGCCGGCCGGCTTGCGCGAGGCGGTTGGACTGGTTGTTCAGCGAGGTCGCGAGGTCGGGCAGGAAGCGTTGGGGGTCGGCGTCGGCGAGCGCCCGGTAGTGCTTGACGGCCGCTTCGATCGGCGCGATCCCATCTCTCGGCCGGCCTACCTCTGCGAGCAGGCCGGATTGGTTGTTCAGCGACGTCGCGAGGTAGGGCAGGAGGACGTGCTCAGAGTCGGCTTCCGCGAGCTCCTGCCAGTAGCGGACGGCCTCTTCGATCGCGGCGAGCCCCTCTCTCGGCCGGCCCGCTTCGGCGAGCACGTTGGACTGGTTGTTCAGGGACCGAGCGAGAAACGGCAGGAACTGGTCCCGATCGGCTGCGACGCGTTCGCGGTCGTGCTCGACGGCGAGATCGGCGAGCGGGCGGGCGAGTTGCACGAATCGAAGTCCATGCGTCGCGAAGTCGAGGTTGACGCGCGCGGCGCCGGCCGCCGGACGGAGCGCGAGCGTCGCCGTGGTCAGGGCGTCGAGCAGCAGACCTTGGTCGCCGTCATGTGCCTCGACCGCACGCTCGACGAGCGTGTCGAGGCGCGCGTCGAGCATCGCTCGGATCGCTGCGGTGAGGTCGCCGCGACGCTCGCCCACGCGTGCGAGCGTGGCGAGCGCCTGGCCGACCTGGCGGTCGCTCGGCAGGTCCATCGCGGTCGCGATCAGCTCGGGACGCGCGCGCAGCTCGCGCGCGATGAGCGCCTCTGCGAGCGGGTCGGGGTCGAGCGCGACGATCGCCGGCGAGCTGCCGAGGTCGCCGGGGCCGTACAGGCTGCTGAGCCACGTCGCGACGGCTCGCTTGCGCTCGCCGGTCGCGTCTGCCAGCCCCGGCACGGCCTCGACGAGCGCCAGCGCGTCCTGCTCGGTGTGCGCGCCGACGAGCGTCGCGATCGCGACCGCCGAGCGTTGGGTGTGGGGGTCGAGCGCGAGCTGCTGACGGTCGGCCGCCTGCTGCCAGTAGCGTGTCTCGTGGCGGTCGATCAGCTCGAGCATCAGCTGCTCCTCTCCGAGCGCGTCAACGTCCACGTCCGGGTCCTGGCATGCCAGCAGCGCGGCACCCGAGACGAACAGCGGACGCGCGTAGTGCTCGGCACGCAGCGATGCCGGCGTGCTGACGGCGGTGCCGTCGGGCAGCCGGGCCGCGAACGCCTGCGCGGCGGCTCGGAAGACCGCATGCCGGTCGAGCTCCTCGCTGGGAAGGCGAAACGGCTCGGCGCGGGCCAGCAGCGCGCCGAGCTCCTCCGTCGCGTCTCCGCCGCCGAAGAGATCCTCCAGCTCGCGCCGCGTGAGCGCCTGGCGGCAGATGAGCGCGACCCGCGCCGCCGGCCGCGCCGGCCGGCGCTGCAGCTCGCGCAGCAGCTCGCGCACCGCCTCCGGGCGGGTCTCCGCGTAGTCGATCGCGACGAACAGCCGGCCCGGCCACTCGGGCAGCTCGGCGAGCCGGTCGGCGTGGGTGCGCGCCGCGTCGCCGTCGAGCAGCCCAGCGGTCCAGCCCGCCTGCTCGGCGGCGATGCACGCCTCGACCGCAAGCCGCGTCTTGCCGAAGCCGCCGCCGCCGGTCAGGAACGCGACCTCCAGGGCGCTGTCCGCCTCGCGCCACAGGCCGAGCTGCGACATGAAGCGTTCGCGGCCGACGATCGGCACGACGCGATGACGCGGCCGCAGCAGGTCGCTCTGGCGGTCGCCGACCTCCCGGGCCATCTCGACCTGCGTCGCCAGCAGCGGCAGCCGGTCGCGGAGCCCGGCGAGCCGCGCGGATTGCTCGCGCTGCCGCTCGACGGCGCGCTGCCACCGCTCGTCGTGCCGGTGAAACGCCGCGTTGCGCTCGAGCAGGCCGTCGAGCTCGTCCGCGAACGCTGGGATGGGCACGCCGAACCCGCCGAGGTCCGAGCTGGGGTCGCGCGAGCTGTCGACCATCGCGCACACGCTTCCGCTGCGAGCGTCGAGCACGGGAGCGCCGCTGTATCCCGCGAGCACCTGCCCGTCGGCCAGCTTCAACAGCACGGCCCCGTCCTCTTCGAACGGCCCCTCGTACGCTGTCGAGGCGGGGCTGCGTGCGACCGCGGCGGCACCGTACTCGCCCTGGGTGAACGCGTCGATCCGCATCACCGCAGGCGGCGGCCCGACGGCTGGCAGCTCCGCCGCAAGCCGGACGCAGCAGTGCCCGTCCGGCGCGTCGTCCAGCCTCAGCAGCGCGACGTCCGGCGGCGGATAGAACGCCGCCGCGCCGTCATCCGGGTCGAGGTCCGGCAGCCGGAAAGCCACCGACGCCGACGCGCTCCAGCCCTCGCCGCGCACGCGGAGCTCGTCCACTCCATGCACGACGTGGGCGCACGTGACCACCTCGCCGGGCGCGACGAGGAACCCGCTTCCGAGGAATCGATCGCCGCCGTCGACGCGGACCACGCACGAGCGCAGCAGCGCCGGCAGCGGGTCCACCGGCGCGGCGTCGTCCGGCCCCACCGGGTCATCTGCCTCCAGCACTGCCACCCCACTCCAGCGTCACCGTCAACGAGCCCGTGCCCTGTCCGTCGACCAGCAGCCCGGTCAGCTTCCCCGCCTTCACTGCGAGCTCGAGCCCGAGCTCGAGCGTCACCTTCTCGGGGGCTGCCTTCGCGAGCGCTTCTCGCACCGCGAGCGACAGGCCCTCGAGCGTGCCCGACACCTCTCTGAAGTCGAACGCGCTCAACGCCGACGTCTTCGTTGCGCCCCCGCCTGCGCTGTCGACATCCGTGGCGCGCACGAGCGCCCGGGTCCCGTTGGGCAACCTGACTTCTACGACTCGACGCTCCATCACGCCTCCCGGATGACAGCGGACCAAGATCCGGCTCGGTGCGGGGACACCATACTCAAGTCGATTGGAGCAAACGCCGCCAGCGGCATCGCGGACGGGCTGCCGCTCGAACGGGCGTCGGACCGCGTCGCGCGGTGCTGCGTTCTCGAAGCTGCGATATTGGGCTGCATGGATCTGTCCGCCCGCGTCTTCGAGGCACAGTTGGCGGAGTACTCGTCAGCTCGCGACGAGATGCTGGGTGCGATCAACAATCAGCATCTGGCTTTGACGTTCGGCACCGCGGCGCTTGTGGCTGCGTATGTCGCGGGGTTCGTGTCTTGGCAGGCGGACATAGCGCCTGCGATCTTCTTCGGGATCGTCCCGCTGAGCTGGTGGATTCTCACAATGTGGACCGGCGAGGTTGTTCGGATGCTTCGCGCTGTCGAGTTCTGCGGCGACCAGGAGAGACGGATCAACTCTGAGATTCGTCGCGCCGATCCGACGCAGGTGGACGCGTTGCGATGGGAGTGTTGGCGACGCGAGAAGCATGAGCGAACCATTACATGGACCTATGTGTCCGTGGCGGTCCTGCTGCTGTGCACGGATGCGGCGGCCATGGCTTGTGCAACCGTGACCGCGGTCCAGAGCGACTGGTCCGGCTGGGTGGTCGCGCTCGTGTGGCTGCTGCTCGTCGTTGCCGGGGTGCCGTTCGCCTTCTGGGTGCGCGGCGTCTTTCAGACCTGGACGGCCGCGGACGTGGGGATGACGGATACGCCTGTCACTCAATTCTTGCGCGGCGGCTCCCCGACGGAAGGACAAGCCGGAGGTATCTAACCGCTTCGTGAGCGGTGCACCATATGACGCTTCAGCGGATGGACAACGTTCTCATCGTGGTCGACGACCTCGAGGCTGCCAAAGCGTTCTTCGCCGAGCTCGGCATGGAGCTGGAAGGCGAGACGCAGGTCGAGGGGCCTTGGGTGGACAGCACGGTCGGGCTCGAGGACGTCCGTGCTGCCATCGCCATGATGCGGACCCCGGACGGCCACGGCCGGGTTGAGCTGACGAAGTTCCACACGCCGCCGGCGGTCAAGGCCGAGCGCGAGCTGGCCCCGGCGAACGCGCTGGGCATACGCCGCATCATGTTCGCTGTCGACGACATCGACGACGTCGTCGCCCGCCTGCGTGGCCACGGTGCGGAGCTCGTCGGCGAGATCGCGCAGTACAGGGACATCTACCGGCTCTGCTTCCTGCGCGGGCCCGAGGGCATCATCATCGGACTGGCCGAGCAGCTCAGCTTGAACTTGGCGTCGCGCAAACCAGGCGATCGACGTGTCGGCGATGCCGCTCGCGGCGTGAGCGCTATCGGTCGGCAGGGAGGAGCGTGAAGCTGCCGCCGCCGAGCGGCGTGACCGCGCGGAAGTGCTGCTCGTCGAAGGTGAGCAGCCGTGTCGTCTCGTGACGGTGCGCGAGCACGACGAGCGCGCAGTCGGCGAGGCCGAGTCTGAGGTCGGCGTAGCGAGCGTCGATGTCGGCGACCGTCGCGTGGTCCTGACGTTCGAGACTCGCGACGGTGAAGCGGCCCGCTGCCAGGTCGGCGAGAAAGGCTCGTCGGGCTGGATCGCCGAGCCGTTGGCCCAGCAGGTAGTCGATCTCTGCGGTCGTTGGCGCGGGGATGACGAGCGATCCCGGCTCGTCGCGGATCGCCGCGAGGATCGCGGCGCGGCGCGGGTCGGCGTCGTCGGCGAGCGCGACGAGCGGCGCGGTGTCGATCAGCAGCGTCAAGCGCCGAGGCCGTCGAGCAGCTCGTGCTCGGGGATCTCCGAGATCGGGCGCGGGTCGTCGTAGGGTGATACCACCAGGTCGTCGGTCGAACTTCCGCAAGGACGGCCACGTACGGCGAGCTGCACCGAAGCGACCTCTCTATGGGGGAGCGGTTTCTCGATGGAGAGAACTCGGCGTCGCGCAAAACCATGCCCGTATCGGTGTGACGCTCGATCTCGTCTGAGCGTCGGGGACCGATCCCAAACTGGTACCGTATTGGTATGAGCAAGCAGATCGCAGTTCGACTCTCTGACGAGCTGGTGGAGTTCGTGGACGAACTGGTCGAGTCCGGGACCGAGCGCAGCCGGGCGGCTGTCGTCTCGCGGGCGCTCGAGCGCGAGCGCCGACGTGCGATTGCCGCGCGCGACGCCGAGATCCTGGCGCGGACCGGTTCGGATCCCGAGCTGCGCGGGCTTGCGGAGCACGCGATCGGACTGTCATCCGACCTGGCCTGATGCGCCCGATCCACGTCGCCCGGCTCGACAAGGTCCGGCCGGTGCTGATCCTCACACGCGAGCTGGTGCGTCCGCATCTGACGACCGTGACGATCGCGCCCATCACCACCACGATCCGCGGCCTCTCGACCGAGGTCCCCGTCAACGCCGCAAACGGCCTCGCAGGACCCTCGGTGGTCAGCTGCGACAACGTCACCACGATCCCCACCACGGCATTGGGCGAGCAGATCGGCGTGCTACTCGACCACCAGGAGCAGACGCTCAGCTACGCGATCCGCGCTGCCTTCGATCTCGACTGACACAGTCACCCGGCGGACCGCACGCCAGCGTGGCTGTACCGCGGGCTGCCCCTAACCGACCTCTCTATGGGGGAGCGTTTCTCGATGGAGAGAACTTGGCGTCGCGCAAACCACTCGGTGGCGGCGGGCCAGCTCGATCTGCGGCTCTGATATCGGCTGATATCCTTCGCTCATGCCCGATGTCCTGATTCGAGACGTGCCGGCGGAGGATCTCGCCCGCATCGACGCGCTCGCAGCGAAGCTCAAGCTCTCACGCACTGAGTATCTGCGTCGGCGGTTGCATCAGGACGCGACCCGCCCGTCGACGCCGGTGACCTCGGCGGACCTTCAGCGGTTCGCGGCTCGCTTCTCAGATCTCGATGATCCCGAGGTCATGCGTCGAGCTTGGTCGTGAGCGCGGCAGCGGCCGAGCCAGCCGGCTGGCTCATCGACAAGTCGGCGCTGGTCCGACTCGGGCGCAGCACGCACACCGACGCGTGGGCTGATCGGATCGAGCGGGGGCTGGTTCGCGTCGCCACGGTGACCCTGTTGGAAGTCGGCTACTCGGCGCGCGATCCGCAGGACCTTCGTGCAGGACTCCGAGAGCCGCCGGTCGCCTCGATGCCAGTCGAGCACGCAACGCCCGCCGCCGAAGACCGTGCCGTCGAGGTCCTCACGCTGCTGGCCGATCGCGGCCACCACCGAGCACCGTCAGTCCCGGATCTCCTCGTCGCGGCAATAGCGGAGCGCGCCAGCCTCGCCATCCTCCACCAGGACAAGGACTTCGACCTCATCGCCGAGATCACAGGTCAGCCTGCTGAGCGACTCGACGGCTGAACTCTCCGCAGGTCGGACAGCAAACCATCACCGACGGCACCTGTACCGAAAGCCGCCCGAAAACGACCTCTCTACGGCGGGAGCCGTTTAAGTGGAGGGAACTTGGCGTCGTACGAACCGCCCGGTCATGGCGACGGCGCTCGTGGTCTGAGCGCTACCCGTCGGCTGGAAGCAGCGTGAAGCTGCCGCCGCCGAGCGGCGTCACGGCGCGGAAATGGCGCTCGTCGAAGCTGAGGATGCGCGTTGTTTCGTACCGGTGGGCGAGCACGACGAGCGCGCAGTCGGCGAGGTCCAGGCTGAGATCGGCGTAGCGCGATTCGAGGTCGGCGACGGTCCCGTAGTCGCCCCGTTCGAGTGCCGCGACGGTGAAGCGACCGGCGGCGAGGTCGGAGAGGAACGCGCGTCGAGCGGAGTCGCCGAGTCGTTGTCCGAGCAGGTAGTCGATCTCGGCAGTCGTCGGCGCGGGGATGACAAGCGATCCCGGCTCATCCTGGATCGCCGCGAGGATCGCGGCGCGACGCGGTTCGCCAGCGTCGGCGAGCGCGACGAGTGGGGCGGTGTCGATGAGCAGCGTCAAGCGCCGAAGCCGTCGAGCAGCTCGCGCTCGGGGATCTCCGAGATTGGGCGCGAGTCGTTGTCGATGCGACGGAAGCCAGCGGCCAGCGCGAAACTGCGGTCACTGGAGGAGGGCAGCCGATACGCGGCGATCGCCTCCCGCAAGATCTCGGCCTGCGGTCGACCGGCCTCGCGCGCCAGGGCGGCGAGGTGCTCGGCCTGCCGGTCGTCGAGGTAGACACTCGTCTTACGCACGCCCTCATTGTAGGGCATGACGTAGGGTGCGGTCGCAAACGTCAGCGCGAGAACCGGTCCGGAACCTCGCTGTATCGGTCGACGGATCGGCGGAACGTGCGGCGCCAGACGGCGCTTATGCGACGGTCAGCAGGCGCTGCGGTGCCCCGAGGGCTGTGCGCTCTGGATCCCATGGACGCCAGAGCCGGAGTGCGCTCAGGATCGCTCGAGTCGCCGGGGAGCGGTTCAGCGTGCAGAAATGGATACCCGGCGCTCCGTGCGCGAGCAACTCGGCGCACTGCACCGTCGCGTACGAGACGCCGAACTCGGCGACCGCCTCGGGGTCGTCCTTGCGGATCTTCAGTTCCCGCAGGACGTGCTGGGGCATGGTCGCGCCACATTTCGACGCGATGCGCGTGATCTGTCCATAGCCGGTGATCGGCATGATTCCGGGGATGATGGGCACGTCGATGCCGGCCGCACCGGCGCGCGCGACGAAGTCGTAGTACAGCTGGTTGTCGAAGAACAGCTGCGTGATGAGGAGGTCGACCCCTGCGTCGACCTTCTGCTTGAGGTGGCGGAGGTCATCCTTCGGTGAAGGCGCATGGATGTGCGTCTCCGGAAAGCAGGCCGCCGCGACGCAGAGCGGGTACTCCTCGCGCAGCAGCGACACCAGCTGGTGGCAGTAGTCCAGACCGCCCTCCGAGGCGATCCACTCAGACTGACCCTCGGGCGGGTCGCCGCGCAGCGCCAGGACGTTCTCGGCTCCTGCCTCGCGAAGCGCTTCGAGCGTCGCGCGCAGCGCGGGGACGGTCGCGCCGACGCAGGTGAGGTGAGCCATGGCCTCCAGGCCGTAGAGCTCCTTGATGTGACGCACGGTCTCGACGGTCTTCTCACGCGTTGAACCCCCGGCGCCGTAGGTGACCGAGACGAACGACGGCGCCATCGGCGCGAGCTCGCGCAGCGCAAGCTCGAAGTTCGCCTCGCCGGCTGGCGTCTTGGGCGGGAGGAACTCGAACGAGAACGTCGGCTCTCCCCGGTCGAGCAGCTCATCGATCCGCATGGCAACAAACCCTAACACGATCGTGTCAAGGTTGTGCCACACCGTCTGCCTCGTTGGCTTCTATCCACCGCGCCCGTTCGCGCACGCCAAGACGCCACGGTTTGCGCGGCGAACAGTCCAGTGGAGCTAGCCGGACTCGAACCGGCGACCTCCTGGGTGCGATCCAGGCGCTCTCCCAACTGAGCTATAGCCCCGTGTGCCCGTCCGCCGCCGTGGCGGACGCACCGGTCGGTGAAGTGTACCCGGGTGCGCGGTGGGCGGGATCGTCGGGCGCCGCGGTTGCGCCGCGCCGGAACACGTGCGCCAACTCGTCCACGCTTACGCCGAAACGCGTCGGCCGGAGTAGCCTGCGGCGCGGTGGTGGGCTGGGGATGAGCTTCCGCGTTCGGCTGACGCTGTTCTTCGTGCTGATCGTCGTCGTGCCGATGATCGCGCTCGGGGTCGTCGTCGCGCGGCTGCTGTCGACCAGCGAGCACGCGAAGGTCGTCGCGCAGAACCGCGCGAGCGCCGCGGCGGCGCTCGCCGACTTTCACCGCCTTGCGCAGGACGGCACCCGCGCCGCGCGCACGCTCGCTGGCGACCCGGCGCTCAGCGCCGCGCTGCGCACGCCCGGGACGCGGGACGACACCGCCCGCGCTCGCGCCCTGGCTGCGCAGATCGGCCTCGCGCGCGTTCGCCTCACGAGCACCACGGGCGCGGTCCTCGCCGACGTCGGCGATCCCGGCGCGATCGCGGGCGGCGCCGTGCGGCTCCGTCCTGCCGCCGCGGCCGCCCCGATCACGATCGAGACGGCGGATCTCACCGCCGCCCGCTTCGCCGCCACGATCTCGGTCCACGGCGTCCACGCGGTCGTCGAGCGCGGTCCGCGCGTGCTCGCGAGCACGCTCTCGCACCCCTTCGCCGCCGCGGCCGCCGCGCGCCTGCCGGCCCACGGGACCGTCACGCTCCGCGGCGTCGACTACGCCGTCTCCGGCTTCACCGGCCACGACTTCGGAGGCCGCCCGACGACGGTCCTGGTCCTCACCGACACGAGCGCCGCCGCCAGCGCCGCCGCGCACGGCGAGTGGATCGCGTTCGGCCTGCTCGCGCTCTTCCTGCTGCTGGCGTTCGCCGGCGCGCTGCTGATCTCGCGCCAGCTGCATGGTCAGCTCGAGCGCTTTCTCGCCGCCGCCAAGCGGATCGGCGGCGGCGACTTCTCGGCGACGATCCCGGTCGAGGGCGACGACGAGTTCGCGCAGCTCGGGCGCGAGTTCAACAGGATGTCCGCGGAGCTCGAGCAGCGCCTCGACGAGCTGGCCGACGAGCGCGTGCGCCTGCGCGAGTCGATCCAGCGCGCCGGCGCGACGTTCGCCGCCAACCTCGACCGCGCCGCGCTGCTGGAGATCGGCACCCAGACGATCGTGGACGCGGTCGAGGCGCAGTGCGGGCGCGCCACGATTCGCGCCGCCGCCGCCGGCCCGCTGCTCGAAGCTGCTCGCGTCGGCGACCTCGCCGGCGCCGAGGAGGCGATCCTGGCCGCCGAGGCCGACGTGTGCCGGCACGGCGGCACCGCGACCGCAGCCGCACGTGGTCATGCGGAAGCGCTCGTCGTGCTCGCCGCGCCGATCGCGCCGGACGAAGACGGCACGCCCGGCTCCCAGCCGCGCGGGATCGTCTCCGTCGCCCGCCGCGGCCCTCCCTTCACCGACCCCGAGCGCGAGCTCGTCGCCTCGCTCGCGCGCCAGGCCGGCATCTCGCTGGAGAACGTGGATCTGCACGAGCAGGTCAAGCGCCAGGCTGTCACCGACGAGCTGACCGGCCTCTCCAACCATGGCCGCTTCCAGCAGGTGCTCGCCGCCGAGGCGGCCGCGTCGCGCCGCTTCGATCAGCCGCTCGGCCTGCTGATGCTCGACATCGACAACTTCAAGCGCGTCAACGACACCTACGGCCATCAGCAAGGGGACGTGGTCCTGCGCGAGGTCGCCGCCGTGCTGCGCGACTGCTCGCGCGAGGTCGACGAGCCGGCGCGCTACGGCGGCGAGGAGCTGGCCGTCGCGCTCCAGCAGACCGACGTCGCCGGCGCCGAGGCGATCGCCGAGCGCGTGCGGACCGCCGTCGAAGCGCTGACCCTGGGGCGGCTGGACGGCGACGGGACGCTGCGCGTCACCGTCAGCTGCGGAGTCGCCGCCTCGGCCGACGGGGACCCGATCGCGCTCGTCGCGGCCGCCGACGCCGCGCTCTACGTCGCCAAGCGCTCCGGCAAGAACCGCACCGTGCGCGCCGACGCGCCGCCGCTGGCGGTCGCGCCGGCCGACGACGCCGCGCGCTGAGCGCCGACCCGCACTCTCCCGCACGGGCGCACAGGCCAGTAGCATTGCCCCCTCATGGGTCTGCTGGACGACGCGATCCGCGAGCATCTGGACCTCAAGCGCCGCCGCGGCGCCGACCCCGCGGAGGTCGCCCGGCTGGAGCAGGAGGCGCTCGGGCCGGTCCGCCGCGAGCCGGCGGCGGCCGAGGACGCGCCGGTCGCGCCCGCGGCGGATACGCCGCTCGCGGCCGAGGGCCACCACGAGCCCGAGCCTGCGCACGATCCGGTCCCGGAGCCCCATCGCGCCGAGCATCCGCACCCGGTCGAGGCACGTGAGCACCCCGACAGCGCGACGCACGCGCTCGCACCCGGGGAGCGGCACGACCCGCCGCACGGCGACCCGCTGCGCGAGCGCCGCGAGGACTCCGTCTTGCAGCCGACGACCGAGTACCGCGTCGAGGACCACCACGACGCCGAGGACGAGCACGGCGGGCACGAACCGCGCGCGGGCGAGGAGGACGTGCTCGAGGAGACGCCCGACTTCCTGCAGGAGACACCGGAGCACGACCGGCTCTGGTTCGAGCAGCGCCCGCCGCGCGACTTCGACTTCGACGGCTGAGCGGCCGGCACCGGGGAACGCGGGGTGGGGGCCCATCGCTACACGCTGCTCGATGTCTTCACCGCGACGCCGCTGCAGGGCAACGCGCTCGCGGTCGTGCACGGCGCCGACGCGCTCGAGGAGCCGGCGATGCTCGCGCTCGCGCGCGAGACGCGCCTGTCGGAGACGACCTTCGTGCAGCGCGCCGAGGTCGCCGGCGCCGACTACCGAGCCCGCATCTGGACGGTCGAGCGCGAGCTGCCGTTCGCCGGCCACCCCTCGCTCGGAGCGGCGGTCGCCGTCGCGCGCGCCGAGCACGGCGCCGCCGGCGACACGTGCGCGCGCGAGCTGCGCTACGTGCAGCAGACCGGCGCCGGGCTGCAGCCGATCGACGTGCGCCTCGACGGCCCGCTCGCCGCGCACGCCTCGATGCTGCAGGAGCCGGCGCAGCTCGGCGCCGAGCTGTCGCGCGCCGTCGCCGCCGCCGCCATCGGCTTGACCACCGAGCACGCCGACCGCGATCTGCCGCCGCAGCTCGCCGGCAGCGGCCTCACGCAGCTGATCCTCCCGCTGCGCGACCTCGACGCGCTGCGCCGCGCCCGCCCGGACTGGCCGGCGGTCGAGCGGCTGCTCGCCGTCCACGGCGCGACCGTCCTCTACGCCGCCGTCTGCGACCCGGCCGCCGCGCACGCGCGCACGCGCGGGTTCGTGAGCGCGGCCGTCGGCGAGGACCCCGCGACGGGCTCGGCCGCCGGGCCGCTGTGCGCGTACCTCGCGGCGCGCCGCGACTGCCCGGCGCTGACGATCGAGCAGGGCGCCGAGATGGGCCGGCCGAGCCGGATCGAGGCCGCGATGGAGGGCGAGCGCCCGCGCGTCGGCGGGCGCGTCGTCGTCGTGGCCGACGGCACGCTGCACCTCTGACTGCGCGCGGCGGAAGCAGTGGGGGCGCCCCCGGCCAGAGGCGCCCCCACCGAGCATCCGTGCAGTTCGCGACGGACCGTCCCGGCCAGAGTCGGTCCGCCGGCGTCCTTGCCGTCCAAGTGGGCCGTCCTTGCGCCCACCGGCTCTCCGTCGATCGGCGTCCGAGCGCCTCGACCTGAGCGTCGGTGCGCCAACTGGACGACTGTTGGACGCGCTCAGGCCGCGCTCTGCCGCCGCGCGAGGGCGTGCAGCGCGTCGATCGAGCCGGCGTCGAACGCCGGCACGCCCGCAGCGGCGCCGGCCGGTGCGGCGCACGTCAGCAGTGCGTCCGCGCGCGCGGGCAGCTCGGCGCGCACCGTGGCGTCGATCGGGCCGAGCACCGCGATCAGGTGGGCGGTGCCGTCCCCGTCGAGCCCCAGCTCCGCAACCAGCTCGCCGAGCCGCTGGCCGGCGGTGGCCGGCAGCAGCGTGCTCGCGTCGATCGCAAGCGTCGCGTCCTCGTCGCCGCCGAAGCGCGCGCCGTAGGCGGCGAGCAGCTGCGGGCGCTCGAGCAGCTCCTCGGCGAACGCGAGCGTGACGAAGCGCCGCGCGCCCGCGAGCTGGTCCCCGCTTGCGCGCCGCGGCCGCGCCGCGACGGTCTCGGCGAGCAGCTCGCGCGCCGGCGCCCACCAGGGGTCGAGCGCCGCGGCTCGCACCGCCAGCGCAGTCGCCGGCCACGTGTCGCCGCGCGCGAGCGCCTCACGCGCGTCCGCGAGCACACGGCGCGCCTCGGAGCGCTCGGCGTCCGTGACGGTGACCAGCTCCGCGAACGGGTCGCCGCCGGCAGCGGCGAGCAGCCGGCGCGCGTTCGTCGTGAACGAGCTCCAGATCTCGCCGAGCGCATCGGCGTAAAGCGACTCGGACGTCGCGTTGCGCAGGAACCAGCGCTGCACTGCGAGCGCCTCGCGCAGCGCGTCCGCCCGGGCGCCGTCGCCGCGTCCGTGCTCGTCCGCGCGCTGCGCGACGCCGGCGGGCGCCCAGGCGATCTCCGTCACGCATGCCGCGCGCACGAGCAGCCACCAGGCGGCGGCGGGCAGCTCCGGCGGCAGCGGACCGAGCGCCGGCAGCAGCGCGGCGCGCAGCGCGATCGAGGAGGACCCGACGCACGGCGGCTCGCGCAGCAGCCTGCCGAGGGGGCCGGCGGCCGGCGCGTCGTCCTCGCTCAGCAGCTCGGAGTAGACGAGCCCGAGCTCGGGCCGCGAGTCCAGCGCCGCGACCTGCCCGGCGATTCGCGCGACTGGCCAGCGGTCGCCCGGCTCGAGCAGCGCGAGCACCTCGCCGCGCGCCGCGCTCAGCGCCCGGGCCGTCGCCGCGAGGCGTCCGGCGCCCGGATGCGAGACGGCGCGCAGGCGCTCGGGCGCGGCGCAGCGGGTGAGCGACTCGATCGCCGCCTCGCCGCCGTCGTGCACGACGACCAGCTCCAAGCGCTCCGGCGGGTAGTGCTGGGCGAGCGCGCTCTCCAGCGACTCGGCGAGCCCGCCGGCCGCCTCGCAGACGGTCACGAGCACGCTCACGAGCGGCGGCTGCGTCATGCACCGCTGATCGGCCCTTCGACGACCCGACTTGAGCGCCGGACGCCCGGTTGTGTACGGTTGAGATCCTGCGCGCGACGTCGGGGGAAAACGGCCGTCGCGCGGCTCGGCCAAGACGTCGCCAGGGGGAAGGCGATCAGCTCGACGCTGCACGAACCGACGCTGTTCTCGGCGCGCGAGCGCACCGACGAGACGCCGCGTGCGCACCAGGAGCCGGCGTACGCGTTCCTCGACCGCGCCGCCGGCGCTCGCTGGGAGCGCGTCCGCGCCGAGCTCGACAGCTGGTTCGCGCGCCTGCCGGCGCCCGCGCGCGCGGACCTGCGCAACCGCTTCGCGCAGGCCGACGCGCTCGACCACGCCGGCGCTTTCTGGGAGCTGTGGGTGCACGAGGCGCACCGCCGCCGCGGCTTCGAGGTGACCGTCAACATCGGCTGCGAAGGCGGCGAGCGCAGGCAGGACTTCGCGCTCGCGCGCGGCCGCGAGCGCTGCTGGCTGGAGGCGACCGTCGTCGGCGGCGATTCGCCGCTCTCGTTCACCGAGCGCCGGCTCGACGAGCAGCTGCGCGACATCCTGTCCGGCGTGCGCGCGCCGCGCTTCTCGCTCGCGCTGGAGGTCGTCAGGTATGGATCGTGCTCGCCGGGGCGCCGCCGGGTCGTGCCGCTCCTGGAGCGCTGGCTCGGCGCGCTCGACCCGCGCGAGCTGCACGCGCCGGCGGTCAGGCGGCTGGCGTTCGACGGCTTCGTGATCGATGTCGAAGCGATAGCGCTCGAAGCGGCCGCCGCGCGCCCGTGCGGTCGCGCGCAGCTGCTCCCGCGCGCGAGGGGTCGCGGCGCAGTCGACGACGTGCGTCCGCTGCGCCGCAAGATCAAGAAGAAGGCCGCGCGCTACGGGGCGCTCGACCGACCCTACCTGCTGGCCGTGCTCGCGCTCGGCGACGGCGTCTGCGAGCGCGACGTCGAGCGCGCCCTGCTCGGCGACGGCGAGCGCGACCACGCGGTCTGGCACGGCCCCGCAGGTCCGTGCAACACGCGCCTCTCGGGTGTGCTCGTCGCGCGCGGCCTGCGCTCGACCGATCCGCGCCCCGCGGTCGCGCCGACGCTGTGGCCCAACCCGTGGGCGCTCCTGCCGCTCGGCGACGCGATCGCGCGTCCGTGGAGCGTCGCCGTCCGCCCCGCCGAGCGGGCTGCCGCCGCCTGACTCGGGACCGCGGTGTCGCACACCGCGTGCGATCGGCATGCTGTCTCGCGCAAATCGGCGTGGTACCCGACGTCACCGGCGTCGTGCTGCACACCCGGCCCGCGCGCGTTCAGGCTGGACGAGCGGATCCCGGCTGCGCCGATCGCGACCCTGTGGGGCCGATCAGCACCGCCCCCGGCAGCCGCCTGCGCATCACCGCGACCGCGTCGGCGCTCTCGTCCACGAGCACGTATCTACGACCGAGCTGGGCGGCGACCGCGCCGAGCGTGCCGCTGCCCGCGAAGCAGTCCAGGCACCAGTCGCCCACGCGCGTGGACGCCTGCACCATCCGCCGCACGATCCCCTCCGGCTTCTGCGTCGGGTAGCCGGTCTTCTCGCGGCCGTTCGTCGGCACGATCGTGTGCCACCAGACGTCGGTCGGGAGCTTCCCGCGCGCCGCCTTCTCGCGCGTGACGAGCCCGGGCGCCATGTAGGGCTCGCGGTCGACCGCCTCGCCGTCGAAGTGGTAGGCGCCGGCGTCCTTGACGTAGACGAGGATCGTGTCGTGCTTGGCGGGCCAGCGGCGTCTCGTGCGCGCGCCGTAGTCGTACGCCCAGATCAGCTCGTTGAGGAACTGCTTGCGGCCGAACAGCTCATCGAGCAGCAGCTTGCAGTAATGCGCCTCGCGGTAGTCGATGTGGAAGTAGAGCGTGCCGCTGGCGTCCAGCAGCCGCCGCGCCTCGCGCAGCCGAGGCTCCAGGAACGCGAGGTAGTCCTCGAACGCGTCGCGGTAGCGAGACTCGGCCAGCAGCCGCGTGCGGTAGCGCCGCCCGTTGAAGCCGGTGCGGTCGCCCTCCGCGTCGGGGACCGTCGCGAGCGTGCGCCGCGACTGCGTCGCGCCCGTGTTGAACGGCGGGTCGACGTAGATCAGCTGGAACGCCCCGTCCGGCAGTCCCGGCAGCACGTCCATGTTGTCGGCGTGGTGGATCGTGTCGAGCGGCGGGAGGGCAGGCGACGGCATGTCCGCGCCAACCTAGCGAGGCCGGCGGCGCGGTCAGCCCGCGAGCTCGGACCGCTGCTTCACGTACGCCTGTGCGGCCCCCGTCGCCTGACGGTGCAGATGCTTCGCCAGCGCCGCCGCACGGCTGGAAGCGCCGCGAGCAGCGCAGCCAGCAGCGCGGCCCGGACCGCGCCTGCGCCGCGGCTTGCGCCAGCGCTGGAGATCGCGCTCGAGCCCGCGCGAGGCGTCACGCTGGACCGGCGGCGTACTGGCCAGCCAGCCAGTACGATCCGTCGACCACCGCGCGCGCGAACCTGGAGGCACCGATGGCAACGACCGGCCGCGATCTGAGAGACGTCCTCGTCGGGGACCCCGAGTACTGGCAGGACGGGCCGCCGAACGAGCTGTTCAGACAGCTCCGCGCCGAGTGCCCGGTCCACTTCACGAGACGCATCCCGGACTTCCCCAGAGAGGCCGGCTACTGGTCGGTCACGACCGCCGACGACGTCCACACCGTCAGCCGCGACTGGCAGACGTACTCGTCCGAGCTGGGCGGGATCACCGCGCTGACCGACTCGATCCTGCCGCTCGAGCTCACGCGCGCGATGTTCATCGGGATGGACCCGCCGAAGCACGACCGCCTCAAGGCGCTCTTCCAGGCGGGCTTCACGCCGCGGCGGATCGCCGAGCACGAGGACGCGATCCGCGCGATCACCGCGGGGGTGCTCGACCGGCTCGACGGGCGCGAGACGTGCGACCTCGTGACCGACGTCGCGCAGCCGGTCGTCGCGCGCGTGATCTGCTCGTTCATGGGGATCCCGCCCGAGGACGACGCGATCTGGGCGGGGCTGATGAACTCGGTCTTCTCCGCCGGCGACCCGGACATGAACCCGGAGGGCGTGGAGACGGTGATGAGCCGCGACGTGCCGGAGATCTTCGAGCGCTGCCGCGCGCTGATCGCCGAGCGGCGCGAGCGGCCGACGGACGACCTCACGAGCGTGCTCGTGCACGCCGAGGTCGACGGCGAGCGGCTCGAGGAGCACGAGATCGTGATGGGCTTCTTCCTGCTGATGGCGGCCGGCAACGACAGCACCCGCTCCACCTACGCGAGCGGCATGCGCGCGCTGCTCGAGGCGCCTGCGCAGATGCGGCTCGTGCTCGAGGACCCGTCGTTGATTCCGAGCACGGTCGAGGAGGCGCTGCGGATGTTCCCCGCCTTCGCGCACTTCCGCCGCACCGCGACGAGAGACACGGTGCTGGGCGGCCAACAGATCAGAGCCGGCGAGAAGGTCGTCATGTGGTACGTCTCCTCCAACCGCGACGAGACGCGCTACGAGGACCCCGACCGCTTCGACGTCACGCGCAACCCCGAGCATCAGGCGTTCGGCGCCGGCGGGCGCCACTTCTGCCTCGGCACCGCGCTTGCGCGGCTGGAGCTGCGGGTCCTGTTCGAGGAGACGCTCAAGCGCTACCCCGAGATGGAGCTGGCCGGCAAGCCCGAGTACGTCGTGAGCGGGTTCGTGAACCAGCTGCGGACGCTGCCGGTGCGGCTGGGGGCGCGGCGCTAGCGATCGGCGCGCAGCTCGTCGGTCACTCGCTCCGGAAGCTCCACGCGAGGCTGGCCGCGATCACCGCGGTGCCCGCGATCGTCAGCCAGCCCGGGCGAATCGGGCCGTAGCCGGCGATCCCGACGATGCCGTCGATCCATCCGAGCGCGACGAGCGTGAGGAAGGCCGAGGGTCCGGCGGAGGCTGCGTTTCGGCGCGCGCCGTCGAGGACCTCGCGCGGGGGCTGCCTCGTGAGCGCCCACCACAGCGCCACGAGGACGCCGACCGCGGCGAGCGCCAGCGCGTAGGCGCCGACGCCGGCGGACAGCGGTCCGTGCGTGAGGTACGTCGCGAACAGGCCGCAGGCCGCGACCGCCGCCGTCGCGGCGGCGCCGAGCGCCGCGGCCCCCAGCAGGGTGGAGACGGCCCAGCGGCGCAGCACCTCGGCCGCAACGGCCGCGGCGGCGGCGAGCGACACGCCGCCGGCGCGCGTCGCCGCCGCGGTCAGCAGCAGCAGCCGCCAGCTCCACACCTTCGCCTTGTGCAACGCCCACGTCGCCGTCCGGCGGACGGCGTCGATCCAACCGACGAGCTCCGCCACGACGCGATTCACGCCCTGCACCATCCGCCGCGCGAGCGACAGGGCGAGGGCCCGGGTCACCAGGGCAAGGCGGTCGATCGCGTTGCGCGGCGGCCGCGACGGGCGACGCGCGGCCGCGGGAACCCGCAGCTTCGGCTTTCCGAGCCGCGCCGGCGGCGTGAATGCGGGGTCGTAGTGGACCCGCCGTACGCCGCGAACGAAGCCGGTGAGCGCGGCGCCTCCGAGCGCGCCCCCGAGCGCCGTGAGCGCGATCCACCACAGCGCGTGGCGCACCGGCACGCTCACCGCGCCGACGCCGAGCGAGAACGCGGTCGCGGCGAGGCCGACGACCAGCGCCGTCGTCAGCGCGCTGCCCATCGCCCGCGCCGCGACGTCTTCGGAGCGGCGGTCGTCGTCGAGGATCGCCGTCGCGAGCGGCGCGAGCGCGAGGACGGCGACGACGCCGGTAGCGATCGCGTCGCGCCCAGCCGCGTCCACCCAGCCCTCGTGCACGGCGGCGACGAGCGCGAGCGCGGCGAGCCACAGCGGCGGGGCTGCGAGGCGGGAGACGGGGAAGCGGCGCAGCGGCAGCGCGAGCACGAGCAGCCCGACGATGGCCGCGTCGCCGTAGAGCGGGGCCGGCGTCCGCGAGGCCGCGGCGATCAACGCGAGCAGCGCGAAGGCCGCGCGCGTCGCGTAGACCGCCGCGAGTTGGGCCCGGCGCTCGCCGCCGAGCACGAGGAAGTGCGCCTCGGTCGCGTTGCCGCAGTAGACGTCGAAGGGTCCCGGCGGCAGCTTCCGGCAGTCGTCACGAGCGCAGGTCAGGGCTCGCAGCGGCTCCTCCGGATGCCGGCGCGCCCACCACGGCGTCCGCCAGCCGCCGACCCCCGGCCGCCTCGTCCGAACCGTCATGCCTGCGCCTGCATCGCCCGCCCCGCTCACAGCCACCTTCCAGAAAGCCGGAAAACAAGACCCTAGCTTCTTTGGTGAGGGGCGGTGCCGCCAATCGCAGCTCCTGAGCGCGCGGTGCCCAGCTGGCTGCAACGGCGCTCTCGATCGCCGCGAGATCGATGGAGGCGGGGGGAATCGAACCCCCAACTCAGCCTTGCAAAGGCTGCGTGTTCCCGTTAGCACCACGCCCCCGGGGCGGTTCGAGTCTAGCCGGGCGGGTTACCGGCGCGCGGCGCGCCGCTTGCGGTGGGCGGGCGCGATCTGGTGTGATCGGAGCGATGCTCGCGACGATCGGCGACGTGGGGCTCGCGCTCGTGCTCGTTGGCTCCGCGGGAGCGAAGCTGGCTGCGCCGACTCGGACACGCGCGGCGCTGGCGACCTACGGCCTCTCCAGCCCGCGCGCGCGGGCGCTCGCGTGGGCCGGCGCGACCGGCGCCGAGGCCGTGCTCGCCGTCGGGGTCGCACTCGGGATCGACGCTGCCGCCTACGCCGCCGCCGCGTTGATGCTGGCGTTCGCGGCGCTGCTCGCGCGGGCGATCCATCAGGGCCGCGCCGGCCAGCCGTGCGGCTGCCTCGGGGCGCGCTCGCGCGTCACGCCGGCGGCGCTTGCCCGCACGCTCGCGCTCGCCGGCGCGTTTGCGCTGCTGCCCGCGCTCCCGCGCACGCGTCTCTCCACGACCGGCTGGCTCGCGCTCGGACTGGGCGTCGCGCTGGCGGCGATCGTCGTCCTCGCGGTCCTGCTGCTCGCGCTCGCGCGCGAGGTCGGCGAGCTGCGGCTCGCGCTGCCGCCCCAGCTTCCGCTCGAGATCGACGGCGAGGGGCCGCGGCGCGGCGAGCGCGTCGAGCTGATCGAGCGCTTCGCGCCGGGACCGCCGGCCCGCCTCGCGCTCGCCGTCTTCTCCTCGGAGGGCTGCCCGCTGTGCCGGGCGCTCGAGCCCGCCGTCGCCGCCTTCGCGCGCGATCCGCTGCTCGCCGTCGGAGCCTTCGACGAGCACGGCGACGCCGACGTCTGGCGCGCGCTGGCGATCCCCGGCAGTCCATACGCGATCGTCCTCGCGCTCGACGGCACCGTGCTCGCGCAGGGCACGTTCAACAGCGCGCGCCAGCTCGAGGCGCTCGTGGCGACCGCCGACGCGCGGGAGCGGGAGCCGGCTCATGCCTGATCGGCAGCGCCGCCGCCTCAGCGACGCGCTCGCCGGCGGCACCTCGCGCCGCGGCTTCCTCGGCCGCGCCGGCGGCTGGCTGCTCGCGACCGCCGCCGGCACCGCGGCCCTGCAGGTCGGCATCGAAGACGCCGACGCCCACCACTACTGCGGCCACACCTACACGACCGGCTCCTGTCCGCATCCGACCGGGATCCCGCGCGTCGACGTCCACGGCTATCCGCTGCGCGCCCGCGACGGCCACCCGGTCGATGACCTCGGGCGGCCGATCGACCGCGCCGGCCACCCGCTCGACGCGCACGGCCGCCGCCTCACGGATCCCGGCGGCCGGCCGCTGCCACCAGCTCCGCGCAGCCGCGTCTGCCAGGACGGCGTCCCGGACAGATACGGCTTCCACACGCAGATCGACGGCTCCTGGTACCGCTGCTGCGGCGGCAAGGTGCGGCGGCTGATGGACTGCTGCGCCTACCACCGGACGCGCATCAACGGCGACGAGGCGCTCACCGGCTACTGCTACAGCGGCCGCAGAGTCTTCTGCGTCATGTACTTCCAGACGAACGTGCCGTGCTGATGAGCGCCGCCGCCGTGATCCTGCTGCTGACCGCGTTCGCCGCCGGCGTCACCGGCGCGTGGTCGCCGTGCGGCTTCTCGATGGTCCAGACGCTCGGCTCGGCGCGCGCTCGCCGCGGCGCGCGCGCCGTCCACGCGAGCTGCGCGACGTTCGCGGTCGGCGCGCTGGCCGGCGGCGCGGTCACCTTCACGGCGCTGGCGGCGATCGGCGAGGCGCTCGGCGGCGCCGGCAGCGGCGCCTCGCTCGCGGTCGCCGTCGCGATCGCGCTGCTCGCCGCGCTCGGCGAGGCGCTCGGCGTGCGCGTCGTGCCGCAGATCCGCCGCCAGGTGCCCGAGCCGTGGCGCCGCACGCTTCCGCTGCCGCTCGCCGCCGGCCTCTACGGCGTGCTGCTCGGGCTCGGCTTCACGACGTTCGTGCTGACGCTCGCGGTATGGGCGCTCGCGGGGATCGCCGTCGCGATCGGCTCGCTCGGAGCCGGCCTGCTGATCGGCCTCGGCTTCGGCGCCGGCCGGGCGCTGCCGGTCGTGCTGATGGCGCCGCGCTACGCGACGCTCGGCCAGCGCCTGGAGCTGGCGATGGCGGAGCGGCCGGCGCTGCTGCGCCGCCTGCGGCTCGCCGACGGCGCGCTGCTGGCCGCGCTCGCGCTCGCGTTCCTGGCGGGCGGCAGCGCGAGCGCGGCGCGCATCGTCGCCATCCACGCGACCGACCCGTCGGCCGCCGGCGGCGCGCTCGCGTTCGAGCGCGTGGACGGAGCGGGCGCGGTCCTGCTCGAGGGCGGCGCGCGGAGCGAGCTGCCGGCGCGGCTGGTCGCGATCGGCGGGCGCTTCGTCGCGACCGGCGACCGTCATGCGATCGCGGTGCGTGAGCGCGTGAGCGGCGCGATCGTCGTCGTCGTCCCGGCGCCCGGCGCGACGCAGCTCGCCGTCTCCGACCGCTGGCTCGTCTGGCGCGCGGACCGGCCCGGCGGCGGCGACCGCCTGTGGGCGCTGCCGCTCCCGCTCGCGCGCGCGCGGCCGGCCGGCAGCGCCGGCGTCGCGCGGCTCGTCGCCGGCGGAACCGGCGCGCGCGCCGCGATCGACCGCCCCGCGCTCTCGGGCGACCGCCTCGCCTATGCGGTGACGGCGCAGGCCGGCAGCCGCATCGTCGTCGCGAACCTCGCGATGCGCCGGCGCCGCGTCGTGCTGAGCGCGCGGCGCGCGCTGCTCGCCCAGCCCGCGCTCGACGGCGATCGCCTGCTGTTCGTGCGCTCCAGCTACTGCGCGCAGCGGCTGGAGCTGACCTCCCTGCGCGCGCCGCGCCGTGCGCGCGTCCTGCTCGCGCTCGGCACGACCGCCAAGCGCGACGCCGGCCACGAGCCGGGCTACACGTCGCAGGGAAGCGAACCGAGCCGCTGCCCGCGCGGCACGCCGCGGCCGACCGACAGGACGCTGTGGACGACGGCGCTGTCCGGCCGCGACGCGTACGTGACCCTGCTGCGCCCCGGCGCCGGGCGCACGCCGGCGGCGGCGCGGATCGTGCGCGTCGGCGCCTGACCGTCCCGCCGCGACTTGCGCGCATCGCCGTGCAGCGCTACTGTTAACCATATGGCTAACCATCACGCCTCGGCGACGCTCGACCGCGCGTTCGTCGCCGTCGCCCACCCGCTGCGCCGCACGATCCTCGAGCGGCTCGCGCACGGCGAGCTGACGGTCGGCGCGGCGACATACGACTTCCCCGTCTCCAAGCCGGCGATCAGCAAGCACCTGAGGGTGCTCGAGGAAGCCGGAGCGATCGTGCGCGTGATCGACGGCCGCACGCACCGCCTGCGCCTCAACGGCGCCTCGCTCGAGGAGGCGTACGCCTGGCTCGCGAGACAGCGCGAGCTGTGGGAGCGCAAGCTCGACGTCGTCGAGGAGTACCTCAGCGAGCAGCGCCGCGAGCAGCAGACCCCCCGAACCCCCGCGAGAAAGGACACGGCATGAGCGACGTGGACGTGGACACCGGCACCGTGCGCGTGGAGCGCACGATCGATGCGCCCGCCGAGGCCGTCTTCGACGCCTGGACGAACCCCGAGGTGCTGCGGCGCTGGTGGAAGGCGGCGCCGCACCACGAGGTCGCGGTCGCCGACGTCGACCTGCGCGTCGGCGGCGGCTGGCGGCTGGCGATGCGCAACGCCGACTCCGGCGAGGACCTCGTCGTGTTCGGCACCTACCGCGAGATCTCCCGTCCCGACCGGCTCGTCTACAGCTGGATCTGGGAGGGCACCGGCCCGTACGCCGGCCATGAGAGCGAGGTCGTCGTGACCTTCCAGGAGGACGAGCCAGGCCGCACGACGGTCGCGATCGAGCACGCCGGCCTGCTCGACGAGACCTCGCGCGCGAACCACCGCAGAGGCTGGATCGGCGTGCTCGGCCAGCTCGCGGAGGTCGGCGTCGGCGCGGCGCGCTGACCCGAAGCAGGCAACCAACCCTCGACAAGACAGGAGCCCACCATGGCGAAGTACGTGCTGGCCTACACCGGCGGACGCATGGCGCAGACCGACGAGGAGCGCGAGACCGTGATGGCGGCCTGGGGCGCGTTCCTCGGCGGCCTCGGCGAGTCGCTGCTCGACGCCGGCAACCCGTTCGGCCCCTCCGCCGTCGTGAAGGCCGACGGCGGCAACGGCGGCGCGCCCTCGGCGCTCACCGGCTACTCGATCATCAGCGCCGGCAGCCTCGCCGAGGCGACCGAGAAGGCGAAGGGCGCGCCGGTGCTCGACGGCGGCGGCAGCGTCGAGGTGTACGAGACGATCGAGGTCATGTGACGTCCCCCGCAGGTCGCCGCTTGCGGTGACCTGCGGGCGAGAGCCGGATGCGCGGCGACGCGACTTCGGCCGGGCGCTCGTGTTCCGGCCTGCAACGGCGCGCCCAGGATGGGCGCTCGGCGGGGCCTAAGCTGGCGGCTTGCGGCCCCGCCGCCGTCTCGCCGATGACCGCAGTCCGTCGTCACCGCACGCCCCGCCGCCGCCTCGCGACCGCGTGGGCCGTCGGGCTGCTCGCGCTGCTGCTTCCGACGGCGGCGGCGCACGCGGCGGCCCATCCGCGCATCGTCTTCGTGCGCTGCTCCTCGGTCCCGTTCCCGTGCCCGGCGCGCACGACCGTCATTCGCACCGGCCACCTGCTCGTCGGCGCGAACGGGATGAGCGCGCGCGCGAAGGTCGTCTTCACGGTCCGGCTGTCGAACGGCCGCGCGAGCCTGCGCGCCGTCGGCGGGGCGTTCCGCACACGCACGCGGATCGTCGTGCGCGTCCCCGCCGACGCGATCGGCGGACCGGTCCGCGTCGCCAATCCGGGCTACCGCTACTCGAACGCGGTGCGGATCGCCGTGCGGCGCCCGCCGAAGCCGAAAGTCTCGGGCGGCGTGCCGCCCGGCGGCCCCAGCATCTTCGACGGCGACGGGATGTGGATCTGGTACGTGTCGAGGTCCCAGGGCGGCGACCTGGCGGCGATCGCCGCGCAGGCCAAGTCGCACGGGATCGCCACCGTGTTCGTCAAGAGCGCGGACGGCACGGGCCTGTGGTCGCAGTTCAGCTCGAGCACGGTCGCGACGCTGAAGGCCGCCGGCCTGCACGTCTGCGCCTGGCAGTTCGTCTACGGCACCGACCCGGTCGGCGAGGCACAGGCCGGCGCCGCCGCGCAGGGCGCCGGCGCCGACTGCCTCGTGATCGACGCCGAGGGGGCGTACGAGGGCAAGTACGCGCAGGCGCAGCAGTACATGACGAAGCTGCGCGCGCTCGTCGGCGCGAGCTTCCCGCTCGGGCTGACGTCGTTTCCGTACGTCGACTACCACCCGGCGCTGCCGTTCTCCGTCTTCCTCGGCCCCGGCGGCGCGACGTTCAACCTGCCGCAGGTCTACTGGAAGACGATCGGCGACTCGGTCGACGCCTCGCTCGCGCACACCTACGAGTGGAACCGGCCGTTCGCGACGGGCGTCTTCCCGCTCGGGCAGACATACGACGGCCCGTCAGCCGCAGACATCATGCGCTTCCGCCAGCTCTCGGGCGCCTACGGCGCGCGCGGGCTGAGCTGGTGGGACTGGCAGGAGACGAGCGCGTCCGGCTGGAGCGCGCTGGCGGCGCCGATCGCGCCGCTGCCAGCGCCGGCGACGCTGTGGCCGACGCTCGCCGCCGGCAGCGGCGGCAAGGTCGGTTCCAAGGGCGACGTCGTCGTGTGGGCGCAGGAGCACCTCAACGGCGCCGGCGACGCGGTCGCCGTCGACGGTCAGTACGGCGCCGGGACGGCGAGCGCCGTGCGCGCCTTTCAGACGGCCTCGGGGCTGCCGGTCACCGGTGCGGTCGACGCGGCGACGTGGCCGGTGCTGCTGAAGGCGACGCCGATGGCCGTCGACTGGATCGCGCAGGCGAGAGCGAGCGCGAGCGCCGCGCGCGCGGCGCTGCCCGCCGCCCCGAACGGCCCCGCCTCGGCGGCGCTGCCGGCACGGCGCGACGAGGTGCCGCCGGGTCCGCGGCGCTGAGCGCTACGCGCCCGCGTTCGAGATCGCCGCGCGCTTCGCGGCCAGCTTCGCGGGGTCGATCCGCACGACGTCCCACGCGAGGCCACCGCGTTCGAGCACCGCGATGATCGCCGCGGAGATGTCGAGCTGCCCGCGCTCGAGGCCGTGACGGGCAGAGGTGGGGAACGCGTGGTGGCCGTTGTGCCACGCCTCGCCGAACGAGAACGGCGCCAGCCAGGCGAGGTTGCGCGACTCGTCGCCGGTCTCGAACGGTCTGCGCCCGAAGTAGTGGCAGAGCGAGTTGATCGAGTAGGTGACGTGGTGCAGCAGCAGCATGCGCACAAGGCCGCCCCACAGCATGCCGGTGAGGCCCGCGTACCAGCTCAGCCCGCCGAGGCAGAAGCCGAGCGCGAACGAGACGAGGAAGCCGCCGATCGCCCACCAGATGAACGTGCGGTCGATCCAGGCGATGTCGGGGTCGCGCATCAGATCGGGGGCGTAGCGGGTCTTGCGCCCCCGCTGCGTGTGGATGAACAGCCAGCCGACGTGCGCGTGCGCGAGCCCCTTGAGCGCGCCCCGCAGCCCGTGACCGTGCTCGACGTGCGGGCTGTGCGGGTCGCCGAGTCTGTCCGAGAAGGCGTGGTGCTTGCGGTGATCGGCGACCCAGGACACGATCGGCCCCTCGATCGCCATCGAGCCGAGCGCCGCGAGCGCGATGCGGATCGGGCGCGTCGTCTTGAACGAGCGGTGCGTGAAGAGGCGGTGGAAGCCGACCGTGATTCCCATGCCCGTCGCGGCGTACATGACGAGGAACACGAAGATGTCGTTCCAGCCGAGCGCGACCGCCCACAGCTGCCACGCCACGAGTCCGAGCGCGAGCACGGGCACGATCGTCACCAGGCCCGTGATGATGCGGTCGCGCGTCTCGTGCGCGGCCGGCTCGACGTCGTCCGCCGTGGGAGCGGATCTCGGTGTGTCGATCACCTGCATGGAGCGCGGCACACTACACGGCCGCGGTGAAGCGAAGGTAAGCAGCTTGGGGCCGCGTGCCTCACGCCGCCCAGTCGCGCATGGAGCGCAGCTCGATTCCCGCCTCGCGCAGCGTCGTGCGCACACGCGCGTCGCACAGCGTCGCCGTCTCGACGGTGCGCTCCGCTGCATAGGAGGAGCCCGAGCCGTCGGCGAGCGCCGGGTGGCAGCCGAGCTCGGTCGTCCCAGGCGGCAGCGTGCGCAGCAGCGCACAGAGCGCGTCGACCGAGATCGCCGCCTGGGCCGGGCTGCCGTCGGGCTCGCGCGCGAAGAAGCCGCCTTCGTAGCGCAGCCCGGGCGTCAGCTCGCGTACGGGCACGCCGAGCCGCCGGCCGTGCTCGCGCACGATCGAGTGCACCGGCTCGGCGCGGTGCGTGTGCCGGTGCGAGTCGAGATGCGTCGGCGCGTATCCCATCAGCGCGCCGAAGCGCTCGACCTGGGCGGCCACCTCGGCGCCGAGCGCGGCCGCGTCGTCGAGCGGCACCTCCTCGAACGCGCCGATCCACGGCGTGCCGGCATATCGCCAGCGCCCGAGGTCGACGTGCAGGCCGACGCTCAACCTCGGGCGCGTGCGGGCCCATGCGGCGGCCGCGGGGGCGTGCTCGCCGCGCACGAGCAGCGAGGCGCTCGTGACGATCCCGTGCTCGTGCGCCCGCGCGATCCCGTGGTTGACGCCGGCGCTGAGGCCGAGGTCGTCGGCGTTGACGATCAGGCGTCGCGCGCTCATGTGGACATTGTCCTGCCGCATACGTAAGCGGGTACGCTCGCCCCATGCTCGTGCGCGACGCCGGCGACGCCTGGCAGATAGTCCTGCAGACCGATCATGCGGACCTTTCGGGCCAGCTCGCGCGGGCGTGGGGCGGGCCCGGCTTCGCGCGGCCTGAGCCCTACGCGCCGCTCGTCGAGGCTGCGCGCCGCCACGACGACGGCTGGGCGACGTGGGAGCAGCAGCCGCGGCTCGACGCCGACGGCGCGCCGCAGTCGTTCCTGACCGTGCCGGCGTCCGTCCACCTCGCCTTCTACCGCGCCGGCGTCGAGTGCGTCTGCGACGAGGACCTGGCGGCGGGCCTGCTCGTCTCGATGCACATGAGCGGGCTCTACCGCGAGCGCTACGGCGCGATGCCCTCCCCGCCGCGCGCGCTGCCGGACGAGGTGCGCGACCTCGTCGACGCGTTCGTCGCGCAGGAGGAGGACCGCCAGGTCGCGCTGCGGCGCATGCTCGCGACCGACGAGGCGTGGCGTTGGACGAGCTACGCGCTGCTGCAGGTCTTCGACGTCGTCTCGCTCTACTTCGGGCTCGCGGATGTCGAGACGGGCGCGCCCGGCGCGTGCGAGGGCGTGCCGACCGCGGACGGCGGCGATCCGGCGCGGATCGCGATCGAGCCGCTCGGACCGTGGCGCGTGCGCTTCGACCCCTACCCCTTCGCGACCGATCCGGCGCCGCTGACGCTGCGCCGCCGGCTCCTGCGCAAGCGCGAATGGGCTGAGGTCGGCGCCTTCCGGGCCGACCTCGCCGCCGCGCCGTTCGAGACCGTGCGGATCTTCGCGGAGCGGTAGCGCCGTCCGCGCGCGGCCAGCTCGTCCTCTCGCTCCGCTCGGGCGCAGCCGGTGCGCGCGGCGTCCGCCGTTGGGCATCGAGAGGAGGGAGCGGTTTGCACTTCCGGCGCTTGCTGCCTCTCTCGTCGCAATCCGCGGCTCGGCTTGCGGCGTTTCGAGGTCGCGCCCGCCTGCTCGCGCGCTCGGCTGGATGAGCTGCAAGTTCTGCCCCTCTGGGGGGCAAAACTTGACAGTCTTGATTGAGGATCGTCACCGAAGTGGCTGAATTGCGGCCGACCTGACGCGAAGTGCGTGAGCGTTTGCGCAGAACGGACCGGCGCGGACCGCAAGGTGCCGAGAGCGGCGGCGCGACCGCCGCCGCTCTCCCCCTCGATGCCCACCGGCGGACCCCGCAGGCGCGGCGAGCGCCTGGGCCGAGCGCGTCCCGCTCAGAGCCGGCGTACCCGCACAGCCGTCCCGTAGGCGGCGACCTCGCTCATGATGTCGCCGATCTCGTTGCAGTCGAAGCGCATCGCGAGCACCGCGTTCGCGCCGCGCTCGGCGGCTGCCTCGCGCAGCCGGTCGACCGCGTGATTGCGGCTCTCGGCCAGCAGCTTCGTGTAGCCCTTGACCTCGCCGCCGGCGAACGTGCGGAACGACGCGCCGATGTTCGAGAACGCGTTGCGGGCGCGCACGATCAGCCCGAACACCTCGCCGTAGACCTCCTCGACCGCGTAGCCGGGCAGGTCGTTCATGGTGGTGATGATGATCTCGTCGCTCATGGCTGGGATTCTGGCCCCGGCGGCGGATGCAGTGGCAGCGGATCCGGCGGCAGCGGCTGCTGCGTGAAGTCGAAGTCGCGTGCGAGGTCGCCGAGCACCGGGCTCGTCTCGCGCACGTCCGGGCGCGGGTCGGGGCGACCGTCGGTGCGCGGGTCGATCCGCGCGCTGGAGAGGAAGTCGTCCTCGACGAACTTGTTGATCGCGTCGAACGACAACGTCTGGTGGTCGACGAAGCTGCGCTTCGCCCACGGGCTGATGACGAGCCCCGGTACGCGCAGCCCGTAGCCGGCGACGTCGACGCGCGGCGGGACGACGTGGTCGTAGAAGCCGCCCCAGTCGTCCCACGCGAGGAAGATCGCCGTGCTGCCCCAGTCGGGGCTCGCCATCGCGGCGTCGACCACGCTCGTGACCCACGCCTGCCCCGTCTGGATGTTCGCCGGCGGATGCTCGGAGTGGGCCTCGTCGGGCACGACCCACGAGACCGCCGGCAGCGTGGCCGCCTGGGCGGCGGCGAAGTAGTTGGAGACGTCCTGCACGTCGCCGACCTGCCTGTCCTGCTTGACGGTCGTGAACGACGGCAGCGGGTTCCAGATCTCCGGCGTGCGCGCGCTCTGCCTGCCGGGCGTGCAGTTCGCGTCGCCGTCGGCGCAGTCGGGCTGCAGCCCGCCATGGACGTAGTAGCGCCAGCTCACCCCGGCTCTGTGCAGCAGGTACGTGAGGTCGGTCCATGCGTAGTTCGCGTCCGGCGAGAGCCGGCGGAAGACGCGCGGCGGCGCGAGCGCGCGGCATGCGGCGAGCGCCGCCGGCATCGCCGGGTCGTGCAGGTCGAGCCCGAAGCCGCGCAGCGGCACGCCATGCGCGGCGAGGCAGCGCACGAGCGGGCGCAGGCGCGGGCGCACCCGCAGGCCGCGCCCGGCGCCGGCGATCTGGCTCGTGTGGAAGCCGTTGAGCTGGATGTCCGTTCTGCAGCTCGACGGATCGTCGCGCCGCGCGCAGCTCGCCGACCAGCCCGAGACGAGGTAGAGGTGCGCGGGCAGGCTCCACGACGCGTTCGAGGCGAACAGGTGGTCCTGCAGGGTGAAGTCGTGCGCCCAGCGCCAGTAGTTGGGGATCTCGCGCGCGTCGTGGTAGCCCATCACGTCGGGCGGGGCGCTCGCCGAGCAGATGCCGGTCAGCCCGCCGCAGCCGCGCCCCCCGGGCGACTCCGCCATCCGCACGAACCCGTCCATCCGCCCGCCGTCGACGTCGAGCCGCGACGGCGCGGCGTCGTGCGGGCCGCCGCCGTTGACGAGCGAGGGATCGTGATAGGGGCGCTGGCAGTCGCCGGTGCGCGGGTCGGGCGAGCAGACCGTGAAGCGGCCGTTCCTGCGCGGAATCCCGTCGGCGCCGGGAAACGTGCCGAAGTAGGAGTCGAACGAGCGGTTCTCCTGCATCACCACGATCACGTGCCGGATCGTGTGGATGCCGGCGGAGCCGTCGGCCGCGGTCGCGCCCGGAGCGATGCGCGCGCGGCCGTCGCTCGCGACGTCCTGCCGGGGCGTCGAACCGCCGCCGCAGCCGGCCGCCAGCGCGGTCGCGAGCGCGAGGCAGCCGGCGAGACCCGCCCGCGCGATCCGCGAGCGGGTCCGCCGGTGATCCAGGAGGAGAGGCACTGCCGCGAGCATCCTGCCGGCGGACCTAAGCGCCAGCTCAGGGGCGTCGGCGCGCGAACACGGCACGCGCGCCGCGCCCTACGCCGCGATCGGCGTCGCCCCGCCCAGCAGCTCGCCCGCGAGCCGGTCGACGGCGTCGCCAGTGCCGCCGAGCAGGCGGCGCGAGAGCTGCGCGCGGCGGAAGAACAGCGGCGCGTCGTGCTCCCAGGTGGCACCGATCCCGCCGTGCACGGAGATCAGCTCGCGCGCGGCGAAGTCGAGTGCGGCTCCGCCGGCGGCGCGCGCGGCACTGGCGGCGGCGGCGAACTCGCTCGGCTGCGAGTCGTAGGCCCAGCCGGCGTAGTAGAGCAGCGAGCGCGTGTTCTCCTGACGGCGCAGCACCTCGGTGAGCGCGTGCTTGATCGCCTGGTAGGAGCCGATCGGGCGGCCGAATGTGTAGCGCTCCTTCGCGTAGGCGACCGAGCGCTGCAGGCACTCCTCGACCGCGCCGAGCGACTCGGCGGCGATCAGCGCGTGCGCGAGGTGCCAGGCGCGGCGCAGCGCGTCCTCGCCGGCGGCGAGCACCCGCCCGCAGGCGTTCTCGAGCGTGACGTGGCCGAGCGGGCGGGTGGCGTCGTAGACGCCCGCGGCGGCCTCGACCGACACGCCCTCGGCGTCCGGGCCGAGCGCGACCGCGACCGGCGCGCCGCCTTCGACGCCGACGACCACGAGCACGTCGGCGCCGACTGCGTCGGGCACCCAGGAGACGGTCCCGTCCACGGTCGCGAGCCCCTCGTCTCCGCGCGCGACCTGCGGCGCGGGTGCGCGGCGGCGGCCGCTGCGCGGCTCGGCCGTCCACGCGGGGCTGAGGTCGTCGCCCGGGCGGGCGGGGACGTAGGCGGCGCGCAGCTCGCCGCTCGCGAGCTTGCCGAGCGTCGCGTCGTCGAGCCCGCCCGCGGCGAGGATGGCGGTCGCCGGCAGGTGCCCGAGCAGCGGCACGCTCGCGAGCACGCGGCCGGCCTCGGCGGTGACGAGCATCGCGTCGATCGCGCCGAGCCCCGCTCCGCCGTGCGCGTCGTCCACCAGCAGCCCGGTCCAGCCGGCCTGCGTGGCCGTCGGCCACAGATCGGGCAGCTCGCCGCCCTCCAAAGCCGCGCGCGCGGCCTCGACGGTTCTGACGCGGCTGAGGGCGTCTCTCGCCGCCTCGCGCAGCAGGACCTGCTCGTCGGAGAGGTCGAAGTTCACGACGCCACCTCCTGGCGCTCCTTCGCGCGCAGCTCGCTGAACGGGATGCCCTTGTCGAGGCGCGGCTCCGGCGGCAGCCCGAGCACGCGCTCGCCGACCGTGTTGCGCAGGATCTCCTCGGTGCCGCCGGCCGACTTCAGGCCCGGCAGGAACGAGATCAGGTAGGACCACTCGGACTCGGGGTCGAGCGCCTCCGGCCCGAGCACGTCGGCGATCAGGTCGCCGGCGGCGATCGCGCCGTTGACGGCGGTGATCTTGCCCATGCCGGCCTCCGGGCCGGGGATCTGGCCGCGCGAGATCGCCGTCAGCAGGCGGTAGCCGGTGAAGCGCAGCGCGAGCAGCTCGGTCGCCAGCTCGCCGAAGCGCGCGCGCACCTCCGGGTCCTTCGCGGCGACCGGGTCGCTCGCGATCGCGGCGGCGAAGCGGTCGGCGCGGTAGCCCATGCCCTCCGAGCCGGCGCCGATCGTGAGGCGCTCGAACATCAGCGTCGTCAGCGCGACGCCCCAGCCGCCGTTGACCGGGCCGACTTCGCTGCCCGGCTCCAGTCTCACGTCGTCGAAGAAGACCTCGTTGAACTCCGGCTCGCCGGAGATCTGGCGCAGCGGGCGGATCGTCACGCCGTCGGCGTCCATCGGCACGACGAACATCGTGAGGCCCTTGTGCTTGTGCGCGTCGGGGTCGGTGCGCGCGAGCAGCAGCCCGAAGGCGGCGAACTGCGCGTTCGTCGTCCACACCTTCTGGCCGGAGAGGCGCCAGCTGCCGTCGTCCTCCTGGCGCGCACGCGTCTGGATGCCGGCGAGGTCGGAGCCGGCAGCCGGCTCGGAGAACAGCTGGCACCAGACCTCGTCGCCGTGCAGCATGGGGGCGAGGTAGCGCTGCTTCTGCTCGTCGCTGCCGTGCGCGATGATCGTCGGGCCGAGCATGCCGACGCCGATCGCGTCGAGGATCCCCGGCACGCCGGCGCGCGCGATCTCCTGGTTCACGACGACCTGGTGCAGCGGTCCCTTCCCCTGGCCGCCGTGCTCGGCGGGCCAGGTGACGCCGACGTAGCCGGCCTCCGCGAGCCGGCGCTGCCAGGCGCGGTGCGCCGCGACGGCGGCGTCCTCGTCGCCGCGTCCGCGCGTGCTCGGGGCGTGCGAGGCGTTCTGCCCGAGCCAGGCGCGCACCTCGGCGCGGTATGCGGCCTGCTCGGGCGTGTCGTTCAGGTCCACGGCGCTGGCGCTCCTTCCTCAACCTGGTTGACTGGCCAATCAGCACGTCACGATACCGCGCCGCGCCTCCTCCGCGCCCCATCAGGCACGCCGGAGGCCCTACCCCCGGGCAGGTCGCAGGCTCGCGCGGCGAGCGGGACCGGACGCCTAGATGTCCGGCTGGTATCTGCCGAACACGTCGCGCATCGCGCCGCAGACCTCGCCCATCGAGGCGCGGTCCTTGAGCGCCTGGCGGATCGGCGGCAGCACGTTCTCGCTGCCCCGCGCGGCGGCGCGCAGCTCGTCGAGCCGCCGCTCGACGAGCGCCTGGTCGCGATTCGCCTTGAACGCCTTCAGGCGGTCGACCTGCTCGCGCTCGGACTGGGGGTCGACGCGCAGCAGGTCCGGCACCTCGAGCGCCTCGTCGACGAAGCGGTTGACGCCGACGACGATGTCCTGCTCGGACTTGTAGCGCTCCTGGTAGCCCCAGGCCGACTCCTCGATCTCGTTCTTGATGAACGCGATCGCGTTGACCGAGCCGCCCAGCTCGTCGACCTTCGCGATCAGCTCGCCGGCGCGCTGCTCGATCTCGGCCGTCAGCGCCTCGACGAAGTAGGAGCCGGCGAACGGGTCGACGACGTCGGCGGCGCCCGACTCGTAGCCGATGATCTGCTGCGTGCGCAGCGCGATCTTCGCGGCGCGCTCGGTCGGCAGCGCGAGCGCCTCGTCAAAGCCGTTGGTGTGCAGCGACTGCGTGCCTCCGCAGACGGCGGCGAAGCCCTGCAGCGCGACGCGCACGATGTTGTTCTCCGGTTGCTGGGCGGTCAGCGTGACGCCGCCGGTCTGCGTGTGGAAGCGCAGCTTCATGCTGCGCTCGTCCTGGGCGCCGAAGCGCTCGCGCATGATCTGCGCCCACATCTTCCGGGCGGCGCGGAACTTCGCGACCTCCTGGAAGACGTTGTTGTGGCCGTTGAAGAAGAACGCCAGGCGGGGCGCGAAGTCGTCGACCGCGAGGCCGGCGTCGACCGCGGCCTGCACATAGGCGATCCCGCTCGACAGCGTGAACGCGACCTCCTGGACGGCGGAGCAGCCCTTCTCGCGGAAGTGATAGCCGGAGATCGAGACGGTGTTCCATCTCGGCACGTGCTGCTTGCAGTACGCGAACAGGTCCGTCGTCAGGCGCATCGAGCCCTCGGGTGGGTAGATGAAGTTCCCGCGCGCGACGTACTCCTTGATGATGTCGTTCTGGGTCGTGCCGCGCAGCTGCTCCGGCGCCACACCCTGCTCCTCGCCGACGAGCTGGTAGAGCAGCAGCAGCACCGCCGCCGGTGCGTTGATCGTCATCGAGGTGGAGACCTGATCGAGCGGAATCCCGTCGAAGGCGGTGCGCATGTCGTCGATCGTGTCGATCGCGACGCCGGTGCGGCCGACCTCGCCGAGGCAGCGCGGGTCGTCGGAGTCGAGGCCGAGCTGGGTCGGCAGGTCGAAGGCCATCGAGAGGCCCGTCGAGCCGTGCGCGAGCAGGTACTTGTAGCGCTCGTTGCTCTCCTTCGCCGAGGCGTAGCCGGCGTACTGGCGCATCGTCCACAGCTGCCTGCGGTACATGTCCGGGTGGACGCCGCGCGTGTAGGGGTACGCGCCCGGCTCGCCGAGCGCCAGCGGCTCCGGGACGTCGTCGTCGGTGTAGAGCTGCTTGATCTCGATCCCGGAGTCGGTGAAGCGTCGCGGGTCGTCCCGGCCGACGATCGGGGCGACGAAGCGATGGTCCTCGGTGGCGCTCATAGGCCCCGCAGGTTACGACACGCGGACGGTCGCGTATCAGACGGTCGCGACGGCCGTACCCTTCGGGAGATGGTCGTGCGCATCCGCCTCTTCGCCCAGCTGCGCGAGCGCGCGGGCGCGAGCGAGCTGTCGCTCGAGCTGCCCGACGGCGCCCGCGTGCGCGACGCGCTCGCGGCCGAGCCGGTCGCGGCGCTCGCGGGCGGGCTGCCCCTCGTGCTGGCGGTCAACCGCGAGTACGCGTCCGCGGACGCGCCGCTCGCGCCCGGCGACGAGCTGGCGCTGATCCCGCCGGTGTCGGGCGGGGCGGAGGACGGGCAGGCCGCTGCTTCGCACGTCGCGCTGCGCGACGGTCCGCTGTCGCTCGACGCTCTGCTGGAGCGCGTGCGCGACCCGCGCGCGGGCGCGGTCGTGACGTTCCAGGGCGTCACGCGCGAGATCCCCTCGCTCGCGTACGAGGCTTACGCGGAGATGGCGCTCGAGCAGATGCGCGCGATCGTGTCGGAGGCGATCGAGCGCCACGGCCTCTGCGCCGCCGCCGCCGAGCACCGGCTCGGCGCCGTCCCGCTGTCGGAGGCGTCGGTGATCGTCGCCGTCTCCGCGCCCCACCGCTGCGAGGCGTTCGCGGGCGGCCGCGAGGTCATCGACCGCCTGAAGGAGCTCGCGCCGATCTGGAAGCGCGAGGTCGACGAGGCCGGTGCGGCGAGCTGGGTGTCCGGCACGCCGCCGGCGGCCGGTCAGGACGCGTAGCGCAGCGCGTCGTCGTCGTCCGCCGCCGGTGCGGCGGCTCGACCATCAGCCGGCTACCCCAGGGATCAGACGGCGCCGCCGGCGGCGGCCGGGGCGGTCGCGTCTTCGCCCGCGCCGCCGGAGCGCTCGCGCGCGAGCCAGTCCTCGATGTCCATCGGGCGGTCGGCGAGCCGCTCGACGATCGTCAGCAGGTCGTTCATCGAGGAGACCTCCTCGACCTGCTCCTTCAGGAACCACTGCATGAACTGCTCGCTCTGGAAGTCGCCCTCCTCGCGGGCGATGCCGACGAGCGCGGCGATCTGGTCGCTGACGCGCCGCTCCTGCTCGAGCGCGAGCGCGACCGGCGCCACGACGTCCGCGAAGCTCGACTCCGGCGCGGCGACGCCGGGAATCGTCACGTCGGCGTCGGCGTCGAGCAGGTACTGGACCATCATCATCGCGTGGTTGCGCTCCTCGAGCGCCTGCGCATAGAAGAAGGAGGCCAGCCGCGGCAGCGTCTCGGCGTCGTAGTAGACCGCGTTCGCGATGTACTGCTGCGAGGCGGCGAACTCGTAGGCGATCTGCTCGCTCAGGCGCTCGACGAAGCGGGTGGCTGCCATGGTGCTCCTTGGTCGCGTGGACCGCTCGATCGTAGTGGAGGCCGCGCGTACGGGTATTCTCCGCAGCCATGCCAACCTGCCTCGTGACCGGCGGAGCGGGCTTCCTCGGCTCGCACCTGTGCGACGAGCTGCTGCGACGGGGTCATCGGGTCATCTGCGTCGACAACCTCGAGACGGGCTCGCTCGCGAACATCGCGCACATCCGCGGCCCCGAGTTCGTCCATCTCAACGTCGACATCATCGAGCCGTACACGGTCGACGAGCCCGTCGACTTCGTCTACCACCTCGCCTCGCCGGCCTCGCCGATCGACTACCTGCGGCTGCCGCTGCACACGCTGAAGGTCGGCTCCTACGGCACCCACCACACGCTGGGCCTGGCGAAGAAGCACCGCGCCCGCTTCCTGATCGCCTCCACCAGCGAGGTCTACGGCGACCCGCAGGTGCACCCGCAGCCGGAGTCCTACTGGGGCCATGTCAACCCGATCGGCCCGCGCGGCGTCTACGACGAGGCGAAGCGCTACGCCGAGGCGCTCACGATGGCCTACCACCGCCAGCAGGGCGTCGACACCGCGATCATGCGGATCTTCAACACGTACGGCCCGCGCATGCGCCCGCACGACGGCCGCGCGATCCCGACGTTCCTGCGCCAGGCGCTGCAGGACCGCCCGATCACCGTCTTCGGCGACGGCTCGCAGACGCGCTCCTTCTGTTATGTAGCCGACCTGATCCGCGGGATGATCGCGCTCGCCGAGTCGGGGTATCACCACCCGGTGAACATCGGCAACCCGAACGAGTTCACGCTGCTCGAACTGGCCGAGGCGGTCGTCGCGGTCACCGGCTCGCGCTCGGAGATCGTCTTCGAGGCGCTGCCGACCGACGATCCGCAGGTGCGCCAGCCGGACATCGCGCTCGCGCGCGAGATCCTCGGCTGGCAGCCGGAGGTGGAGCTGCGCGACGGCCTCAAGCGGACGATCGACGAGGCCGGCGTCGAAGCGCTCGTCGGGGTTCCGCGCTAGCGCGCAGGGCCGCCGGCCGCGGGCTCCGCAACTACGACGGCGCGCTTCCGTTTGAAGCGCTGGAGGCAGACCGAAGCTTTGGCGAACGGCGCAATCGACCTCGATCAACGGCAGCAGCCGGCGCCCGCCGCGCTGCCGGACCGCGACGTGCGGCGCAAGCGCCCGCCGGCGCTCTCGTTCCTGCTGCGGATGGCGACGCTGCGGCGGGGGCTGCGGGTGCTCTCGCTGCTCGCGCTGGACTTCGCCGGCGTGTGGGCGGCGCTGTTCGTCGCGCTGCTGCTGAAGGCGCTGATCAAGGGCGGCTACGACCTCGGGCAGGCCGCCCACTTCGCCTCGGGCCAGACGAGCGACTCGCTCGCGTTCGCCTACCTGCTGACGGTGCTGCTGTTCGCGCGCTCGGACCTGTACGCCGAGCGCTCGCGCCGCCCCGGGCTCACGCGCATCGTCACGTCGCTCTTCCAGGTGACGATCGTGGCGCTGATCTTCTCGATCGCGAGCGGCCACTCGTTCTCCAGCTACTACATCTTCTACGGCTCGCTCGCGCTCGGGATCGTGACGATCTCCTCGCTGCGCTGGGCGCACACGCGCGTCACCGGCTGGCTGCTCGCAGCCGCCGGCTACAGCCGCCGCACGCTGCTCGTCGGCAGCGGCCGCCACCTCGACCAGGTGGCGCACGCGCTCGTGGGCTCGCCGCAGAGCGAGATCGAGCCGATCGGCTACGTCTCGCTCACGCCGCGGCCCGACAACGGGCTGCGCTCGCTCGGGGAGCTCGCGGACCTGCCGGCGATCCTCGCCGAGCACCGCGTGCAGGACGTGATCATCGCCGACCCCGACTTCCCGCAGGAGCAGGCGGTCGAGCTTGTCGACGTCTGCCACCAGCGCGGCGTCGAGGTGCATGTCGCGCCCTCGACGATGGGGATCCTCACGCAGCGCGCCGAATTCGTGCCCGGCCAGTCGCTCCCGCTGTTCACGCTCAAGCCGCTCGTCCTGGAGGGCGTCGACTTCGCGGTCAAGCGCACCTTCGACGTGCTCGGCGCGCTGCTGCTGCTCCTCCTGCTCTCGCCGCTGCTGCTGGCGATCGCGCTCGCGGTGGAGCTGACCTCGCGCGGGCCCGTGCTCTACCGGTCGGCGCGGCCGGGGATGGGCGGCGCGCCGTTCGACTGCCTCAAGTTCCGCACGATGCGCGCGGACGCCGAGGACGCGCAGGACGAGCTGGAGGGGCTCAACGAGATGGACGGAGCGCTGTTCAAGATCCGCGAGGATCCGCGCCTGACGCGCGTCGGCCGCCTGCTGCGCCGCTTCTCGCTCGACGAGCTGCCGCAGCTCGTCAACGTCGTGCGCGGCGAGATGTCGCTCGTCGGCCCGCGGCCGCTGCCGCTGCGCGACTTCGAGCGGCTCGAGGACTGGCACAAGAAGCGCTATCTCGTGCTGCCGGGGATCACCGGGCTGTGGCAGGTCTCCGGTCGCGCCGACCTCGACTTCGACGACCTCGTGCGGCTCGACTTCCTCTACCTGGAGCGCTGGTCGGTCGCGCTCGACCTCGTGATCTTGCTCAAGACGCTGCCCGCCGTGCTGACGCGGCGCGGAGCGTTCTGAGAGCCGGGACGACGGCGGGCTACGGTCGCGCCGTCGCCGTCTGCTGCTGCGCCTGGGCGTAGGCGGTCTGCGCCTCCGGACCGCGCGGGTCGAGGTAGATCGCGGCGCCCAGCACTCTCAGCGCCCGGCGCGCGTCGCCGTGGGCGAGCTCGAACTGCCCGAGGCGCAGCCAGCTCTCCGAGTTGGCCGGCTGCAGCCGCACGGCGCGCTCGAGCGTCGCGCGCGCGGCGGCGGTCTGCCCGGCCGCCGCCTGCGCGGCCGCGAGCGTCGACAGCGGATCGATCGAGAGCGGGTCGCGGCGCGCGGCGTCCTGCGCGTCGGCGACCGCCTGCTGCGGGCGGCCGGCGCTCAGCTCGGTCAGCGCGGCGTCGTCGGCGCTGACGGCGCGCTGCGGCTGCAGGGCGACCCACGCGCCGGCGAGCCCTGCGGCGGCGGCGAGCGCGGCAAGCGCGAGCCGCCAGCGCGCGGCGCTCCAGGCGGTCGCGCCGTGCGGGAGCGCCGCGCGCGGCGGCTGCTGCTCGAACGGCCCGCGGCCCGCCACCCACGCTGCGCACAGCAGGCCGGGGACGGCGACGCCGGGGACGAACCACGTCCAGTCGACAGCGGAGTGGACGCCGAACGCGATCGCGGTCGCGGTCAGCGTCATGAGGCCGATGCGCTCCGGCGTCACCGGCGCGCGCGGACGCGGCGCTGGACGCAGGCCCCAGTCGCGCGTGCGCGCGAGCTCCGCCAGCCAGGCCCCCCAACGCCGCCGCGGCCGCACGCCCGTAGCGCGCGCGGCCGCGCCGAGCCACGCGACCAGCAGCGCCACGCTGATCCCCATCCCGACGAGGCCGAGGTCGGCGAGCGTCTGCGGCACGTAGCCGTGCGCGTGGCGCACGCGCAGGCGGTCGGGCTGGATCGGGCGGCGCGCCGTTGCGTAGCCGTCGGCGCCGACGCCGATCCACGGCGCCTTGCGCCAGATCTTGAAGCCGTCGTCCCAGTAGCGCGCGCGCACGCCGCCGACCGAGGCGAGCCGGCTCGGATCGTTTGGCGGCTGCTGCGCGTTCGGATCCGTCAGCTGGCGCCACCCATGCGAGATCGAGCCGGTCAGTCCGCGCTGGGAGGCGGCGAGGGCGCCGATGCCCGCGACCGGCACGAGCGCGAGCGCGACGAGCAGCGCCGTCCCGAGCGCGCGACGGCTCTGCGGCGAGAGCGTCGAGCGCGACATCGCGAACTCGAGCCCGAGCCCGGCGAGCGCCAGCACGACCGCCATCGCGAGCAGCAGCAAGCCGAGCGTGTGGCCCGCGTCGACGCGCACGTCGAGCGGGGCGCCGTCCTTCGTCAGGCCGGCGTTCCCGAACGCCCACGCGCACACGACCGCCGCGCCGGCGCCCGCCGTCGCGAGCACCGCCAGCCCGCGCATCCGCAGCGGCACGGCGGCGAACCACAGCGCGACCGCCACGGCCGCCGCCAGCAGCGGCCCGCGCCCCTCCGACAGCAGCAGCGCGACGAGCAGCAGGCCGAGCGCCGGAACGGCGAGCGCGGACAGCGCGGCGTGGCCGTCGCGCCGCGCGCCGAGCCACAGGCAGCCGGGGATCCCGAGCGCAGCCATCAGGCCGACCGCGTTCCAGTAGTCGAACGGCGCGCGCAGGCGCGCGTAGGGGTCGAGCGAGTCCAGCGATGGGAAGACCTTGGCCAGCAGCGAGAAGCCGCACAGCACGACGGCCGCGAGCACGACTGCGCCGAGCACGGCCGACCAGCGGGCCGGGGCGAGATGCACGAGCGCGAGCCCGCCGGCGAACGCTGCGAGGTAGGCGAGCGTCAGGTTCGCCGCCTGCCACGAGTCCGACGGCTCGACCGACCAGGCGATCGAGAGCGCGGTCCAGGCGGCGAGCGCCGCGAACAGCAGCAGCGTCACGCCTCCCCAGACGCGCCGCTGCGGCGGATGCGCGACGATCGCGACCGCAGCCGCCGCCGCCCCCAGCAGCATGAGCGCGACCTCGACCATCGTCGTGCGCGAGAGCACCGAGCCGCCGCGCGAGACGAACGCGATCGCGACGAGCAGGCCGGCGAGCGCGAGCGCGGCGAGTGCGTTCGCATGGGCCGCGAGCAGGTCGCGGCCGGCCCCGGTGCGTCCCGGCGCGCTCGGCCCGGCGTCCCCCTCGCCCGGCCGGCTAGGGGCGGCGAGCAGCGACGACACGTCGTCCGATCGTCATGGCCGCGGTCGTCGCCGCCGCGGCGCCGAGCAGCGCGAGCAGCACGACGAGCGCTGGCGGCAGCCGGTGCGAGTCGCGGCCGATCACCGGCAGCGTCCCGGGCGCGATCGACGCGCCCGCGAGCCGCAGCGGACGTGCGGCGTCCGGCGGCGGCGGGGCGCTCGGGACGGTCGCGCTGCCGCCTGCGACCCCGGAGCCGCCGGCGCCGGGCGTCCCGCCGGCGCCGCCGCCGAGCGCGCCGCCGCTCGTGGCTCCGCCGCCGCTCCCGCCGCCGCCGCTCCCGCCGTGTCTGGCGGCGGTCGCCAGCAGCGCCTGGTTGATCGCGTCGTAGCAGCCCGAGTACTCGAGCACGTCGCCCGGGAGGTTGTGCAGCGCGTGACTGAGCTGCGCCTTCGTGTAGGTGCCGGTGAGCGCGCCTGTCGCCGAGTGCTGGCAGTCCTGCACGATGCGGTCGTCGCTGCCGTTCGCGCGGGCGGAGGCCGCCGGCAGCGCCAGCAGCAGCGCGCTGGCGGCGAGCGTGATGAGGATGTTCGGCTTGCGCATGAAGGCTTCGCAGGGGGGCGAAGGCGCGCCAACGCTAGCAAGGGGCGTGGATCGCGCCGTGCAGCGTTCAAAACGAATGCCTGGGGTCGAAGTTGCTGCGGTGCTCGGCCGTGCTCAGACGTCGCCGCGCTGGCGGCGGGAGCCCGGGACCGGGGCGGCCCCCGCCAAGCGCCAGCGCGGCAGCAGGCGTCCCCCCGGCCCGAGGCGCGCTGGGCCGGGGGAGGCGCCTTGCGAAGGCAGCTACCCGGGGTCGCGGGGGTGGAAACGGCGGATCAGCGGGCCGCGCCGAGCGCGCGCTCGTAGGCGGCGACGGTCCGCCGTCCGCAGCGCTCCCACGTGAAGCAGCGCTCGACCGTGGTGCGCGCCTGACGGCCGAGCGCGGCCCGGGCGTCCTCGTCGCGCAGCAGCCGCCCGATCGCGTCCGCCAGCGCGTGCGGGTCGCGCGGCGGCACCTGCACGAGCCCGGGACCGGCGGCGGCGATCTCGACCGGCCCGTCCTCGCCCGCGCATCCGATCGCCGGCACGCCGGCCGCCATCGCCTCGACGTAGGCGACGCCGAACGCCTCCTCGACGCTCGGCAGCACGAACAGATCGGCCGCGGCGGCGTGCGCACGCGCCTGCGCCGGCGGGAGCTGACCGGCGAAGTCGACGCGGTCGCGCACGCCGCGCGCGCTCGCGAGCGCCTCCAGCGCTCCGCGCTCCGGGCCGTCGCCGACGATCGCGTAGCGCAGCCCGAGATGAGCCGGCGCGAGCAGCGCGAGCGCCTCGATCACGTCGGCGTGGCGCTTGCGCGCGACGAGGTGGCCGACGGTCACGAGCGTCGGCGGCGCGTCCGCCGGGCGCGCCGGGGAGGCCGCCGGCAGGTCGGTGCCGAGGTGCACGACGCTCGTCGCGCGCGCGCCGAGCGCGCGGCAGCGCGCCTCGGTCCCCGCGCTGTTGGCGAGCACGAGGCGCGCATGCGCGAACGTACGCGCGACGACGCGGCGCGCGAAGGCGCTGCGCTGCGCGGTGGCGAGCACGTCGCCGCCGTGGACCGAGACGACGAGCGGCGTCCGGCCCGCCACGCGGCGCACGGCGTCGCCGGCGGGGACCGCGTAGTGCGCGTGCACCAGCTCGAACGGGAACTCGCGCTGCAGGCGCCGCAGCGCGACGCCCAGCGCCGGCGCCGCCCAAGCGCCCCAGGCGCCGTAGCTCCACGGGCGGGGCGGCGAGAGGTAGCGGACGTAGGTCACGTCGACGCCGTCGAGCCGCGCGCGGCGCGGCTGGCACAAGGCCGCGCGCAGCGCGCGCACGTCTCCGCGCCGTGCTGCCGCAAGCGGCGGCAGCGGACGGTGCAGCACGAGCACGCGCACGTCGGCGCCCGCGTCGCGCGCGGCGAGCGCCTGCCGATGCGCCCACACGCCGAGCACCGCGTCCGTCGAGCGCGGGTAGTACTCGGCGACGATCGCGACGCGCATGCGGTCAGGCCGCGGGCGGGCGGCGAACGGATGCGGGCTGGGGGGCGGCGACGGTCACGGTCACCAGCGGGCGTGGGTCGCGAGCGTGCGCTGCGCCTCGGCGGCCGTCACGTACGGGCGCTGCGCGAGGAACGCCCGCGCCTCCGCGATCGCGTCGGCGCGGCGGTAGGAGTCGGCGATCGGGCGCGTCGCGTGGCGGATCGGGGTGGCGTCGACCACGCCGATCTTCCAGCCCTGCTCGCGCGCGAGCGCGGCCCAGTGCGCGTCGAGCCCCCAGCCCGCTTGGAGCTGGGGATACGGCAGCAGCGCCGCGAACGTGTCCTTGTGGAAGGCGCACACGGGCCCGATCTCGACGAACCCGGTCTCGCGCGCCACGCTGCCGGCTCTGCGCCGCGTCACGCGCCAGGCGGCGTGCGAGCGACGGCGGTGCGCCGGCTGCGCCAGCTTCAGCTCGAAGCGCTCCGCGAGGAACAGGAAGGCGTCGAGGAAGCCATGCGGCAGCGCGACGTCGTCGTCGAGCACGAGCAGCCAGTCGCGCGCGCCGAGCGGGTGGGACTCGATCAGCGCGTTGAGGTTCTCGAACTTGCCGCGCCCGCCGACGCCGCACGTCGCCACCTCGACGTCGTGGCGCGAGCGCCGCAGCTCGGCGCGCGCGGCGTCCATCAGGTTCGCGCGGTCCTCGCGCTCGACGCCGATCGCGAGGACGCTCAGCCGCCGCGGCGGCTTGCGACGCGCGGTCCGTGCGAGGCGCAGCGGCTCGAGCGCCGCCCAGCGGCGCGCGTCGAGCAGCGCGTCCTCGACGCGCGTGCGCATGCCGAGGCGGACGCCGCCGACGATCCCGCTCTCGCCCGACGCCCAGTCGGTGGGGTCGGCGGCCTGTGCGGGTTCGGGGTCGGCGTTCACGCGAGCACGACCTCGACGCCGTCGAGCCCGACGAAGTCGCGGTCGCGCGTGTAGACGGGCACGCCATGCGCCGCGGCGGTCGCGGCGATCAGCAAGTCGTTCGTGCGCGTCCTGCGACCGCTCTTTCGGGCGACCGAGATCATGCGACCGTAGTGCGCCGCCATCCTGGCGTCGAGCGGCAGCGCCCGAAACCGCCGCTCGGCGAGCAGAAGCGTGGCGAGGCGTCCCGCGCGGTGCTCGTCGCCGGCCGAGAGGACGCCGCGATGCAGCTCGCAAAGCGTCACGACAGAGATCGTGGCCTCGTCGGGCACGGCAAGCTCGATGCCCCGCGCGAGGTCGATCACAACCGATGTGTCGAGGATCGCGCGGCTCACTCGAACGGATCGCGCGCGGGTGTGTCGGCTTCCCGAAGCTCCTCTGCAAGTGGGTCGTCAGGCGCGAGCAAGCCGCGAAACTCGTGCACCAGCCGGGCGGTCGGGACGAACTCGGGGCGGCTGTCGATCGGCCCCAGCTCGGCCACCGGACGCCCGTTGACGGTGATCTCCACCCGCTCGCCGTCCTCGACGCGGCGCAGGACCTCGGCGGTGTGGTTGCGCAGCTCGCGCTGGGGAACCCGTGTAGCCATAGTGCTACAGCGTAGCAGGGGAGCGCCGAGGCGCGAACGCCTCGCGCGCGCGGCCGGCGGCGTGGGCGGTGAGCGTGACGCCGTTCGCGCACGCGCGCAGGAGCGTGTGGCCGGCACAAGCGGCGACGAGGCGCAGCTCGGCCGTGCGCGACGGTCCGACGCCCTTGCGCTCGTCCTGCATGCGCGCCGCGCGCCCGCGGCGGTACTGCGCGCGGGCGAGCGCACGGAGCGTCGCGTCGGGGCCGACGCGACGATGCTCCAGCCCGGCGGCGGCGACGTAGCGCACGCGCCCGCCGGTCGAGCGGTAGCGCTCCTGCCACTCCTCCTCGTCGCCGGCGCCGACGGGGATCGCCTCGTCGAAGCCGCCGACCGTCTCGAGCGCCGCTCTGCGGATCGCGAGGTTCGCGCTCCAGCCGACGGCGACGTCGACATCGGCGGCACCGTGGTCGAGCGTGGTGATCGGGGGCGCGTCGCGCCCGCACGAGCGCGGCCCGCCGCCTTCGATGTCGGCACGGATCGGGCCGGCGAAGACGTCGCGCTCGGGTGTCGCGGCGGCGGCGGCGAGCAGCGCCGGCAGCCACGTGCGCGGCGCCTCGACGTCGTCGTCGACGAAGATCACCAGCTCGCCGTGCGCGGTCTGCCAGCCGGCGTTGCGCGCGGCGTTCGGCCCGCGCGGCGCGGCGTGCGCGATCACGTGCGCGCCGCGCCGCTGCGCGACGACGACGCTCTCCGGGTCGAAGCCGTCGACGACCACGATCACCTCCGCGCCCACGTCGGCCGCCTGCGGCGCGAACGAGCGCAGCGCGACGTCGAGGTAGCCGGCGCGGCCGCGCGTGGGCACGACGATCGAGGCGGGCGGGGCGGCGGCGCTCATCGCGCGTCCGGCGGCGTCAGGCCCGGCTCGCGGAGGGCGGGCCGGCGGGCGCGGCGCCTTCCGAGCCGTGCGTCGGCGGGCCTGCTGCGCGAGCGTCGGTCGCCGCGCGCTCGCCGAAGCCTTGCTCACGCAGCCACGCGACGGTGCTCGCGATCCCCTCGTGAACACCGATCCGCGCCTCCCAGCCGAGCAGCGCTCTCGCCTTCTCGACCGACGGCCAGCGGCGCACGACGTCGACCTCGAACGTCGGCAGGTGCTCGAGCGCGAACGCGGCAGGGTCCTCGCCGCACGCCTCCCAGATGATGCGCGCCGTCTCGGCGACCGTCAGCTCCTCGGAGGCGGAGATGTTGAAGTCCTCGTCGAGGCCGGCCGGCGAGGCCATCGCGGTGACGATCCCGTCGGCGATGTCGTCGATGTGCGTGAGCGTGCGCGTCTGGGTGCCGTCGCCGAAGATCTGCAAGGGCCTCTGACCGCTCAGCACCTTCTTGATGACGTCGGGGACCATGTGCGCGATGCCCGGCTCGGGGTCGGGCAGCTCGCCCGGCCCGTACGCGTTGAACGGACGGCAGATCGTGTAGGGCAGCCCGTGCTCGGCGTGCGCGGCGCGGCAGTAGACCTCGCCGGTCAGCTTCGAGTAGCCGTAGGCGGACTGCGGCGTCGGGCAGGCGGGCAGGTGCGCCTCGGTCGTCGGGAACTCGGTCGCGCGCTCGAACACCATGGAGCTCGACACATACGTGAAGCGCTCGACGCCGAGGTCGAGCGCGGCGCGGAAGATCCCGTTGTAGAGGCCGTTGTTCATCTCCGTGAGCGTGAACGGCAGCTTGTGGAAGTTGCCGATCCCGCCGACGATCGCGGCGAGGTGGATGACGAGCGGGCAGCCGTCCATCGCCTCGCGCGCGACCGCGGACTCGCGCAGGTCGCCGGTGTGGATCTCGCAGCTCTCGCGCATCCACTGCGGCGCGGTGCGCTGGTCGGCGACGCGCACGTCGTAGCGCGGGTCGCCGAGCAGGCGCCGCACGACCGCGGCGCCGATCGTGCCGGCGCCGCCCGTCACGAGGACGCGGGTCAATCGGATCCCGCCTCCCCGCCCCCGCTGCCGCCCTCCACGCCGAGCGGGATCAGCTCGTCCGCGAACGCGAACACCTGGCCGGAGCCGAGGTGGTTCCAAGGGTCGACGACGAGGCAGTCGGGCGCGGCGAGCGCCCCGACCGCGGCGCGCGTGGCACGCGGCTCGAACGCCGCGTGGTTGGCCGCCACGACGACGACGTTGGCCTCGTGCAGCGTCTCCTCGAGCGTCTGCGTCGGGGAGGCGACGACGGGGTCGTGCACGGCGACGTCGGCCAGCTCGCGCTCGAGCAGGCGGATCAGCTTGTGCGCGAGCGAGTCGCGCTCGTCGTCCGTGTCGCCCTTGAACGCGAGCCCGAGCACCGCGACCTTGCGGCCGTTGAGCGTCTGCTCGGGCGAGCGGCGCTTGATCCCCTGCACGAGGAAGTGCGGCACCGACTCGTTCACGCGCGAGACGGCGAGCAGCATCCCCGGCGCGTTCGAGCGCTCCTCGGAGAACGTGAAGTCCTTGCGCAGGCAGGTGCCGGCGGTGAAGCCCGGCTGCGCGATCCCACCGCGCGGGTAGTCGCGGTTGATCAAGTCGATCACCTCGAAGACGTTCGCGCCGTACTGCTCGCAGTCCATCATCAGCAGGTTCGGCAGCGCGAAGTGCGTGTAGCGCAGGATGTTCGCCCAGATCTTCGCCAGCTCCGCCTGCACCGGCGTCGTCTGCACGATCGGCGCGCCGAAGGTCTCGAACAGGCGCCCGACGTGCTCGCCCGACTCGCTCCCCCCGACCGCGCCGACGATGCACGGCAGCGTGTCGATCTCGGCCAGGAACTTGCCGGTCGCGATCCGCTCGGGTACGTGCGCGACGTGCACGTCGGCGCCGGCGCGCAGGCCGCGCTGGCGCTCGAGGTAGCCGGCGACGAAGTCGGTCGTGCCCGGCGCGATCGTCGAGCGCAGCACGATCGTGTGCCCGGGCCGCAGGTGCCGCAGCAGGTCGTCGAGCGCGGAGCGGATGTCGCGCATGTCGATCTCGATGTGGCTGAACGACGGCGTGCCGAGCGTCAGCACGATCGCGTCCGCCCGCGCCGCGTCGGCGACGCGCTCGGAGACGGCCAGCCGGCCGCTCCGGTGGACGCGCTCGATCAGCTTGTCGGTGCCCGTCTCCTGGAACGGCATGCGGCCCGCGGCGACCGCGGAGAGCCGCTCGCCGTCGCGGTCGATCCCGAGCACGCGCAGGCCGCGGTCGGCGAAGCTCAGCGCCAGCGGCAGCCCGACGCGGCCGAGGCCGACGACGGCGACGTCGGGAGAGGCGTCGGAGGCGCTCATCGCCTGCTGGAGGCTACCGGTCGGGGTGGGCGCGACGCGGGTCGTCCTGCTCGGGCGATCGCGGTCGTGGAGCTGTGCCGCGAGCCGGAGGCGCTGGCCGGCTGACGCTACGCGCCCGGACGGCCGCGCCGGTGGCTCGCCCACTGCCGCGCGAAGCCGGCGACGAAGCGCGGGTTGTGGCGCGCGTAGCGCCTCCACAGGCGGCCGGGCTCCTGCGCGAGGCGGAAGCACCACTCCAGCCCGCGCTGCTGCATCCACGGCGGCGCCTGCGGGATCAGGCCGGCGTGGAAGTCGAACGCGGCGCCGACGCCGACGAGCACCGGCGCGTCGAGGCGGCCGCGCATCGCCGCCATCCACTTCTCCTGCTTCGGCACGCCGATCCCGACCCACACGACGTCCGGTCTGGCGGCGTTGATGCGCGCGGCGACCTCGTCCAGCTCCGCCTCCGAGAGGTCGCGGAACGGCGGTGAGAAGCCGCCGGCGAGCTGCAAGCGCGGGTGACGGCCGAGCAGGTTCGCGGCGAGCTGCGCGAGCGCCCGGTCGTCGCGGCCGCCGTAGAGGTAGAAGCGCCGCCCGCTGCGCTCGGCGCGGGCACAGGCGCGGGCCATCAGCTCCGGGCCGTAGACGCGCGCGTCGATGTCGTGCCCGAGCTTGCGCAGCGCCCACGCGAGCGGCTGTCCGTCCGGCACCGTGAAGGCGGCGCCGTCGACCGCCTCGCGCAGCGCCGCGTCCTCGTGCGATTCCATCACGGTGTGGACGGCGGCGACGCACAGGTACTCGCGCGCGCCGAGCGCGACGGCGGCGTCGATCCAGTCGAGCGTGCGCTCGTAGTCGGTGACCGCGAGCGGGACGCCGAGCACCGGCGCCTGCGGGACCGGCGGCAGCGCGGCTGCGGCGCGTGAGATGGCTTCGAAGGAGGACGTGGACATGACGTTGCTCTCGCCGGTGCAAACGCGGCGGACGCCCGATGGTTGCGCTCCTGCCCAGGGCGCCGCCGGCCCCGTCCGGCGTTCGGTCGATCGAGACTCTAGCCTGCGGCTTCGACGCCGTCGATCACGCCTCCTGCCATGAGCGCCTCCGAGCCCGATCCCGAGAGCCACGTCCTGACCTCGCCCGAGGCCGGCGGGAAGGCGATCCGCGGCGGCGCGATCCGCACCGCCGGCTACGGCGCGGGCCTGCTGCTGACCGCCGTCGCGTCGATCTTCCTGCTGCGCCACCTCGGCCCGGTGCGCTTCGGCCAGTACGCGACGGTGGTCGCGATCGTGACGATCGTGCAGGGGGTGACCGACGCCGGCCTGACGCTCGTCGGCCAGCGCGAGTACGTGCACGCGGACGCCGCGCGCCGCCGCACGCTGCTGGCAGACCTCGTCGGGATCCGGCTCGTGCTGACGCCGCTCGGGGTCGCGCTGGGCGTGCTGTTCGCGGTGGCGGCCGGCTACCCGGACGCGCTCGTGACCGGCACGCTGCTCGCCGGGCTCGGCATCGTGCTCGCCGTCCTCGCGGCGACGCTGACGATGCCGCTGAGCGTCGACCTGCGCTACGGCGCCGTCACCGCGACCGACCTCGCGCGCCAGCTCGTGATCGTCGCCGGGATCGTCGCGCTCGTCGCCGCCGGCGCGGGGCTCGTGCCGTTCTTCGCCGTCTACGTGGCGGCGGGGGCCGTCGCGGTCGCGGTCGCGCTCGCGTTCGTCGGCGCGCGCGGCTGGGTGGCGCCGCGCTTCGCCTGGCGCGAGTGGCGCCCGCTGCTGCGCACGGCCGCGCCGATCGCGCTCAGCTCGGTCGTGAACGTCACCTACGTGCGGACGCTGATCGTCCTCGCCTCGCTGCTCGCGACGGCCGAGCAGACGGGGCTGTTCGCGGTCTCCTATCGCGTCTCCGAGATCCTGCTCGGCGTGCCGCAGCTGATGATCGGCGCGGCCTTCCCGATCCTCGTGCACTCGGGCGTCGCGGACGAGCGGCGGCTCGCGTACGCGTTGCAGCGGATGGGCGAGGCCGCGCTGCTCGTCGGCGTCGGCGTCGGGCTCGTGCTGGCGGTCGGCGCGACGCCGATCGTCGCCGTGCTCGCGGGCGCCAGATACGCCGGGGCGGCGGGCGTGCTGCGGATCCAGGCGGTCGCGATCGCCGCCGCGTTCGTCACGCAGCTCGGCACGTTCGGGCTCGTCGCGGTGCACCGCCAGCGCGCGCTCGTGCTCGTCAACGCGCTCGCGCTCGCGACCGTGCTCGCGCTCGGCTGCACGCTGATCCCGCTGATGCAGGCCGACGGCGCCGCGCTCGCCGCGTCGATCGGCGAGACGCTGCTCGCGCTCGCCGCGATGGCGATGCTCGTGCGTGCGCGACCCTCGCTGCGGCCGGACCTGCGCTACGTGCCGAAGCTGGCGCTGGCGGCGGCGCTCGGCGGCGCGTGCGCGCTGCTGCCGCTGCCCGACGCCGTGTCGACTGTCCTCGCCGCGCTCGTCTACGGCGCCGTGGCGCTGCTGAGCAGAGCGGTGCCGGAGGAGCTGCTGGCGGCGCTCCGGCATCGTCGCCGCCCCGTCGGGAGCGGTCAGGCGCCGGCGAGCAGCTCGTCGTAGGCGGCGGTCAGGCGCGCGGCGGCCGCCTCGACGGAGAAGGCGGCGGCGCGCTCGCGCAGACCGGGGTGCGGCGGCGCGCCCGACAGCGGCCCGCGCGCGAGCGCCTCGGCGAGCCCGACCCAGTCGCCGGGCGCGACGTAGTCGGCCGCCTCGCCGCCGACCTCCGGGATCGCGCCGCTCGTGCTCAGGACGAGCGGCAGCTCGGCGGCCATCGCCTCGGCGATCACCATCCCGAACTGCTCCTCCCACGACCACGTCGGCAGGCTGCCGAGCACCATGCAGCTCGCCTGCCGGTAGAGCGCCGGCATCTCGTCGTAGGGGACGAAGCTGCGCAGCTCGACCGCCTCGCCGACGCCCAGGTCGTCCGCGTAGCGGCGCAGGCGCTCGCGCTCCGGGCCGTCGCCGACGATCAGGACGCGCGGGCGCAGCGGCGCGCCGCCGGGCGCGCTGACGACCCCCCGGCGCAGGAGCGTGACCGCGCGCAGCACGTCCTGATGGCCCTTCTCCCAGACGAGCCGGCCGGGCGAGAGCACGAGCGGCTCGGCGCTCGGCGTGCGGCCTCCCTCCGGCGGCGCGAAGCGGCTCGTGTCGACGCCCGGCGGACAGACGCGGATCCGCTCCGGCGCGGCGCCCTCCAGCAGCAGCGCCGTGCGCGCGCGCTCGGTCGCGGCGAGGAGCAGGTCGGCGGCGGCGAGCGTCGCCCGCCGGTAGGGCCGCGTGCGCACGTTGCGGTAGGCGTCGAGGAAGGGCAGCGTCTCCCACACGGTCAGCACGAGCCGGAAGCCGAGCCGCGGCTTCAGGCGCGCCGCCTGCATGCTGTACCAGTAGCCGAGCTCCTGCGCGTGCACGATGTCCGCGCCCGCGAGCCGGCGCCCGAGGCCGAGGTAGCGGTCGCCCGGCAGCCGCACGGCGATGTCCCCCAGCCGGCCGGGCGGCAGCAGGCCGCGCAGCGTCGTCGTCGGCACCGACGTCAGTCTCACCGCGCTCGCGTCGAACCAGCCGCGCCGCGAGCTGAGGCAGGCGACGTCGTAGCGCTCGCCGATCCGCTCCCACGGGCGCAGCTCCCAGGGGTTGGCCTGGTGGCCGCGCAGGACCACGACGCGCGGTCGTCGCGTTGCGTGCATGCGGCGGGCAGGCTAGTCGATGGACCCCCGGCGTAGACTCGCGCCGCGTGCCCGCCCTTCGCATCGCGATCGACGCGCGCGCGGCGGCCGAGGTGCCCGCCGGTCGCGGGCGCTACGTGCGCGAGCTGCTGCGGGCCCTCGCTGGGCTCGACGCCCGCCACCGCTTCCTGCTCTATGCGCGCACGGCGTGGCGCGACGCCGCGCTCGAGGACGACGGGCGCTTCGCCTGGCGCATCGTGTCCGCCGGCGAGCCGCAGTGGTCGGCGCTCGCGGCGGTGCGCGCGAGCCGCGAGAGCGACGTCGTGCTCGCGACCAACAGCTATCTGCTCGCGGCGCTCGGGCGCGTGCCCGCCGTCGCGACCGTGTTCGACCTGGCGCCGTTCCGGCGCGACGTGGCGCTGCCGCGCGGCGCCGGCTTCGAGCGGCTGACGCTGCCGCTCGCGGTGCGGCGCGCAGCGGGGCTGCTGGCGATCTCCCACGCGACGCGCGAGGACCTGGTCGCGCGCTTCCCGCGCGCGGCGGCGAAGGCGACCGTGATCGAGCTCGCCGCCGACGCCCGGTTCGCCGCGGACGCACCGCCGGTCGCCGCGCGCTACGGGCTGGAGAAGCCGTACGTGCTCGCGCTCGGCACGCTCGAGCCGCGCAAGAACCTGCCGCGGCTGATCGAGGCGTTCGCCGCGCTGCCGCCGGCGCTGCGCGACGCACACGAGCTGGTGCTCGTCGGCGGCAGCGGATGGGCGACGGGCGAGATCGACGCGGCGATCGCCGCTCACCGCGACCGCGTGCGACCGCTCGGGCACGTCCCCGACGACGACCTGCCGGGCCTCTACCGGGGCGCCGCGCTGTTCGCTTACCCGTCGCTGTTCGAGGGCTTCGGCCTGCCGGTGCTGGAGGCGATGGCGGCCGGCACGGCGGTGCTGACCGCGAACGTCTCGAGCCTGCCGGAGGTCGGCGGCGACGCGGTCCGCTACGCCGACCCGACCGACGTCGCGTCGATCCGCGACGCGCTCGCTGCGCTGCTCGCCGACCCGGGCGAGCGCGCGCGGCTCGCCGCGGCCGCGCGCGAGCGCGCGGCCGGCTTCAGCTGGGAGCGGACCGCGCGGGAGACGCTGGCGGCGCTCGAGCGCGCCGCCGGCGGCGCTACTTGACGAGCGTCGCGACGACGTTGGCGGCGGGGAGCAGACGGGAGAGGAACGTCTCCTCGTAGTAGCGCTGCATCCCCGCGGAGCGGTTGACGAGCGGCTCGACGACGTAGTTCCAAGGCTGCCAGCGGTAGCGGTGGAACGTGATGCGGGCCGCGCTCAGGCGCGCGAAGCGGAAGTCGAAGTAGTAGTCGCGTCGGCCGAAGCGCCCGCTCGCGGCGAAGAACTGCAGCGTCTCGATCGAGAAGCCGCGCCGGTGCGTCGGGTCCACGTGCACGGCCGCCGAGGTGAAGTGCGGGGATTGCACGTGCAGCGCTCCGCCGTCGCGCAGCATCCGGTGGCACTCGCGCAGGACGCCGGCGAGGTCGACGTGCTCGAGCACGTCCTGGCAGACGATCTCGTCGAACGCAGCGTCCTCGAACGGCAGCGGCAGGACGTCGAGGTCGTGCACGACGTCGACGCCCGGCAGCGGCGCCACGTCGAGGTTGACGAAGCCCGGCCGCACGTCGGTGCCGCAGCCGAGGTTGAGCCGTCGGGCAGGTCCGTCCGCCGGGGAGGGCATGCGGCCGCATGATAGGTGCGCCGCGCCCTACGATGGCGCGCGTGACGGCCGCGCTGCAGACGGTGGGGCTCAATGGGCTGTTCCTCGACCCCGGGCGCTCCAGCGGCACCGAGACGTACCTGCGTGGGCTCGTCGGCGCGCTCGTGGACGAGGCGCCGCGAACGCGCTTCACGCTGGTGACGACGCGGCGCGGGGCGGCGGCGCTCGCGCGCGAGGGCTGGGGCGAGCGCCTTGAGCTGGTGACGCTGCCGGCGGATGAGGGCCAGCGCGTGCGGCGCCAGGTGGCGGAGCAGCTGCTGCTGCCGCGGCTCGCGCGCCGCCGCCGCTTCGAGGTCCTGCACAGCCTCGCGAACCTCGCGCCCGTGACCGTGGGCGTCCCCTCGGCCGTGACGCTGCACGACGTCACGTTCTTCACGCAGCGCACGTTCGGTGCGGTCGCGACGCTCGGGATGCGCGCGGTCGTCGCGCGAGCGGCGCGCCGGGCCGACGCGCTCGTGGCGATCTCCGAGGCCGCGCGGGAGGAGATCGTCGCGCTGCTCGGGATCCCGGCGGCGCGCATCGCGGTCGTGCCGAACGGCCGTGGGCGCGAGCACGCGGCCGCCGCGGCCGACCCCGCCGCCGTGCGCGCGCGCCACCGCCTGACCGGCGAGCGGCTCGTGCTGTGCGTCGCGGCCAAGCGCCCGCACAAGAACCAGGAGCTGCTCGTGCGCGCGGCGCCGCTGCTCGGCGAGCGCACGGACGTCGTGCTCGCCGGCCATCCGGAGCCCTACGACGCCGAGCTGCGGCGGCTCGCGAGCGCGGTCGGCGCCGCCAACGTGCGCTTCGCCGACTACGTGCCCGACGCGGAGCTGGAGGCGCTGTGGGCGCTCGCCGACTGCGCCGCGTTCCCGACGCTCGCCGAGGGCTTCGGCCTGCCGGTCGTCGAGGCGATGGACCGCGGCGTGCCCGTCGCGTGCAGCGACATCCCGGTGCTGCGCGAGGTCGGCGGCGACGTGCCCGCCTATTTCGACCCGCGCGACCCGGCGGCGCTCGCGGCTGCCGTCGAGACGGCGATCGGCGCCGGCGCCGAGCGCGTGGCGCGCGGACGCGAGCGGGCTGCCGGCTACTCGTGGGCCGAGGCGGCGCGCGGGACGCTGGAGGCGTACGAGCGCGCGCGCCACGCGGCGGCCGCGCGCTGACGTCGGCCGGCCACGCGTCGCCCGCGTCTCGTAGGCTGCGGGGCATGTCATCCCCCAAGCGCGCGCTCATCACCGGCATCACCGGACAGGACGGCTCCTACCTCGCGGAGCTGCTGCTCGAGGAGGGCTACGAGGTCCACGGCATGGTGCGGCGGGCGTCGACCGAGAAGTTCGACCGCATCGAGCACCTGCGCGAGCGGATCACGCTGCACCAGGGCGATCTGCTCGACCAGCGCTCGCTCGTCGACACGCTGCGCGCCGCGCGGCCCGACGAGGTCTACAACCTCGCGGCGATGTCGTTCGTCGCACTCTCGTGGGTGCAGCCGACGCTGACCGCCGACTTCACCGGCGTCGGCGTGACGCGCATCCTCGAGGCGCTGCGCGAGGTCTGCCCGGAGGCGCGCTTCTACCAGGCCTCCAGCTCGGAGATGTTCGGCAAGGTGCGCGAAGTGCCGCAGAACGAGCGCACGCCCTTGTATCCGCGCTCACCGTACGGGGTGGCGAAGGTCTACGGGCACTTCATCACGATCAATTATCGCGAGTCATATGACTTGCATGCCACTAGCGGCATATTGTTCAACCACGAGTGCATCACTTCACAGACACCTGTGTGCGTTCGTGAGCGCGGCGTGGTGTCGATCAAGCTTGCCGAAGATCTCCTGCCGCTGCGGCGCAAGGGCCCGAGCGTCCAGCAGCACGTCCCGGACGGGCTGCTGGAGATCTGGGACGGCGAAGACTGGACTCCGATCGCAGCGATCACTGCGACACGCCGTCGCGCGACCGATCCCGACCATCGGCTGCTCTCCGTGGAGACCGGCGGCGGCGTTGTCGCGACGACCGCGCACCACCATCTGCTCGACGCCGACCGCGAGCAGGTCGTCGCGGGCGACGTCGAGATCGGCGATCGGCTTGCGCTGTGCGACGCGGCGCCTGAGACGCCGGCTTGGACGACGATCGCGCCGGAGCTGGCCGAGCTGCTGGGGCTGCTTGCGGCCGGCGGACACGTGGAGCGCGGCGGTCGCCAGGTGCGCTTCGTCAACGACGACCCCGCGCTGCGCGCCCGCGCCGCCGAGTTGTGGAGCCGCTGCTTCCTCGGCACGGCGAGCGAGCACGAGCTGCCGTCGGGCTTCGATCCCGAGCGCTCGGCAGCCGATGTCGCGCTCCGCGGCGGGGGAGGCGCGCTCGGGCAGTGGCTGCGGGAGCAGCTGTACGGCTCGCACGCGTACAAGCAAGTGCCGCCGGTCGTCCTGAACGCCGGGGCCGATGCTCACGATGCCTTCATCGCGGGCTACTGCGCGGGCGACGGCCTCAAGCGCAGCAACGGCGAGTCGGTCATGACGAACAGCCCGCTGCTCGCGCTCGGCCTCGCATGGCTCTGCGGCCTTCGCGGTCAGCCTTCTTCGGTGGGCGTCGAGCACCGCGCCGGCAAGGTCGGCTACCAGCTCAGCCGCGGCTCGCGCGTGCTCGTCGGCATGCAGGGAGCCGACCTGCGCAAGGATCCCGCCGAGGTGCGAAAGATCGTCGAGGTCGAGCCGACCGAGCGCGACGATTTCGTCTTCGACCTGGAGACGGAGAGCGGCGTCTTCTGCGCGGGCGTCGGTCGGCTCGTCGTGCACAACTCGCCGCGCCGCGGGCTCGAGTTCGTGACGCGCAAGATCACGTGGCACGCCGCCGCGATCCGGCACGGGCTGCGCGACAAGCTGGCGCTCGGGAACCTCGACGCCAAGCGCGACTGGGGCTACGCGAAGGACTACGTCAGGGCGATGTGGTTGATGCTCCAGCAGGACGCGCCGGAGGACTTCGTGATCGCCACCGGCGAGACGCACAGCGTGCGCGAGTGCGTGCAGGTCGCCTTCGACGAGGCCGGCCTGCCCGACTGGGAGCGCTACGTCGAGATCGACCCGCAGTTCCTGCGCCCTGCCGAGGTCGACCTGCTGATCGGCGACCCGGCGAAGGCGAGGGAGCAGCTCGGCTGGGTGCCGGAGACGAGCTTCGAGGAGCTGATCCGGCTGATGACGCGCGCCGACCTCGCGCTGCTCGCGCCTCAGGCGAGCGCGCGCGCGTAGACGGCCGCCGTCTCGCGCGCGCAGCGCTCCCACGAGAACTGCGCCGCGCGCTGCAGGCCGGCGGCGCGCAGGCGCTCGCGCAGCGCCTCCTCGCCGAGCAGCCGCTCGATCGCGGCACGGATCGCGGCGGGGTCGGACGGGTCGAACAGCAGCGCCGCGCCGCCGGCGACCTCCGGCAGCGAGGCGCGGTCCGAGCAGGCGCTCGGCACGCCGCGCACCATCGCCTCCAGCACCGGCAGGCCGAAGCCCTCGTAGAACGAGGGGAAGACGTGCGCGCGCGCCGCGCGCCACAGGCCCTCGACGTCGGTGCGCGCCAGCCAGCCGGGGAAGCGCACGTCGTCGGTGACGCCCTCGGCCTCGGCGCGCGCCCGCAGGACCGCCTCGTGCTCGGTCCCGTAGCCGGGCACGACGAGCAGCGGCCGGCGCTCAGCCGGGATGCCCGCGAGCGCGTCGATCAGGCCCTCGACGTTCTTGTGCGGGCGCTTGGCGGCGAGGCTCAGCAGCAGCGGGCGCTCGCCCAGCTCCAGCCGCGCGCGCAGCTCCGCCTCCGGCGTCGCGGGCGCGTCCGGCGCCGGCGGCGTGGTGGCGAGGTGCACGACGTCGATCCGCTCGGCGGGGAAGCCGATCACGCGCGCGACGTCGTCCTTCGTCGCCTGCGAGTCGGCGACCACGCGGCGCGAGGCCCTCACCGCTGCGGGCACGAGCAGCCGCATGCCGAGGCCGCGCAGGCCGAAGTGCGCGTCGGGGGCGACCGCGTAGTGGAGGTCGTGGACGGTCGTGACGCGCGGCGGGCCGCCGGCGAGGCGGACCGGTCCCGTGGAGGCGAGCGAGTGGACGAGGTCGGCGCCCAGCTCGCGCGCGAGCCGCGGCACGTGGCGCTGCTCGCCCCACACCCACTGGCGGCGGTCGCGCGCGTCGACCGGCGCGACGACCGATCGGAGGGCGCCATTCCACGGCGCGTCGCGCTCGGCGGCCGCGACGCGGTTGACGATCGCGACCGGCTCGACGCCGTCGAGCACCGCCAGCCGCGGCAGCAGCTCGCGCGCGTAGACCTCCATCCCGCCCGTCTCGCCGGGGACGAGGAAGACGAGGTTGAGCGCGACGCGCACGGTCACGCGCTGGGCTGCCGCCGGGCGGGCGCCGAGGGGTCGCATGCGACGAGCCGCGCCAGGTCGGCCTCGACCAGCTCGGCGACGAGCTGCGCGAACGACGTGCGCGGCCGCCAGCCGAGGACGCTGCGCGCGCGCGCAGCGTCGCCGACCGGCGGCCAGCGCTCGGGCTCGCGCACGAGCGCGGGGTCGACCCGCACGCGGTCGCTGCCGTCCGCCAGCACGCGCTCGACGCCGGCCGCCGCGAACGCCGCGTCGACCAGCTCGCCGACGCAGCGTCCCTCACCCGAGGCGAAGATGTAGTCGCCCGGCGTCTCGTGGCGCAGCGCGAGCACCATCCCCTCGACGACGTCGCGCGCGTGCGACCAGTCGCGCACGGCGCGCAGGTCGCCGAGCGTCAGCGTCTCGGCGCGGCCGGCCGCGATCGCCGCCACGCCCATGCTGACCTTGCGCGGCAGGAAGCGCTCCGGCCGGCGCGGCGACTCGTGGTTGTAGGTGATCGCCGAGACGAGGAAGCGCCCGTGGTGGTCGCGCAGCGTCCCGACGAGCCCGTGCGCCGCGAGCTTTGCGACGCCGTACGGGCTTCGCGGGCGCGTCGGCGAGGACTCCGACTGCGGCGAGACGCCGGCATCGCCGAAGATCTCGCTGGAGGCCGCGACGAGCACGCGCGAGCGATCGCCCGCGGCGGCGAGCAGCGTCGCCGTGCCGCCCGCGATCGCGGCGATCGTCTCGCTCGGGTCCGCCCACGAGTCGGGTACGAACGTCGGCGCCGCGAGGTGGTAGATCTCGTCTGGAGCGGCCTCCGCGACCGCCGCGCGGATCGTCTCGGGCTCGAGCAGGTCCATCCGCAGCACCGGCACGCGGCCCGCGAGCGCGCCGAGCCCGGCGCGCTCGAACGCGTCGGCGGGCGTGCGGTCCGCGCCGATCACCTCGTCGCCGCCGGCCAGCAGCCGCTCGGCGAGGTAGCCGCCGTCCTGCCCGGTCACGCCGGTGATCAGCACGCGCCGCCGACTCATGCCGCGACCGCCTCCCGGCCGTACGCCGCCAGCACCGTCTCCAGCGAGTGCTCCAGCGACAGGCGCCGCGCGTTGCGGCCGAACCACGCGGCCGTCCGCGCGCGCAGCTCGGGGCCGGCCTCGCGCACGCGCAGGATCGCCTCCGCCAGCGCGGCCGGCGAGGCGTCGGGCGCGACGAAGCCGTTCTCGCCGTCGTCGACCAGCTCGGTCGCGGCGTTGTCCTCGCCCGCGACGACGACGCACGGCGTGCCGCGCGCGGCCGCCTCCACGACGACGAGCCCGTAGCCCTCGCGCGCGGAGGGCAGCACCATGCAGAGCGCCGTGCGCAGCGCCTCCTCGACCTGGGCGTGCGCGACGAAGCCGGGCGCGTCGACCGCGTCGCTCAGGGCCAGGCGCTCGATCTCCGCCAGCACCCGCGGGCGCTCGGGCCCGTCGCCGTAGATCTCCGCGCGCAGCTCCGGCGCGGCCTCGCGCGCCCGCGCGAGCGCCGGCAGCAGCGCCGGCACGCGCTTCTCCGGGATGTGCCGGCCCGCGAACACGACGAGCGGGCGCGCCGGCTGCGGCTCGGGCTGCTCCAGCGCGCCGACATACTCGCCGGTGAGGACGGTCGGCTCGCCGCGCAGGCCCTCGTCGCGCAGGCGCGCCGCGTGCAGGCGCGAGAAGCAGAACGCGCGCTGCGGCACGCGCGCGCAGAGGCGCTGCACGAGCGCGCCGACGCTCCCGCCGACGCCGCCCAGGTAGGACCGCCAGTACGTGCGCGACCACACCTCATGCCAGTCGACGACGATCGCGTAGCGGTGAAGCGGCCGCGCGAGCGCCACGGCCAGCAGCGAGAAGTACGGGAACGAGGCGGTGTGGACCGCGTCGTAGCGGCCGCCGTGGCGCAGCAGGTGCCACAGCACCCCGAGTCCGAACACCAGCGGCGGCAGGATCCGCCGCCGGCCGCTCGCGTCGCTCACGTACAGCGCCATGCGCGGCCCGACCGCGCGCACGTCCACGCCCGCGACACCGGGGTCCGCACCGCGGTCCCACTGGCGCAGCGTGAGGTAGGCGACCTCGTGCCCCTCGGCCGCCAGCCGCTCGCCGAGGTTGCGGTACCAGCGCTCGGCGCCGCCGACGGTGTGGGGGAAGAGGCAGTCGTAGACGAGGCAGATCCGCACGCGCGCGGAAGGTTCGCACAGCGACGCGCGGACGTCGCCGCAGCCGATCCGGGAGGGCCTTGTACTAGCATCGCCACCGCGAAAGCGCGCGACTTTCCCCTGCGACGGCCGTTTGCAGCTGCAGCGGCCCGGACACGCTCCCGCCCCCTCCGCATGAGCACGACCGAGAACACGATCACGGCGCCATCGGCTGGGTCGGTCACCCAGCGCCCGCTCGTATCCGTCGTGATCCCGTGCCTCAACGAGGCGGAGAACATCGAGGCGTGCGTCGCGCAGGCGCGTGCGGCGCTCGAGCGCAACGGCATCGCCGGCGAGGTCGTCGTCGCCGACAACGCCTCCGAGGACGACAGCCCGCGGCTCGCCGAGGCGGCGGGCGCGCGCGTCGTGCACGAGCCGCGGCGCGGCTACGGCAGTGCCTACCTCGCCGGCCTCGAGGCGGCGCGCGGCGAGTTCATCGTGATGGGCGACGCCGACCTCACGTACGACTTCGACGAGATCCCGAGATTCCTCGCCGAGCTGCGCGACGGCGCCGACATGGTGATCGGCGACCGCATGAAGAACATCCACCCGGGCGCGATGCCGTGGCTGCACCGCTACGTCGGCAACCCGCTGCTGTCGGGCTTCCTCAACCTGCTGTTCAGAACGGGCGTCAGCGACGCGCACTGCGGCATGCGCGCGCTGCGCGCCGACACGCTGCCGCGGCTCGACCTGCGCACGACGGGGATGGAGTTCGCCTCCGAGATGGTGATCCGCGCGGCGAAGGAGGACCTCGACATCCGCCAGTTCCCGATCGAGTACCGCCCGCGCGGCGGCGAGTCGAAGCTCTCGAGCTTCCGCGACGGCTGGCGCCACCTGCGCTTCCTGCTCGTGCACTCGCCGAACCACCTGTTCATCCTGCCGGGCGCGCTGCTGGCGCTGCTCGGCGCGCTCGTCGCGGCGCTCGTGCTCGCGCAGGTCAACGTCCTCGGCCGCCAGTGGGACCTGCACGCGCTGATGGGCGGCGCGCTGCTGATGATCGTCGGCACGCAGGTCGTCGCGCTCGGGCTGTGCGCGCACGCCTACGGCACCTACTTCATGAACGAGCGCGACCCGTGGTTCGACCGCATGCGCGCCCGCTTCAGACTCGAGCACGGCCTGCTGCTCGGCGGCGCGGTCGTGCTCGTCGGGCTCGCGATCGGCGTCGGGATCGCCGCCGACTGGGTCAGCCGCGGCTTCGGCTCGCTCGGCCAGGAGCGCCTCGCGATCCTCGCGCTGACGCTCGTGATCGTCGGCATCCAGATCTTCTTCTCGTCGTTCCTGCTGAGCATCCTCGGGCTGCGCCGCCGCGGCGGCTGACGTGCGCGTCCGCATCGTGCTCGCCGTCGCGCTCGCGCTCGTGGGTGGCGGGGTGGCGCTCGCGCTCTCGCAGCGGGCGCAGCGGCTGGCGGGCACGAGCTTCGTGCTCCAGCGCGCGTTCGTCGCGGCCGTGCCCGCGGGTGGGATTGCGTGCCAGCCGGCCACCTGGCTGGCGGGCGGCAGCGCCGCCGCGCAGCTCGTCGTGAGCCCGTACGGGCGCCGTCCGCTCGCGCTGAGCGTGAGCTTCCGCGACCGGGACGGCGCGCTCGCGGCGTCGGGGCGGGTGCGCGGCGTGCCGGCGCGCGGCGGCGCGGTGACCGTGCCGTTCGCGGTCGCCGTGCACGGCGACCACCCGAGCACGACCGCGTGCGTGCGCGACGACGGCGCGGACGGCCTTGCGCTCTCGGGCGACGTCGCGAGTCCGGGCGCGGCGGCGCGCGTCGGCGGCAGCGCGACGGGCGGCGTCGTCGGCTTCCGCTACCTGCGCGCCGGGCGCGAGTCGTGGTGGTCGCTGCTGCCCGCGCTCGCGCGGCGCTTCGGCCTCGGCAAGGCGAGCGCGTTCGGGACCTGGACGCTGCCGGTGCTCGCGCTCGTGGTCGCCGGCCTCTGGGTCGCGACGGCGCGGCTGCTGGTGCGGGAGGCGCGGCGGTGAGCGGCCGGCGGCGCGCGGCGCTGGGACGGATCCCGCGGGCCGGGTACGCGTGCGCGCTGATCGCGCTCGTCAACGCGGCCGTGTGGTCGGTCGTCGTGCCGCCGTTCCAGGTGCCTGACGAGATCAGCCACTTCGGCTACGCGCAGTACCTCGCGCAGACCGGCAGACCGCCGCCGCAGCGAGCGAACGCCCCGCAGTACTCCGACCAGGAGCAGCTCGCGCTCACGCGCCTGCACTTCTTCACGGTCGTCGGCCGCGCCGACCAGCGCGGGATCTGGAGCGCCGCCGACGACCGCGGGCTGCGCGCCGCGCTCGCCACGCATCCGAGCCCGCGCGGCGCCGGAGGCGCCAGCTCGGCGACGAACCAGCCGCCGCTCTACTACGCGCTCGCCGCGATCCCCTACTGGCTCTCGCCCTCGCACGACCTCCTCGACCGGCTCGCGCTGATGCGGCTGCTGTCGGCGCTGCTCGCGGGCGCGACGGTGCTGTGCGTCTACCTGTTCCTGCGCGAGCTGCTGCCGGGCACGCCGTGGACGTGGACGGTCGGCGCGCTCGCGGCCGCGTTCCAGCCGACGTTCATGTTCATCGCCGCCGGCGTGCACGGCGACAACCTGCTGTTCCTCGCGTCCGCGGCGACGCTGCTGCTGCTGGCGCGCGCGTTCCGCCGCGGGTTGACGGTGCGGCGCGGCGGCGCGCTCGGGGCCGCCGTCGCCGTCGGCGTGCTCGGCAAGCTGACGTTCCTCGCGTTCCTGCCCGGCGTCGGGCTGGCGCTGGCGCTGCTCGCGCTGGCGCCGGGGCGCGACCGCGGCATGCGCCTGCGCGCCGCCGCGCTCGCGAGCGCGATCGTCGCGGTGCCGGTCGGGCTCTACGCGCTGCTCAACGTGACGGTGTGGCACCGCGGCGGGGCGACCGCCGGCGGCGTGACGGGCGCGACCGTCGCGAGCGGCGCGGTGGGCTTGAGAGAGCGGCTCGTGCACATCTGGCAGGAGCTGCTGCCGCGGCTGCCCGGCACGCACGACGCGCTGCCGGGGTACGCGCCCTGGACCATCTGGTTCCACGGCTTCATCGGCCACTTCGGCTGGCTCGACTACGCCTTCCCGCCGTGGGTCTACGACCTCGCGGGCGCGATCTTCCTGCTCGTGGTGGTGCTCGCCGGCGCCGGGCTGGCGAGCGCGGTTCGCGCACGCGGCTGGGCCGGCCTCGCGTGGCGGCGTCCGTTCGCGCTCGTCCTGGCCGCGCTCGCGGCCGGGCTGGTCTTCGCGATCGGCTGGCAGGGCGCCGCCTACCGCCACGACACCGGCTACGTGTTCGAGCAGGCGCGCTACCTGCTGCCGTTCCTGGCGCTGTACGGGCTGCTGGTCGCGCTCGCCGCGCGCGGCGCGGGCCGCCGCTGGGGGCCGGCGGTCGGCGCGGCGCTCGTCGTGCTCGCGATGGCGCACGGCCTGTTCGCGGAGCTGCTGACGATCTCGCGCTACTACGGCTGAGCGAGCGCGTGCCGCAGGCCCGCCTCGACCTCGTCGGTCGCGACGTCCCACGTGTGCGAGGCGACGAACTCGATCCCCGTGCGCGAGCGTCGCTCCCACTCCGCGCGGTCGTCGAGCAGCCGCTCCAGGGCGTCCGCCAGCGCGACCGGATCCAGCGGGGCGAGCGCGAGCGGGCCGCCGTCGGAGCCGAAGATCGACTCGGCGCTGACGCCCGCCAGCTCGACGCACGGCAGCCCGCACGCGAGCATCTCCTTCGGCATCAGCGAGAAGTTCGTCAGCGACAGGCACAGGCCGACGGTCGCCTCGGCGTAGAGCGCCGCGAGCTGCGGCGGGGAGAGCACGCCGAGGTGGTCGTAGGGGAACGTCGTCGGCGGCGGTCTGTCGGTCCCGAACAGCACGACGCGCGTCTGCGGACGGCGTCGGTGCAGCTCGCCCAGCGCCATCAGGCCGATCGGGACGGCGCGGCGATCGGTCGAGTGGCGCGCGTAGTAGACGACGGTGTCGGCGCGGCGCGCGACGTCCGCGCGCGGCGCGTAGACCGCGTGGTCGACGCCGAGCTGGAAGGCGTCGGCGGGCGCGCCGTAGCGGTCGGTCATCAGGTCGCGCAGCCAGGGGCTGGCGGCGACGCAGTGGATGCCGTGGCGGTAGGTGTCCTGTGCCAGCGCGCGCTCGGTCGAGGTGCCGAAGAACTCCGGCTCGTGGTCGTTGACGAGGTAGGCGCGCGCGTGCGTCTGGTCGAGCAGCAGGAGCGGATGGACCGTCTGCCAGCCGGTCGCGACCGCGACGTCGGCGCCGTGCCAGTCCTCGAAGCCGACGTAGACCGGGCCCGCGAACGGCGCGAACCACTCGTCGAGCTGGCGGCGCAGGACGGCGGGCCGAGCGGCGCGCAGCTCGCCGTGCGGGTCGTGCAGCCAGACCGTGCAGACGTGCCCGCGGCGCTCGAGCCGCGAGAGCAGCTGCATGAGCGTGTTGTGGCCGCCGCTGCCGCGCCGCCACGGCGGCAGCACGAGCGCGATCCGCAGCCGCTCGCGCTCGGCGAGGCCGGGCGCCGGCGGCAGCAGCGGCGCCGGCCCGTCGCGCATGACGCGCGTGGCGGCGCCGTAGGGGTCCTCGGTGCGCCGAGGCGTCATCGGCGTGGCGGGCGGGACGCTTGCGCTCGACCCGCCACCGTCGCCGCGTCCTTCGAGCGAGAGCCGTCCGCGCACCGGCGCCGGCAGCCGCTCGGCGCGGGAGCCGAGCGCGGAGAAGACGCGCCGGCCGCCGTGGTGGACGGTCGCGCGCGCCGCCCAGCGCGCGCGCGCGCCGGCAGGCATGCCGCGCTCGCGCATCCAGCGCAGGTCGGCCGCTGTCTCGGCGCGTACGGTGCGCAGCGCGCCCAGCGGGCGGAACGCCTCGACGTGGCCGGCGGTCGCGCGCAGGCCGCGGTACTCGTCGAAGTAGCGGCGCATGAACTCGAGCGGGCCGTAGTCGTGCGCGTGCAGGACCGCCATCTGCGGCACGTACGCCTTCAGCCAGCCGGCGGCCAGCAGGTCGCGCCCGAACGCCTGATCCTCACTGTAGGGGACGTCGCGGAAGCGGAGCTGCTCCCAGCAGTCGCGCCGGTAGGCGGCGTTGACGTTCGAGAGGAACGGCTCGTCGCCCGCGCCGTGCAGCGAGGGACCGCCGCCCGGTCCCGCGAAGCCGGCGAAGTGGCGCTCCAGCTCGCGCGCGACCATCGGGCTCGTGTCGAGCCGCGGCAGGTGCGGTCCGAAGACCGCGCCGACGCGCTCGTCGAGCGCGAAGCCGGCGCGCAGCGCCGCCAGCCAGCCGGGCAGCGGCGTCGCGTCCTGCGTGAGGAAGGCGACGATCTCCCCGCTCGCGCGCTCGGCGCCGAGGTTGCGCGTGCGCCCGTGGCCGAACTCGGCCGGCGGGATCTCCAGCAGCGTCACGCCCGGCGCCGCGCGCAGCAGCTCGACCGAGCCGTCGCGCGAGCCCGAGTCGATCGCGAGGACCTCGTCGGGCGCCTCGCGCGCGAGCGCCGCGAGCAGCTCCGGCAGCCAGCGCTCCCCGTCCTTGACGGGGATCACGACGGAGACGCGGCTCACGACCCGCTCAGCCGCCGCCGCGCCCGCTGCACGCCGTGCCGCAGCTTGCGCAGCGCGCGGAACGCCGTGTCGAGCGGCGCGCCGACCGCGCGCCGGCGCATCAGCGCGTCGAGGTCGAGGTGCCAGCGGTCGAGCCAGTAGGTGCGCTGCTGCGCCGCGGCGACGATCCGCTCGGTGCGCGCCGCCTGCTCGACCAGCTCGGCCTCCAGCTCGGCGACGCGCGTCCGCAGCCGCTCCAGCTCCGCGTCGCGCTCGGTGCCCGTCGCCGCCATCGTCACAGCCGCTCCGCGATCCGCGGCGCCTCGCGGTGGAAGACCCACAGGCCGAGCGCGAACGTCCCGACGACGATCGCGAGCGGGATCAGCAGGCGCGCGGTGCCGCCGGCGGCGTCGGCCGCGGTGGGGAAGTGGGAGCCGCCGATGAACGCGTGGCCGCTCTGCGTGAACAGCGTCGCGAGCGGATTGAACGTCAGCGCGACGTGCTGGAGGCGGGCGCCGCCGCGGCTCGCGTACTGCGCCGCCACGTAGATGATCGGCGAGCCGTAGAAGAGCGCCTGCACGACGACCTCCCAGATCGGCTGGACGTCGCGGAAGCGCACGTAGAGCGCCGAGAGCAGCGTCCCGACGCCGACGGCGAGCGCCGCGAGCAGCAGCACGATCGGCAGCAGCTCCAACCAGCTCCAGCTCGGCGTGACGCCCGACGCGAGCGCGAACGCCAGCACCGCGACGAAGTTCGCGGCGAGGTTGAAGGCGGCGGTCAGCGCGACCGACAGCGGCACGACCAGCCGCGGGAAGCGCATCTTGCGCAGCAGCCCCTCGCGCGCGAGCAGGCACTGCACGCAGCCGCCGGTCGTCTCCGTGAAGTACGTCCACATGACGATCGACGTGAGCAGGTAGACCGGGTAGTGCGGGACCCCCTTGCCGAGGTTCAGCACGACCGTGAAGAAGGCGTACAGCACGCCGAAGAACAGCAGCGGCCGCACGAGCGACCAGAAGTAGCCGAGCACCGAGCCGAAGTAGCGCAGCTTGAACTCGGTCGTCGCGAGCGTGAGCGTGAGGCTCCAGAAGCGCCGGAGGTCGTCGCCGAAGGCGGACGGCCCGTAGCGGCGGTGGGTCTCGGCGAGCGAGCTCACGAGCGCTCAACCTCGAACCCGTGCGGCAGGTTCGTCACCCCGCCGGTCGGGAACCAGCCGTGCACGACCAGCTCGGCGACGTCGGCGCGCAGGTCGATCGCGTCGGCGCCGAGGCCGGGCCGCGCGATCGACGGCGTCACCCGGTAGGTGCCGGCGACGAGCCAGTTCTCGAAGCGCATCCGCGCCACGACCCGCTCGCCCGCCGCGAAGCCGCCCGTCGGGCCGTGCAGCAGGTCGGTCGTCGAGGCGAACACGGCCGTGCCGGCCTCGTTGCGCAGCACGAAGCCGAACACCGGATCCTCGACGTCCTCGCGGAAGCTCGCCTCGAGGCACACGAACCCGACCTGCCCGTGGCCCAGCTCGGTGACGTGGACCGAGTCGGGGTCCTCGAACCAGACGTTGACGATCTCCGCCGCGCGGTCGCCGAAGCGCTCCTCGCCGCCGGGGCCGTCGAGATGGGGGATCGCGCGTCTGAAGTTGATCTCGTTGTAGCGGCGGGCGATCGCGGCCGGCTCGCCGATGTCGACTATCCTGCCCTTCTCGATCAGCATCGCGCGGTCGCAGAAGCGCTCCACCGCGCTCATGTCGTGTGTGACGAAGAGGATCGTGCGGCCCTCGTCCTTCAGCCGGTGGAACTCGGCAAAGCACTTCTGCTGGAAGGACGCGTCGCCGACGGCGAGCACCTCGTCGATCAGCAGCACCTCGGCGTCGACCTGGATCGCGACCGAGAAGGCGAGCCGCACGGTCATGCCGGACGAGTAGTTCTTGAGCTTGAGGTCGAGGAAGTCCTCCAGCTCGGCGAACGCGATGATCTCGTCGAAGCGCTCGCGCGCCTGCTGGCGCGTCAAGCCGAGCATGATCGCGTTGATCATCACGTTGTCGCGCGCGGTCAGGTCCATGTTGAAGCCGACGCCGAGCTCGATGAACGGCGAGAGGCGCCCGCGCACATGCAGGTCGCCCGCGTCGACGTCGTAGATCCCCGCGAGGCACTTGAGCAGCGTGCTCTTGCCGCTGCCGTTGCGCCCGACGATCCCGAAGAACTCGCCCTCGGCGACCTCGAAGGTGACGTCGCCGACCGCCTGCAGCACGTCGAACGTGTTCGAGCGGAACGGATGGAGTGCCCGCTCCTTGAGCGTGTGGTACTGCTGGTGCGGGAGCTTGAACGCCTTGTCGACGTGGTGGACGGCGACCGCCGGCGGCGCGCTCGGCCGCCGCGCCGCCGCGGGCGTCGCCGGCTGCGATGTGGTGCTCGTCACGGCGCTTGAACGCTAGCAACCGCGCCGGGTTGCGCGATTGCGGCGCGCCCCTCCGCCGCCGCTCGCGCAGGCGAGGTCGTACGCTGCCCGGATGCTCACGCGCGAGCAGGTCGTCTCCGTCTACCGCCAGGTGCTGGGCCGCACGCCTGCGGAGCACGAGATCGGGCACCAGCTCGCCGGCCTGCGCACGCTCGACGAGATGCTGCGCGTCGCGCTCGACTCCGAGGAGTACGCGATGCGCCTGCGCGAGGCGGGCCGCCGCTCGCTGCGCAGGCAGACGGTCGTCAACGCCTGGCATCCCGAGCTGGCTGCCTGGGGCCACCCCGTCGGGCAGCGCTCGGACGACGGGATCGCGATCGTCGGGCGCGACGGCTGGCTGTTCCTGTGCGGCGGCACGAACGCGAACCTCGGCCAGTACGTCGGCGAGGTGGAGATGGAGCCCGGCTGGCTGGAGGGCTGGCGCGAGCTGCTGCTGGCACGCGACGAGGAGCTGCGCGCGCTCGGGGTGGCGGCCGCGACGATCGTCGTGCCCGACAAGCTCGCCGTCTACGAGCAGCACTACCCGGAGCCGCTGCGCAAGGTCGGCCCACGCCCGGTCGAGCGCCTGCTCGCGGGCGGCGACCTGCCGCTGCTCTATCCGCTTGCGGAGCTGCGCGAGGCGGCCGCGCGCGAGCACGTCTACCTGCGCACGGACACGCACCTCACGTTCCGCGGCAACGAGCTGCTGTTCGCGTCGCTGCGCGCGCCGCTCGGGATCGAGGCGGCCCCCGACCTCACCGGCCTGGCGACGCGCCCGTACGTCGCCGCCGGCGATCTCGGCGCGAAGTTCGAGCCGCCGGTCGTCGAGGTGATCGACGCGCCCAGCACGCTCCACGGCGCGCGCATCGCGCAGGACAACCGCGAGGCGATCGCGGCGACGGGCGGCCACATCGGGACGCGCCGCGTCTACGTCAACGAGCGCGCGCCCGATTCGCGCACCGCAGTGCTGTTCGGCGACTCGTTCGGCTTCAGCGCCGAGCACTACCAGGGCGTCTCGTGGTTCCTCGGGCAGGTCTTCCGCGAGACGCACTTCGTCTGGATCCCGTTCGGCTGGGATCCGGAGTACGTGCATGCGACCGGCGCCGAGGTCGTCGTGATCCAGGGCGCCGAGCGCTTCGTGGCGCGCGTGCCCGACCTCGCCGTCGCCGTCGCCGAGCTGGAAGCGCGCGCGCTCGGCCGCGCGCCCACCGCGGAGCCTCCGACAGCCGTCGAGGGCTGACCGGATTCCCCGGGGTCACCGGCTACACTCCGGCCGCGTGCACGGTGACGAGCTCACCCAGCGGGCGCGCGACGCGATCGCCAAGCAGGCGAAGTGGCATCACCGCATCGAGGTCGCCCCGGGCGTGTGGACGCCGGGCCTGCAGGACACCGCGACGGTGCTCTCGCAGATCGGCATGCCCGAGGACCTGTCGGGCATGCGCGTGCTCGACGTCGGCGCGCGCGACGGCTTCTTCACGTTCGAGGCCGAACGGCGGGGCGCGCGGGAGGTGGTCGCGCTCGACAACGAGCCGCCGCACCACACCGGGTTCTCGATCGCGGCCGAGCTGCTGGGCTCGAGCGCGACATACGTGACCGAGAACGTCTACTCGCTCGCCCCCGAGCGCTTCGGGCGCTTCGACCTCGTCCTGTTCCTCGGAGTGATCTACCACCTGCGCCACCCGCTGCTGGCGCTCGACCGCATCCACGACGTGTGCGAGCCGGACGCGCTGCTGCTGCTGGAGACGCACATGATCGACGAGGGGCTCGCCGACGCCGCCGGCAACTGGCACCGGCTGGCGGACTTCCACCCCGACCTGCCGTCGTTCCCGCTCGTCCAGTACTACCCGGCCGACTTGCTCGGGAAGGATCCCACCTCGCAGTGGGCGCCCAGCCGCGCGGCGCTCGAGGGCTGGCTGCGGGGCGCCGGCTTCGAGCCGCTCTCCAGCTGGCAGCACGCCTTCCGCGGCGGCGCCGTCGCGCGCCGTGTGGAGCTCGCGGCGGCGGGCGAGCGCGCGGTCGACGAGGCGGCGAGCTGGGACATGACGACGTGGACCGTCGAGCGCGCGACGGAGATGCGCCGCTGAGCGCGTGCGCGACGTGACGGACGCGCAGATCGTCATCACCGCCTTCGGCGACCGCGACACCGGCGGCGGGGCGTTCGTGCTGGAGGGGGAGCAGGTGCGACGGCTCGACTGGCTCGCCTCGACCGGGCTCGCGGTCGACGACGCGGGCGGTCGTGTGGCGCGGCTGCTGCGCGACGGCGGCGATCCGGAGGGCTGCGGCGAGCTGCTCGTCTCCGACGCGCGCGGCATCCAGCTCTACCGCAGGATCGACGCGCTCGCCGACGCGCACGACGCGATCTGGCACGACGGCGCGCTCGTCGTCGCCTCGACCTCGACGAACAGCCTGCTGTGGCTGAGCTCGGGCGGCGAGGTGATCGGCAGCTGGACGGCCGCCGGCGAGCGCGACGCATGGCACCTCAACTCGCTCGTCGTCCACGAGGGGCGGCTGCTGGCATGCGCGTTCGGCCGCTTCCGCGACCACCGCGGCTGGGCTGTGCCGGGCGCCGCGCGCGGCCAAGGACTCGTGTTCGACGTCGAGAGCGGCGAGACGGTCGTCGGCGGGCTGACCTGCCCGCACCACCCCTTCCGCCTCGACGGCCGCTGGGCGGTCTGCGACTCGGCCGACAGAGCGCTCGTCGTCTTCGACGAGCACGGCGGGGTCGCCGAGCGCGTCGCGTTCGACTGCTGGACGCGCGGCGTCGCGCTCGACCGCGAGCACGTCTACGTGGGCCTCAGCGTGCACCGCGACGAGCAACCGGGCGGCCGCGCCGCGGTCGCGATCCTCGATCGCGAGACCCTTCGAGAGCTGGCGCGCGTCGAGGTTCCCGCGCGCGAGGTCTACGCGCTCGCGGCCGTTCCCGCGGCGCTGGTCGCGGGCCTCGAGGCCGGCTTTCGCACGAACGCTCCGCGTGTCGCCGACGGTGACCAGCATGCGCTGTTCCGCGCCGCCGGGGTGGAGCCGGAGCTGCTGTGGGCCGTCGCCGACCCCCTGCCGGAACGGGCCTGCCGCACGACGCTGGAGGCGGCGCTGCCGGCGATCGTGCGCGAGGGCGAGACGGTCGAGGTCGCCTGGACGCTGACGAATCGCGGCAGCGCGATCCTGCCGATCGCCCACCCTCATCCCGTCCGCGTCGGCGTCCGCTGGTTCGCGGCCGACGGCACGCTGCTCGCCGACGGCGAGCGCGCGCTGCTGAGCGCCAGCCTGCCGCCGGGGACGAGCGCGAGCGGCACGATCGCGCTCACGCCGCCGCCGGGTCGCGGCGAACGTGTCCTGCGGATCGCGCCGGTGCAGGAGCTGGTGCGCTGGTTCGACGACGCCGACCCGGCGAACGGACTCGAGGCGCGCGTCGTCGTGACGGCCGCAGCGGTCGATCCGTCCGCCCCGCTGGAGGCGCTCGCGTCGTGAATGTCTGCACGATCGTCGCGAAGAACTACCTCGCCCACGCGCGCGTGCTGGCGGAGTCGTTCCGCCGCCACCATCCCGACTCCCGCTGCTGCGTGCTCGTGATCGACGAGACGGACGGCTACGTCGATCCCGCGAGCGAGCCGTTCACGCTCGTGCGCCCGAGCGAGATCGGGCTCGACGCGTGGGACGAGATGCGCGGCGCCTACGACGTGATGGAGCTCTCGACCGCGGTCAAGCCGTGGCTGCTGCGCCATATGCTGCGCGAGCACGACAGCGGCGGCGGCGTCGCCTACCTCGACCCCGACATCCAGGTCATGAGCCGCATGACGGAGCTGGAGTCTGCGCTTGCCGCGCACGCGATCGTGCTCACCCCGCATGTGCTGCACGGCATGCCGCGCGACGGCAGAAAGCCGAGCGAGACGGACATCCTGATGGCCGGCGTCTACAACCTCGGCTTCATCGGCATGGCGGCCCGCGACGACGCGCACCTGATGCTCGACTGGTGGTCGCAGCGGCTGCTGACCGACTGCCACGTCGCGCCCGAGCGCGGCCTGTTCGTCGACCAGCGCTGGGTCGACTTCGTGCCCGGGCTCGTGAGCGACCTCGAGATCTTCCGCGACCCGGCCTACAACGTCGCCTACTGGAACCTGCCGGAGCGGGCGCTGGACCGCAACGGGACCGGCTGGCTCGTCGACGGCCGTCCGCTGCGCTTCTTCCACTTCAGCGGCTACAGCCCGGACGCGCCGGGGCGCCTCAGCAAGCACCAGGACCGCGTGCAGCTCGCGGACGACGAGGCACTGTGGGCGCTCTGCGACGCCTACGGCGAGGCGCTGCTCGCGGCCGGCTTCGAGCAGGTCCGCGGGCTGCCCTACGAACATGACGTGCTGCCCTCGGGGATGCGGCTGACGAAGGGCATGCGCGCGCTCTACCGCGCCGGCGTGGAGGCGGGCGAGTGCCCGCCCTCGCTGTTCACGCCAGAGGGCGAAGCGGCGTTCGTCGGCTGGCTGAACGAGCCCGCACCTGACGCGCCCGCGATCTCCCGCTATCTGCACGCGCTGTGGGCCGCGCGCCCGGACCTGCAGCGCGTCTACCCCGGCGTCGAGCGCGGCGACGTGGGCGGCTACGTCGGCTGGTGCGTCGAGCACGGCCGCACGGAGGTGCCGATCGCCGACGCGCTGCTGCCGGCTGCGGAGCTGCGGCGAGCGCAGGCGGGCGCCGGCCGCCGCCGCGTGACGCGCACCTCGCGCCCCTACGGCGTCAACGTCGCCGGCTACCTGCGCTCCGAGCTGGGGATCGGCGAGGTCGCGCGCCAGCTGATGCGCGGACTCGACGCGGCGGCGGTCCCGGCGCTGCCGGTCGGGCTCGTCGCGCAGGAGAGTCGGCAGGGGCACGCGTACGCGGTCGGCCGGCTGGAGGACAACCCGTTCGCCGTCAACCTCGTCTGCGTCAACGCCGACGGCACGCCCGGCTTCGCCAAGCAGGCCGGCCCGCGCTTCTTCGAGGACCGCTACACGATCGGCGTCTGGTGGTGGGAGACCAGCACGTTCCCCGAGCGCTTCATGGACGCGTTCGAGCACGTCGACGAGGTGTGGGTCGGCAGCCGCTTCGTCGCCGAGACGCTCGCGGCCGTCGATCCGCCGGTGCCGGTCACGCACGTGCCGATCCCGGTGAGCTTCCCCGCGCCGCCGCCGCTGGAGCCCGGCGAGCACGGCTGGCCCGACGCCTTCACGTTCCTCTACTCCTGGGACTACTGCAGCGTCTTTCAGCGCAAGAATCCGCTCGCCGCGATCGAGGCCTACCGCGCGGCGTTCTCCCCGCGGGACGGGACCGCGCTCGTGCTCAAGTGCATCAACCCGGGCTTCGACCCTGCCGGCCACCGGCGCGTGCAGCAGGCGGTCGAAGGGCGCGAGGACGTCGTCCTGATCGACGACTACCTCGACCCGGTCGAGAAGGACCGCATGATGCGCAGCTGCGACTGCTACGTCTCGCCGCATCGCTCGGAGGGGCTCGGACTGACCGTCGCGGAGGCGATGTTCCACGGCAAGCCGGTGATCGCAACCGCGTACTCCGGCGTCGAGGACTTCATGACGCCGCAGAACAGCTACGCGATCCCGTTCGAGCTGGTGCCGATCGGCCGCGGCGCCGATCCCTATCCGCCTGACGGCACGTGGGCCGAGCCCGACGTGTCCGAGCTGGGGAAGCTCATGCGCGAGGTCTTCGAGCAGCCGCAGGAGGCGGCCTGCCGCGCCGAGCAGGCGGCGCACGACATGCGCGCGCGCTTCTCGGCGGAGGCCGCCGGGAGAGTGATGCGCGCGCGCCTCGACCACGTCGCGGCGAGACTGCAGGCGCCGGCGGCCTCGACGGCTGCGGCGGCCGGCCGCGGCGAGCTGCGCAGCCTGCTGGACCACGGCGTGCGCCCGACGGCGCCCTCGCGCTTCGGCAAGCCGGGCGGCGCGGTGCGGCGGGTGCTGCTGCGGGCGATGCGGCCCTACACGGCCTACCAGCAGCGGATCAACGCCGCCGTCGAGCAGGCGCTGACGAACGGGCTCGCGGGCGTCCAGGCGAGCGCGGCGGCGCAGCTGCGCGAGCAGCGGGCGCAGATCGACGAGTTGACGGTCGCGCTCGAGCGCGAGCGCGGGCGCCTCGACGCCGCGAGCGAGCTGGTCGCCGCCGCGCACGCGCTGCCGTACATGTCCTCCGACGTGCTGCACGTCTTCGACGCCGGCGCGGCGGGACGCGTGCTCGGCTACGACGAGGCGCACGGCGCCGCGCCCGAGGACGACTATCGCGAGTTCGAGGAGCTGTTCCGCGGCAGCGAGGCGTTCATCGCGCAGCGCCAACGGCGCTACCTCGACGTGATCGGACCCGACTGCGCGCCGGCGCTCGACGTCGGCTGCGGGCGCGGCGAGCTGCTCGACCTGCTCGCCGAGGCGGGGATCTCCGCGAGCGGCGTCGACTCCGACGCCGGCATGGTCGCGCGCTGCCGCGAGAAGGGCCACGACGTGACGCTCGGCGACGGCGTCGCTCACCTCGAGGGACTGGACGACGACAGCCTCGGCCTCGTCTTCTCCGCCCAGGTCGTCGAGCACCTGCCGCCCGACGTGCTCAAGCGCCTGCTCGCCGCCGCGGCGCGCAAGCTGCGCCCCGGCGGCCTGCTCGTCGCCGAGACCGTCAACCCTCACTCGCCTGCGGCACTGAAGGCCTTCTGGGTCGACGTCACCCACCAGCACCCGCTGTTCCCCGAGACGATGCTCGTGCTCTGCCGCATCGCCGGCTTCGACTCGGCGTACGTCTTCCACCCGAACGGCTGCGGCGACGTGGAGCAGGACCGCTTCAGCGCCGGCGAGTACGCGGTCGTGGCGCGGCGCTGAGCTGACTGCACGGCCCCGCCGCGAGCGCGATCCGGCAGCGCCGGCGAGTACTGTGCTGGCCTGTGAGCGCGCGAATCATGATCGCCGTCCCGGCGTTCAACGAGCAGGGGCGCGTCGGAGACGTCGTGCGCGACGTGCGCTCGACGCTGCCCGACGCCGATGTCGTCGTGGTCGACGACGGCTCGGCCGACGAGACGGCGGCGGAGGCGCGCGCGGCGGGCGCGACCGTCGTCAGGCTGCCGATCAACTCAGGCTACGGGACGGCGCTCCAGACCGGCTACAAGTTCGCGGTCCGCAACGGCTACGCGGTGGTTGGCCAGATCGACGCCGACGGGCAGCACCAGGCGCGCTATCTGCGCGAGATGCTGGACGCGCTCGACGCGCAGAACGCCGACGTCGTGATCGGCTCGCGCTTCCTCGGCCGCGACGGCCACTACCGCCCTTCGGCGGCGCGCAAGCTCGGCATCGCGCTGTTCAGCCGCATCGCGTCGCTCGTGACGCGTCAGCGCATCACCGACCCGACGTCGGGGTTCCAGGTGATGCGGGTCGACGTCGCGCGCTTCTTCTGCTCCGACGTCTACCCCAACGACTATCCGGACGCGGACATCCTGATCCTGCTGCACCGCTCGGGATTCGTGGTGCGGGAGGTCCCCGTCCAGATGCGGCCGAGCACGAACGCATCGATGCACTCAGGGCACAAGAGCATCTACTACGTCTACAAGATGCTGCTTTCGATCCTCGTCACCGTGCTGCGCGGCACGAAGGCAGAGGGGGCGCGATGATCGACGCGCGCACGCGGATCGTGGCGGTCGTCGGCTGCCTCGGGCTGCTGCTGCTGATCGTCGAGCTGGTCCGCCGCCGCAGACTGAAGGAGGAGTACTCGGTCCTGTGGATCGGGACGGGGATCGTCCTGCTCGTGCTGGCCGCGTGGTACCAGCTGCTCGGCTGGATCACGAGAGCGATCGGCGGCGTCGCGCTCTCCTCGACGCTGTTCTTCATGGGGCTGATGTTCGCCTTCCTGATGCTGCTGCACTTCTCGATCCGGGTGAGCGCGCTGGAGCGGCGGTTGACGGCGCTCGTGCAGGAGATCGGCATTCTCACGGCCGGCCGCGACGGCCACGGGAGGCCGGCGGAGCCGCTCTCCGACGAGCGTCCCGACGCGCCGCCCGCCGAGCCGCGCGTGGCGGTGATCATCCCCTGCTACAACGACGGCGCCGTCGTGGCGGAGGCGGTCGGGTCGATCCAGGAGCGCGAGCCGGTGGAGGTCGTCGTCGTCGACGACGGCTCCGACGACGCTTCGACGGTCGAGGCGCTCGCGCGGCTGGAGGCGGGCGGCACGCATGTCGTGCGGCGCGAGAACGGCGGTCTCGCGGCTGCACGGGCGACCGGACTGGAGGCGACGCGAGCGCCGCTCGTCTATCCGCTCGACGCCGACGACCTGCTCGACGCGGGCGCTCTCGGCGCGCTGGCGGACACGCTCGAGCGCCATCCCGACGCCGGCTTCGCGTGGGGCGACTACACGCTCTTCGGCGATTACGACGGCAGCTACCGTGCGCCGTCGCGCTGGCTGCCGTGGACGCTCACGTACGTGAACCCCTATCCCGTCTCGTCGATGTTCCGTCGCAGCGTGCTCGAGCAGGCGGGCGACTGGCGCGGCGCCCCAGACGCGCAGCTCGTCGGCGCGCACGGGTACGAGGACTGGGACCTGTGGCTGCGGCTCGTGCGCTGCGGCGTCGAGGGCGTCTACGCCGGTCGCTCCGTCTACCGGCGCCGGCTGCACGGCGGCAGCCGGCTGCTCGCGCACGCGCGCAGGCGCCACCAGGAGCTGTATCGAGAGCTGGTGGCGCGAAACGCCGAGGTGTTCGAGCGGCGGGCGCTGCTGCGCGGAAGCGAGCGGCCGCCGTTCTGGAAGCCCGTCGTGTACCCGATCTTGTTCGGTGCGCGCACCGTCGTGCCGTTCCGCGTCGAGGCCTTCATGCAGCGCACGATGATGCGCCTCGGGCTCGGGCTGCCCGGCTCGTAGACGGCGATGGTCGGGATCCTCGTCAGCGCCGCGCTCGTCTGCGGCGCAGCGCTCGCCATCGGACAGGCCGCCATTCGCCTGTGCGGCTGCCCGACGCCTTCGTGGGCGGCGCCCGGCGTCGGGCTCGCGGTCCTGATCCTGCTCGCCTCGCCCGCGCTGCACGTGCCGGGACGCACCGCGACGACGTTCACCCTGATCGCCGCCGCGACGGTCGCGTGCGTCGCGGCCTGCGTGCTGCGGCCGGAGCTGCGGCCGGCGCCGCTCGACCTGCTCGCGGCGCTGCCGGTGGCGGCGCTCGTCCTGATCCCGTTCGTCGCCGCCGGGCACGGCGGCCTGCTCGGCGTCAGCTTCGACAACGACATGGGCGCGCATCTGCGGATGGCCGAGAGCTTCCGCTCGGCGACGGCGCAGCGCTACTTCGAGGTTCCGCCCGACTACCCGCTCGGGCCGCACGCGCTGGTCGCCGCGATGACGACCGGCCTCGGCATCGGCCTCGACGAGACGTTCACCGGCTTCACCCTCGCGCTGCCGATCCTGCTGGCGTGGACCGCGCTCGGCCTCGTACGCGGCGCGCGCTGGTGGGGGAAGGCCGTCGCCGCGCTGCTGGTCGCGGCGCCGGCGCTGCTGATCGGCTACTACGGGCAAGGCTCGTTCAAGGAGCTCGCGATCCCGCCGCTGACGCTCGCCGGGCTCGTGCTGCTGCTCGACCGGCCGGCGGCGCGCAGCCCGGCGCGCTGGATCCCGCTCGCGCTGCTGGTCGCCGGCGCGCTGTCGGTCTACTCGTTCGCGGGCGTTGCGTGGCCGCTCGCCGTGATCGCGCCGTGGGTCGCGCTGGCGGCGGGACGCGCGCTGTGGGCTCGCGGGTGGCGTGGCGCCGCCGGCGCGCTGCGCGCCATTCTGGTCCCGGCTGCCGTGGCGGTCGGCGCGCTCCTCGTCGCGATCGCGCCGCAGATTCCGCGCCTGCAAAAGTTCTTCGTCAACGCCTCGGGCGACTCCGTCGCGAGCCCGCTCGGCAACCTCGCCGGGCCGCTGCGCTTCTGGCAGCTGTTCGGGATCTGGAACAGCCCCGACTATCGCGTCATGGGCAGCTCGGACCCGCTCGTACTCGGCATCTGGGTCGGTCTCGTGGTCGCGCTCGTGCTGGTCGGCGCGGCCGTCTCGGTCCGGCGCGGCGAGTGGCTGCTCGTGCTGGCAGCCGGGCTCGTCGCGCTGCTGTGCGTGTACTTCGACCACCGCCAGTCGCCGTACCTGGCCGCGAAGGCGCTTGCCGTCGGCTCGCCTGTCGTGATGGCGCTCGCCGCGCGCGCCGTCGTCGAGCAGGAGTGGCTGCCGCCAGGCTGGTGGCGCTGGGCCGGCGGGCTGGTCGCGCTGCTGCTCGTGGTCAAGCTCGTGGCGGTCGACCTCCCCGAGCTGCGCTTCAGCAAGGTCGGCCCGACGGAGCGCACGCGCGAGCTGCAGGCGCTCGAGCCGACGCTCGCCGGGCACGACACGCTGTTCCTCGGCGACGACGACTTTCTCAGCTGGGAGCTCGAGCACGTCAGACACCGCGAGGTGGTGCTCGGGATCGAGACGATGCCGACGCGGCCGGGAAAGGCGTGGACGTACGGCCAGGCGCTCGACCTCGACTCGGTCGACGACGCGACGCTCAACCAGTTCGACCGCTTCATCGTCCCGCGCGACGCGGAGGCGAGCATCCCGCCGCCGCAGCTGCGGCTGATCCGCCGCGGCGCCAACTACGACCTCTACGCCCGCGTCGGCACGGTTCCCGCCCGCGCGGTGCTGCCAGGCGAGAACGGCGACAGCGCGAAGCTGCTGCGCTGCCAGACGGCGACCGGGCGCGCGATCCTCGCCGGCGGTGGCGTGGCGATGGTCCGCGCTCCGGTCGTCACGGTGGCCGTGGCGCCGCTTCCGCCCGGCTCGACGGCGACTGCCGAGCTGAGGCTGACGCCCGGCCGCTGGGACCTGCAAGCGCCGTACGGCAGCGAGCACCCGGTGCAGGTCGCGATCGCGGGCCTGCTGCACGTCACGCTCAGCGCGAACCTCGATCGGCCGGGGCCGCGCTGGCCGATCGGCACGATCGACGTGACGCGCGCGGGCCCGGTCGCCGTGGTCTTGCACGCCGAGAAGACGTTCCTGACGCCGGCAAGCGCCGTCGCCTACGTCGGACCGATCTCCGCCGTGCGTCGCGACAGCGCGCACCTCGTGCCGATCGCCGCCGCCTGCGGGCACCTGGTGGACTGGTACGAGCCGCGGACGACGGCCGCTCGCGGCGTGGGCCGGCCGGGCTGAGCGGTGACGCGGCGGCCGAGCTTGAGCGGCAGCATCGCCGTCAACGGCGCGAACGTCGTCGTGGTCGTCGGCGCCGCGCTGCTCGCGGTGCCGCTGCTGATCGACCGAATCGGACTCGCGGCCTACGGCGTCTGGGTGCTCGCTCAGACCGTCGTCGTATACGTGACGACCGCGGAGCTGGGCTTCGGACCGGCGCTGGCGCGCTTCGTGAGCGTCCACGTCGAGCATCCCGACCGACCACGGCAAGTGCTCGTGGCCGCGCTCGGTCTCTACGCCGTCGCCGGCCTGGTCGTCGTCGCGCTCTGCCACCTGCTCGCCGGTCCGCTCGTCGACCTCTTCTCGGTGCCCGCCGCGCTCCACGCCGACGCCGTCGCGACGGTGGGGATCGTCGGCTGGGTCACGTTCGCCGCGCTGCTCGCGAGCGCGCTCGGCCACGTGCTGACGGGGCTCGAGCGCTTCCGCGCGTTCTCCGTCACGAACGCGCTCGGATCGGTCGCCTGGCTGCTGGCGCTCGTCCTGCTCCTGCGCCGCCACGCGCGCCTGCAGGACGTCGCGTACGCCGCGCTGCTGCAGTGGGCGCTCGTGGCGCTGCTGCGGCTCGCCTCGGTCCAGCGGCTGGCGCGGACCCGAGGCCCGCGGCTGCCGGGGCGTGCGCTGCTGCGCGACCTCGTGCGATTCTCGGCGCGGTTGCAGCTCGGCGTGCTCTCGACGCTCGTCAACACGCAGACCGACCGCGTCGTGATCGGCGCCGTCTCGCCCGCCGTCACGCTCGGGCAGGCCGGCATCGCGACGCAGGTGGCCGACGCCGGCCGGTCGCTCTCCTACGCGGCCTTCCACCCGATGGCCGCGCGCATGGCGGTGACGTTCGGCACGGAGGGGCGCGAGGCGCTCGACGCGCTGCTGGCGCGCCAGCAGCGGCTGTGGACGATCGCGACGCTCGGCGGGATCGCGGTCGTCGCCGGCGCGACGCGCCCCGCGATCGGCGCGTGGCTCGGGGACGGCTACGACAAGGCCGCTCTCTTCTCGGTCCTCCTGACGCTCGGCTACGGCATCGGGACGCTGCCCGGTCCGACGTTCGCCTACCTGCGCGCGCGCGGGAACCCGACGCTCGAGAGCCGCTTCGGCGCCGTCACGATGGTCGTCAACCTGGCGGCGACGATCGCGCTCGGGGTGCTGCTCGGCGCGATCGGCGTGGTCGTCGCGACGACGGTCGCGTATCTCGCCAGCACCGCGTGGGTGACCCGCCGCGCGCGGCGCCAGCTTCCCGAGACGGCAGGTGTCCCGCTGCCGCTCGCACGTGTGCTGCTCGGGGCGCTGCTCGCCGCCGCGGTCACGTACGGTCTCGGCGAGGCGCTGCTGGCGGCACTGCCGCGGCTGATCGCGCTCGTCGGCGTCGGCGCCGTCGCCGGCATCGCGCTCGCGCTCTACCTCTCCGTGCTCACCGACGTGCGGCCGCTCGCGCTCGCGCGGACGGCCTTGGCCCGCGTTCGTTAGGGTCGCCGCCCGTGTCGGACCGCGTCGTCCAGCTCCACGTCCCTCCGCACGTCCACCCGGTCTACCGCGAGCAGCTGCACGCCGTCCCAGACGGGTGGCGCTACCGCTCCGACCACCCGGCGCTCGCCGACGCGACCGCGGCGACGAAGCGCGTGGCGCAGGACGGGCGGCTCGGCGCGCTCGTGCGCCTCGCCGAGAGCGGCGGCGCGCGCGTGCTCTCGGAGCTGGGCTACGTGCACCGCAACCGCGGGCGCGCAGCGCCGGGGGCGAGCGTCGTGCACTCGGCCGAGCGCCTGCTGTGGCGCTCGCCGCTGCCCTACGTCGTCGACGTCGAGCACGGTTCGCTGTTCGTGCTCTACCAGCAGGCGGCGATGGACCGACCGTGGACGCGCGTGCTGCTCGAGCGCTGTCTGCTCGACGAGCGTCTGCGCTTCGTGCTGCCGTGGAGCGACGCTGCGCGCCGAAGCGTCCTGACAATGGTCTCCCCGGCCGCCGCCGCCCGGCTGGCGCCGAAGCTGCGCACAGTCTCGCCGGCGATCCGCCTCGCGGCCGAGCGCCCGCGTACACGCGCGGGCGGGCCGCTGCGCGTGCTGTTCGTCGGGACGGCCTTCTTCGAGAAGGGCGGTGTCGAGGCGGTGCAGGCGCTGCGCGTCGTGCGCGCCACGCACGACGTGACGATGGACCTCGTGTCCTACGTGCCGCCCGGCTGGGAGGGCCGGCTCGCCGCGGAGCCCGGCCTCACGGTCCATCGGCCCGGGGGCGCGGACCTGGTCCAGCGACTCTATGCGCAAGCGGACGCGCTGCTGTTTCCCAGCCACATGGACACGTTCGGCTACGTTGTGCTCGAGGCGATGGCCCACGGCCTGCCGGTGCTCGCGCCGCGTCACCTCGCACTCGAGGAGACCGTCCAAGACGGCCTCTCCGGCTTGCTGTTCGGAGCTGAGAACATGCTGTTCGGCGCGGACACCGTGCTGCGTTTCCGTCACACGATCCCGGTGCCGCGCTCCTTTCGCGAGAAGCTGCGCCACCCGGGTGAGCCCTATGTCGCGGGAATCGCGGAGCAGCTCGCGCGCCTCGCGGAGGAGCCCGGCTTGCACGCGCGGCTCGCGGAGGGCGCGTTCGAGTCGGTCCGCTCCGGCGCGCTGTCGGTCGGACGGAGGCGGGAGCTGCTGCGCGAGGTTTACGACGCCGCGGCGCGCTGAGCGCCGGCGTCGCGCGGCAGGCACCAGGCGTAGAGGCCGAGCCGGCTGAGCACGCCCCACGAGAGGGTGTGGAACAGCAGGCGACGCGAGTCGGAGCGCAGGCCAGACGTCGCGTAGTAGGCGTCGATCCGCGGGTAGGGCGAGCGCACGTGCTGCCGCCCGTGCGCGAGGAAGAAGTCGCGCACGAAGCCCTCGAGCGGCTCGCGACGCGCGCGCTCAGTGCCGTCTGCCGCGTAGCGCAGGAAGGTCTCCAGCAGCGCGCCGTCGAGCACGTAGAAGGCGCTCATCACCCAGCGCGCGTGCGGGCGCAGCGGGTGCTGGTGCACGAAGCCGAGGCCGGCCGCGTCGGCCGCGTCGGCGACGGCGAGGATCGCGCGCACGTTGGTGACCCGGTAGCCGCCGGTGACCTTGATCCAGCGCTCCGCGTTCGGCTGCACAACGCCCGCCTCGACGACTTCCCCGTAGAGGAGCGCTTCCAGATAGCTCGGCCCCGTCCACGTGCCGCTCGGCGCAGTGTGCAGCGGTGGCAGCTCCAGGCGCGGGAACTCGTGCTGCAGCGACGCGCGGTCGGCGTCCGTGAGTGTCGCGTCGGCGAGGACCAGGCGTCTCGCGAGGCCGGCATACCAGGCGATCGACGCGCGCAGGCGGGCGCGCCGCTGCGCGAGCGCGGCCGCCGGCTGCGGCGTCACCGGGTTCCACGCTCCGGTGAGCAGCACGTTGCACGGCTCGGACGCCGCCATCCCCACTACGCGACGGGCCGCCGGGCCGTCATGCAGAGCAGGTCGCGCTCCCCCGCGGCGCGGTCGAGCAGCGCGATCGCGGGGGCGAGCGCCGTCGCTGCGGTCTGCCACAGCGCGGCCTTCCAGCCGGCGGCGAGCACGATGCGGTCGAACAGCCGGTATTGGAGCGTCCCGATCAGCGCGCCGGGATCGGCGGCGTCGCGCACCTGCACGTCGTCGAAGCCGGCACGCTCGGCGGCGCGCCGCAGCGCCGTGCGCGTGAAGTGCGTGCGGTGGCGCGGCAGGTCGAGGTGGAACCAGCGGCTGCCCATCCGTCTGCGCTGCCAGCAGCCGTAGTTCGGCAGGACTACGACGAGGACGCCGCCGGGGCGCAGCGCCGCGCGCGCCGCGCGCAGGTCGTCGACCGGCGAGACGACGTGCTCGAGCGAGTGCATCATCGTGACGGCGTCGAACGCGCGGCCGTCGAGTCCGGCGTCGTCGATCGTGCCGACGCGCGCGTCGATGCCGCGGGCGCGGGCGTTCTCCACCGCCTGCGCCGAGGGGTCGAGGCCGGTCACCGCCCACCCGCGCGCGAGCAGCGCCGCGCCGAGGTCGCCGTGGCCGCAGCCGACGTCGAGCACCGCGCCGGGCGTGCCCGCGAGCGCGGCGAGCGGGAAGCGCCGCAGCTCGCCGCGCCAGCGTAGCCGCTGCCCGAGGGCGCGCAGGCGCGCGTAGACGCCGCCCTCATGGAGTGCGTGCGCGCGGTAGGTGCTCGTGTAGAAGCGGCCCAGCTCTGCGGTCGTGACGGGCGGGAGCGTGCGTCCCGCGCCGCAGTCCGCGCACGTCGCGACGCTGAACGCGCCGGGGGTTCCCTCGAGCCGGTCCTTCCCGACGATCAGCGGCCAAGCCGTGCTCGGTGCCCCGCAGGCGGGGCAGCCCTGCGTGTCGCTTGCGGTCATGCGACGCTCAGCCGCCCGCGACCCGCGCCGCCCGCAACGCCGACCACCGCTCCACGTTGAAGTCGTGGATCTCCTGGAGCACCTGCTCGATGCCGTATTCGAGCCGCCACTCGGGGTAGTCGCGCTTGAACGCGTCGAGGTCGCTGATCCACCAGCGGTGGTCGCCGATGCGCGCCTCGTCGGACAGCTCGTAGTCGAGCCGCTGGCCGGAGATGCGCGCGCACAGCTCGATCGCCTCGAGCATCGAGACGTTCGACTCGCGGCCGCCGCCGAGGTTGTAGACGGCCGCTGCGCGCGGCGCTCTGTGGAACGCGTGGAACGCCCGCACGACGTCGTGCGCGTGGATGTTGTCGCGCACCTGCTTGCCCTCGTAGCCGAAGATCGTGTACGGCTCGCCCGTCACGGTGCAGCGCATCAGGTAGGAGAGGAAGCCGTGCAGTCTCGCGCCGGCGTGCTGGGGGCCGGTCAGGCAGCCGCCGCGGAAGCAGACGGTCGGCATCTCGAAGTAGCGGCCGTACTCCTGCACGAGCAGGTCGGCCGCGACCTTCGAGACGCCGAACAGCGAATGCGTGCACGTGTCGATCGGCATCGTGGTGTCGATCCCGCCATACCACTCGTGATCCGGCGGCAGCTCGAGTCGCATGCCGACGTCCTGGAGCGGCAGGAGGTTCGGGCGGTCGCCGTAGACCTTGTTCGTCGAGGTGAAGACGAACGTCGCGTCGGGCGCGTGCGCGCGCGCCGCCTCCAGCAGGTTCAGCGTGCCGTTCGCGTTGACCCCGAAGTCGGTCTGCGGCTCGCCCGCGGCCCAGTCGTGCGAGGGCTGCGCGGCCGTGTGGACGATCAGCTCCAGGTCCTTCGCGTGGCGTGCGACGACGTCGCTCACCGCGCCGGCGTCGCGGATGTCGACGACGAGCGGCACGAACGCGCCGCCCAGCTCGGCGGCGAGCCGGTCGGTCGTCGGCTGCGTCGTCGCGTCTGGCCCGAAGAAGTAGGCGCGCATGTCGTTGTCGAGCCCGACGACGCGGAACCCCTGCGCGGCGAAGTAGGCGACGGACTCGGAGCCGATCAGGCCGCCGGAGCCGGTGACGATGGCGGTGGGCATGGCGAGCGCGGAGACTAGCGAGCGGCGCGGGCAGCCTGGTCCGACGCGCGGCGCCCGCCATGCGTCATCCTTCACGCCAGTGCGCGCCCGCTTCCCCGTCACCCCCCGGCGCTACCTGACGATCGCCTACGTCGCGCTCGGCGCGCTGACGGTCATCGTCCTGACGGGCGCGGCCGTGCGGCTGACGGACTCCGGGCTCGGCTGCCCGGACTGGCCGCGCTGCTACGGGAAGGCGCTGCCGCCGCTCTCCTACCACTCGGTGATCGAGTTCGGCAACCGCGCCTTCTCGGCGCTGATCGGGCTCCTCGTCGTCGGCGCCTGGGTCGCGTCGTTCCTGCGCGTCCCGCGCCGGCGCGACCTGATCGTGCTCTCGACGCTGCTGCCGCTCGGCGTCGTCGCGCAGGCGGTGCTCGGCGGCTTCACCGTGCGCCACGACCTCGCGCCCGGCTACGTGATGGGCCACTTCGGGCTCTCGATGGTGATCCTGATCGCGGCCGTCGCGCTCGTGTTCCGGGCCCGCTACGAGCGCGGCGAGCGGACGCCCGCGCGCGGGCGCGCGACCGTCTGGCTCGTGCGCTGCCTGGCCGCGCTCGGCGCGGTCGTGATCTTCGTCGGCACCGCGGCGACCGCCGCCGGCCCGCACGCGGGCGGCAGCAGAGGCCAGCTGATCCACCGCCTGCACTTCAAGGGCGCGCACACGCTCGTGTGGGTGATCCACCGCCACGCGACGCTCGCCGCGCTGCTCGGCATCGGCGTGATCGGCGCCTGGCTGCTCGTCCGCCGCCGCGGCGAGAACCGCGAGCTGGGCGACGCGCTGACGGTCACCGGCGTCCTGATGGCCGCGCAGGGCCTCGTCGGCAGCGTCCAGTACGAGCTGGCGCTGCCGGCCGACATGGTGTGGGTCCACGTGATGCTCGCGACCGTCACGTGGGTCGCGCTGCTGTGGTGCGTCGGCGCCGCCGGCCGCCTTGCGCCGCGCGGCGCGCCGGCGCCTGTGCGCGACGCCGCTCCGCAGCCGCCGCTCGAAGCGCTCGCACCGCGCTGAGCGGCCGCGCCGTCCGTCCCCCTAAGCTGAGGCGATGCCGCTCCCCGCCGGCCGAACGCGCCCGTCGGCCCTGCTGATCGCGCTCGCGTGCTCCCTGCTTGCCGCGCTGGCGCCTGCGGCGCGGGCGTCGGGACCGATCGCGCACATCGCCGCCGGCGACTCCGCCGCTGCGGCTGAGCGCACCACCGCGCTCGTCGCCTTCCTGCCCGCCGACCAGGGACCGCCGCCGCCCGGCGTCCAGCTCCCGAAGGTCGCAGACCTGATCGCCGGCCACCCGGAGCTGGCGCTCGGGATGCTGAGCGCGACGCAGTCCGGCTACAGCCCGCAGCAGGCGCTGCTCGACATGACCGCCGGCACGCGCACCTCGCGCGGGACCTACCACCCGCAGAACCCGCCCGACATGAGCCTGCTTGCGCTTGGCCACAGCGACCCGCTCCACCCGCCCGGCTCCGGCCTGATCGTCAACTGGCTCGCCGCGCTCGCGCGCGCGCAGACCGCGCCGGCGGACATCCAGCCGGGCCTGCTGGCGAGTGAGATCCCGGGCGGCGTGGGCTACGCCGGCATCGCCGGCCAGACGAACCTCGACGCCGTGCTCGCGGCTACGCGCGCCGGCGTCGTGGACGAGGTCTCGCTCGACGGCGGCGAGAGCGTCGCCGCGCGCGCCGACGCGCTGCTCGCGCATCGCCGGCTCGTCGTCGCGCTGCTGCCGCCCGGCTACGCCGGCGATCGCCAGCTCGACCAGCTGATCGCCGCGCGCCGGCACGGCGAGCTGCTCGCCGCGATCGAGGACCCGCCCCAGGCGGGCGGGCCGCAGCTGCTGTTCGCCGGGATCGCGGGGATGCGCTCCGCGAACGCCGGCCTCACCTCCGAGACGACGCACATCGACGGGATCGCGGCGGCGATCGACCTGCCGCCGACGATCCTGCGCCACCTCGGGCTGGCGGTGCCCTCCGCGATGCGCGGGCAGCCGATCGCGCTCGGCGGTGCGCGCGACGCGCAGGCGCTGCAGCAGCTCGACAACCGGCTCGGGATGATCGGCCCGCGCCGCATCCCCGCGCTCGAGACGTTCCTCTTGACGTGGCTCGGCCTGGTGCTCGTCGGCGGGATCGCGCGCGATCGCGTCGGCGTCCGCTTCGGGCTGCGGATCGGCGGTCTCGCGCTCGTGTGGCTGCCCTCGCTGCTGCTGCTCGGCGGTGCGCTGATGCCGAGCCAGCAGGCGGAGCTGTTCCTGATCGCCGGCGGCTCGTTCGCGCTTGCGCTGGCGACCGACCGGCTCGTGCGCTGGCCGCGCGGGCCGGCGCTGCCGGCGCTCGTCGCGCTGCTCGCCTACGCGGCAGACCTCGCGAACCGCTCCCACCTGATCATCCGCTCGCTGCTCGGGCCGAGCCCGCGCTCGGGCTCGCGCTTCTACGGGATCGGCAACGAGCTGGAGATCGGCTTGACGATCGTGCTGCTGCTCGCGGTCGCCGCGCTGCTGCGCCGGCGCGAGCGCTCGCGCGGGGGCGCGCTCGCATTCGTGCTCGCCGGGGTCGTGCTCGCAGGCATCGTCGGCTCCGGCCGGCTCGGCGCGGACGTCGGCGGGATCTTCACGATCGGCGGCGGCGTCGCGGTCGCCGCGCTGATGCTGCTGCCCGGCGGGATCACGAAGCGGGCGGTCGCGATCGCGGTGCTCGCGCCGCTCGCCGGCGTCGCCGCGCTCGCGGTGCTCGACCTCGCGACCGGCGGCAACGGCCATCTCACGCGCACCGTCCTGCACGGCAGCGTCTCCGACCAGATCAACACGTTCGAGCGCCGCTACGAAGTCGCCTGGTCGATCATGCGCAGCGGCTACGGGCCGCTGCTGACGATCCTCTGCGGGCTCGCGGTCGCCTACGCGATCGTCCACCGCGATCGCGTCTACGCGACGATCCGCGGCGACGCGGTCTGGCGCGCGATGCTCGGCGGCGGGCTCGCCGCCTCGATCTCCGGCTCGCTCTTCAACGACTCCGGCCCCCAGCTGTTCTTCATCGGCGTCGTCGCGCTCGGCTTCGTGACGGCATACCTCCGCTCGCCGCCGCAGGCCATCGCCGCAGCGATCCCGGCGCGGGGAGTCGAGGAGGCGCGCGCGGTTGCGGCTCGGGGGACCGTCAGCGCCGAGCGGGCGGACCTCGCGCTAAGTGGCGGCGAGTCGAGCCGCACGAGCGTCGATCGGGCGGGTGGCGCGGCGGAGGACGATTCCGCGTCCCCGCCCGCGGAATCGCCTCGCGCCGCGACAGGACCGGCCCGCAGCAGCGTCCCGGGCTCGTGACGAGCTACGCCTTCCTCGGCATCGCCGTCAGCAGCAGCCTCGGCTACCTGCTGCCCGCGCTCGTCGGCCTGGAGTCGATGGGGATCCCGTCGCCCGGCGAGACCGCGCTCGTGCTGGCCGCGGTGCTCGCGAGCCAGGGCAAGCTGCAGATCGAGCTGGTGATCGCGATCGCCGCCGCCTCCGCGATCGTCGGCGACAACATCGGCTACTGGATCGGCCGCAAGGCTGGCCGCCGCGTGCTGTGCGCGCCGCGCGGGCCGTTCCACCGCCGGCGTGTCGCGCTGATCGCCTACGGGGACCGCTTCTTCGCCAAGCACGGCGCGAGAGCGGTCTTCCTGGGCCGCTGGATGGCGCTGGTGCGCGTCACGGCCGCGTGGATGGCCGGTATGAACCACATGCGCTTCCGCACCTTCTTCCTCTGGAACGCGCTCGGCGGAATCACATGGGCGTGCGGGATCGGGCTCGTCGCCTACTTCGCCGGCAACGCGGCGGTGCACGTCATCGAGCGCGTGGGGGTCGGCGCCGCGATCGCGCTCGGCGTGCTGATCGTCAGCGCGGTCGTGGTCGTGCAGGTGCGCGAGCGCCGCGAGCTGCACGAGCAGGCGGCGGCCGCCGAGCCCGACGCGGCTCAGACGTCCGGCGCGCGCGGCGGCAGCCAGACCTGAGCCGGCGCGTCTTGGGCGCCCGCCGGCTCTGCGACCAGCACCCGGGTGCTCGCGATCTTGTCGTGCAGCGCCTGATTGCCGGGATCGCGCAGCGGCCACAGGTAGTCGAGCACGCCGTAGACGTAGAAGGTGAGGCCGATCAGCAGCTGCTGCCCGACGACCGTGCGCAGGAAGCCGGTCGAGAAGCCGACCGGCTCGCCGTCGGTGCGCACGACGCGGATCCCCATCGTCTGCTTGCCGAGCGTCTGTCCGTTGCGTGCGCCGCGACGCGCCATCAGCAGCGGCGCGTAGAGGCAGCCGACGAGAAGCACGATCGCGTAGAAGGCGATCGAGCCGCGTGTCCTCCCGAGATCGGGCGCCGCGCCGGCGATCGCGAACGAGATCGCGAAGACGGCGGCGGTGACGATCAGCTGGTCGAGGACGAAGGCGCCGGCGCGGGTCCACCAGCCGGCGAGCGTGCGCTCGTGCACGCGCTGGATTCTGCCACGCCCGCCCGCGCGAACGCGCGCCGCGTCCACGCCGCCGCCGCGAGCGCGACGAGCCCGCCGAGCGCCAGCGCCGCGCGCGGTCCGGCGCTGCCGGCGATCCAGCCCATCAGCGGCCCGCCGATCGGCGTCGAGCCGAGGAACACGACCGAGTAGAGCGCCATCACGCGCCCGCGCATGTGCGGCGCCACCGCGAGCTGCAGGAACGAGTTGACGCTCGCCGCGAACACGACCGAGGCGGCGCCGACGGGCACGAGCGCGGCTGCCGCGAGCGCGAGCGACGGCGCCGTCGCGGCCGCCAGCACGAGCGCGCCGAACGCCGCCGCGGCGCCGGCGAGCAGCGCCGGGCGCACGCGCGAGCGCGTCCCGTTCGCGACGGCTCCGACGATCGCGCCGAGCCCCATCGCAGTCGTCAGCGTCGCGTACGCGCCTGCGCCCCCGCCGTAGGAGAACGTGGCGAGCAGCGGCAGCAGCACCTGGAAGTTGAACGTGAAGGTCCCGACGACCGCCATCAGCGCGAGCGGGATCCACAGCGCCGGCGTGGTGCGCACGTAGCGCAGGCCGCCGCGCACCTGGCCCGGCTTGCGCACGGCCGGCGGCGCGCTGCGCAGCGCGGCGGTGTCCATCCCGCGCAGCGCGAGGATCATCGCGGCGAACGAGGCTGCGTTGAGCGCGAAGCACGGCTGCACGCCGATCGTCGCGATCACGACGCCGGCGAGCGCGGGGCCGATCGTGCGTGCGCTGTTGACGAGCGCGCTGCCGAGGCTGACCGCGTTGACGAGCCGCTCGGGCCCGACCAGCTCGACGAGGAACGCCTGCCGCGCGGGGTTGTCGACCGCGTTGACGGCACCGCGCACGAAGATCAGCAGGTAGAGCATCCACAGCGCGAGCGCGTGCGTCGCGGTCAGCGTCAGCAGTGCGAGCGCCGGCAGCGCCATCGCCGTCTGGGTGGCGATCAGCAGCCGGCGCTTGTCGAAGCGGTCGGCGATCAGGCCGCCCCACGCGCCGCCGAGCAGCATCGGCGTGAACTGCAGCGCGGCGCCGACGCCGACCGCGACGCCGCTGTGCGTGAGCGAGAGCACGAGCCACGTCTCGGCGACGACCTGCATCCAGGTGCCGCTCAGCGAGACGAGCTGCCCGATGAAGTAGCGGCGGTAGTTGGGGACGGCGAACGAGCGCAGCGCCGGGCGCAGCGCGGCGCTCACGGCCGCTCGAGCAGGCGCTCGAGCAGCTCGGCGGCGTCCGCAAGCGTCGCCTGCTCGGTCGGCGTCAGCTCGCGCAGCCGCTGCGCCAGGTACTCGTTCTTGCGCGAGCGGATGCGCTTGAGCAGGGCTCTGCCCGCCGGCGTGATCGCGACGTGCGCGACGCGGCGGTCCGCCGGGTCGGCCGTGCGCGTCACGAGCCCCGCCGCCTCGAGGCGCGCCACCACGCGCGTCGCCGTGGGGCGTCGGATGCGCTCGCAGTCCGCCAGCGCGCTCGGCGTCAGCGGCCCCGTGCGCTCGATCGTCGCGAGCGCCGCCGTGAGCGTCGGCGAGGTCTCTCCGCCCGTGTCCGACTCCTGCCGCAGCCGCCGCGCCGTGCGGGTGATCGCCATGCGCAGCCGCGCGGCGAGCTCGGGGTCGGTTGGGGAGGAGCGAGTCGAGGGTGATCGTGGGGTGCCTATTGGTTTGCGAAGCTAGTTAGTGTTGCTAATCATAATAGCGAAAAGGGCGGCCCTGTGGGGGCCGCCCGCCCTCACGTCAGGACCGCTCAAGCTCCAGCGCGCAGGAGTTGATGCAGTAGCGCATGCCGCCCTGCTCGCGCGGGCCGTCGTCGAAGACGTGGCCGAGGTGGCCGCCGCACGCGGCGCACAGCACCTCGGTGCGCTCCATGAAGAGGCTGCGGTCGCGCTCGGTCGCGACAGCCTCGTCGTCCATCGGCGCGGTGAAGCTCGGCCAGCCGGTGCCGGACTCGAACTTCGTCGCGGCGTCGAACAGGGGCGCACCGCAGCCGGCGCAGCGGTAGGTGCCCGCCGCTCTCTCGTCCGCGTACGCGCCGGTGAACGGGCGCTCGGTCGCTCTCTCGCGCAGCACCGCGTAGCGCTCGGGGGTCAGCTCGGCGCGCCACTCGGCGTCGCTCTTTCTCACCTTCGCGTTGCTCGCCATCTGCACCATCCTTCGGAAGTGGGCTCCCTGCGAGCGTAGCGGCGCGGCGCCGCACGCCGCTTACGCGGGCCTTACGGTCGCCGGCGTGGGCGCTGGAGCCGTGGGAGCGCGTGCGTGTGGCGGCCGTCGACCTGGCGCCCCGCCCAGATCATCGCGGCGAACGTCGCTGCGCCCAGCACGAGCAGCAGCGCGGCGAGCAGGTCGATCAGGAGGTCGTGCATGCCGTCGAGGATGGCGGCCCGACGCCAAGCCCCGGTGAAGCTTCGCTCAAGCCACGCTAAGGAGCCGGCTCCCCCGCGCGTGCGGCTTCGCGCATCCGCGCGAGCGCGGCGCGCAAGATGCGCGAGACCTGCATCTGCGAGACGCCGATGCGCTCGCCGATCTCCGACTGCGTCAGATCCTCGCCGAAGCGCAGGCGCAGGATCTCACGCTCGCGCGGGGTGACGACGCGCATCAGCGACTCCAGCAGCGTGCGGTCGGTCGCGCGCGAGAGCTCGGCGTCCTCGCCGCCGAGCAGGTCGACGAGCTTGGAGGCGCTGTCCTCGTCGCTGCTCGTGGGCGCGTCGAGCGACAGCGCGCGCTGGACCCCGGCCACGTCGAGCGCCTCGAGCACGCCCTCGAGCGAGAGGCCGGTCGCCTGCGCCAGCTCCGCCGGCGTCGGCGGCCGGTCGCCTTGATGCGCCGCGATCGCGCGTCTGACGCGCAGTGCCGCCTCCTTGAGGTCACGCGGGACGTGGATCGCCCAGCCGCGGTCGCGAAAGTGGCGCTTGAGCTCGCCGAGGATGGTCGGCACGGCGAAGGTCGTGAACGCGATCCCGCGCGAGGGGTCGAAGCGGTCGACCGCGTTGACGAGGCCGATCGAGGCGACCTGGAAGAGATCCTCCAGCGGCTCGCCGCTGTCGCTGTAGCGCAGCGCGAGGTGCCGAGCGAGCCCGAGATGGCGTTCGATCATCGCATCGCGCTCGGCGCGCGTGCGCGTCTGCGCGCCGCCGGGCTCGGCCGCCGCGCTCACGGCGCGTTCGAGCGGTGGGGGGACCTGCTCGCGCGGGTATGCTGGCGAGCCCGCATGACCCAACTGGTCCTCGCTGCGTCCATCGTCGTCGGCCACGATCCCGTCTACCTCCCGGCGTCTGTCGCTTGGAGCGCCGGGGGTCTGGGGCGCCGCATGTGCTCCGGCGCTCCACCACGCCGGTACGGCTTCGATCGTAGCGTGCAGCCGCGCTCCTGCGCGGGCCGGAGCAGGAAGGCGTCCACATGACGGCCGCGGGCCTGCGCGTGCTCGTCGCCGACGAGGACCCCGCGGCGCTCGAGCGCCTCGCCGAGGTGCTGCACGGGCTTGGCCACACCGTCTGCGCCTACGCGGTCGAGGTGTCCGGCGTCGCCGAGAAGGTCGTCGCCGACGACCCCGAGGTCTCGATCGTCGTGCTGCACCGCGACGACGACCATGCGCTCGCGCTGATCGAGGAGATCGGCGCCTACGCGTCCGGTCCGGTCATCGCGCTGACGCTGTCCGACGACCCCGACTTCACCGCCCGCGCCGCCGACCGCGGGATCGCCGCGCAGGCGAAGCCGGACGAGCCGGACGCGATCCAGAGCGCGATCGAGGTGGCGCTGCGCCGCCACGCCGAGATCGCGCGCCTGGAGACGAAGGTCGACCAGCTCGAGGGCGCGCTCGCCCGCCGCGCGCTGATCGAGCGCGCGAAGGGGATCCTGATGGAGCGCCACGGCATCGACGACCGCACCGCGTTCGAGCGCCTGCGCACACGCGCGCGCACGGAGCGCCGCCGCGTCGTCGACGTCGCGGAGGCGATCGCCGACGGACGGCTCGAGCTGCCGTAGCACGAGCGCCCCGGGCACCCGGGGCGCTCGCGTCGAGCGGGGGTGTTGCGGCGACTCAGCCGCAGCCGGTGTTGTTGCCGCAGCTCGAGCAGGTGTAGCAAGAGCCGGTGCGCTGCATCATGCCGCCGCACTGGCTGCACGCCGGGCCGAGGTCGAGGCCGGTCATCTTGGCCGGGACGACCGGCGGCGTGTCGGTCAGCGCGCTCGTCGGCGGGGCGCTCGCGGAGCCGTCGCCGCCCGCGCTCGGCGCCGCCGGGCCGGCGGTGTCGCCGCCGAGCGACGTCGCCGTGTCCTGGGCGATCTTCCGCGCGCGCACGGCCGGGGTCATGATCCCCAGCTCCTCCTGGATCTCCTCGTCGAGGAAGCGCGAGGCGAGCCAGCGCATGATGTAGTCGGGCAGCGACTTGGCGAACGGGATCTCCGTGTTCATCGTCATGCCCTCGGGCTCGAAGCGCATGTAGCTGAACTTGCGCACGAGCGTCTCGAGCGGCACCCCGTACTGCAGCGCTATCGAGATCGCGGTCGCGAACGAGTTCATCATCCCGCGCAGCGTCGAGCCCTCCTTGCCGATGTCGGTCAGGAAGATCTCGCCGACGCTGCCGTCCTCGTAGAGGCCGGCGGTGATGTAGCCCTCGTGGCCGCCGACGGAGAACTTGTGCGTGAGCGACTGGCGCTCGCGCGGCATCTTGCGGCGCGCGGGCGCCGGCGCCGCCTTCGCGAGCGCCTCGGCGACCGCCTTGTCGATCGCCTCCTGCGTGGCGGCGCCGCCCGTCGCGGCGTCCGCGCCCTGCTGCGCGTCGGTGCGCAGCGCCTGCGCGGTCTTCGAGCCGTCGCGGTAGATCGCGAGCGCCTTCACGCCCAGATGCCACGCCTGCAGGTAAGCGTCGGCGATGTCCTCGACCGTCGCGCTCTCCGGCAGGTTGACCGTCTTCGAGATCGCGCCCGAGATGAACGGCTGCACCGCGCCCATCATCTTGATGTGGCCCATGTGCGAGATCGCGCGCTCGCCGACCGCCACGTCGAAGACCGGCAGGTGCTCGGCCGCGAGGCCGGGCGCGCCGACGATCGTGCCGTGCTCGTCGACGTGCGCCTCGATCTGCTCGACCTGCTGCTCGTCGTAGCCGAGCGTGGCCAGCGCGAGCGGCACCGTGCGGTTGACGATCGTCATCTGGCCGCCGCCGACGAGCTCCTTGAACTTCACGAGCGAGAAGTCCGGCTCGACGCCGGTCGTGTCGCAGTCCATCAGGAACGAGATCGTCCCGGTCGGCGCGAGCACGGTCGCCTGCGCGTTTCGATACCCGTGCCGGTCGCCGAGCTCGACCGCGTCGTCCCACGAGCGGCGAGCGGCGGCGAGCAGCTCGCCGTCCTCGCACGTCGTGTCCGGGATCGCGTAGGAGGCGTCGCGGTGCATCCGCATCACGCCGTTGTGCGGCTCGCGGTTCTCCGGGTAGCGCTCGTACGTGCCGACCGCCGCGGCGATCTCGGCGGAGCGCCGGTAGGCGCGGCCGGTCATCAGCGCGGTGATCGCCGCCGCCGTGCCGCGTCCCGCGTCGGAGTCGTACGGCATCCCGTTGCTCATCAGGAACGCGCCGAGGTTCGCGTAGCCGAGCCCGAGCTGGCGGAACGCGTTGGCGTTCTTCGCGATCCCCTCGGTCGGGTACGACGAGGCGCCGACGACGATCTCCTGCGCGAGGAAGACGATGTCGATCGCGTGCTCGCACGCCTCGACGTCGAACGTGCCGTCCGCGCGCCGGAACTTCATCAAGTTCAGCGACGCGAGGTTGCAGGCCGAGTCGTCGACGTGCATGTACTCGCTGCACGGGTTCGACGCGTTGATGCGCCCACTGTTCGGGCACGTGTGCCACTCGTTGATCGTCGTGTCGTACTGCACGCCCGGGTCGGCGCAGCGCCACGCCGCCTCCGCGATCTCGCGCATAAGCTCGCGCGCGTTGAGGGCCCCGCCCGCCCCGCCGATCGGCTCGCCGGTCGTGCGTGCGATCAGATGCCACTCGCCGCCGTCCTCGACCGCGCGCATGAACGTGTCCGAGACGCGTACCGAGTTGTTCGCGTTCTGGTACTGGATCGAGGTGAAGCCGTCGCCGTCGATCGACATGTCGAAGCCGGCGTTGCGCAGGGCGAGGGCCTTGTCCTCCTCTCTCGCCTTGCACCAGATGAACTCCCTGATGTCCGGGTGGTCGACGTCGAGCACGACCATCTTCGCCGCGCGGCGCGTCTTGCCGCCCGACTTGATCGTGCCGGCCCACGAGTCGGCGCCGCGCATGAACGAGACGGGCCCGGACGCGGTCCCGCCCTTTCTGAGCGGCTCCATCGAGCCGCGGATGTTCGAGAGGTTGATGCCGGAGCCGGAGCCGCCGCGGAAGATCATCCCCTCCTTCGTGTTCCAGGCGAGGATCGAGTCCATCGTGTCCTCGACCGAGAGGATGAAGCAGGCCGAGCACTGCGGCTGCTCTTCGAAGCCGACGTTGAACCACACGGGCGAGTTGAACGCCGCGATCTGGTGGAGCAGGATGTGCGTCAGCTCGGCCTCGAACGTGTCGCCGTCCGCGTCGCTGGCGAAGTAGCCGCGCTGGCGCCCCCAGTCGGCGATCGTGCCCGCGACGCGGCCGACCATCTGTCTGACGGAGCGCTCGCGCTCGGGCGAGCCGAGCTGGCCGCGGAAGTACTTCTGCGCGACGATGTTCGTCGCGTTCTGCGACCAGGTCGCCGGGAACTCGACGTCGGCCTGCTCGAAGGAGACCTTGCCGCCGTGGCCGATCCGGGCGTCTCGCAGCTCCCACTCGACGCCGTCGAACGGATGGGCGCCGGGCTGCGTGAAGAAGCGGCTCAGACGCAGCGCCTCGCCCGTCGAGGCCTCGATCGTCGTGGTGGTCTGCGAGTTCTCCATGCCTGCCTGCTCCTTGTCTTTCCCGCTGTTTGCCGCTGTTTCCCGTGCCGTCGATCGCCCTCAGGGGGTAACAGCGAATCATCGTCCACCCGTCGGACGGAACGGCGGCGCGGGGTCTGCGGGACAGCGCTCGAGGCGAGCGTACCGCCGCCGTGGGCGGAAGCGCGGGGGTGAGGCCGTACGCGCCGCGCCCGCTACGATCGGGCCGCATGAGCTCGCGCGCCCGCATCCTCCGGCTGCTCGCGCTCGCCGCGCTGCTGACCGCCGCGCCGGCGTCGCCGGCGCGCGCGGCGCAGTCCTACACCCCGAGCGAGGCATACGCCGTCGTGGCGGCCGCCTACGCGCAGGGCGGCAGCCGCCTCGATCCGTGCGCGTTCACGACCGCCGAGCTGGAGGCGGCGCTGCGCGGCATCCCGCCCGCGTTCCGCACGACCGTCCCGGCGCTGCGCAGAGCCATCCAGGACGCGATCGCGACCCACAAGCGCGGTGCGTGCAAGGGCATCAGACCGACCGAAGCCGCGACCGGCGGCGCCGCTCCGGGCACGGTCCCGCCCGTCACCACGACGCCCTCCGTCCCGGCGACGACGCCGGCCGCGACCGCGCCGAGCACCGTCACGACGCCCGGCGCGACGACCACGAGCACGGTTCCGGCGCCGGCGCCGGCGAGCACGACGCCTGCGCGGCCGCCGGCCTCCGGCGGCGACCGCACCCCGCTCGTCGTCGCGCTGATCGCGGCCGGCGCGCTGCTGCTGGCCGCGCTCGCGCTGTGGGGGCTGGCGCGCAGCCGCGGCTGGGACCCGCCGTGGGTCGCTCGCGCTCGCCACGCGTGGGGCGAGGCCGGCTTCCGCACGACGAGCACGTGGGCCGAGTTCACCGACTGGCTGCGGCTCGGGCGTTGAGGCCGGGGCCGGCCCACCCGTCTGCTTAACTGCGCGCGCGATGAAGCTCCTCGTCACCGGCGGCGCCGGCTACATCGGCTCGATCGTCGCCCAGCAGCTGCTCGACGCCGGCCACGAGGTCGTCGTGCTGGACGACCTCAGCCGCGGGCACCGCGAGGCCGTCCCGGCCGGCGCGCGCCTCGCCGAGGTCGACCTGCTCGACGCCGAGCGCGTGCGAGCGACGGTCGCGGAGGGCCTTGACGGCGCGCTGCACTTCGCCGCGCTTTCGCTCGTCGGCGAGTCGGTCGCCCATCCCGAGCGCTACTGGCGCACGAACGTCGGCGGCACGCTCAACCTGCTCGACGCCCTGCGCGCCGCCGGCGTGCGGCGGCTCGTCTTCTCCTCGACCGCCGCGACCTACGGCGAGCCGGAGACGGTGCCGATCGAGGAGACGGCGCCGACGCGTCCCGTGAACCCCTACGGCGCCTCGAAGCTCGCGGTCGACCGGATGATCGGCGACGAGTGCCGCGCGCACGGGCTCGGCGCGGTCAGCCTGCGCTACTTCAACGTCGCCGGCGCGAGCGGCTGCCTCGGCGAGGATCACGACCCCGAGACGCATCTGATCCCGAACGTGCTGCGCGCCGCGCAGGGGCTCCAGGAATGCGTCCAGCTGTATGGGACCGACTACCCGACGCCGGACGGCACGGCGATTCGCGACTACATCCACATCGAGGACCTCGCGACCGCCCACCTGCTCGCGCTCGACGGCGCGCGGCCCGGCGAGCACCGCGTCTTCAACCTCGGCAACGGCAACGGCTTCTCCGTGCGCCAGGTGATCGACGCGGCCCGCGAGGTGACCGGCGTCGAGATCCCGGTCCGCGAGGCGCCGCGCCGCCCCGGCGACCCGCCGCAGCTCGTCGCCGCGAGCGGCCGCATCCGCGCCGAGCTCGGCTGGGAGCCGCGCAAGCCGGCGCTGACCGACATGGTCGCCGACGCGTGGGCCTTCGCGCAGGCGCGCCCGGGCGGCTACGCCGGCGCCCCGGCGGCACAGCGCGGCTGACGCCTCCAACCGGCGCACGGCCGCCGCGGTTTCGGCGAGAATCCGGTCCTTCGGGGGAACGACCGACTGCTCGGGGAGAGGAGCACGGGGTGGCTAGGGCAAGGTGGACGGTGCTCGCCGTGGTCGCGGCGCTGGCGATCGTCGTGGCGGGGTGCGGCAGCGAGAGCGGCACGACGGTCAGAAAGATCGCGTTCGTCGCGCCCTACGGCGACAACGAACCGGACTGGACGCTGCGGGCGCAGGAAGTCGTGCGCGAATTCCCGAGATCGCTCGGGATCAGAGCCGACACCGCGGACGCGTCGCAGACGACGGATCTCAGAGGCGTGCTGGAGCAGGTCTCGCACGAACACAACCAGCTCGTCATCGCGCACGACAGCCGCTACGCCGAGGCCGCCGAAGCGGTCGCCGCCGACACGAAGGTGCCCGAGCTGGTGTGGGGCGAACGCCCGCACGCGAGGAAGGGGCTCGTCGGCCAGGTCACCGTGCAGGACAAGGAGGCCGGCTACATGGCCGGCGTCGTCGCCGCCCACGCCGCCGTCACGGGGAGACTCGCGGTCATCGTGCTCGCGGACGGCTCCGCGTGGGACCTCGCGACCTGGAACCGCATGGCGGGCGGCTTCGTCGCCGGTGCGCACAGCGTCGAACCGCGGGAGAAGATCGCCTACGTCCAGGTCGGCCAGAACGGCTCGGCGACGATAGAACAGGTCCACGACGCCGCGCTGAGGCTGCTCAAGTCCGGCTCGCAGATGATCTTCGCGCTCGGCGGCAGATCGACGCTCGGCGCGCTCAGAGCCGTCGAGCAGCGGCAGGGCGAGGACCAGTTCATCGGCGTGATAGGCGACAAGGCCGCCTTCAACAGAGAAAACTACGTGCTCGAGTCGATCATGTTCGAATTCAGACCCGTCTTCACGCAGGCGGTCGAAGACGTGAGAACAGGCAGATTCGGCGACCGCCCCTACGAGCTGACGCTGCGCAACAGAGGCGTCTACATCCTGCCGACCGGCCGCACGCCGCTCGACGCCTACGAAGCCGCGACCGCATTGAAGGGGAAGCTCGAGAGCGGACAGCTGCACGTCCCCGTGACCTCGACGAGCGAAGCGGTCCAGGCGCTGATCGCCGGACGCACGCCGCAGGGCTGACGGCCTGCTACGCGCCGGCGGCGTCGCGCGCGGCGCTGTCGGCCGCGCCGCCGGCGCCGACCGGTGCGCTCGCCGCCGCCGCGCCGTCGCGCGCGATCACCTCCAGCATCTGCGCCTCGATCGCGGGGACCTGCCTGCGGCCCTGGCGGTCGAGCACGGTCGCGAGCGGCCCGCGCAGCACGATCAGCGCACGCACCCAGCCGGGCACGGTCACGTGGCGGGCCCGCCGCTCGACCCCCTGGGAGACCGCCTCGGCGACGTCGGAGAGCGGGTACGTCTTGCCGACCGGCCCGCTGATCCGCGCGCGCATTCCAGCCATCCCGCTGCGCTCGTCGGCGCCGCGCACCATGTCCGTGTCGATCCACGAGAAGTAGGCGACGCCGACGTCGACGCCGAGGTGCGCGACCTCCGTGCGCAGGCAGTCGGCGAACGCCTCGACGCCAGCCTTGCTGGCGCTGTAGGCGGACATGAACGGCGCGTGGGCGAGCGCCGCCACCGAGGCGATCTGCAGCACGTAGCCGCGCCGCGCGATCACGTGCGGCAGCGCCGCTCGGACCGTCCGCCAGCTCCCGAGCAGGTTGACCTCGACGACGCGCTCCCAGGCGGCCGGGTCGATGTCGCGCACCGCGCCGCCGGTCGCGATGCCGGCGTTCACGATCGCGACGTCGATCCCGCCGAAGCGCTCGACGGTGCCCTGCACCGCCGCCTCGAGTGCGGCCGAGTCGGTCACGTCAGCCTCGAACCAGGCCGCGTCGGGGCCGCACGCGGCGGCGACCTTCGCCAGCTCCTCGGGCTCGAGCCCGACGAGCGCGACCTTCGCGCCGCGCGCGGCGAGCTGCTTGGCGGAGGCGGCGCCGATGCCGCGCGCCGCGCCGGTGACGAAGACGACCTGGCCGGAGATGGGGCGTGTGGTGGTGGAGGGCATGCCCAGGACGCTACCCGGGCAGCAGGCCCGCAAGCGCCGCCAGCGCCTGTGCGAGGACGTCCGACGGCGCGGCGCTTGCGTCGAGCGTGCGGATCCGCTGCGGCTCGGCCGCCGCCAGCGCGTCGTAGGCGGCCGCGACGTGTGCGAAGAAGCCGTCGTGCTCGCGCTCGAGCCGGTCGGGCGTCTCGCCGCGGTCGTCCTGGCGCGCGCGGCCGAGCGCCGGTTCGATCCGCAGCAGCAGCGTGCGGTCGGGGTGGAGGCCGCCCGTCGCGAACGCGTTGACGGCGCGCACCGGCTCCACACCGAGCGCGCGGCCGGCGCCCTGGTAGGCGAGCGAGGAGTCGGTGAAGCGGTCGAGCAGCACCCAGCGCCCGGCGGCGAGCGCGGGCTCCAGCGCCTCCTCGACGAGCTGCGCGCGGGCGGCCGCGTACAGCAGCGCCTCGGCGCGCGGTGCGACGTGCAGCGCCGGGTCCTTCACGAGCGTGCGGATCCGCTCCGCCGCGGCGACGCCGCCCGGCTCGCGCAGCAGCTCGGCGTCGATCGCGCGCTCGCGCAGCGCGCCGAGCAGGCTGCGCGCGAGCGTCGTCTTGCCGGCGCCGTCGAGCCCCTCGATCGTGATCAGCCGGCCGCGCATGCGCCGCGCCAGCCTACCGACGCCGTCCACGGGTACCCTCGTCGCCGATGCCCGACCTCCCCGGCACCGAGCACCATCCGCACGCGCGTGCGGCGCTCGGCGCCGCGCTGGCGCCGGGCGGCTCTCCCTCCCACGCCTACCTGCTCCACGGCCCGGCCGGCAGCGGCAAGCGCACTGCCGCGCGCGCGTTCGCGGCCGCGCTGCTGGCCGACGCCGCCGTCGACCCCGCGGGCGCGCGCACGCGCGTGGCGCACGGTACGCACCCCGACCTCATGTGGGTCGCTCCGAGCGGCGCGCACGAGATGCTCGTCGGCGACGTCGAGCCGGTGATCGCCGGCGCCGCGATGACGCCGTTCGAGGCGACGCGGCGCGTGTTCGTGCTGGAGCGCGCGGACGCGCTGATCGAGCAGGCGGCCAACAAGCTGCTCAAGACGCTCGAGGAGCCGGCGCCGTTCGTGCACCTGCTGCTGCTGACCGACCGCCCCGGCGAGGTGCTGCCGACGATCCGCTCGCGCTGCCAGCTCGTGCGCTTCGACGCGCTCGCGCCGGCCGCGCTCGCCGAGCGCGTCGGCCGCCGCGGCGTAGCGCCCGAGCAGGCGGCGGCGTGCGCGCGCCTCGCGCTCGGCGACGGCGAGCGCGCACTCGAGCTGGCGCTCGGCGACGGTCCGGCGCTGCGCGCGGGCGGCGAGGCGCTCGCACGCGCCGCGCTCGCGGGACAGGTCGCCCAGGCGGCGCCGTGGAGAGGTCTGCTCGACGTGCGCAAGCGCCGCGGCGACGCCGCCGTGGCGGAGGTCGAGGCGCGGCTCGCCGAGGAGCTGGAGCTGGTGTCCAGAAGAGAGCGCAAGCGCGTCGAGAGCGAGTACGCCGACCGCATCCGCCGCACGCGACGCCGCGTCGAGACGGCCGCGCTCGACCTCGGCTTGCAGCTCGCGGGCCTGTGGATGCGCGACGCGGCGTGCGTCGCGTGGGGGGCGGGAGAGCTGGCCCACCACGTCGACCGCGCCGACGCGCTGGCGCAGGATGCCGCCGGCCGCGATCCGCAGCGGTTGCGCGCGGGCGTCGAGCTGGTCGAGGACACACGCCGGCGGCTGCGCAGCAACGTGACCGAGGAGCTGGCGCTCGAGGTGCTCGCGTACCGGCTTGAAGCGCTGCTGGCGGCCTGATGCGGCGCGCCGGCCTGCTGTTCGTCCGCTACGGCGTTCCGCTCGCGATCGCGAGCGCCGGCGTCGTCTGCCTCGCGATCGGCGGCAGCGCGGCCGGCGCGGGCGTCGTGCTGATCGGCTCGGCGGCGATCGTGCTGCTGATCAACGTGCTCTTCCGCATGAGCCTCACGAGCAACAGAGAGCGCGAGCAGGAGGAGCGGGCGCGCGAGCGCTTCGAGCAGACGGGCCGCTGGCCCGGCGAGTAGCGCTGGCGCGGCCACGGGTCCGCGCTGGTACAAACTGCTCCAGAGTGTCACAGCGAATGGTTGAGGACGAGGCGCTGCTGGACGCCGTGCAGGCGTGCGTGCTGGCGGTCGGCGTGCGGCGCACGACGATGACGGACGTCGCCCGGCGGGCGGGGGTGAGCCGCATGACGCTCTACCGCCGCTACGCCGACGTGACCTCGCTCCTGCAGGCGCTGATGACGCGCGAGTTCACGCAGATCATCGGCGAGGTCGAGGCGGAGGTCGCGCCGCTCGCAAGCGCGCGCGAGCGGCTCGTGCGCGCCGCGGCGATCGGCGTCGAGCGGCTCACACGCCACCCGCTGTTCCTGCGTATCGTCGACGTCGACCCCGAGCTGCTGCTGCCCTACCTCACGACGCGGCGCGGCGCGTTCCAGAAGGCGGCCGTCGGGGTCTTCGAAGCGCGCCTCGCGGCCGGCGTCGTTGAGGGCTCGGTGGCGGTCGAGGATCCCGCCGCCGCGGCGCGCGCGATCGAGCTCACGCTGCGCGGCTTCGCCTTCCAGACGCTCGCGCCGGGCGCCGCCCGCGAGCGCCGGCAGGAGCTGGCCGAGCTGGAGCGGATGCTCGACGCCTACCTCGCGCCATGACCGCTCCCGATCCGCGCATGCGCTGGTGGGGGTGGGGCGAGGACGGCCACGACGCGCCGCTCTCGGCGGGCGCGCGGGCGCTGCTGGCCGAGCGGATCGGCCCGCTGCCGGAGGCGCGCCGCGGCCCGGTCGCGCTGAGGGACGTGCGTCTGCCTGAGCCCGCGCTGCCGGCGGCCGCGCGCGGGCGGCTCGTGGAGGAGCTCGGCGCCGAGCACGTGCGCGAGGACCGGCTCGCGCGCGTGACGCATGCCGCCGGGCGCGGCTACCACGACCTCGTGCGGCTGCGCGCCGGCGCGCTCGACGCCGCGCCCGACGCGGTGCTCTACCCGGCCGACGCGGACGAGGTCGCCGCGGTGCTGCGCGTCTGCGCGCAGGAGGGCGTCGCCGTCGTGCCGTTCGGCGGCGGGACGAGCGTCGTCGGCGGCGTCGAGCCGTGGCGCGGCTCGCTCGCAGCGGTCGTCGCGCTGGACCTCGCGCGGCTCGACAGGCTGCTCGCGGTCGACTGCGTCTCGCTCACGGCGACGGTGCAGCCGGGCATGACCGGACCGGCGCTGGAGGAGGCGCTCGCCGAGCACGGGCTGACGCTCGGCCACTTCCCCCAGTCGTTCGAGTTCGCGACCGTCGGCGGCTGGGTCGCGACCCGTTCCGCCGGTCAGGCGTCGAGCGGATACGGGCGCATCGACGACCTCGTGCTCGCGCTGCGCGTCGCGACGCCGAGCGGCGAGATCGCGACGCGCGCGGTGCCGGCGAGCGCCGCCGGGCCGCGGCTGCGCGAGCTGCTCGTCGGCTCGGAGGGGACGCTCGGCGCGATCGTCGAGGCGACGCTGCGCGTGCGGCCGCGGCCGAGCGTGCGTCGCTACGAGGCGTTCTCGCTGCCGCGCTACGAGGCGGGGGTCGACGCGTTCCGCGCGCTCGTGCAGGCGGGCGCGGCGCCGGACGTCGCGCGGCTGTCGGACCCCGTCGAGACGCAGGTGTCGTTCGCGCTCTCGGGCGGGCCCGTGCTCGCGACCCGTGCGCTCACCGGGTACCTGCGCGCCCGCGGCCACGGCGAGGGCTGCCTCGCGATCGCCGGCTGGGCGGGGACAGACGAGGCGGCGGTGCGCCGCCGCCGCGCTGCGAGCGGGCGAGTGCTGCGCGCCCACGGCGCGCTCGCGCTCGGCACCCCGGTCGGCAGGGCGTGGGAGCACGGCCGCTTCCACGCCCCCTACCTGCGCGACGAGCTGCTCGCGCACGGGGTGATGGTCGAGACGCTCGAGACGGCGGCGACGTGGGATCGTCTGCTCGCGCTGCACGACGCGGTCGCGGCCGCGCTCGACGGCGCGCTGCGCGGTCGCGGCACGCCGCCGGTCGTGATGAGCCACGTCTCGCACGTCTACCGCGCGGGCGCATCGCTGTACTTCACGTTCGTCGCGCGCCAGCAGGAGGGCGCGGAGCTGGCGCAGTGGCACGCCGCGAAGGCGGCCGCGAGCGACGCGATCCTCGCCGCCGGCGGCACGATCACGCACCACCACGCGGTCGGCCGCGACCATGCGCCGTGGCTCGGCGATGAGGTCGGGTCGCTGGGGCTCGACCTGCTGCGCGCGGCGAAGGCGGCGCTCGACCCAGCCGGGATCATGAACCCGGGGAAGCTGGTCGACCCTGCGCCGCTGCCCGGCTCGTCAGGCGGCTGAGCCGGCCGGCGCCGCGTCGAGCGCCGCGCGCGCCGCGTCGAGCGCGGCGGCCCGCCGCTCCGGCACGAGTCCGAGGCGCGTGCGACGGTCGAGCAGGTCCTCGACCGTCAGCGCCAGCTCGTGCTCGACGGCGAAGCGCAGCTGCGCGGTGAGGTCGCCAGGCGGGCGGTCCGCGCCGGCGAGGCGGATGCGGTGCGTGACGCAGGAGGCGCCGGGTGTGACGTGGTCGAGCGCGTCCTGCGCCATCCGCCGCGCGGTCGTCAGCTTGCCGCCCACGACCGTGAGGATCCCGTCGTGCTCGATGACCGCGTGGCGGCGGGAGAGGTCGCTCGTCGCGGTGGCGTCGTCCGCATCGCGCTCGCCGCTCGCGAGCAGCGGCCGCAGCCCGGCGAAGCGCCCTACGACGTCCGCCGGCGTCGGCGTGCGCTCGAGCACGCGCCCGATCGAGGCGAGCAGGAACGCCTCTTCGTCTGGGTCGACGCCGGGCACGTCCGGAATCGGGCCGCCGAACGGTGCGTCGGTGATCCCGACCATGACGAGCCCGTCGCTGCGCGGGACGGCGAACACGAAGCGCGAGCTGCTGTCGGGCAGCGGCGCGTTGATCGCCGCGCGCGGCTCGCCGAGCGCGGCGGCCGGGAGGAGCAGATGGGAGCCCTTGCTCGGCCGCAGCCGCACGGCGCCGCCGCTCAGCTCCCCGGCCCACACGCCGGTCGCGTTGATCACATGGCGCGCGCGGATCTCGCCCGACTCGCCGCCGATCGCATCCTCGACGGCCGCCGTGCCGGCGCGCAGCGCGGTCGCCTCGACGTAGGTGAGGATCCGCGCGCCGTGCGCGGCCGCCGTGCGAGCGACGGCGAGCACGAGCCGCGCGTCGTCCTCGATCTGCGCGTCCCAGTGCAGCAGCGCGCCGCGCAGCCCGCGGTCGGTGAGGCCGGGCGCGAGCCGCAGCGCCTCCTCGGCGCTGACGCGCCGTGCGGACGGCAGCCGGCGGCGGCTCGTGCCGGCCGCGGCGCGCAGCGCGTCGCCGAGGTGCAGGCCGCCCTCCAGCTTCCCGCCGGCGACGCGGTCGACCTGTCCGCCGAGCGGGATCACGAACGGCAGCGGACGGATCAGGTGCGGCGCGCTGACGTCGATCAGGATCGCCCGCTCGCGGGCGGACTCCCACGCGACGCCGATGTCGCCGTGCGCGAGGTAGCGCAGCCCGCCGTGCGCGAGCTTCGACGACCAGCGGCTCGTGCCCTGCGCGAGGTCGCCGCGCTCGACGAGCGCGACGCTCAGCCCGCGCGTGGCGGCATCGAGCGCCGCCCACGCCCCGACGATCCCACCTCCCACGACGAGCACGTCGACCGTCTCGCCGCCGGCGAGCGCCGCCAGCTCCCGCGCGCGCCGCGCCGCGTCGAGCGAGTCCGCCGCGACCGGCCGCGGCACCGGTGCCTTGCGAAGACGAAGTGACAGCACGCGTCAAACTGTAACGCTGTGGCCGCGCGCCTGCGCCGCCCCGCTACCATGTCCGCGCCCCCGCCGACGTAGCTCAGCTGGTAGAGCACTTCACTCGTAATGAAGGGGTCCCCGGTTCGAGTCCGGGCGTCGGCTCTGGGTGGTCCTGTCGCATGGCGCGCCCGCTCGGGGCCGAGGACCTGCGGACCGCTTGACAATCTTGTGAGCATCGCTCACACTTCCGGCAGGCTCTGTGAGCGACACTCACAACAGCGGCTCTGAGACCCGCTCGATCACGGCGGAGGATCTCGTCGGGATTGCTGAGATTGCGGAGATGGCAGGGGTCTCGGCTGCCGCCGTCGCCAACTGGCGTAAGCGCGACAGCCGCTTCCCCAATCCGGTGCTCGACCTTCGGGCGGGTCCCGTGTTCTCTCGTCCGGCTGTCCGTCGCTGGCTCCATGTCAAGCGAAAGGTGTTCATGTCCAGCCGGATCAGCACCATCAACCTCAAGGGCGGGGTCGGGAAGACGACGACGACCGCTGCGGTCGCGGAGATGCTCGCGGTCGAGTTCGACCAGAGGGTCCTGCTCGTCGACCTCGACCCGCAGACCAACCTCACGACCGTGATGATCGGCGAGGACCGCTGGAGAGAGCGCAACGAGGCGGGGCAGACGCTCGCTCAGCTCTTCAAGGACTCGCTCGAGGAGGATCCCGACAACCGCACCTTCGTCCTCGACGAGGCGCTGCTGTCCGGTGTCTCCCCGGTCGAGGAGGTCGCCGAAACCGGCAACCTCGACCTGCTGCCGTCTTCGCTGAACCTCATCGACATCCAGGACCGGCTCGCGTCGATGCCGGCGGGCCGGTACTACTCGCGCGCGCCGGGCGAGATCCTCCACACGGCGTTGAAGCAGCGACTCGACGACTACGACTGGGTGCTGATCGACTGTCCGCCGAACCTCGGACTGATCACGCTCAACGGCCTGCGGATCAGCCAGGGGTATCTCATCCCGACGATCCCCGACATCCTCTCGACTTACGGCATCCCTCAGATCGTGACGCGCGTCCGCGACTTCGCCGAGGAGATCAACGAGCCGATCGAGCCGCTCGGCATCGTGGTGTCGAAGTACCGCGATCAAGCCAACTTGCACCGCACGGTCGTCGACGAGTTGCGAAACAACCCCAGACTTCCGCGCGTCTTCGACACGGTCATCCCGGAGGCTGCGTCAATCGCGGCATCGGCCGAGCACCAGCTGATCGGGACGCTCCGGCAGAAGTACCAGTATGGAGACCGCTACGCCCTGTATCGCTCGCTGACGGAAGAGATCATGGCGGCGGTCGGCATCAGCGCGGGAGTGTGACGTGTCGTCTGACGCCGCTCGGGCTCGCGCGCTCTTCGCCGACCTCGACGGGCGCCTCGACGGCGACGAGGCGCTTGCTCATCGCGTCCTGGAGGCGCTTCGGCGGGCTGCAGAAGGACCTCGCTCGTCGAACCGCCGCACGCCCGCCGTCCTCGATCCCTCCGAGCTGCACCGCCAGGCTCCCGGCGAGCTGCGGGCGGCGCTGCAGCCGCTGACCGTCGACCAGCTGAAGGACATCGTGTCGCAGTATGCGATGGACCCACGCAAGCTCGCGCTGAAGTGGAAGACGCCCGCTCGACTCATCGAGCTGATCGTCACGGTCACCGAGCAGCGCGCCCGGAAGGGCGACGCGTTCCGCTCGTGAGCCGTCGGGCGCCTCAGGTCCCCGTCCGCCCCAGCCGCACCGCCAGCCGGCTGTGCCGGCGCCCGACGTCCGCGGTCGCGGCGGCACGGGCGACCATCGCGCCCGTCCCGACGACGACCGTCGCGGTGCGTGCGCGCGTGATCGCCGTGTAGAGCATCTCGCGGCGCAGGAAGCGGCCGCCGGCTGACGGATGCGCGACGACGATCGCGATCGGCAGCTCGATCCCCTGCCCCCGATGCACCGAGCACGCGTACGCCAGCCGCAGGTTGCCGACCTCCGCCGGCGGGATCTCGATCACCGCGCCGGCGTCCGTCGCGACGAGCACGCCGCCGCCCGAGCCATCTCCGTCGGACTCTTCCTCGCCGTCGAGCGCCTCCAGCAGCCGCAGCAGCGTCCCGTTCATGATCCCCAGCTCGTGCAGGTTGCGCCCGACGAGCATCAGCTTGTCGCCGATCCGCAGCCGCCCGTTGCCGACCGGCTTCCCGTGCGGGTTCAGCGCCGCGCGCAGCGCGTCGTTGAGCGCGTCGATCCCCAGCTCGCCGCGATACACCGGCGCGAACACCTGCACGTCGTTCACCGGGTCGATCGCGTAGTGCTCGGGCAGTCGCCGCGCGACGAGCCCCGCGATCTCCTCGCGCGCCGCCACCGGATCCGCGCGCTCGATCAGGAACAGGTCCTGCCGCATCCCCTCGCTCGGCGCGAACGACGGCGCGCGCCCCGCGCGGATCGCGTGCGCGCCCTGCACGATCATCGAGCCCGCCGCCTGGCGGAAGATGTGCGCGAGGCGCGCCGTCGGCACCAGCCCGCTGGCGACCAGCTCCGCGAACGGCTTGCCCGCCCCGACCGGCGCGAGCTGGTCGGCGTCGCCGACGAGCACCACATGCGTTCCGGCCCCCACCGCGCGCAGCAGCGTCACGAGCAGCTCCAGGTTCGCCATCGACGTCTCGTCCACCACGAGCACGTCGCAGCGCAAGGGGTCATCCTCGTCGAGCGTCGGACCCTCGCCGGGGATCCAGCCGAGCGCCGCATGCACCGTCGAGGCCTCCAGCCCCGTCGCCTCGCGCATCCGCAGCGCGGCGCGCCCGGTCGGCGCGACGAGCAGCAGCGATGCACGCTGCGCCGCCGCGATCGCACCGATCATGCGGATCGAAGCGGTCTTGCCGGTCCCCGGGCCGCCCGTCACGAGCGAGAAGCGATGGGCGAACGCGCCGCGCACGCCCGCCCACTGCTCCGGCGCCAGCTCCGCGCCGTCCGGCAGGACGTGGTGCGGTGGCGTCTCGGGCGGACGCAGCTTGGCCGACGGCTCGCCCGCGAGCAGCGCGTGGGCCCGCTCCGCCAGCTCGCGCTCGAGCGCGGCCGTCTCGGCGCGGTAGACCCACACGGCCGGCTCGCCAGGCCCGAAGTCGGGATCCTCGTCGAGCTCCAGGTCGCCCGCCTGCTCCAGCTCGCGCAGCAGCTCCGGTGCCGGGGATTCGGCACCCAACAGCTCGCCCGCGGCCGCGCGCAGCGCCCCCGCCGGCAGGCAGGTCGAGCCGTCGCGCTCGGCCTCCGCCAGCACGTGCAGTACTGCGGCCCGCGTCCGCGCCGGCGCGTCCGCCGGCACGCCGACTCCGCGCGCGATCGCATCCGCCGTCGCGAAGCCCACCCCGAACACGGCGGTCAGCTCGTACGGCCGCTCCGCGACGACGCGGTAGGCGCGGTCGCCGTAGTGCTTGTGGATCCGCCCCGCCAGGTGCGCCAGCCCGTGCGGCGCGAGCAGCAGGTGCAGGCCGCGCGTCGCGCGCAGCGCGTCCCACGAGCGGGCGGCCTCGCGCGCCCGCGCCCCCGACAGGCCGGCGCGCTCGAACGCGCGCCGCGGGTCGGCGTCGACCGCATCGAGCACCCGCTCGCCGTAGAGCGCATGCAGCGCCGCCGCCCGTCTCGCCCCGACATGCCGCACGCGGCGCAGGTAGGCGATCAGCGCCTCCGGGTCGCTTGGCGCGAGCGGGTGGGCCTCGCGCACGCGCACCTGCGGGCCGTAGCGCGGATCGCGCACCCACGCGCCCGTCACGGCCGCGCGCTCGCGCGCCTCCAGATGCGCGAGCGGGCCGACGAGCACGACGTGCCGTCCCTCCGCCTCGCCGTCGAGCACCGCGAACCCGCTCTCCTCGTCCGCGAAGCGCTGGCCGCGAACCGTCACCTCGGCCGCGAACGGCGTGCCGTCGGCCGGCGGCGGGGACGGGTCGGACAGGGGCGCCACCGGCGCCGCTCAGGCGAGCGCCGGGGCCGGCGGCTCGGCGGCCGCGGCGTCCGGCCGGTGGCCCAGCTCGCGCGAGATCTCCTGCACGTGCGAGCGCAGCAGCTCGCCGAGCTCGCCCAGGTCGTTGCGCAGCAGCCGCGCCGTCGGCCCCGAGACGCTCACCGCCGCCAGCACCTCGCCGTCGGCGCCGAAGATCGGCGCCGCCACGCATGCGACGCCCTCCTCGTACTCCTCGCGGTCGATCGCGTAGCCGCGCGTGCGCGCGCGGCGCAGCTCGATCGCCAGCTCTGCGGCCGTCGTCAGCGTGTGCGGCGTGAGCGCGACGAACGGCGCCTTCGCCGTGAACGCGGCGACCATCGCCTCCGGCTGGTGCGCGAGCATCACCTTGCCGGCACCGCACGCGTGCGCCGGCACGCGGCGGCCGATCTCGGTCAGCATCCGCACCGCGTGCGCGCTCTCCGCCTGGTCGACGTAGACGATCGTGTGGCGGTCGAGCACGCACAGGTTCGTCGTCTCGTTCGTCGCGTCGCGGATCGCGACCAGGTGCGGGCGCGCCGCCGTGCGCAGGCGCTCTGTGCGGTGCTCCGCCCCGCCCGCAAGCTCGACGACCTTCAGGCTCAGGCGGTAGCGGCTCGTCTGCGGGTCCTGCACGACGTATCCGCACTCGATCAGCGTCGCCAGCAGCCGGTGCGTCGTGCTCGGCTGCAGCCCGGTGCGGTGCGCCAGCTCGACCAGCCCGGCCTCGTCGGCGGCCGCGACCGCCTCCAGCAGCTCGAAGCTGCGCACGACGGACTGCACGACGGTGGGGTGCTTGGCGCTGGTCGGCATGCCTCGTCTCTCCTGCCCGTGATATCACGGACGTTTCCATGGTACGGAACGAACCCGGCACCAGGCCAGTCGTCGGCTTCGTCGGTCTCGGCATCATGGGCGCGCCGATGGCGCGCAACCTGCTGCTCGCCGGCTTTCCGCTCGTCGTCTGGAACCGCACCGCCGCGCGCGCCGACGCGCTCGCCGCCGAGGGCGCGCAGCGCGCCGTTTCCCCGCGCGAGGTCGCCGAGCGGGCGCAGATCGCGATCACGATGCTGTCCGACTCGCCTGACGTGGAGGAGATCTACCGCGCGCCACAGGGCCTGCTCGCCGGTGTGACGTCGCACGACGCGCCGGTCCTCGTCGACATGAGCACGATCGCGCCGCGTGTCGCCCGCGAGCTCGCCGCCGAGGCCGCTGCGCTGGGCGCGGCGATGCTCGACGCGCCCGTCAGCGGCGGCGACGTCGGCGCGCGGGAGGGCACGCTCTCGATCATGGTCGGCGGCGACGCGGCCGCGCTCGAACGCGCGCGCCCCGTGCTGGAGGCGCTGGGCACGCGCGTCACGCACGTCGGAGCCAGCGGAGCCGGCCAGGTCGTCAAGGCGTGCAACCAGATCGTCGTCGCGCTCACGCTCGAGGCGCTCGGCGAGGCGCTCGTGCTCGGCTCCAAGGCCGGCGTCGACCCGCACGCGATCGTCGAGGCGCTCGGCGGCGGGCTCGCCGCCAGCCGTGTGCTCGAGGTGCGCGGTCCGAAGCTGCTCGCACGCGACTTCGAGCCGGGCTTCAAGCTCGACCTGCACGCTAAGGACCTCGCGATCGTGCTTGCGACCGCACGTGAGCTCGGCGTCGCGCTGCCCGGCACCGCCGTCGTCGAGCAGCTCTTCCACGCCGAGCGCAGCCGCGGCCGCGGCGAGGCCGACAACTCGACGATCGTGCGCGCGCTCGAGGCGCTCGCCCAGCATACGATCGGGGCGGACGCCGGCGCCGCGGACGCCGCGGACACGCCGTCTTCAGACATGCGTCCAACGTCTGACGCAGAGCCGCCGCGTGTTCTTCGCGAACGCGAACAATGAATCTTCCGGGCGCTTCTTGACGATGCCGCGAGCGGCATGCCAACGCTTGTCTGATCAATCAAATTAAGCGCTTGACGTGGCGCGCAGACCGCGTTAGCGTGCCCCACGCAGCGACGAAGAAGTCGCCTGCATGGAGGGGGAACGCGCGTCGCCCGCACCATTGGCGACCTCGTTCACAGTTCTTCATATTTCCGAACGTTAAAGCTCGAGGATGGGAGGCTCGTTGCTGCGCAGAACCGCTCAATCGCCGTTCGCCGCAGCAGCCTGCACCCCGACCTCACGCAACCTGTCGGTCGCCGACCGCCGTGTGCGCCGGCGCGCGTCCTCCGTCCTCCTGCACGGGGCGGACGAGCGCGACGGAGGCACCACCACGCCAGCGCATGGAGGCGCGTCAGGTCACGACCGGCAGCACAAGGCGGCACCGCGCTTGCGCGCGCGACGAGGCGATGGGATGTGGACCCGGAGCCGTCGAGCTCGGGGGATGCTCGGCGTCTTCTACCCCGGGACCTCCGCCACGCTTGCGCAGCCGACAGGCGGCGCCGCCAACCGCCAATAGAGCCGCTCGGCGGTTCTTTGGCCCTCGGCGGCCAGCGTGTGGGGGACACGCTGGCCGCCGACCCTTCTTCGGTCGTCCCGCCGCGCCTGGCGGCGTCATCGGGGTGCGCCGTACGATCCTTCCGGAGTAAAGGGTCGGGCCCGACCGGCTCCGGCAACCCTCGACGGTTCCTGCTCGGGCGCTGACGCTGGTTGCTGCGTTTGCGCTTCTCAGACCTTGAAGAGGTCGAGGAACTCCGCTGCGAGGGCGGGGTCGCCGCTGATCTCGAGGCTCGAGGGCGTGTTTTCGGGGCTGAGGGCCTTGACCCAGGCAGCCTCCGTGCCGGTCATGCGGGCGTCCGGGTGCGGGGCGTCGCCGCGCTCGATGCGGGTGCGGCCGTGCTCGCGCACGAAGGTGTAGTGCTCGGGACCGCCGTTGGAGTCGGCGATCGTCAGCGCGAGGCGGCCGTCGCGGGTGGCGGCGGCGCGCGGCAGCAGCGGCGCGAGGCGGAAGCAGGCGCCGACGTCGACCCACTCGTCCTCGCGCGGGCGCGACCACTGCGTGCGCAGCTCCCACCGCGCCAGCTCGCCGATCGCGCTCACCAGCTCGCGCCCGCGCTCGGTCAGCTCCAAGTCGACGCGCGGCGGCAGCGAGCGCCGGCGCCGGCGCGTGATCAGCCCGGCCTCGGCCATCCGCGTCAGGCGCGCCTCCAGCGCCCCGGCCGAGACGCCCGGCAGCCAGCGCCGCAGCGCCTCCAGGCGCAGCGGGCCCGACGCGAGGTCGCGGACGATCACCATCACCCAGCGGTCGCCCACGACGCCCAGCGCACGCGCGTCGGGTGCCCACTGCCGGCGCGGCTTGTCGCCCTGCTCTCCTGGTGGCATCTGCTCTCCCCCGGCCGTCGCCGCCGACGCGCGACCGTCCCTGGCCAGCGCCACCGGCTCGGGCACGTCGTCGGTTGACTTCCCAGGCCGAATCCCTCTGCAGCGGGGAACATACGAGTTCCCGAAACCCGGCGTGACCCTACCAAAATCCGGAATCGTGAGATTCGGATTCGGCGATCGTCCGGGCCGCGCCGTCCGCATCCGGACCGGGCGCGCCGCCGCTCAGGGGAGGCGCAGTCTCGAGCCGGTCAGCTGATCGACCGTCACGAACCCGTAGCCGCGCGCCTTCAGCGTCTGGATGATCGACGGCAGCGCGGCCAGCGTCTGCCCGCGCGGGCCGCCGCCGTCGTGCATCAGCACGATCGAGCCGGCTTGCACGTGGCCGACGACGCGCGCATAGATCGCGCCGCTGCCCGGCAGCGCCCAGTCCTGCGGGTCGACGTCCCACTGGATCGTCGTGAAGCCGAGCCCGCGCGCAAGCCCGATCAGCGCGGAGCTGACGGCGCCGTCGGGGGCGCGGAAGAGACATGGCCGGAAGCCGGTCGCGCGCTGGATCGCGTTCGCGGTCGAGACGATCTGATCCTGCGCGAAGGCGCCGCCGCCGGACACGTTCGGATGGCTCCAGGTGTGGTCGCCGATCATGTCGCCGTCGGCGAGCGCGCGGCGCGGGAACGACGCGTCGCCTGCGACCTGGCGACCGATCAGGAAGAACGTCGCGTGGACTCTCGCCCGCTCCAGCACGCCGAGGACCGACGGGGTGTAGACCGAGGGGCCGTCGTCGAACGTGAGCGCGACGACGCGGCGCGCGCGCGAGCCGTTGCGCACGAACGCCGGCCCGGCGGCCGTGCAGCCGATCGGCAGCGGGGCCCTCAGCGCCAGCACGACGCCCGTCGCCGGCAGCGCGTCGAAGCAGCCGCTGCCGAGCAGACAGCCGGCTGTGGTCGAGACCGTGCGCCAGCGGACCGAGCCGTAGGGGATCCCGAGCGTCGCGAGCTCGAAGCGCGCAAGCAGCGAGCGTCCGTCCGGGCGGCTGACGCGCGCGCTCAGCGGGTGCGACGGGCCGTGGTGACCCGATCTCAGCACGCGCATGAAGACGAGTCGCGGCGCGCCGGCCGTGCGCGCGACGCAGACGTCGCGCGAGGCGAAGCTCCCGCCCGCCTGGTAGACGAGTCGCAGGCACAGCGAGCGGCCGCTGGCGCCGAGCGCTGCCGGCGTCCACGGTCGCGAGGTCTGCAGCGACCACGCGAGCGCGGCGCCGTCCTGTCTCAGCGCCGCGCGGTGCAGGTGCAGCGGCGTCGTGGTGGGCGGCGGCGCGGGGGCGGTCGTCGTCGCCGCCGTGCTCGTGCCGTCGGCGCCGGGGGCGCCTGTCGGCGTCTGGCCGGGCGCGGCGCCGCCCGGACCTGCGGCGGCCGCGGTCGCCCCGCCGGCCGCGAGCGCGAGCAGCAGGAGAAGCGCGATGCGGCGAGTCCCCGGCACGGCTTCGCAGCTTAGCCCCGCCCGCGGGCGCTGCCGCGCGCGCTACGCCGGGTCGCGCACGACTGCCGCGTCGCGCACCGCGATGCGGCCGCTCTCGATCGTCACCGCGCGGCGGCCCGCGAGCAGCTCGGCCAGCTCGCCGCCGACCAGCTCCCGCCGCCAGCCGGCGAGCGCGCGCACGTCGGGCTCGGGGTCGCCGCGGCGCGCGGCGATCACGATCCGCTCCAGCTCCGCGCGCGAGGCGACCAGCTCGTAGGCCACCCCGGCCTCGATCGTGCGCGCGCGGATGACCGCCTCGACGAGCGCGACGAGCGGCGCGTCGCGCGGCTCGGACCCGGGGCCGCGCGCCTCGCGCGGGATCGGCTCGGCCGCGCGTCCGCGCTCGACGGCCGCGATCAGCTCCTCGCCGCGCCGCTTCAGATGCCCGCCGTGCAGCCCGCGGATCTGCTCGAGCGCCTCCGCGCTCGACGGCTTGCGCTTCGCGATCTCGACGAGCGCGGGGTCAGGCAGGATCGTCCCGACCGGCTTGTCCTCGGCCGAGGCGGTGCGCTCGCGCCAGGCCGCCAGCTCGCGTGCGACGGCGCGCGAGCGCGGGTCGAGCGAGCTGGCGCGCGGGAGCCGCTCGAACGCCGTCTCCGGGTCGCGCTCGTCGCTCGCGCCCTCCAGGCGCCGGCACTCCTCGCGCGCCCATTCGAGCCGTCCCTTCGCCTCCAGCCGCCCATGCAGCTCGTCGCTCAGCTCCAGCAGGTGGAGCACATCCTCGCGCGCGTAGGAGAGCTGCTCGGCCGTCAGCGGGCGGGCGTCCCAGCGCGTGTAGCTCGCGCTCTTGGCGACGTGCAGTCTCAAGACGCCGCTGAGCAGGTTGCCGTAGCCGGTCTGCGCGCCCTGCCCGGCGAAGCCGGCGGCGACCTGCGTGTCGAAGACGTTGGCAACCTCGGTTCTCCACACGCGCCGCAGCAGCGCGACGTCCTGGCGCGCGGCGTGCAGGACGATCTCGACCGCGGGGTCGGCGAGCGCCTCGGCGAGCGGCGACGCGTCGAGCGGCTCGAGCGTGTCGAACAGCGCGATCCGCCTGCCGGAGCCGTCGCTCGCGTCCGGGTCGTCGGCGACGACCTGCACGAGGCACAGCAGCGCGCGGTAGCGGCCCTCGGACATGAACTCGGTGTCGATCCCGAGCCGGCCGGCCGCGCGCGCGAGCGCGGCGATGCGCGCGACCTCCTCCTGGCCGGCGAGCGTGGGGTGCGTGGTCGCTTCCACCCCGCGACATGATGACCGAGCGGCGGCTGTGGCGCGCGCGCGACCGTCGCTTAACCGACCCCGTTGGTAGGATTTGGACGTGATCTTCTCCTCGAAGGCCGAGTACGGGGTGCGCCTGATGGTCGAGCTGGGGCGCCATTCGCCGGCCCAGCCGACGAGCCTGAAGGCGATCGCGGAGGCCGAGCGGCTGCCGCTCGCCTACCTCGAGCAGGTCGTCGCCCGGCTCAAGAGAGCGAGGCTCGTGATGAGCGCGCGCGGCGCGCACGGCGGCTACTGGCTCGCGCGGCCGGCGGAGGAGATCACGATGGACGAGGTGGTGCTGGCGCTCGAGGGCGCGATCGCCCCGATGGAGTGCTTCCTGTCCGAGATGACCGAACGCGTGCTCTGCTCGCACCTGCATGAAGGCGACACAGGCCAACATTGCGCCACGAAGCTGCTGTGGATGCGCGTGCAGGGCGGCATTGCCCGCTCGCTGCAGACGACGACGCTCGCGGAGCTCGTGGAGTTCTCGCGCCGCGAGGCTGTCGTCCCCGCAGCCTGACCCTCACCCGAAATCCCCCTGGAGACCATGGCAGAGCTCGAAATTCGCAACCTCCACGTCCGCGCCGGCGAGCAGGAGATCCTCAAGGGCCTCGACCTCGTCGTCGGCACGGGCGAGATCCACGCCCTGATGGGCCCCAACGGCTCGGGCAAGTCGACGCTCGCCAACGCTGTGATGGGCCACCCGAACCTTGAGGTGACCGAGGGCCAGATCCTCTTCAAGGGCGAGGACATCACCGAGGCCGACACCGACGAGCGCGCCCGCATGGGCCTCTTCATGGCCTTCCAGTACCCGGTCGCGGTGCCGGGCGTGACGGTCACGAAGTACCTGCGCACGGTGCTCAACGCGCACCGCGAGGTGCGTGGCGAGGAGCCGATCTCCTTGAAGGACTTCCGCCAGACGGTCGAGGCGGCGATGAGACTGACCGAGGTGCCGAGAGAGTTCTCGCAGCGCTACCTCAACGAGGGCTTCTCCGGCGGTGAGAAGAAGCGCATGGAGATCCTCCAGCTCGCGCTCCAGAGACCGCTGATGGCGATCCTCGACGAGACCGACTCGGGCCTCGACATCGATGCGCTGCGCGTCGTCTCGGGCGGCGTCAACGCCGTCGCCGGGGACCACATGGGGGTGCTGATCATCACCCACTACCAGCGCATCCTGCACCTCGTGCAGCCGAGCCACGTGCACGTCATGTACCAGGGCAAGATCGTCAAGGAGGGCGGCCCGGAGCTCGTCGGCGTGCTGGAGGAGAAGGGCTACGGCTGGATCAAGCAGGAGGTCGAGGCCGCCGCGGCCTAGCGCTCATGGCCGTGACCGCCTCCAGCACGACCTTCGACGCCGCCGCGGTCGCGGCGCAGTTCCCGATCCTGCAGCGCGAGATCGCCGGGCGGCGGATCGTCTACCTCGACGCCGGCGCCACCGCCCAGAAGCCCGAGGCTGTGCTGCGCACGCTCGACGAGTCGTACCGGTCCCACAACGCGAACATCCACCGCGGCGTCTACACGCTCGCGCAGGAGGCGACCGAGCGCTTCGAGGGCGCGCGCGAGCGGATCGCGCGCTTCATCGGCGCGCCGACGGCCGAGACGATCTTCACGAAGAACGTGACGGAGGCGATCAACCTCGTCGCCTACGCCTGGGGACGGCGCAACGTCGGCGCGGGCGACCTGATCGTGCTCACGCCGATGGAGCACCACGCGAACATCGTGCCGTGGCAGCAGCTCGCGCTCGAGGCCGGCGCGCAGCTCGCCTACGTCGAGCTGACCGAGGACGGCCGGCTCGACATGGACTCGCTCGACGCGCTGCTCGCGCGCGGCCCGAAGCTCGTCGCCGTCGCGCACGTCTCGAACGTGCTGGGGACGCGCAACCCGGTCGAGCAGATCGTCGCCAGAGCGCACGACGCCGGCGCGGTCGTGCTGGTCGACGGGGCGCAGGCGGTCCCGCACCTGCGCGTCGACGTGCGCGCGATCGGCGCCGACTTCTACGGCTTCACCGGACACAAGGTCTACGGGCCGACAGGCGTCGGCGTGCTGCACGGGCGGCGTGAGCTGCTTGAGGCGATGCCGCCGTTCCTGACGGGCGGCGACATGATCGCTGCTGTCGACCTCGAGCGCTCGACGTTCGCGGAGATCCCGCACAAGTTCGAGGCGGGCACGACGCCCTACGTCGAGGCGACGGGCCTGGGCGCGGCGGTCGAGTGGCTCGACGCGCTCGGGCTGGAGGCGGTCGGCGCGCACGAGCATGCGCTCGTCGCCTACGCGCTCGACGCGCTCGCGGAGGTGCCCGGCCTGACGATCTATGGACCCGAGGCAGAGCACCGCGGCTCGCTCGTCTCGTTCGCGCTCGACGGCGTCCATCCGCATGACGTCGCGGAGCTGCTGAGCCGCAGAAACGTGTGCGTGCGCGCCGGCCATCACTGCGCCCAGCCGTTGATGCGGCGTCTCGGCGTGCCCGCCATGACGCGTGCGAGCTTCGCGGCGCACTCGACGCGGGCGGACGTCGACGCGCTCGTGGACGGCCTGCACGAGGTACGCCGGGTGTTCCGGCTGTAGGTCTGCGGACCGGGTCGGCGGTTGCGCGCTCACCAAACTGCCGTACGGTGTTCGATCCCGCGCGATGAGCGTCGAAATACTTTACTTCTGCCCAACGTCCCACTAGGATTCATCTCGGTTGGGCTGGGGCGTGCCACGCACGCAGTTCCCGCTCGACCTGCCGCCCATTGACTTGCTCGCGGGGACGCGAGGCGAGGCAGCGGCGAACCGGCGAGGGCCGTCGCGACCACGGCCCTCGCCGCATTTAAGACATCGCCGCGGTCCGGCGGCCGCCGGCGCGACCCGGATGTGCTCCTGCGGATCGCGCCGCGCGGCCGCCGCTCAGCGCTGCGCGGCGGCCGCCCGCTCGAGCAGATCGAGCGCGTCCTGCAGGCCGTCCTCCATGCCCGTGGCGAGGATCGCGTCGCGCACCTCGCGGCTGGCGAGACGCTGGTGGATCTCCAGCCGCGTGCGGTCGCCGGCCGCGGCGAACGTCACCGTGGTCAACGCCTCGTGCTCCGGTGCGCTCTCGTAGACCTCGGTCGAGACGATCCGCTCGCCCGGCACGAGCTCGCGGTACTCGCCGTGGAACGCGACCTCGAAGCCGCCGCTCGCCGCCGTCATCGCGTAGCGCCAGCGGCCGCCGACGCGCAGGTCGATCTCGATCGAAGCGATCTCGCCGCGTCTGGCGTGCCACCAGCGGCGCACCAGCTCGGGCGTCGTGTACGCCTCCCACACCAGTTCGCGCGGTGCGTCCAGCTCGCGCACGATCAGGATCTCGGTCTCGCTCGGCAGGCTCACCTGCGCCGTTCGCGTCGTCGTCATCGGTCATCGCCTCCTTCTCGCCGTCTCAGCTCCTCCAGCACCGCGTCGAGCGCGTCGAAGCGGTCCGACCACAGCCGCTCGTAGCCGGTGATCCAATCGTGGATTGGCTTGAGCGCCGGGCCGTTGGCGCGGTAGAGCCGCCGCCGGCCGTCGCCGCGCACCGCCACCGCCCCGACCTCGCGCAGCACGCGCAGGTGCTTGGAGACCTGCGGCTGCGCGAGCCCGAGCGCCTGCGCCAGGTCCGCGACGGAGCGCTCGCCGGCCGCGAGCAGGTCGAGCAGCGCCCGCCGGCGCGGCTCCGCCACCGCGTTGAAGACGTCCGCTGTCGTCGCCGCGCGTGCCATCGCGGACAAGATATACCCATATAGGCATATGTTGGACCGCTGCCTCCGCGGACACGCGACTAGGGTGTAAGGGCGATGGACGACCTCTACCGCGAGTACATCCTCGAGCACTACAAGCGGCCCCACAACTGGTCGCCGCCCGAGGCCGAGCTGGCGGCGCCGGATCTCGAGTTCGAGGACAGCAACCCGCTCTGCGGCGACGAGCTGCGGGTGCAGCTCGCGCTCGACGAGCAGCGCCGCGTCGCCGACGTCCGCTTCTCCGGCCATGGCTGTGCGATCTCGCAGGCGGCCGCCTCGATGGCCTCCGACGAGGTCAAGGGGATGCCGATCGACGAGCTGCTCGCGCTCGACAAGTCCTTCGTCCTCGACCTGCTCGGGATCGAGATCTCCGCGACGCGCATGAAGTGCGCGCTGCTGAGCCTGAAGGTCCTCAAGTCCGCTGCGCTCGGCGGTGCCGCCGCCTGGCCCGACGCCGACGACCAGGCCGCCTAGCCTGAGGAGCGACCACCAGGGACGGCGATCGTCCGCAGCAGCGTCAGACGCTGGTCGCGAGCCTCCGCTCGCTACACTTCACCGCATAAATCCGATCCCCCCACTAGGACTTCTGAGACCCTTGCCCGAGACGATCGACGTCTGCCCCGTCAGCGACCTGCCCCCCGGCGCGATGCGCCTCGTGGAGTGGGAGGACGTCGAGATCGGCGTCTTCAACTGCGGCGGCGACTACTACGCGATCGAGGATCGCTGCTCGCACGACGACGGGCCGCTCGCCGAGGGGGAGCTGGACGAGGGGACCTGCACGGTCGAGTGCCCGCGCCACGGCTCGCGCTTCGACCTCAGGACGGGAAAGCCGCTGACGCTGCCCGCCTACGCGCCGGTGGACGTCTTTCCCGTGGTCGTCCAGAACGACGTGATCAAGCTGGAGGTTGAGTGACATGGCCACGCCCGAGGCGATCGCCGAGCAGGAGAGCCTGAAGGGGATCAACGCGGACTACGCCGAGCGCTTCGGCTTCCGCGACGCCGAGAACTACCTCTACAAGGCGCCGAAGGGGATCAACCGCGAGATCGTCGAGAAGATCTCCGAGTTCAAGAGCGAGCCGCAGTGGATGCGCGACTTCCGCCTCAAGGCGCTCGACCACTTCCTCGCGCGCCCGATGCCGACGTGGGGATCGCCGCTGCTCGCCGAGGTCGACTTCGACAACATCCACTACTTCGTGCGCGCGTCCGAGCGCGCCGAGCGCTCCTGGGACGACGTCCCCGAGGACGTCAAGAAGACGTTCGACCGCCTTGGCATCCCGGAGGCCGAGCGCAGATTCCTCGCCGGCGTCGGCGCGCAGTACGAGTCCGAGGTCGTCTACCACCAGGTCCGCGAGGATCTCGAGAGACAGGGCGTCATCTTCGTCGACATGGACTCGGGCCTGCGCGAGCACGAGGACCTCGTGCGCGAGTACTTCGCGACGATCATCCCGGCGAACGACAACAAGCTCGCCGCGCTGAACTCCGCGGTGTGGTCGGGCGGCTCGTTCGTCTACGTGCCGCCGGGCGTCGAGGTCGAGATGCCGCTCCAGGCCTACTTCCGCATCAACACGGAGAACATGGGCCAGTTCGAGCGCACGCTGATCATCGCCGACGAGGGCTCCTACGTGCACTACGTCGAGGGCTGCACCGCGCCGACGTACTCGTCCGACTCGCTGCACTCCGCGGTCGTCGAGCTGATCGCCAAGCCGGGTGCGCGGATCCGCTACACGACGGTGCAGAACTGGTCGCAGAACGTCTTCAACCTCGTCACCAAGCGCGCGGTCGCCGAGCGCGACGCGACGGTCGAGTGGGTCGACTGCAACCTCGGCTCGAAGCTGACGATGAAGTACCCGTCCGTCTACCTGATGGGCGAGCGCGCGCACGGCGAGATCCTCTCGATCGCGTTCGCCGGCGCCGGCCAGCACCAGGACGCCGGCGGCAAGATCGTCCACGTCGCGCCGAACACGACGTCGAACATCTTCGCCAAGTCGATCTCGAAGGACGGCGGGCGCGGCTCCTACCGCGGCCTGCTGGAGGTCGCCAGAGGCGCTCACGGCGCGCGCTCGAAGGTCGTCTGCGACGCGCTGCTGCTCGACGAGACCTCGCGCTCGGACACCTACCCGACGATCCGCATCGGCGAGGACGACGTCGACGTCGGCCACGAGGCGACCGTCTCGAAGATCGGCGAGGAGCAGATCTTCTACCTCCAGTCCCACGGGATCTCCGAGGAGGAGGCGTCCAAGCTGATCGTCAACGGCTTCATCGAGCCGATCACGAAGGAGCTGCCGATGGAGTATGCGGTTGAGATGAACCGGCTGATCGAGTTGCAGATGGAGGGCTCGATCGGGTGATCAGCGGGCGCTCGCCGCGCCTGGCTGCGTCATCGGGTTCGCCGTACCGTCGTACGGCTTCACCCCTGCTTTCCTTGTCGAGCACCCGATCCATCCCGCTGATCGCCCGATCGAAGCCGGCAGTCCCTTTCTCCCTCGCCCCCGACCTCGCTTCCCCTCGATGACATCAACACTCGAAACGCCTTCCCCCGCTTGGCTCGCTGAGCGCCGTGCCCGCGCCGCCTCGCTCGCCGCCTCGCTCGATCTGCCCTCCTTCAAGGGCAATCCCGGCTGGGAGTTCACCGACATCTCGGCGCTCGACCTGGGCGCGTACGCGCCGGCGAGCGCGGGGGATGCGGGCGCCGTGGAGCGCTCGGAGGCGCTGTTCCAGGGGATCGAGGACGCGATTGTGCTGACGCAGGTCGACGCGAGCACGGTCGCGGTGCCGGAGGACCTGCCGGCGGGCGTGACGGTGTGCTCGCTCGAGCACGCTGCGGCCGAGCACGCCGAGCTGGTCGAGCGCCACCTGGGCGCGATCGTGACCGACGAGGACGCCTTCACGGCGCGCAACGACGCCGGCTTCGCCGGCGGGGCGTTCGTTCACGTCGCCGCGGGCACGGTGGTCGACCGCCCGATCCTCATCACCGCCGTACAGGGCGCGGAGCGCTCCGCGCTCGACTGGCGCACGCTGATCGTGCTCGAGGAAGGTGCGCAGGCGCAGGTGTGGGAGCAGTACCTGTCCGCCGGCGCGGACCAGGACGCGCTGTTCAACACGGTCGTCGAGCTGGTCGTCGGCGAGAACGCGCGGCTGCGCTTCGTCTGCGGGCAGGGCCTGTCCGAGAGAAGCTGGATCTTCGGCACGCAGCGCGCCGAGGTCGAGCGCGACGGCGCGCTCGACTGGGTCGCGCTCGGCTTCGGCTCGGCGCGCGGAAAGGTGCGGATGGAGACGAAGCTGACCGGCCCAGGCGCCGACGGCAGAGTCACCGGCGCCTACGCCTCGCACGGCCGTCAGCACCTCGACTTCGACACCACGCAGGAGCACGCCGCACCCCACACCACGTCCGACCTCGCCTTCCGCGGCGTGCTGCAAGGCCGCAGCGAGGCCGTCTGGCGCGGCAACATCATCGTCGACCCCGGCGCCCAGCAGACCGACGCCTTCCAGGAGTCGCGCAACCTGCTGCTGTCCAAGCGCGCGCACGCCGACGCGATCCCCGGCCTCGAGATCCAGGCCAACGACGTGCGCTGCACGCACGCCGCCGCGATCGCCCAGATCGATCCAGATCAGCTCTTCTACCTGCGCTCGCGCGGCCTGCCGGAGGAGACCGCGAGACGGCTCGTGATCGAGGGCTTCCTCGCCGCGCTCGTCGAGCGCTTCGAGGAGGGTCCGGTCCGAGACGTCCTGGGCGGCGCGCTCGAGCGGCGCCTCGGCGCCGTGCTCGACACGGCCTGAGCCGACGACCCGCGACGATCGACGGATCGACCCCTGTGAGGGCGAGAATGCGTCGATCACCGCGGAGGTCGCGTAGCGTGCGCGTCGTGCGGGCGGTGCTGTTCGACCTCGACGGGACGCTGATGGACCACGACGGCGCGCGCGGCGCCGGCCTCGCGGCGCACCTCGGCGACCGCCACCCGGAACTGGCCCGAGACGAGCTGGCGCGGCTCGACGCCGAGTGGCTGCGGCTCGAGGCGCGCCACTACGACGAGTATGCCGCCGGCCGCTGCTCGTTCAGAGCGCAGCGCCGCCGCCGCGTGCGCGGCCTGCACGCCGCGCTCGGCCTCGGCCCGCCCGCGGACGCCGAGGCCGACGCATGGTTCGCCGGCTACCTCGCGTGCTACCGCTCGCGCTGGCGGGCGTTCGACGACGTGCTGCCCGCGCTCGCCGCGCTCGCGGCCGCGTATCCCGACGCCGCGCTCGGCGTGATCACGAACGGCGAGGGCGAGATCCAGCGCGCGAAGCTCGCCGCGATCGGCCTGGGCGAGCGCTTCCCGCTCGTCGTCGCCTCCTCCGAGGCGGGCTGCGCGAAGCCGGACTCGGCGATCTTCGCGCTCGCGTGCGAGCGGCTCGGCGTCGCGCCGGCCGACGCCGCGTGCGTCGGCGACCGCCTCGACCTCGACGCGCACGGCGCCGCGGCAGCCGGCCTGCGCGGGATCTGGCTCGACCGCGCCGCCAGCGGTGCGGACGCGGGCGGCGTCGCGACGATCACGACGCTCGCCGGCCTGTCCGCCGCACTCGCGGGCTGAATGCGACGCGCGCCAAGCGGCCCCGGCGCGCGCCATGCGGAGGTAGGCTCGCGGCGACCCCGGTCCGAGGAGGAGCCGCGATGCAGCTCACGCCGCGCCAGCGCCGGTCGCTCGAGGCGATCTGCGACACGTTCTGCCCGTCGGAGGACGGCCTGCCGAGCGCGAGCGAGCTGGGGGTGCCGGCGATGGTCGCCGAGCTCGCCGGCCGCGATCCGCGCGCGGGTGCGCAGCGGGAGCTGAAAGCGCTCCTCGACGTGTGGGACAGCGCGCTCGCGACGGCGCTCGGCGGCGGGGGCTGGCATCGCTTCAGCGTGCTCCCGCGCGCGGCGCGCGAGCAGGTGCTGCTGAGCTGGTGCGACAGCCGCCTGACGCAGCGGCGCGCCGCCTTCCACGCACTGCGCAAGGCGGCGCTGCTGACCTACTACGGCCTGCCTGCGCCCGGGGGCGGCCGCAGCCCGGTGTGGGACGCGATCGGTTACCCAGGTCCGCTCGGGGTGCCCGAGGATGCGCCGGCCAAGCAGCTCGCACCGCTGGCGATCGAGCGCGACACGACGCTCGAGTGCGACGTCTGCGTCGTCGGGTCGGGCGCAGGCGGCGGCGTCGTCGCGGCCGTGCTGGCCCAGGCGGGCCTCGACGTGGTCGTGCTCGAGCGCGGCGCCTATTACGACGACGCCGACTTCGACGGCGCCGAGCTGAGAGCGCTCACGACGATGTACGCGGGCGCGCCCGGTGCCACGAACGACCAGTCCGTCGGCATGATCGCCGGCAACTGCCTCGGCGGCGGCACGGTCGTCAACTACTCGACCTCGTTCCGCACGCCGGACGACGTGCGCGCCGAGTGGGCCGCTCACGGTGTCCCGGCGTTCGCCGCCGCCGAGTACACGCAGGCGCTCGACGCCGTCTGCGAGCGCCTCGGCGTCAACCAGGAGCACAACGGGCCCTCCGCGCGCGAGCGGCGCATGCGCGACGCCTGCCTCAAGCTCGGCTGGCACGTCGACGCGATGCCGCGTAACGTCGACGGCCGCTGCGACCAGGGCAGAGACTGCGGCTACTGCGGCTTCGGCTGCCGCCGCGGCGCGAAGCAGTCGACCGCGAAGACGTGGCTGCTCGACGCGCAGCGCGCCGAGGCGCGGATCGTCGTCGGCGCCGCCGTCGAGCGCGTGACGGTCGAGGGCGGCGCCGCCCGCGGGGTCAGCGCGCGAATGGACGCCGGCCACCGCCTGACGCTCCGCTCGCGTGCGGTCGTCTCCGCCTGCGGCGCGATCCAGACGCCGGCCCTGCTCATGCGCTCCGGGCTGCGCAACCCGAACGTCGGCAGGCACCTGCGCCTGCACCCCGCGACCGCCGTGTGGGGCGTCTACGACGAGGAGGTGCGCCCGTGGGAGGGGACGATGCAGGCGCTCTACTCCGACGAGCACCGCAACCTCGACGGCGGCTACGGCCTGAAGTACGAGACGGCCGCCGGCCATCCGCATCTGTCAATCCCGTTCACGCCCTGGCGCGGCTCGCGCCAGCACTTCGAGCTGATGGGCGCGATGGCGCACACGGTCGCGTTCGGCGTGCTGCTGCGCGACCGCGACGGCGGCGAGGTGCGCATCGACCGCGCTGGACAGCCGGTCGTGCGCTATCGCCTCTCCGGCTACGACGCGCGCCACCTGCGCGTCGGCATCGACGGCGCCGCGCGGATGCATGAGGCGGCCGGCGCGCAGCGAATCTTCAGCTCGCAGAGCGCGTGGGTCTCCTATGACCCTGGACGGGCGGGATCCGGTTCCGCTGGTGACGGCCGCGCGCGCTTCATGCGCGAGGCGGACGCCTGCGGCTACGGCCCCGGGCGGATCCAGCTCGGCTCCTTCCACATCATGGGCTCGGCGCGGATGGGCGGCTCGCCCGCGACGTCCGCGTGCGACGCGAACGCGCAGACGTGGGAGGTGCGCGACCTCTACGTGCTCGACGGCTCGGCCTTCCCGACGGCCTCCGGCGTCAACCCGCAGATCTCGATCCAGGCGATCGCGCACATGGGCGCTCGCGCGCTTGCTGCTCGCCTGACATAGCCGCGCGATCCCCGCTCCACAGGGGGCGCGCGAGCGTTCGCATGCGCACGACGGCGCCTACGCGTCAGCCCGCCGTCTGGTATTCAGGGGCCCGTGAAGTCGGCTGAGGTGCTCGTCGTGGAGGACGAGGACGACGTTCGCCGTCTCGTCCGCGTGCTGCTCGAACGCGCCGGTCACACCGTGCTCGAGGCGACGAACGGGCTGGAGGCGCTGCGCCGGATGGACGAAGAGCCGCCCGACCTCGTCGTGCTCGACGTGGCGATGCCCGAGCTCGACGGCTGGCAGACGCTCGAGCGGATCCGCGACGTCTCCGACGTGCCGGTGCTGATCCTGACCGCGCGCGCGGGCGAGCTCGACAAGGTACGCGGGCTGCGCGGCGGCGCCGACGACTACGTCACGAAGCCGTTCGGCCGCCAGGAGCTGCTCGCGCGCGTGGACGCGCTGCTGCGCCGCACGAGCGGTCCGCCCAAGGTGCGCACCGCCTACGAGGACGGTGCGGTGCGGATCGACTACGCCAGCCGCGAGGTCACCGTCGACGGGCGCGCCGTGCGGCTCACCCCGCTGGAGTTCAAGCTGCTCTCAGCGTTCGTGCGCCACCCGAACGAGACGCTCAGCCGCGCGCGCCTGCTGGAGCTGGTGTGGGGCGATGTCGAGGGCTTCGGCGGCGACCAGGTCAAGCTCTACGTGGGCTACCTGCGCCGGAAGCTGGGATGGGGGCTGTCCGACGGCGGTCCGCTCGAGACGGTGCGCGGCTTCGGCTATCGCTACCGCCCGCCGGCAGCAGCACCGTGAAGCGGGTCCCGCGGTCGCGCTCGCTGCGCACCGACACCGTGCCGCCGTGGCCTTCGACGATCGTCCGCACGATCGCGAGGCCGAGGCCGAGGCCGGGGATCGAGCGGCCGGTCGCGTTGCGGGCGCGGTAGAAGCGGTCGAACAGGTGCGCCTGCTCCTCGGCGGGGATGCCGCCGCCGCTGTCCTCGACCTCGATCCGCACCTGCGCTCCCTCGCTCGCGAGCCGCACGACGACCTCGCCGCCGGGCGGCGTGAACTTGAGCGCGTTCGAGAGCAGGTTGTCGAGCACCTGCGCGAGCCGGTCGCGGTCGCCGACGCCGGGCGCGATCGGCTCCAGCTCGGTCGCGAGCACGATCCCGCCCTCCTCGGCGCGCGGGCGGGCGAGCTCGACGGCGTCGCGCACGAGGCCGATCAGGTCGACCTCGCCGGGCTCGAGCAGCAGCGGCGCCCCCTCCACCTGCGCGGCGAACAGCAGGTCGCCGACGAGCCGCACGAGCCGGCGCGCGTTGCGCTCGATCACCTCGAGGTGGCGCGCGTGCTCGGACGACGGCGCGGCGGCGTCGTCGCTGAGCAGCAGCTCGACGTAGCCGAGGATCGCGGTCAGCGGCGTGCGCAGCTCGTGCGAGACGAGCGCGAAGAAGTCCTGCTTGGCGCGCTCGGCCTCGCGCTCGGCGGTGATCTCGCGCACGACGAGCAGGCGGCCGATCGGGCGCCCGCGCCCGTCGTGCACGGGCGCGGCGTAGCGCGCGAACGTCCGCCGGCCGCCGGCCAGCACGACCTCGTCGTGGCGCTCGCTGCCGCCGTCCTGCGGCGCGCGCGGGTCGAGCGCGGTCGCGTCGGCGGAGAAGGCGGCGCGCACCGCGCGCATCGGCGGGTTGTCGACGATCACGGCCCCGTCGCCGTCGAGCAGCGCGATCGCGTCCGGGGTCGTGTCGAGCACGGCGCGCACGATGCTCGCGCCTTCGCGCGCCGAGCGGACCGCCTCGATCAGCTCGCTGCGCTGCTGCGCCAGCTCCCGGTTCTGGCGTTCGAGCGCCGCGCGGCTCTCCTGCAGCGAGCCGGCCATCTGGTCGAACGTGCGCGCGAGATCCCCGACCTCGCCGATCCCGCCGACGGGATCGCCGACGCGCGCGTCGAGGTCTCCCGCGGCGAGGCGCCTCGCCGCTTCGGCGACGCCGCGCAACGGCGCGAGCAGCGCGCGCCGCAGGTAGAGCATGAAGCCGAGCGCGCACAGCAGCGTCGCGGCGACGCCGCACGATCCGGCGATCCATGCGACGCGCGTGAAGCTGACGACGCGTTCGCGCTGGGCGTTGCGCGCCGCGCGCTCCTGCTGCTGGATCGACGCGAGGCGGCGGTCGAGGGCCCGCGCCGCCGGCGGCTCCGCCTGCGTGCGGGCGGCAGCTTCCGGGCGCGCCGCGTACGCGCGGATCTGGCCTGCGAGCGCCGTTGCGTCCGGGCGCCCGCTGACGCGGCCGGCGGCTGCGAGCGCGGCGGCCGTGCGACGCAGCTCGGGGACGTCGTGCTGAGCCAGGGCGATGCGCGTGTCGCTCGCGGTCATCGCGACGCGGGCGGCGCCGCGCGCCTCGCGATCCGCGCCGCCGAGATCGCGCAGCGTCACGAGCAGCACGGCGAAGACAGCCATGTACAGAGCGGCGAGCACACCGATCGCGACGACGAGCCGCGTGTTGAGGCCACGCGTGCGGCGCATGCGGACACGCTACCCGTCCGCGCGCGCCGGCGTTGCGCAACGCCGTACTGGGAATCATCGTAAGCAGTCAGCCGACCAACGCGAACGGGGGTTCGTCATGTCCGATCAGACTCCGGCCCGGGTGCTGCTCGTGGCCAACCGCACGGCGGCCACCGCGGGCCTGTCCGGCGCGGTCCGCGAGCGTGCACGGCACGGCCCGGCCGTCTTCCACCTCGTCGTGCCGGCCTCGCCGCACGGGCTGCACAAGGTCGTCGATCCGCAGGAAGGCGACGAAGGCGAGGCCGATCGCGCGCTCGCCGCCGCGCTGCCGCTGCTGAGCGAGGCGGCGGGTGCGCCCGTGAGCGGCCACGTCGGCGACGCCGAGCCGCTGATGGCGATCGCCGACGCGGTCAACGCCGCGTCCTACGACGAGATCGTGATCTCGACGCTGCCGCGCCGGCTCTCGCGCTGGCTGCGGCTCGACCTCGTCAGCAAGGCGCACGGCTTCGGGCTGCCGGTCACGCATGTCGAGGCGACGGAGCAGGCACGCGAGCGGGAGCACGCCGCGACGGGGTAGATTCCCCGCCCGTGAAGCTGGCCACGTTTCTGGCGCCCGACTCCGCCGACCCCGTCGCGGGCGAGGTGCGCGGCGAGCAGGTCGTCGCGTTCGGCGACGGCTCGAGCGTGCGCGGCCGGCTCGCGAGCGGCGACCGCGCGCCGGCCGGCGGCGCGGCGTGGCCGCTCGCGGACGTGACGCTGCTCGCGCCGGTGCCGCGGCCGCGCGCGATCTTCGGCATCGGCTTGAACTACGCCGCGCATGCGGCCGAGACGGGCAGAGAGCTGCCGGCGGCGCCGATCGTGTTCATGAAGCTGCCGAGCTCCTCCGCTCCGCCGTGCGCACCCGTGCGCCGCCCGGCCGTCGTCAGGCGCCTTGACTACGAGGGCGAGCTGGCGATCGTGATGGGCGCGGGCGGTGAGATCGCCGGCTATGCGGTGGCGGACGACGTGAGCGCGCGCGACCTGCAGGGCCGCGAGCCGCAGTGGACGCGCGCGAAGGGGGCGGACGGCTTCTGCCCGTGGGGCCCGTGGATCACGACCGCCGCCGAGGTCCCCGACCCGGAGGACCTCGCGCTGCGCACGTGGGTCAACGGCGAGCTGCGCCAGGACAGCCGCACCTCCGACCTGATCTTCGGCTGCCGTGCGCTCGTCGACTTCATCTCCGAGACGTGCACGCTCGAGCCGGGCGACCTGATCCTCACCGGCACGCCGAGCGGCGTCGGCATGTCGATGGACCCGCGCCGCTTCCTCGAGCCGGGCGACGTCGTGCGGATCGAGATCGAGGGCTTGGGCGCGATCGAGCACGCCGTGGCCTGAGCGTCTGACTCGCCGCGCGGGCGGCCGTCCTCGGTCGCGTTCCGTTAGGACGGCCGGCCGTGGGCTGCGCTCCGCCCGGGGCGCGACCCGGGCGCGCCATCGCCGTGGGCGGCGGCGCGGAGCGCAAGGGCTACGACGCCAGCTCCGCCTCGACCGTGATCTCCGCCGACCCGCCCGCGAGCAGCCGCGAGATCGGGCAGTTCCTTCCGGCGCCCTGCGCGGCCGCCTCGAATGCGGCGGCGTCGATCCCCGGCACGCGGCCGGTCACGGTCAGCGCAGAGCGCGTCACGGTCGGCGCGTCGTCGACGCGGTCGAGCGTCACGACGGCGCTCACGTCGAGCTGCTCCAGCTCGTTGCCGCCTTGCGCGAGCTCGTGCGAGAGCGCCATCGAGAAGCAGGAGGCGTGCGCGGCGGCGATCAGCTCCTCGGGGCTCGTCCTGCCCTCCGAGCGCTCGGTGCGCGAAGCCCACGTGACCGGCAGCTCGCCGAGCGCGCCGCTGCCGCTCGCGAGCGTCCCCTCGCCCTTGGCGAGGCTGCCTCTCCAGGTCGTCTGCGCGCTGCGCTCGGCGATTGCCATCCCGTTCCCCTTTCGGCGTTGCTCAGTGGTGCTCGATGACGCGGTCGATCAGGCCGTACTCGACCGACTGCTGGGCGGTGAGGAAGCGGTCGCGCTCCATGTCGGCGTGCACTCTCTCCTCGCTCTGCCCGGTGTGCTCCGCGTAGATCTCGTCGATCCGCTTGCGCGTTCTGAGGATCTCCCGCGCGTGGATCTCGATGTCGGTCGACTGGCCTTCGAAGCCGGCCGACGGCTGGTGGATCAGGATGCGGCTGTTCGGCAGCGCCATCCGCTTGCCTCTCGCGCCGCCGGTCAGCAGCAGCGACCCCATCGACATCGCGATGCCGACGCACATCGTGGACACGTCGGGCTTGATGAACTGCATGGTGTCGTAGATCGCCAGCCCCGCGTAGATCGAGCCCCCCGGCGAGTTGATGTAGAGCGAGATGTCCTTCTCGGGATCCTGCGACTCGAGGTGCAGCAGCTGGGCGACGACGAGGTTCGCGATCTGGTCGTCGACCGGCTGTCCGAGAAAGATGATCCGCTCGTTGAGCAGGCGGCTGTAGATGTCGAACTCGCGCTCGCCGCGGGCTGTGCGCTCGATGACCATGGGGACGAGGGGCATGGCGCGTAGGCTCGCACATCGTAGCGCCGGGGCGCACTGTCGCTATGGCACGAGCACGGCGGAGCCCTCGAACGCGCCGGCGCGCAGGTCGGCGAGCGCCTGCTCGGCCTGCGCGAGCGGGTAGGTCGTGACGGTCGTGCGGACCGGGATCCGCGGCGCGAGCTCCAGGAACGCGCGGCCGTCCTCGCGCGTGAGGTTCGCGACCGAGCGGATCGAGCGCTCGCGCCACAGGTCCTCGTACCGGAAGGACGGGATGTCGCTCATGTGGATGCCGGCGCAGACGACCGTCCCGCCCGGCGCGAGCGCCTTGAGCGCGGCCGGCACCAGCGGACCGGCGGGCGCGAAGATCAGCGCCGCGTCCAGCGGCTCCGGCGGCGCCTCGCCGCTCGCACCGGCCCACACGGCGCCCAGCTCGCGCGCGAACGCCTGGCCGGCCGCGTCGCCGGCGCGCGTGAACGCGCAGACCTCCCGGCCCTCGTGGACCGCGACCTGGCAGATCAGGTGCGCGGCCGAGCCGAAGCCGTAGAGCCCGATCCGCTCGGCGTCGCCGGCCATCCGCAGCGCGCGGTAGCCGATCAGCCCGCCGCACAGCAGCGGCGCGACCTGCAGATCGGGGGAGGCGTCCTCGGGCGGGAGTGGGAAGCAGAAGCGCGCGTCGGCGGCGGCCAGCTCCGCGTAGCCGCCGTCGACGTCGCGACCGGTGAAGCGCGCGCGCACGCAGAGGTTCTCACGGTCGCTGCGGCAGTAGCGGCACGCGCCGCACGTCCAGCCGAGCCATGGCACACCCACGCGCGCGCCGACGGCATGCGTCCCGGCCGCGTCGGCCGCGAGCACCTCGCCCACGATCTGGTGGCCCAGCACGAGCGGCAGGTGCCCCGGGTCCAGCTCGCCGTCGCGCAGGTGCAGGTCGGTGCGGCAGATCCCGCACGCGCGCACGCGCAGCAGCGCCTGGCCGGGCGCGGGGATCGGATCGGGCAGCTCGACGGCGCGCAGCGGCCGCCCGGGAGCGTCGAGCACGATTGCCTGCATGCACACATGATGGCGCGGCGTGCAAGTGGCGTGATACCAAGCAACCACACATGAACGCAGCCGACGCTGCGCGGTGTCGCTCCGCGCGGCTGCGCTACTGAGCGAGCCGCTCGAGCGCGCGCTGGTTCTCGGCCATCAGGCGCCGCAGGCGCGCCTGGAACTGCTTGTCGTCGCGGCGCGACTTGATGCGCTCGTCGATCGCGACGCGGATCGCCTCGGAGACGGGCACGTCGTCGACGCGCGCCATTGCCTCCAGATCCGCCGCGAGCTCGTCGCTCAGCCGCAAGGTCATCGTCTTCGGCATCCCACCGCGCAGTGTACCTACCAATGAACGCTCATAGCTGAGCATCACAGACATTTGGTTGCTTGGTAGCTTGGTTTCGATATGGAACGGTTGACCATTGAAGACGTCCTGCTCATCGCGGAGGCGGTCCTCGAGATCCCGGGCGAGCAGCTCGCGCGCACGACCCGGCTCGACGTCGCCGAGGCCGCGCTCGCGGCGGCCGCGAAGCCCGGCGCGCTCGCAGACCAGGCTGCGACGCTGTGCGCCCGGCTCGTGCGCGACCGGCCGCTGCCCTGCGCGAACAAGCCCGTCGCGCTGCTGGCGATGCTCGAACTGATATCGCGCAACCAAGCCACCTGGATAGCTCCATCAGGTGGTGCAAAGGAGATTGCCACCACGATCGAGAGGCTCGCCTCCGGCGCGCTCGCGCCGGAGGCGTTCGCGGACTGGGTCCGGCGGCATCTCGCCCAGTCCTAGCGTCGCCAGCGGCTGAGCGCCTAAGCTCCGGGGATGTTCCCCGTCAACGTGGCGAACGTCCTGACGGTCTTCCGCATCCTGCTCGTGCCGGTGCTCGTCGTCGCGCTGCTCGACGCGACCCCGAGCGGGGACCTGCTCGCGGCGATCGTGTTCGTCGTCGCCTCGTTGACGGACCTGCTCGACGGCTATCTCGCCCGCTCGCGCAACGCCGTCACGACGTTCGGCAAGCTGATGGACCCGATCGCCGACAAGCTGCTGATCGTCGCGGCGCTCGTCGCGCTCGTCTCGCTGAACCGGCTGGCGGCGTGGGTCGCGATGGTCGTCATCGCGCGCGAGTTCGCCGTGACCGCGATGCGGATGGCGGCCGGGGCGCAGGGGGTCGTGATCGAGGCGAACCTGTTCGGCAAGGCGAAGACCTGCCTGCAGATCGCGATGGTGCTCGCGCTGATCGCGGCCGGCGACGCCAGACCGCTGTGGCTCGACCTGCTCGTCGACCTGGCCGTGCTCGTGACGGTGCTCTCCGGCGTCGACTACTTCCTCGGCTTGCGCCGGCGCCTGGAGCAGCGCGACCGCGACCGCACGCCCGCGGGCCCGGCCGCCTGAGCCGAGCCGCCGCCCCGCCCCGCTGCGCCGCGCACGCGGAGGCGGCGCGGGCCGAGAACACCGCCTGGCGCCAGATCCTCGCGCTCCACGGGCTGCTCGAGCGCGCCACCTCGAGCGGCGCGCGGCGCAGCTCGGTCGCGAGCGCTAAAGCGGCTTGCGCCAGGTCGTCTGCTGCCACGCCGGACGCAGCCCGACCGACGCGTAGGGCTCCGGGAGCTCCGGACCGCTGGCGCCGACGTGCGCGACGGCGGTCTCGAAGCCGCGCTCGCGCATGCGCGTGAACGCCTCCAGCAGCAGCGCGCGGCCGACCGACTCGGGCTGCTCGCCCGCTGCGACCGCGAGCTGCGCGACGATCCCGTCGGCGTCGTTCCAGCTTTCGCAGACCGTCACGCCGACCGTCTGCCGGTCGCGGCAGGCGAGCACGCACAGGCCCGGGTCGAGATGCTCCTCCGCGAGGTGCTCGGCGTGGAAGAGGTCGAGCGCGAGCGGCTCGCCGTCGGGGCCCACGGCCCCTGCGCGCTCGAGCAGCGCGAGCACTTCCGCCACGCCGCCCTCGTCGTCGAGCGCCGCGGGCGTGACGCCGGACGGCCAGCTCGGGGGCTCGGGCGCGACGTCGAGCGGGCGCTCGAGGCGCCACGCGTGCCAGACCGGCGCGTAGCCGGCCAGTTCGAGCTGGCGCTCGGCGACGCGGTTGCCGGCGGCGACGCGCTGGCGCAGCTCGCGGGCGCCGAGCGCGCCCGCGCGCGCTTCGACGAGCCCGAGGAGGTGCGCGCCGAGTCCGCGGCCGCGGGCGCGCGGGTGCACCCGCACCTCCGCGTCGGGGGGAGAGAGGAACGCGTACGCGATCGTCTCGCCGCTGCTGTCCTCCGCCAGCCACGCGTCGTGCGCGAGGTCGACGCCAGGTCGCTCCCAGTCCTCCAGGACGTCGGCGAGCTCGCGGTCGGAGCGGCCGGTGTCGGCGACCTGGCACGCGGTCACCAGCACCAGCGCGGCCACCGCCTCCTCGTCGGAGCCCGCCGGGTGATGCAGTCGCACGCCAGCCGGAAGCGCCATCGGCGGGGCTAGCGGGCGGCTCCCACCGCGCCGTCGAGCCAGGCGCGGCGCGAGACGTGCGCAGCGCTCGGCTCGCCGCTGGCCAGCTCGCGGCGCAGCTCGCCGAGCAGCCCGAAGCGCTCGGCGACGACGTCGTGCTGATGGATCGTCTCAAGGTTCTCCTGGCGCGCCGAGACGAACGCCGCGTCGGCGAGCGCCGGGAAGCGCTCGACGACGCCGCCGATCATCTCGCGCACGCAGTCCTCGACGAAGCGCGGCCTGCGGTGCGCCTTCTCGACGACGGCCGCCTCGTCGCTGCGCTTCATCAGCTCGTAGATCTCCGAGGACATCGAGCCCTCGACGATGTCCAGCAGCGTGCGCGCCTCGATCTCGTCCTCGCACTCCTCGGTGCAGCCGATGTGCAGCGTGCCGAGGCCACGCTGGTTGTGCGTCGCGACGGGGACGTGCTCGAGGATCCGCTCCACCTCGTCGGCGTCGTACCCGTCCGCGAGCAGTCGCTCGCGCGCGCTGCCGGCGACGAGCTGCTGCGCGCACGGGCACGCGGTCATCCCCTGCGCGGCGACGCCGACGAGCCGGCGCGTGCCGCGCTCGGACGCGACGGCCGAGCCGTAGAGCGTGTAGATCTCCTGCGTCTGGATGCCGGACACGGGCGCCGGCTTGTGCTCCGGGTAGCGCGCCGCGATCGTGACCTCGGCGCGGCGCGCGCCCTGCCGGTCGCGCACGCGCTCGGCGACGTGCGTGGCGAGCGTCTCGGCCTTGAACGTCGCCTCGCCGAGGATCACCTCGCGGATCGCCTCGTTGACGACCTCCTCGAAGCGCGACATGTGCGCGCCCTTCTGACGGGGGCCGAGGTCGACGAAGCACTCGATCTGCGCGGAGAAGAGCTGCTCGGCGCCGTCCTGTCTGATGCGGATGACCTTCTCGACGCCGGTCACGCCGACGCGCGAGAGGCTGACCTGCAGCGCGGGGCGCTGCGCCTGGACGTCGGGCGCGGCGACGGTGGCGGTACGGGGGCTCGACATCCCGGCCAAGGGTAGCGACCCCGGGTCCCCCCGAGCGTCGACGGCGGGCGGCGCGCCGACTTGCGGCGGCGCTCCCACGGGGACCGTCAGCGGGCTGCCAGCTTTGTGGTATCACTCCGCACAGGCTGGAAGTCGCCTCCACGCTCATGGGCGGGAGAGCACGAATGGCTCGGCCCATCGCGATCGACATCGCGAACGTAGCGTTCAGTTACGAGGTGCAGTGAGGAGAGGGGGGCTCGCCCTGCGCGAGTCCGAATCAGCGTCTCGAAGGAACGACAACGTGACGGAGAAGGCTGGAGTGCTGTCGGCGGATGAGACGCCGCTGCTCGACTTGGAGGAGCTGCGGAACCTCATCGCCGAAGGGCAGGAACGGGGGTACCTGACCTACGAGGAGATCTCCGGATGCCTCGAGGAGGTCGATGTCACGAAGGAGCAGGTGCAGGATCTGCACGCGCACCTGGAGGAGCACGGCATCGACGTGATCGAAGCGGACGGGCGCCCCGGTGCCGCGGCCGAGGGCGGAGCGACGGAGGGCGAGCGCCCCGAGCCGAGGACGACCTCGAAGCGCCCCGAAATCGATTTGACCGTGGAGCCGAGCCTCGACTCGCTGCGGCTCTACCTGCGCTCGATCGGCCGCGTGAGCCTGCTCACGGCCGAGCAGGAGGTCCACCTCGCGCAGCGCATCGAGCGCGGGGACATGCAGGCCAAGCAGCAGATGATCGAGGCGAACCTCCGTCTGGTCGTCTCGATCGCGAAGGGCTACCTCGGTCGCGGGTTGACGTTCCTCGACCTGATCCAGGAGGGCTCGCTCGGGTTGATCCGCGCGGTCGAGAAGTTCGACCACCGGCGCGGCTTCAAGTTCTCGACCTACGCGACGTGGTGGATCCGCCAGGCGGTCACGCGAGCGATCGCGGACAAGGGCCGCACGATACGGATCCCCGTCCACATGGTGGAGAAGCTCAACAAGGTCGTGCACGTCGAGCGCCAGCTCGTCCAGACGCTCGGCCGCGAGCCGACGCCGGAGGAGATCGCACTGGAGCTGGACTGCCCGGTCAGAGAGGTGCGCGACATCCTGCGCATGGCCCAGCAGCCGGTCTCGCTGGAGAAGCCGATCGGCGAGGAAGAGGAGTCCGAGCTCGGCGACTTCGTCGAGGACCAGACGGCCGAGTCGCCGTTCGAGCTGGCCTCCGAGAACCTGCGGCGCGACAACGTGCGCCGTGCGCTCGCCGTGCTGCCGCAGCGCGAGCGCGAGGTGATCGAGATGCGCTTCGGGCTGGCCGGCGGCCGCCCGCGGACGCTCGAGGAGGTCGGCCGCGCGTTCAACGTCACGCGCGAGCGGATCCGCCAGATCGAGAACCACACGCTCAAGAAGCTCGAGGCGCTGCCCGAGGCGCAGCGCCTGCGCGACGCGTCCTAGCGCGCACAGCGCCGATCCCGCGCCGCCGCCACCGTCAGGCGGCGGCGCGGGAAGCGTGCTCTCGACGCCCCTCGCGCCCGCCCCGGACCGCTACACTTCCGCTCCCTGCTCGGGGGGATGTCCGAGTGGTTAAAGGAGACGGGCTGTAAACCCGTTGGCTCTGCCTACGCAGGTTCGAATCCTGCTCCCCCCACTTTTCGGTGTATCGCCTCAGGGGCGGATCTTCCTGCAAATGACGGAGATCCGCCCTCGGCGCGCATCCAGGCGGTAGGGGGACAGAATCTCCGCACGTTGCGGGCTTCCGAGCCTGCCGCATCGGCCGGTTCGGGGGACGTTAGGGGGACAGTGCCGAGCGTTTCGGGGACACGCGACGCGTCTAGCGTCGAGTGCTCGCGGCTCGTCGTGGCTATGGCCGCAGTAGCAGACCGCGGCGCAGTCACCGAACCCGAGTCGGCGCGATCACCGAGATCACGAGCGACGGACCCTGTTCGATCCAGAGGTCATGTTGTGTGGGGCTCAGCCACCGTGCCGTCCGGAACATCTGGGGGGCGACGTAGAAGCCCGTTCCGGCTTCCTCGCCCACGACGAAGAAATGAGCGTCATGCTCGTTCCACGCCTCGACCCCTGCTTCGAGATCTGGCATCACCGCTGGCCCTCGGTTCATGCCGCGCTTCAGCGTCCCCTTCATGAAGCACGCAGTAATGCTCGGCTCGCCTCGCGCCCCCACGGTCACCTTGATCTCCACCGGGCTCGCCAATGAGGCCGAGCAGGGCGCTCAGGGTCTCCTCGAAGGTCAGATCGTCAGTGGCATCCACAGTCCTCGAACAGTAGGAACCGTCGCGGACATCTGGTGCGCTTATGCGACGGTGGTCGCACTACCTGCGCCCTGGTCGATCTCAAGGCTGCGTCGGCACTCGCGCGTACGGTCTTGCTATGACCCTGGTGCTGAGCGTTTCCACGCCGGCCTACGCCCTCCACGTGAGCGATCGGCTTGTGTCAAAGGCTGGGCGGCCCCACGACCCGTTGGCGAACAAGACGGTCGTCTTTCGAGCCACCGATGGCCTGCTCGTATTCGGGTACACCGGGCCGGCGTTCATCAGGGGCGTCCCGACCGACTCGTGGATCGCCGAAATCGTTTCGGGTGGCGGCTCTGCTGGTGAGCTTGCGGCGGTGCGCTACGGCTCCTTTCCGGTCCGTGATGTCGGTCGGACACTGTTGCGGCTCTGTGAGCGACTCCAAGCCGAGCCCCTCTTCCCGCGGCTCGGCGGACAAGTGGCTGCAACGGGCTGGCAATGGGATGGGAAGCGAGAGCACGCCCACGTTCGCAACGTACTCTGGGTGCTCGATGATGCCTCGGGGAAGCTCTGCTGGCGACAGTTGGTGCCGCGACATGGGCCGGAGCGGACATCGTCGTTTCGCATGATGCCGACCGGCGACTGGGCGCTTTCTGCTGACTATTGGCAGGCCATGCTCGATGAGGTGGGACAAGCAGGTCACGATTGGAACCGCGCCGAGAGACTGCTGATCGACGCGGTTCGTGAAAGCAGCAGACTGAAACCCGGGACGATCGGTCCGCACTGCATGTCCGTGCTGCTTCGGCCTTGGAATAGTGTGATGGCCGAACTTCGCTTCGCGCCGGAGATCGCGCATGAGGCGGAAGCGTTCGGTCAGGTCATTGAGACGGCCTACTCCCCATGGAGGGTCGCACCCGATGCGATCCACGCTCCGTCGGTTCTCGTCGGGGGAATGCGCTGCGAGCAAGGCTTCGTCCCATACTCGTTCGATGCTCCGCTCGTGCCAGACGACCAAGTGCTCAAAGGCGCTTGGCAATCCCAACATCGGCCGAATCAGTGACATAGGCCGGGTGGTTGCCCAGCGAGACGGGCTCATCGGTCGCCTGCGCCTGAGGTACCGTGTTCGCGTGCTCAGCGACGCTGTGATCGAGCAGGCCGGACGCACGCTGGCTGATGAAGCTGCGGCGCCAGCGCAGGTCTTTCTGTTCGGATCTCACGCGCGCGGTGACGCGACGGATGACAGCGATCTCGACTTCCTCGTGGTCGAGCAGGGCGTGCAGCCGTCTGCAGCAGAGATGATGCGGCTGCGGGATGCGCTGCCGCCGCTGGGCGTACCGGTGGATGTGATCGTGATGAGCGACGATCTCGTGCGCCGCCGCCGTGAGGTGCCGGGATCGCTCGTCTACACGGCCATGCGCGAGGGGCGGCTCGTTGCCGAGTCCTGACCAGCGCGAGTTCGCCGCGCTGCTGTTGGGGAAGGCCGAGGGTGATGTGGAGGTCGTGCGGGCGTTGGTCGACAACGCCTCGATCACGGACGACGCGATCGGGTTCCATGCGCAGCAGGCGATCGAGAAGGCGATGAAGGCTGTGCTTGCGATCCATGGGGTGCAGTTTCCGCGTACGCACGACCTCGGGTTCCTGTTGGAGCTGGCCGACCGCGACGGCGTCCGGATTCCGGATGTCGTCGCGGAGGCGCGGTGGCTGACGCCGTGGTCGGCGGAGTTCCGCTACGACGATCCTCCGGTGCCAGACGAGCTGGACCGGAATGCGTCCCTTCGCAGTGCTGAGCAGGCGCTGGCGTGGGCTCGCGGCGTGCTCGCCGACGGCGAATAGGGGGACAGCGCCCGCCGGTGGCAGGCGAGTTCGGGGGACATTAGGGGGACGGCGCCGCGGGATCGCCCGACACGTGGGCGATGTCCGCCAAGTCGAACCTGCTCCCCCCACTGATGGCCCCGAAGCGTCCGGGGCCCCGAAGGGCTCGTCTTGGCGAACGTGCGCCGCGAAGTCGGCTACCTTGACCGCGTGCTGACCGCCGACATCATCGACCAGGCTGGGCGTCGTCTGGCCGAGGCTCCGGCGGCTCCGGCGCAGGTCTTCGTCGGCTGGCATGCGCGCGGCGAGGCGCACGAGGGCAGCGATCGCAGGGCGCACGATCTCGGCTACCTGCTGGAGGCTGTCGTGGACGGGAACGTGAACGTCCCGGAGCACGTCGGTGCGGCAGAGTGGCTCACGCCTTGGGCAGCTGGGTTTTGCTACGACGAGCCCGAGATCGCCGGCTTCTACCGACCGGGGAGCCTGCGCACCGCCGAGCGCGCGATTGAGTGGGCGCAGGGCGTCTACGCCGCCGCCGGGTAGCTCGACCGCACTCCAAACTGCACACGCCTGCCGTCCCAGTCTGCTGCGGCAGGACTTCCGCTCATTCCCCCATCTCCAAGAACGCGCTGTACCGGCACGCGGCGCCTGGCGTTGCGCAAGAATTCTGACTGGTGAGCGCGCAAGCGTCGGTCTCTCCCGCCGATGAGCTGTGCACGGCGATCATGACGGGGCGGCCCGTGGTGCGCGGGAGCGAGGACGACGCCGTCGACGACGCGACCGTCGAGTGGGGCGAGGAGCGGCAGTTGGCCGCCGAGGCGCTCGCCGAGCTGCTGACCGATCCGGGCGGCGCGACGAAGGCTCGCGCCGTCGTGATCGTCGGACTCCGCGTGGTTGGGCGCCTCAACCTCGAGGTCGCCGAGCTGCGGCTTCCGCTGCTTGCGCACCGCTGTCGCTTCGACGAGCCGATCAATCTGGCGCGAGCCGTCGCGCCGGAGATCCAGCTCACGTCCTGTGTAATTCCCGGCATCACCGCCGATCAGATCGAGACGCGCGACGGCTTCGACCTGCGCAACGGCATCGTGCCCGTCGTGAGTCTGTCGGGTGCGCGCATCGGCGGCGACCTGCTCTTGAGCGGCGCGACGCTCGCCGGTGGCGCGTGGCCGATCGATCACGCGGACGGGCGGATCTCGCCCTCTCCGCCGCTCGCGGCCGGGCAGTTGGTGACTGCGCTGCGCGCCCAGGAACTGCACGTCGGCCGTGACCTGCGCGCCGACGCCGGGTTTCGCGCGGGGGCCTCCGTGCGGCTCGCCGACGCGCGCGTCCTCGGCGAGGTGAGCTTCGACGGCGCGAGCCTTGCAAGAGGTCTCGACGTCACCGGCATCCGGGTCGACGGCGCGATGCGCTGCGCCGGGCTCGCGGCGGACGACGAGGTCGATCTGCTCAACGCCCGCATTTCGGGTCCACTCGGCTTCCATGGTGCGACGCTCAGAGGTGGGTTGATGGGGGATGGACTGCGCGCCGAGGCCGACGTCTTCTTCCGCGACGGCTTCGAGGCGCACGAGCGCATCCGCATGATCGGCGCGTGCGTAGGCGGCCAGCTCGACTTCGACGGAGCGAAGCTCGACGGCGGCTTTGGGGCGGACCACCTGGAGGTGGGCGACTCGATGTTCTGCCGCGACGGGTTCCGTGCCGGCGGTGAGGTGCGCCTGCTGGCGGCGCATATCAAGGGTCAACTGTCCTTCAAGGGCGCGACGCTGCTAGGGGAAGGCCTCGCGCTCGACCTCGAGAGCGCGCGGATCGACCAGGCGCTGAGCCTGCTGTTCGCTGCGTCGCCGGCAGGTGGCATCGACCTCACGCGCGCCACCGTGGGTACCCTCTGGGACAGCGAGCGGACGTGGCCGCCGATGCTGCGCCTGAGCGGCTGCACCTACGACGAGCTGCTCGCGTACGAAGACCGCTACGACGCGGAGGAGCCGAGACGGCCGGGTGTGGGACGGCGGCTGCGCGCAGAGCTCGGTGCGCTTCCGTCCCCGGACGTGCTGCGGCGACTGCGCTGGCTGCGCCTGGGCGAGGTCGAGTACGGCTACGCTGTCCAGCCCTACACGCAGCTGATGTCCGTGCATCGTCGCGACGGCCGCGACGGCGATGCCCGCCATGTGGGCTACGAGCGCGAACGGCGGCGCAGCGCCCGGCTCGGGGTCGCCGGGAAGGCCTGGAACGGCTTCTTGCGCTGGACCGTCGGCTATGGCTACCGGCCCTTGCGCGCGCTCATCGCACTGGGAATCGCCGTGGTCGTCGGTGCGCTCGTGTTCTCGTCCTTCCACCATCGTGGCGATCTCCGGGCGCTGCACCAGGCGCATCCGCAGTTCGTGGCGAGCATCTACACGCTGGATCGCATGATCCCGGTCGTCAGCTTCGGCCTGCGCGACGCCTTCTCGCCCCGCGACACCGCGCAGTGGTTGGCGTTCGCCTACACGCTCATCGGCTGGGCGCTGACGATCGCGGTGCTGGCAGGCTTGAACGCGGCCGCACGTCGCGATTGACGGGCTGCCCGGCGACGCCGCCTCGCGCGCGCCCTCTCTCTCGCAGCCTGCGAGGATTCCCTGCGGTGTCGCTCTCCTTCCCGATCCAGCTCCTGCTCGTCGAGGACGACGCCGGCGATGCGCTGCTGGTGGAGTCGCTGCTGGCGGCGGTCGCCTCGAACGTCGACGTGACGCGCGTCGAGCGGCTCCAGCAGGCGGAGGAGCTGCTGGCGAGCCCGCCCGGGATCGACTGCGTCCTGCTCGACCTTGGGCTGCCGGATGCGATCGGGCTGGAGGCGGTCGAGCGGCTGCGCGCCGCCGCTCCGGACGCGGCGATCGTCGTGCTGACCGGCCACGAGGACGAGCAGCGGGGCGTCGACGCGCTCTCGCGCGGGGCCGAGGACTACCTCGTGAAGGGCAGCGTCGACGGTCCGCTGCTCGCGCGCGCGATCCGCTACGCGATCGAGCGCTGCCGCGCCGATCGCTCCCAGCGCGAGCTGATCGAGGCGCGCCTGCACGCGCGCGAGAACGCGCGCCTCGAGCGCGGCCTGCTGCCGCAGGCGCTCGTGCGCGACCCGCGCGTGGCGCTCAGCGCCACCTACCGGCCGGGGCGCCGGCGCTCGCTGCTGGGCGGCGACTTCTACGATGCCGTCGAGCTCGGCGACGGCACGCTGCACGTGCTGATCGGCGACGTCAGCGGCCACGGCCCCGACGAGGCGGCGCTCGGCGTGTGCCTGCGCGTCGCCTGGCGCACGCTGATGCTCGCCCACGAGCCGCCCGACGACGCGCTCGCGCTGCTGCAGGAGATCCTGCTGCACGAGCGCCACGCACCGGCCATCTTCGCGACGTTGTGCATGCTGAGCGTGGCGCCCGACCGGACCGAGGGCGAGCTGCGCCTGGCCGGCCACCCGCCGCCCGTCCTCGTCGACGGCGGCGGACTGCGGGCCGTCGACGTGCCGCACGTCACGCCGCCGCTCGGCTTCGTCGAGCCGGACGAGGCGTGCGGCAACGCGCTGCGGTTCGCGGGCGACTGGGCGATGCTGATGTACACCGACGGGCTGATCGACGGCCGCGTCGGCGACGGCCCCGAGCGCCTCGGCGAGCAGCGCCTCGTCGAGCTGCTGCGCGGACGGCTCGGCGGCGACCCGACGCGCCTCGCCGACGCGGCGCCGCTGCTCGACGAGCTCGTCACCGAGGTCGAGCGCCTGCACGGCGGCGACCTCACCGACGACGTCGCGATGGTCGTCGTCTCGGCGAGGCGGAGCGCGTGAGCGAGGAACCCGGGCGCTCCTCGTCCGCGCCGCGCCCGCCGCTCGTCCGGCGCCTGACGACGAGCCAGTGGTTCGCGCTGGCGGCGAGTGCGCTCGCGCTCGTGACGGCCGCCGGCACCGCGCTCGGCGTCGTCGCGATCGTCAGGCTCGACCATGCGCGCAGCATCGCGCTCGACCGCAACGGCCCCGCGGTGCTCGCGCAGATGAGCCTGGCGACCGCGCTCGTGAATCAGGAGAGCGGCGTGCGCGGCTACGCGCTGACCGCCAGCCCGCAGTTCCTCGGCCCCTACCGCGGCGGCCGCGCCGCCGAGCGCGCCGCCTTCGCCCAGCTCGCGTCGCTGCTGCACGGCAGGGACCTGATGGCGGCCCGCGGCGCAACCGCGCTCGTTCGCGCGCGCGCGAGCAGATGGCACGCCGACTACGCGCAGCCGGTGATCGACGCCGTGCGCCGCGGCGGGGTGCACAGCGCGCGCGTGCCGCCGCCGACCGTCGGCAAGCACGACTTCGACGCGGTGCGCGCGGCGCTCGCGCGGCAGGCGGCCTCGCTCGGGAGCGTGCGCTTCGTCGGCCGCGCGAACCTCGCCACCGCCGCGAACTTCCTCACCGACACGTTCATCGCGGTCGTCGGGTTGATCGCGATCGGGATCGCCGGCGCGCTGCTGGCGCTGCGCTTCACGACGACGCGTCCGCTGCGGCTGCTCGGCCGCAGCGCGCGGCGCGTCGCCCGCGGCGAGTTCGACCACGCGATCGCGCGCGCCGGCGCGCGCGACGTCGTCGAGCTCGGCGACGACGTCGACTCGATGCGCGGCCGGATCGTCGACGAGCTCTCGAGCCTGCGCGACGCGCACGAGCAGCTCGACGAGCAGGCGCGCGAGCTGGCGCGCTCGAACGCGGAGCTGGAGCAGTTCGCCTACGTCGCCTCGCACGACCTGCAGGAGCCGCTGCGCAAGGTCGCGGGCTTCTGCCAGCTGATCGAGCAGCGCTACGGCGACCAGCTCGACGAGCGCGGCAGCCAGTACGTCGCCTTCGCGGTCGACGGCGCCAAGCGCATGCAGCAGCTGATCAACGATCTGCTCGCGTTCTCGCGCGTCGGCCGGGGCATGGGCGAGCGGCCGCTCGTCGCGGGCGACGACGTGCTGCGCCAGGCGATCGCGAGCCTCGAGCACGCGATCGAGGAGAGCGGCGCACGGATCGACGCCGGGCCGCTGCCGGAGGTCCGCGGCGAGCCGGCGCTGCTCGCGGCCGTCTTCCAGAACCTGATCGGCAATGCGCTCAAGTTCCACGGTGAGGGGCCGCCGCACGTCGCGATCTCGGCCGCACGCGAGGACGGCGCCTGGGTATTCACATGCGCCGACGACGGGATCGGGATCGAGCCCGAGTACGCCGAGCGCATCTTCATGATCTTCCAGCGGTTGCACCCGAAGGACGCGTACGCCGGCACGGGGATCGGGCTCGCGATGTGCCGCAAGATCGTCGAGTATCACGGCGGGCGCATCTGGCTCGACACCGCGGCGCCGAGCGGACGCACGACGTTCCGCTTCACCTTGCCAGCCATCGACGAGGAGCCCGTACCGACATGAGCCCGCCCCAGCTGTTGAACGCGATCGACGTCCTGCTCGTCGACGACGACCCGGGCGACACGCTGATGATCCGCGAGGCGTTCGAGCACAACAAGGTGCGCAACGAGCTGGCCTCCGTCGCCGACGGCGTGCAGGCGATGCAGTACCTGCGCAGAGAGGGCGAGTACCGCGACGCGTCGCGGCCCGACCTGATCCTGCTCGACCTCAACCTGCCGCGCAAGGACGGGCGCGAGGTGCTCGCCGAGATCAAAGGCGATCCGGAGCTGGGCACGATCCCGGTCGTCGTGCTGACGACCTCGCAGGCGGAGGAGGACGTGCTGCGCAGCTACCAGCTGCACGCCAACGCGTACGTGACCAAGCCGGTCGACTTCGAGCGCTTCATCGAGGTCGTGCGCCAGATCGACGAGTTCTTCGTGACGGTGGTGAAGCTTCCGTCGGGGCAGTAGCGGCGGCCGCCGGCCGTCGGAGAAGTAAGCGGAATGCATTCCGATTTCTGCTAGGATCAGAATCGGAACCAATTCCGCTTACTCGAAACGGAGGCCGCAATGCCCACCACTGCGATCCAGCCGCTCGCCGGCGCCTACACCGCCGACCCGATCCACTCGAGCTTCGCGTTCGCCGTCCGCTACATGGGCGTCTCGACGTTCCGCGGCACGCTCGGTGACGTCGAGGCGACGCTCACCGCGGGCGCAGACGGCGTCGCGCTCGAGGGCGCCGCCCAGGTCGAGTCGATCTCGATCCGCACGCCCGAGCAGTTCCGCCAGCACGTCCTCTCGGCGGACTTCTTCGACGCCGCGAACCACCCGCGCGTGACGTTCCGCTCCACGCGCGTCTCGCTCGGCGCGGACGGGCGCGCCGCCGTCGACGGCGAGCTGACGATCAAGGGCGTGACGCTCCCGGTCCGCGCCGAGGGCACTTGGGCGCCGGAGACCGAGGTGCTCGGCGGGCGCAAGGGCGGGCTCACGCTCGAGGCGACGGTCGACCGCACCGCGTTCGGCCTCGACTGGAATGCCGACCTGCCCGGCGGCGGCAAGGCGCTCGCGGACGACGTCACGTTGACGGTCGAGCTGGCGCTCGTCCCGCGGGAGGGCTGACGCCATGCGGGTGCTCGGCCTCTCCGGCAGCCTCCGCCGCGACTCCCACAACCGCGCGCTGCTGCGCGCCGCCGCGGCCGCGCTGCCGTCCGGCGCGGAGCTCGTCGAGTGGGATCGCATCGCCGAGCTGCCCGCCTACGACGAGGACCTGGACGCGGCGTCCGCACCGACACCCGAGCCGGTGCGGGCGCTGCGCGAGGCGATCGCCGCCGCCGACGCGGTCCTGATCGCAACGCCGGAGTACAACGCCTCGCTGCCGGGCGCGCTGAAGAACGCGCTCGACTGGGCCTCGCGGCCGCACGCGAGCAACCCGCTGCGCGGCAGGCCGGCGGCGGTCATCGGCGCCTCGACCGGCCTGTTCGGCGCGGTCTGGGCGCAGGCGGAGGCGCGCAAGGTGCTTCAGACGATCGGGGCCGACGTGCTCGACCGCGAGCTGCCGGTCGGGCAGGCGCACGACGCGTTCGACGCGAGCGGACGCCTGCGCGACGCCGACCTGGCCGCCGCGCTCGAGGAGCTCGTCGGAGCGCTGGTCGCGAAGGTCGCCCCCGCGATGCTCGCGGAGGCGGCATGATGCGTGCTCGATGGAGGAGCTCCCGCTGATCGCGCCGCCGACCGAGCAGATCGAGCGCGCCGACGCCGCCTCGAACCGCCGGCGGATCCTCACGGCCGCCGCCGAGCTGTTCGAGGAGCGCGGGGCGGCCTGCGTCTCGATGCAGGACGTCGCGCGCGCCGCGGGGGTCGGCATGGGGACGATGTACCGGCGCTTCGGCGACCGCGAGGGGCTCACGTTCGCGCTGCTGGGCGAGCGCCACCGCGGCTTCCAGGAGCGCTTGCTGCGCGGCGAGCCGCCGCTCGGACCGGGCGCGCCGCCGGTCGAGCGCCTGCGCGCGTTCGGCCGCGAGCGGCTCGCGCTGCTCGATGACGGCGAGGCCGAGCTGCTGCTGACCACCGCCAAGGCCGAGAGCGCGACGCTGCGCGGCCCGGACGCCTCCTACCGCACGCACCTGGCCGTGCTGCTGCGCGCGATCGCCCCGGCGCTCGACGTCGAGTACGCGGTCGACACGCTCACGATGGCGTTCGACGCGCGCCTGCACCTGCACCTGCGCCGCGAGCGCGGCTGGCCGCTGCAGCGCATCCAGGACGGCTGGTGCGCGCTGGCCGACGCGTGGCTGGCGGCCGGCGCCGCGTAGCGCCTGCGGCGCCCGCCGGCGTCTCAGCCGCGCTTGCGCTCATCCGGATGCGACGCTCGCGCGCCTTGCGGCGGCCCAGCACGGCGTGGTCGCTCGCCGGCAGCTGCTGGCAGCCGGCGTCGTCTCCTCGACGATCGGCCGCCGGGTCGACAGCGCGCATCTGATCCAGCTCCATCGCGGTGTGTACGCCGTCGGCCACGCGCGCCTCACGCGCGAGGGCCGCTGGATGGCCGCGGTGCTGGCGGTCGGGCGCGGGGCGGTGCTGAGCCACCGCGACGCTGCGGCGCTGCACGGCCTGCGCCCGCCGGGCGACCATGTGCGCACGCACGTCACGACGCTCGCGCACGCCGCGAGCACGGCGGCGATCCAGGTCCACCGCACGACCGTGCTCGATGCACACCGGGACTTCGCGGCGGTTGACGGGATCCCGGCGACGAGCGTCGCGCGCACGCTCGTCGACCTCGCCGGCGTCGTCAAGCCAGAGCTGCTTGCGAAGGCGTTGGAGCAGGCTGAGCGCCGCAACGTCCTCGACGCGCAGGCGATCGAGGCGCTGCTGGAGCGCACGCGCGGCCGGCACGGCCGCGGACACGCCGCGATCCGCGGAGCGCTCGCGCAGCTCGCCGCCACGGGCGCGGCAACGCGCTGCAGACGCGCGGCTGGATCGCGCTGCGCTTCACGCACGGCCAGGTGGCGCGCGAGCAGGCGGCCGACGCGCGGACGGTCGCCGAGGCGCTGCGGCGCGGAGCGGCGGCCACGGGCGCCCGCTAGCCTCCGCGCAATGTCCCCATTCTGGATCTGGACGCAGGTCGCGATCGTCGTCTGCGTGGTCGCGGGGATCGTGATCGCGGCCGTGAAGCTGCTCTAGCCGCGCGGCGACGCGGCTATGATCCGCGCGCACTCGTCAGCGGCCAAGGGAGCGGTGCGTGTTCGGCTCGATCGTCGTGGGAACCGATGGCTCGGAAACGGCCAAGGAAGCGGTCCGTCAGGCGGTCGAGCTCGCGCGGCTCGCCCGCGCGACGCTCGAGGTCGTGAGCGCCTACGAGCCCGTCTCCAGCCAGCGCCTGAAAGACGAGGCGACCGAGGCCCCGCGCGACCTGCAGTGGTCGATCAACCCGCGCGAGGACGTCGACGCCACGCTCGAGCAGGTCGCCGAGGAGGCGCGGGCGGCGGGCGTGTCCGAGGTGCGCACGTTCGCGCGTCAGGGCGACCCGGCGGACGCGATCCTCGACGTCGCGGAGGAGCAGGGCAGCGACCTGATCGTGGTCGGCAACAAGGGCATGACGGGCGCGAAGCGCTTCCTGCTCGGCTCGGTGCCGAACAAGGTCAGCCACCACGCGCCCTGCTCGGTGCTGATCATCCGCACGACGTAGCCGGAGGCGCTCAGGCCGCAGCGGCGCTGCGGGCCCGCCCGATCGCCTCCTCGAAGCGCGCCTCCCACTCCGCGGCGTGCTTCGTCAGCGTCTCGCCGGCGACCCACCTGCCGGCGCGCTTGGCCAGCTTCGCGCGCTCGCGCGGCTTGTCGAGCAGGCGTGCGAGCGCCTCGTGCCAGCTGTCGTCGGCGACGAGCCGGCCGCCCTGCTTCTCGCCGTGCCCGGCGTACGGGCCGATCGGCGAGGCGAGCCAGCAGGCGCCCGCCGCCGCGTACTCCTTCAGCTTGATGTTCGAGCGCGCGCGGTTCATCGCGATGTCGGACAGCGGCGCGATCCCGACGTCGAACGCGGCGGCCGCTCTCGTCAGCTCGAACAGCGGGACGACGTCGACGTGGCGGTAGCGCTCGCCGCGCAGCCCGAGCCCGAGCCCGAACGAGGCGACGCGCACCTCCGGGCGCTCGTCCAGCAACCGCTGGAGCACCTCGCGGATCGGGATGCGCTCGACGTCGAGCTGGTGCTCGAGCCCGGCTATCCAGCCGATCGTGACGCCCTCGCGCGGCGGGCGCGAGCGCAGGACGAACTGGTCCGGCACATGGTTCTCGACGACCTCCGCGTGCGGCGCGCCGTACTCGCGCAGGCGCTCGGCGAGCGTGCGGCTCGGCGCGGTCACGAGGTCCGCGAGCCCGAAGATCTTGCGCATCCCCGCCAGGCGCCGCTCCCACTGCATTCCGCCCTGCCTGCGGTAGCCGGGGGTGCCCTTCGGCACCGAGCCCATGTCGTCGTCGTTGTCCCACGCCACGGCTGCTCCGTGCGCCTTCGCCTCGCGCGCGAGCCCGACCGCCCCCGGTTCGGCGTAGCGGTGGACGAACAGCACGTCGATCGCGCGGACGGCTGCCGGCGACGGGCTGCCGTCGTTGATCGGCACCTCCGCGACGTCGTGCCCGCGCACCTGCGCGAGCGCCGTCATCGGGCCGATGCCGCGATAGAAGCCGTTGCCGGTGCTCGGGTCGGCGACGTACGCGATCCGCATCTGTCCAGCATGCCTGGGGTCAGCCGCCGCGGGCAAGCGGGAACCGTCGCCGCCGCGCGAGCAGCCAGCCGCCCCAGCAGGCGGCGATCAGCACGCCGAGCGCGCTGAGCGCGGCGCCGGCCCGCAGCCCGGGGACGCGGTAGCTCCAGACGACGCGGTGCGTGCCGGCGGGCACGACGACCGCGCGCAGGACCATGTCGGACTGCAGCGCTCTCGCGGGCCTGCCGTCGACCGTGACGCTCCAGCCCGGCGCCCACGCGTCGTCGAGCAGGACGACGCCACGATGCCGGAGCGTGGCCTGCAGCGTCACGCGCGCGTTCTGCTCGGCGACGACGCGCGCCCTGCCCGCGGCCCCCGACGGCGCCGCCCCGTCGAGCTCGTCGCGCCGCACGACCGCGTCGGTGCGCGGGTCGAAGCCCGGAGCGGCGATCGCGGCGAGCTCCGCGTTCTCGTCGCCCGCGACCCGCACGCGGGAGGCGACGATCGCGCGCGGCATCGCGTAGGCGTCCTGGAAGACGGTCGCGTCGCGACCGCTGTAGACCCGCTCCAGTCCGCGCGGGGCCCCCGTGACGCCCGGCCGCGCGGCGACCCAGTGCGTGCCCAGCAGCCCCAGGACTCTCACCCCGACGGGTTCGAGCGCCGAGAAGAGGTAATCCTCGTGGAGTCGCTGCTCCGGTTCGACGATTCGCCAGAGACGGTAGAAGCGGAGACTCGGCTGGGGCGCGTCGTAGCCGCGCGCGTCGCGCAGGCGGTACACGGTCGACCAGTCGTTCGCGACGGCGAAGCCGACGCCCGCTATGCGGCTTCGGCCTGCACGGCGCTGCAGGAAGGCGATCGCCGGGGTGCGCGGCGGGATCGCCCGCGCGGCGGGGCCGATCGACTGGTAGCCGTGCGCGAAGTGCAGCATGTCGAGCGCCGCCAGCAGCACGATCAGGCCGCCGGCGAGCGCGGCCCACCGCGGGCGGCGGTGCCCGAGCAGCAGCACGGACGCGAGGCCGACGACGAACACGAGCGCCCACAGCACGCTCGCGAGCGCGACGCCGTCGCCCGAGGCCGGCGGGGCGCGGTGCGCCATCCATCGCAGCGCGCTGCCGAGCGCCCCGCCGCCGAGCCCGACCGACGCGCCCGCCACGAGCACGGCGAGCAGCGCGGCGCCGATGACGCCCCACGTCCAGCGCCACGTCCGGCGCGAGACCTGCGGCTCGGTCAGCGCCTCGAGTCCGAAGGCGCCCAGCACGGAGACGGCGAGCAGGAACCACAGCAGGATCCGCTGGTTCTGGACGCGGTCGAACCCCGGCAGGTGGATCACGAGCCAGTGCAGGCCGGGCGCCTCGAGCGCGACGGCGACGCCGAGCGCGCCGAGCGCCGCAAACGGCAGCATCCGCCGCCAGGCTCCTCGCCATCCGGCCAGCAGCCCCACGAGCGAGAGCAGCAGCGCCAGCGTCCCGGCGTAGAAGGTGCGCTCGTTGAACACCGACGGTCCGCCGATCACCTCGCTTGGCCGCCCCCACCACTCCGGGAACAGCGCGGTGCGCAGGACCGCGAACGGCATGTGCGCGCCGTGGAACTCCTCCGTGCCGCCGCCCGCGCGCGCCGCGGACCCCGCGGTCCCGATCGCGGCCTGCTGCGCGGGCAGCAGGACGACGGCCATCACGAGCACGCCGAGCGCGCATGCGCCGCCGACCAGGCCAAGGCGCCGCAGCCGCTCGCGCCAGGCGAGGTCGGGGCTGAGCCCGGCGCGCAGCAGCGCGTACACCGCAGCCCCCGACAGGACGTGCACCTCCGTTCCCGGGTGGCCGCCCGCGACCGCGACCGCGACGACGCCGGCGAGCGCCAGCCCGTCGCGCGAGCGCCCTCGCCGCATGATGCGCTCCGCCAGCAGCAGCAGCCACGGGAGCAGCACGGAGACGGCCGTGAACGCCGAGTGGCTCAGCCATACCACCTGGAACGCGCACAGCGCGAAGCTCACGCCGGCGAGCAGTCCCGGCCAGAACCCGAGCCGCAGCTCGCGCACGAGCAGGTAGGCGCCGAAGCCCGCGACCCACAGCTTGACCGCCGCCGACAGGCCGAGCGCGTAGTTGAGCGGGAGCACCCACAGCGGCACGTTGAACGGACTCAGCCAGCCGACCTCCGGATTCGCGAAGAACGGCGTCCCGCCGAGCGCGTACGGATTCCACGCGGGGAACGTCCCGCTGTGGATCAGCTCCCGCGCGAGCACGTCCCACGGGTAGTAGGAGAGCGTCACGTCGAGCAGGCCGGGGTTGAAGTACGTCGCCAGGTCGTGCGGCCGCAACGCCGTCCACGGCGGCACGTCGTAGAGCAGCGCGAGCGGCGCCAGCACGCCGCCGCCCACGAGCGCCGGCCACAGGTACACGAGCACGAGCAGGGCGAGGAGCCCTGCGGCGGTGCGGTCTTGATGCGCGCTCAGCGCGTGGGCGAAGCGGCTGCCGCGCGCGGCGTCGAGCACGCTGCTCCGCCGCGACGGCCTCGATGCGACCACCCCCGCACGCCCGCGCGACCGGGCGTGACTGGCCATAGGGATTAACTACCAGAGCGGCGGCGGGTCCGGGACGGAACCCTGCGCCGTCTCAGGCGGCGACCGGCGTCTGCTCGACGGCCGCTCGGAAGCACGCCTCCCAGCGCTGCGCGTGCTTTGAGATCGTCTCGCCGGCGGCCCACTTCGCCGCGTGCCTGCCGAGCTTGCGGCGGTCGCGCGGCTTGTCGATCAGGCGCACGAGCTGCTCGTGCCAGCGGTCGTCGGCGACGAGCCGGCCGCCCTGCCGCTCGCCCAGCCCGGCGTACGGGCCTATCGGCGAGGCGAGCCACGGCGTGCCGGCCGCCGCGTATTCCTTGAGCTTGATGCTGGAGCGCGAGCGGTTGAACGCCACGTCGGCGATCGGCGCGATCGCGACGTCCCAGCCCGCCGCCTGGGCGCTGAGCTCGAGCAGCGGCACGAACTTGAGGTGGCGGTAGCGCGGGCCGCCCAGGCCGAGCCGCAGGCCGACGCTGACGACGTGGACGTCCGCGCGTTCGTCGAGCAGCCGCTGCAGCGCCTCGCGGATCGGGATGCGGTCGACGTCCATCTGGTGCTCGGGCCCGACGATCCAGCCGATCACGACGCCCGCATGCGGGGGGCGGCGCGGGTGCAGGACCTCGTCCGGGATGTAGTTCTCGATCACCTCGACGCGCTCGGCGCCGGCGTCCTGCAGCCGCCTCGCGAGCGTCGCGCTAGGCGCCGTGACGCGGCTGGCGAGGCGGAAGATCCGCTTCATGTCGGCGAGCCGCTGCTCCCATCGCATGCCGCCGGTTATGCGGTAGGCCGGCGTGCCCTTCGGTATCGCGCCCATGTCGTCGTCGTTGTCCCACACGACCGCCGCGCCCTGCGCGTGCGCCGCGTGGACGAGCTGCTGCGCGCGCCGTTCGGCGAAGCGGTGGACCAGCAGGAGGTCGCAGCCCTCGACGGCGGCGCCCGCCGGCCGCGGGTCCTCCGTCGGCAGCCTCGTCACGCGATGGCCGCGCGACGCCAGCGCAGCCATCGGCCCTATCGCGCGATAGAAGGCGTTCGACGACGTCGGATGGGCGATGTAGGCGATGTGCATGCGCGCTCGCACAGCTTGCCTGCGCCGCGGGCGCCCGGGCAACCGGGAAACGACTTTCCGGTCGGTTGGCGAATCAGCGCTGCGCGCGCGCCGCGGCCGTCAGGCACGTCGGCGTCTGCACGCTCGCGGACGTGGCCGCGCCGGCGTCGACGAGCCCGTAGCCGTAGACGCGGTTCGGGCCTCTGATCCCGAGCGCTCTGGCGGTCTGCTTGAGGCGGCACTCGACCTGGCCCGGCGTCGGGCGGGCGCCGAGCACGCCGCTCGCGATCACGAGCGCCGCCGTCGCGGTGACGTGCGGCGCGGCCATCGAGGTGCCGTCGTAGCCCGAGGGCAGGCCGAAGCGCGAGACCGAGCCGGTGTAGGTCATCTGGTAGATGTCGGCGCCGTGGCGGCCGGGGTGGCAGTTCGGGTCGTTCGCCAGCGCCGCGTCGTCGCCGCCGCCGGGCGCGACGAGGTCGAGCCCGACGCCGTCGTTGGAGAAGTCGGCGAGGCAGCCGTCGTCCGTCGTCGCGCCGACGGAGATCACGTTGCTCGTGCGCGCGGGGTAGGCGATCCGCGCCTCGCCCTCGTTGCCCGAGCTGCCGACCACGACGACGCCGTGCTGGCTCGCGTAGCGCAGCGCGGAGGTGATGTCGGGGATCTCCGAGGCGCTCACGCTGGTGGAGAACTCGAGGCTCATGTTGATGACCCTGGCGCCGTGGCGCACGGCGTAGCGGATCCCCTTCGCGATCGTGCTCGCGTCGCCGTAGCCGCGCGAGTCGAGCACGCGCACCGGCATGATCGTCGCCCCCCAGGCGAGGCCGGTCACGCCGAGGCCGTTGTCCGTCGCCTCGGCGATCGTGCCGGCGACGTGCGTGCCGTGGCCGTTGCGGTCGACCGGGTAGGGCGTGTTGTCGACGAAGTCGTAGGGCGCGACGAAGCGCGTGCCGGCGAAGTCGGGCGAGCGGCGGAAGCGGCCGAGGTCGCGGTAGGCGATGCCGGTGTCGAGCACGGCGATGCGCACGCCGCGGGCCCCGGGCGCGCGGCCCTGCACGTTGCCCCACGCGTCGAGCGCGTCGACGCCCCACGGCCCGTAGAAGTTCCACTGCAGGGCGGCGAGGCCGCCCGGGAAGCCCTTGATGCCGGGGTCGTCGGGCAGCGGCGCGGCGTCCGCATGGGCGATCGGGTCGGGCACGGCGTAGGCGACGCCGGGCGTGCGGCGCAGCTTCGCGATCGTCGCGCCGACCGTGCCGGACTTGACGTGCAGCACGCGCGTGCGCGCGTCGGCGGTGGCGCCGAGCGACGCGCCGACGGAGGCCGCGACGGCCTGCTGGTAGGCGGGGGCGGCGGCGCTGGGCGCGTAGCCGACGACCACGGCGCCGGGAACGTAGGCCGGCTCGGCGGCGGCCGCGCCGGGGGCGGCGAGCAAGGTCGCGAGCAGCGCCGCAAGGAGCGCGAGTCGGCGGTGGAGGCGGGGGAGGGCGGGCATCGGCAGCGGGGGATGGAACGCTGCAGCCATCCTGCCGCGTCAACCTTAAGACATCATCGGCGGCGAAAGGTTTCGCCGCAAGCCCCGCAACCCCGCGCGTTGGACGCGGCGGAGGCCCGTGACCAGCCACTTCTTCCCACGCGACGAGTACTTCATGCGCCTCGCCCTGCGCGAGGCCGAACGCGCGATGGAGCACGACGACGTGCCGATCGGCGCGGTGCTCGTGCACGAGGGCGAGGTGCTCGCGAGCGGCCGCAACGAACGCGAGCTGCGCCAGGACCCGACGGCCCACGCCGAGGTGCTCGCGCTGCGCGAGGCCGCGGAGAAGCTGGGGACGTGGCGCGTGCTGGACAGCGTGCTGTACGTGACGCTCGAGCCGTGTGCGATGTGCGCCGGCGCGATCGTGCTCGCGCGCGTGCCACGGGTCGTCTTCGGCGCCTGGGATCCGAAGGCCGGCGCGGCCGGCAGCGTGCTGAACGTGCTCGCCGAGCCGAGACTCAACCACCGACCCGAGGTCTCGGGCGGGCTGCTGGCGGCAGAGTGCGGCGCGCTGCTGTCGAGCTTCTTCGCGGGGCGACGCTGACCGCGAGTCGCTACGCTTTCGGAACACCCTTGGAGGGGTGGCAGAGCGGTTGAATGCGGCGGTCTCGAAAACCGTTATGGGCGGGTTCCGTCCATCGAGGGTTCGAATCCCTCCCCCTCCGTCGCCCGCGGCCTGCGCGCTCGCCGGCGCGGGTTGTGGCGCGGGCCTCTGCATGCACGACGGAGGGGCCCGCGGGTACGGGCCCCTCCCAGTGACTGCTGAGCTGCGATTGCGCTAGCTGACGGTGATGCTCTGCTGCGGGCTGAGGCCGAAGGTGCCTTTGAATTCGCCTTCGGCGGGGCAGGCTTCACTACCCCTTCTGAAGGGCAGCCTGATGGTTTCGTCCGCTCTAATTAGGCCGGTCGTGTAGGTGTCGGTGCCGGTGTCGTTCAGGCTGAGTATGCCACCCGACGTGCCGGCGTATAGGCAGTTGACGATTTCGAAGAACGTGCTGAGGTTGAACGCCGAGCCGACGATGTTCATCGAGAGGCTCGTCGCGCTGTCGGGGAGCGTGCCGCCTATGCTCTTGACCGTGAGCGTCCACGGGAGGCTTAGCACCCTTTCGACGCTGCCGCCGGAGCAGCTGGTTATCCTCACTTCGGTGATGGAGCCGATGGTTTCGTTGGCGACGAGTTCGGCGCTCGTTCTAAGTGAACCGTTGAGCGTGAGGCTGCACTGAATCGTCGGGCTGGACCCGAAGGTGATCTTGCCTAGCGATGCAGAGCTTATGGCCCCGCCATTCCTGACGGTCGCCCTGAAGGCGCTGGCGCTCGAGGCGAACGCCGCGAACGCGACGAGCGCGATGGCCGCCGCGAAGAGCAGCTTGAGCTTGCTCATGTGTGTGCTCCTGTGATTGGGCCTCGCCGGTCGGCGAAGCCGGTTCGTGAAAACGGTCCGTCCAGATCGCGGACGCGCGACCGGATGGAGAGACAGCTCGTGGCTTCTCGCATCACCCCCTGTGGATCGAGCGGGCGCCGCATCGTCTCCCCCGAGACGGCGTGCGCGTGACCGCTCTGTCGATCCGGTCCGCGATTAGCGACCAACGCGTACCGGCCGCAGGCAGTCTAGCGGCAGCCTGGCGCAGAGGCAAGCGACCGCCGGCGGCTCCCTGTTGCAATAGGAGTCAAGAGCGTTTATCGTCGCGCGCAGATTCGTTTTCGCTGCGGAGGCTGGTCGCACGCCTGCGCACCTGAGAGGGAGAAGAGAGGAACGTATGAAGCGTCTCGCGCGCCCCCGTCGCCGTGCGCTGCTCGCGGCATGCGGCTGCGCCGCCGCACTGCTCGCAGCTGTGCCCGTCGCGATGGCAGACGATATTCCGCGCCCGCCCGGTGCGATCGACAACCGTGGCTACGAGCTCGTCAGCCTGCCGGACAAGGACCGCAACCCGATGTCGCTGGTGTCGGCTCCGACGGACGACGGCGGGCGCATCGTCTACTCCATCAGCGGGTCCACGCCGGACTCCAGCACGGGGGGCCTGCCGGTGTACACCGCCTCGCGCACGTCCGCGGGATGGGTGTCGAAGTACGACCTTCCGCCGACGCCCGACCTGCTCGGGACGGCGTACTTCGTGTCCGCCGCGACGCCAGACCTCACACGACTGGTGGCGACCGCCTTCATCGGCATCGGCAACAACATCGGGTCTCCCGACTTGAGCGTCGTCACGCTTGACGGAGCCGGGGGGCAGACGCTGCTGCACACGTTCCCGACCGCATTCGCCTCGTCAGGCGTCAACGCGATGGCGTCCGACGATCTCGGCCATATCTACGTGCTGGTGGCCGCGGACTCAGACCCGCTGCTCCCTGGCGTCGTCTCCGGCGCCGACCTCGTCTACGACCTCGGCGGCGGGACGCCGCAGCTCGTGAGCCGCATGCCGGGCACGGACCAGGCGCCGCTGTGCGGCACGCCGTCAGGGGAAGACGGCTTCGCGTACGAGCTCTACCAACAGTCCGAGCACTGGGCCTCGACCGACGGCAGACGGGTCTTCTTCGCGACGCGCGGGGACAACTGCTCCGACCCCATCCAGCTCTACATGCGCGACGTCGTCGCCGGGACCACGACGCAGATCTCGACGTCGCCGCTCGGCCCCGACAACGGCATCCAGAGATTCCTGCAGGCGACTCCGGACGGCTCGCAGGTCTTCTACGAGACGACGACGAGCTACGACCCGGCCGACAGCGCCGACGGCGACGACAACGACATGGACGTCTACCGCTGGTCGGCGGCGACGGGCCAGAACGTCTGCGTGACGTGCGGCGTCCCCAACGCCGACGTGCTGGACTCGGCGATCGTCTCCGAGGACGGGTCGCACGTCTACTTCACCTCGGCGAACAGACTCGCCGACGCCCCGAGCGCGGCCGACGAATCGAACCCGAACACCTACGTGTGGCGGCTCGGGCGTCCGTCGATCAGATTCATCGCGCGCACCGACGGCCTGACGAACCTCGCGAAGACCGGGACCTACGTGACGCCGAACGGCAACGCCCTGCTGTTCACGTCCGCCTATCCCGGCCTCGACGCCCTCACCGACGGCAGCAACGGCGGGTTCTCCGAGATCTACCGTTACGACGACTCCGATGGGACCGTCACGTGCGTGTCGTGCCCGAGAGGCGGGGTCTCGACGAGCAACGTGCCGTTCGGCCTCGTGCGCGCGAACCAGTCGGTCATGGCGGATGCCCGTCCGATGAGCGACGACGGCAGCATCGTCGTCTTCGGGACGAACGACGCGCTCGTGCCGCAGGACGTCAACGGAGGCCGCGACCTCTACGAGTGGCACAATGGCATCGTCCAGCTGATCACGGGCGGCAGAACGGTCTATCCGAACACCGTCGGTCCCGTGCTCGTCAGCCTGACGCCGGACGGGCACGATGTGTTCTTCACGGATCTGGCCCGCCTGACGTCCGACGCGCAGGACGACGCCCAGAAGCTGTACGACGCGCGCGTCGACGGCGGCTTCCCGCCGGCGCCGACGCCGCCGAGCCCGTGCCACGGCGACTGCCGCGGACCGATCATGAGCGCGCCTTCGCTGCCCGCGCCGGGCAGTGCAGTGACCGGGCCGGGCGGAAACGCCAGCCCGGGGTCGCCCGGCCGCTTCACGATCGCGAGGATCAGCGCGAGGCAGCGCGCCGCGTTCGCGAAGCGCGGGACGATCGTGCTGAGCGTGCGTGTCAGCGAGCGGGGAAGCCTCGAGGCGTTCGCCACGGCGACGTTCGGCGGCCAGGCGCGGACGGTCGGCGGCGCATCGGCGACGGCCCGGCGGGCGGGCACGGTGACACTGCGGCTGCGGCTCTCGCGAGCCGCCCGGCGCGAGCTCGCTCGCAAGGGCCGGCTGCGCGTGGCGATCGATGTCGCGTTCGGGAGCGCTCCCGACGGTCGCCGGCTCGTGCTGGCGCTGGCGGCACCGAAGGGGGGCGGCGCCTCGCGCGCCGCCCGCAAGGCCACCGTCCGTGCAACCGTCAACGGCCGCTGAGTTGGCGGTAAGGGAGAACTGATCGAGATGAGGAAGATGAGTCCCTCGTTCCGCAGCCGCTCCGCACGCTCGCGTGCCCGGCTGCTCGGAGCCTGCTGCGCGGCGGCGACCCTGCTCGTCCTGGTGGCGGCCACCCCGGCGCTCGCGACCGTGAGCTGGAGCATCACGTCCGAGCACGGCCCGCAGAACCTCCAGCCCAACGGCAGCGCGCAGTACGTCCTGCGCGCCTACAACATCGGTGACGAAGACACCTCGTCGGACTACAGCATCGGCATCCAGCTGCCGTCTGGCGTGACGGCGAGCAGTTACTCGGGCGGTGACTGGTCCTGCCCCGACCTCACGACGAGCCCGATCGTCTGCACCGACTCCGACCTCGTGCGACCGCCCGGAACCACCACGCTCGGAAACGTGACCTCCCGCGGCAACGCCGACCCCTTGACCCTTTCGGTCGACGCCGGCGCCGGCGTGAGAGGCACCGGGGATCTGACGGCGACGATCTCCGGCGGCGGCGCCGTCGACACGGCGAGCACGACCGATGCGACGACGTTCGGCGCTCCGCAGCCGGGCTTCGGCGTCGTGCCGTCGACATTCCTCGCGGACGCGTTCGACGCCGCGGCTCCCACCGGCACCGGCGGAGCCGTCGGCAGCCCGGTGCGGCAGGCTGGCGCGCACCCGTTCGAGATGCGCGTCAACTTCGGCATGAACCTCAACCTGGCGAGCGATCCCGAGCTCGGCGACTACACGACGACCGCCGGAGACATCAAGACGCTCGAGACACGCCTGCCCGCCGGCCTGATCGGCGATCCGCAGGCGACGCCGCAGTGCAGCGGCGTCAATCTGTCGAGACCGGGGCCCGGCAACAAGGGCAACTGTCCCGCGAACACGCAGGTGGGCAGCGCCGACCTGCTCCTGCAGGACGGCGTCGGCGTCGACTTCGCCTACGACGTCCCCGTCTACAACATGGTCCCGCCGAGAGGCGTCGTGGCGGCCTTCGCAGTCGCGTTCCTCGCGCACCCGGTGTGGATCGTCGCCAGCGTCGACCCGGCCGACCACTACTCGATCGTGGCGACGGTGAAGGACACGACGCAGATCCTCGTGCCGCGCTCGGTCGCGCTGACCCTGTGGGGCGTGCCGGGAGACCCCGCGCACGATCCGCTGCGCATGAACCCGAACGGCAACGGCGCCAACGCGATGAACGCCCCGTTCACCGGCGCCCCGATCAAGTCGTTCCTGACGATGCCGTCGCAGTGCGACTTCGCCGGCGCGGCGTCGATGCGCACGAACTCGTGGCAGGACCCGGCCTCGTTCGTCACGCAGTCCGGCGCGACGATCCAGATGACCGGCTGCGACGACTCGCGCTTCCAGTTCAACCCCACGATCAGCGTCAGACCGTCGTCGCTCACGCCGAGCACGCCGACGGGCATGGACGTCGACATCGCGGTGCCGCAGAAGGACGACACCGTCGCCGACGCCACCGACCTGTACGCGCAGAACGGCAGAGACGTCGCGATCAACACCCCGCCGGTGCGCGACGTCAGAGTGGTCCTGCCGCCCGGGATGGTGGTCTCGCCGTCCTCCGCCGACGGGCTGGCGGCCTGCACGCCGGAGCAGATCGCGCTCGGGAGCGAGAGCGATCCGACGTGCCCGGACGCGTCGAAGATCGGCACGGTGAGCATCGACACGCCGTTGCTGCCCGACCCGCTCACGGGTGACGTCTACCTCGCCGCGCAGAACGACAACCCGTTCGGCACGACGCTCGCGATCTACATCGTCGCGTCGGGTCCGGGGGTGGTCGTCAAGCTGCCCGGCAAGGTCGAGCCCGACCCGGTCACCGGTCAGCTCACGACGACGTTCTCGGACAACCCGCAGCTGCCGTTCTCGCACCTCAGCGTGCACTTCAACGACGGTCCGCGGGCGCCGCTCGTGACGCCGCCGACGTGCGGCTCGAAGACGGCCGACGCGACGCTGACGTCGTGGAACTCGAGCCTGCCCGCGGTGCAGACGAGCGCGTCGTTCGACATCAGCGCCGACGGCGCGGGTGCGGCGTGCGGCCCGCGCGGGTTCGACCCCGGCTTCACGGCCGGGACGGCCAGCCCGAAGGCCGGCGCGAGCTCGCCGCTGACGACGCGCTTCACGCGCTCCGACAGCGAGGAGGAGCTGAGCAACGTCTCCGTCTCGCTGCCGCCGGGCCTGCTCGGCCGCATCGCCTCGGTCGTGCTCTGCTCGGACGCCGACGCGAACGCCGGGACCTGCCCAGACGGGTCGCTGATCGGCAGGACGACGGTCGCCGCCGGCCCGGGCTCCGACCCGTTCTACATCACGGACGGGAAGGTGTTCATCACCGGCCCGTACAAGGGGGCGCCGTTCGGCCTCTCGATCGTGGTGCACGCGAAGGCGGGCCCGTTCGACCTCGGCAACGTGGTCGTGCGCGCCCAGATCCAGGTCGACAGGACCACCGCCGCGCTGCACGTGGTCTCGGATCCGCTGCCGACGATCCTCCAGGGGATCCCGCTCGCGCTGCGGCTGGTCGACGTGACGGTCGACCGGCCGGGCTTCACGTTCAACCCGACGAACTGCTCGCCGATGAGCGCGAGCGCGACGCTCGGGTCGACGGGCGGCCAGTCGAGCACGAAGACCGCGCCCTTCCAGGCGACGGGCTGCGCGAGCCTCCCGTTCGCGCCGCAGCTGGCGATCACGGTCGGCGGCAGAGGGCATCTCGGCAACGGCGCCTCGACGCCGCTGACCGCGACGCTTCGGACGACGCCGGGCCAGGCCAACCTCAGAGGCGTCAAGGTGACGCTGCCGACGATCGTCAACGCCCGCCTCAACGTCATCAACCACGCGTGCACGCTGGCGCAGTTCCACGCCGGCAACTGCGCGCAGGCCAAGGCGGGCACGGCGGTGGCGGTCACTCCGCTCCTGCGCGACCCGCTGAGAGGCGGCGTGTACTTCGTCAGAAACGGACACCCGCTGCCGGACATGATGGTCGCGCTGCGCGGTCAGGTCGCCATCGACCTCGACAGCGCGATCACGATTCGCAACAGCAAGTACCTCACGACGAGCTTCGGCGCGATCCCGGACGTTCCGGTGACGAAGTTCGAGTTGCGGTTCGTCTCGGGCAAGCAGGGGCCGGTCGGCGCCGCCGCCAACCTCTGCACGGCGAGCAGCCGTCGGGCGCGCATGGGTCTGTCGTTCACCGCCCAGAACGGCAAGACGGCGTACCGCAGCCAGCGGCTGCGCATCGTCGGATGCCCGCGGCCGAAGGCGCACAGAGCCAACGGGGGAACGGCCAGAGGGCGGTAGATCGCCCGGTGCGCCGAGCCGGGGGGAGGCACGGCGCGCCGGACGCGCTCTGGCAAGGGCACAGGGGCGGCGCTCGGCGCGCCGCCCCTGCTGCGTCCTACGCAGGGGCCGGGCGCAGCGCGGCGCCGCGCGCGTGCTCGGCGGCGTCCCGCAGGGCCTGCTCCCAATCGCGGGCGTGCGCGTCGACGGCCTCGCCCTTGACCCATCGGGCGCCCCGCTTGGCGAGCTTGCGGCGGCCGCGCGCGTCGGCGAGGAGCCGGTCCAGCGCGTCGTGCCAGCCGTCGTCCGGCACGAGGCGACCGCCCTGCTGCTCGCCCATGCCGAGGTAGGGGCCGACAGGGGATGCCAGCCAGGCGAGACCGGCGGCGGCGTACTCCTTGAGCTTGACGTTGGAGCGAGCGCGGTTCCAGGGGATGTCGACGAGCGGGGCGATGCCGACGTCGGCGCGCGCGAGGATCCGCACGAGGTCGAGGAAGCCCGCCAGCGGGACGTGCTCCGTCCGGTCGGGCGCCAGCCCGAGTCCGAGCCCGATCGTCAGCAGCCGCAGGTCGGAATGCGCACCGAGCAGGTGGCCGAGCGTGTCGCGCAGGCCGAGCTGGTCGTAGTCGACGCGATGCTCGAGACCGGCGAGGCAGGCGACCACGACGCCGTCGTGCTTGGCCGGCTTGACGTGCATGAACTCGCGCGGCAGACGATTCTCGAGCACGCGGACGTCGGCGGCTCCGAGCTCGCGATACTTCGCGGCGAGCACCTCGCTGGGCGTCGTGACGACGTCCGCCAGCCGGAGCATCTCCGCCGTGCCGGCGACCAGGTCGCGGCGACCCGCGGCCCCGAGACGGCGGTGATGCGGGTTCGATCTCGGGAGCACCGAGACGTCGTCGTCGTTGTCCCACACGACGCCGATCCCGGCCGCGCCGAGCCGGCGGACGAGCGCGCGCAACTCGGCGTTCGCTATCCGGTGCACGTGCACGACGTCGCAGCGCAGCAGCTGCTGCGCCGACAGCACTCTGTCCCTGAAGTTGCGCAGCACCTCGTGGCCGCCGCGGCGTGCGACGGCGGCGAGCGGCTGGTAGGCGCGGTAGTTCGAGTTGACGAGCTCAGGATCGCTGAGCAGTCCGATGCGCACGGGGCGCGACCCCCCTGGTCGACCCGGCCGCGGAGGCGGTCGGTCCTGCGAGTCTACTGGCGCGCGCGCTGGCGCTCGACCGCGTCATCGCGGGCCGCGGCGCTGGTACGCTCCCAGCGGGCTCGCACGCCCACGGTCGCGAGGGGGAAGGAGACGATGCCATGCGCATCGCGTTCATCGCCAACCCGGATCTTCCGGGAGGCTGGTATCGAGGCATAGGGCCGATGGTCGCGCTCGCCGGGCGCGGCCACGAGATCGTGCAGCTGTGGCGCTCGTCTGACAGCGGCATACGCGCCGATCTCCTCGGCGGCTGCGACCTGCTTCACATCCATCGCGAGCACAGCGAGCACGTGCTGACGGTGGTCCGCTCGGCGAAGCAGCTCGGCATGGCGGTCGTCTACGACAACGACGACGACATGCGTGCGGTTCCACGGAACAACGTCGCGCATCGCCAGTACGGCGGATTCGCGGGCGAGCGCGTCGGCCGACAGGTCCGCCGACTGCTGCAGCAGGCCGATCTCGCGATCGCGGCGAGCGAGCCGATCGCGGCGCGCTTCGCCGAGTACGGCGCCGCGCACGTGCTGCAGATCGAGAACTACGTCCGGGACGAGGTGCTGGAGACGGGCGCCGCGCCGAAGCGTGCGGGCGTCGTGGCGGGGTGGCTGGCCGGCAGCGAGCACCACGTCGACGTCGAGCGGCTGCCGCTGCGCGAGGCGCTCGGCCGCGCGCTCGACGCCTGCCCGCAGCTCGTGGTGGAGACGATCGGCGTCGGGCTGGGGTTGCGGCACGAGCGCTGCCGCCACGTGCCGCATGTCGACTTCGTCGAGCTGCCGGGGGTGATGGGCAGCTGGGACGTCGGCCTCGCGCCGATCGCCGACATCCCCTTCAACCAGGCTCGCTCGAACGTCAAGGTGAAGGAGTACGCGGCGCTCGGCAGACCGTGGCTCGCGTCCCCGATAGGTCCGTATGCGTCGCTGGGCGAGCAGCAGGGCGGCCGGCTGGTGACGGACGACCGCTGGTGCGAGGAGCTCGTGCGCGTGGTCGAGAAGCCGCGCGAGCGGCGCAAGCTCGCCAAGCGCGCGCGCAGGTGGGGTCGCGAGCAGGCGATCTCGGCGAACGTGGGCCTGTGGGAGGAGGCGCTGACGGCCGCGCTCGCGCGTGCGCGCCGGGCCGCGGGCTCCGCCCGGCGCTCCTCCCCGGCGCTCGCGCGCCCGTCCTGAGGGCGATCCGGCCGCAGCCGAGCGCGGCGCTCAAGCCGCGCCGACCGCGGCGCGGTAGCGTCCGGCGACCGGCGACTGCTGCTCGTCCATCCAGGCGGCGAAGGTCGCCAGGCCCGCCTCCAGCGGCGTCGCCGCGCGCCAGCCGAGCTCGTCGGCCGCGCGGCGCGCGTCGGCGACCCACACGTCCGTGTCCCAGTCGCGGGCGGGGAACGCGGCCCAGGCCGGCTCCTCGTCGATCGCGAACACCGCGCGTGCGACGTCGACCAGCTCGCGCAGCGTCGTCTGGCGCCCGCTGCCGACGTTGTAGACGGCTGCCTCGCCCGGCCGCGCGCGCCCGGCGGCGAGCAGGAACGCGTCGCAGACATCCTCGACGTAGACGAAGTCGCGCGCGATCGCCGGGTCCGCGAGCGGCGGCAGGCGGCGGTCGAGTCCGGCTGCGACGAGTGCCGGCATCAGCCGTCTGGGCTCCTCCCACGGGCCGTAGGCGGAGTAGAGCCGCAGCGTCGTGATCGCCGCGTCGCGCGAGCGTGCGAGCCACCCGCCCAGCAGCGTCGCGGACGCCTTCGTGACCGCGTAGGCGCTGTTGGGCTCCGGCAGCTCGTGCTCGGGCGGCGCGTGGTCCTTCAAGCCGTACTCCGATGAGGAGCCGGCGCTCACGATCGCCCGGGCCCCGGCCTCGAGCGCCGCCTCGGCGACGTGCGCGAAGCCGGTGACGTTCGTCTCGATCATGCGCGGGAGCGAGCGCTGCCACGAGTAGGCGCCATGCGCCGCGAGGTGGAAGACCTCGTCGGGGTGCGCTGTGCGCAGCGCGTCGGCGACGGCGTCCGCGTCGCGCAGGTCGACTTCCCTCACCTCGGCGGCGCCGCGCAGCCCTTCGAGCCGCCACAGGTCGGAGCCAGGGCCGGCGACCGCGGTGACGCAGTCGCCGCGCGCCACCAGCCGGCGCGCGAGCGCGGCGCCGATGAAGCCGGCTGCGCCAGTCACGAGCGAGCGCGTCGCCACGGGCGCTCAGGCCACTCCCGCGGGCACGTCGCCGTTCCCGCGCGGGCCGCCGGCGCCCGCCTCGAGCTCCGTGACCGCCTGGCGGTGCGTCTCGGGTTCGAGCGGCAGGTAGTGCCACTCGATCCGGCTCTCCATGAACGACACGCCGCGGCCGAACACGGTCCTCGCGAGCAGCACGTGCGGCGGGCCAGAGCGCGTGTCGAGCGAGCGGAGCGCGGCGGCGATCGCGTTCGGGTCGGTCCCGTCGACCTCGTGCACGTCCCAGCCGAACGCGGCCCAGCGGGCGGACGCCGGCGGCCCGGGGTCGAGCACGTCGGACGTGTAGCCGAGCGCCTGCTGGCCGTTGACGTCGATCAGCGCGACGAGGTTGGCGAGCTGGTGGTGGGCGGCGAACATCGCCGCCTCCCATATCGAGCCCTCGTTGCACTCGGCGTCGCTCAGCAGCGCGAACACGCGCCGCGGCGAGCCCTGGCGCCGGGCGGCGAGCGCGGCGCCGGTCGCGATCGAGAGGCCCTGGCCCAGCGAGCCGGTCGAGAAGTCGACGCCCGGCAGCACGTGCTCAGGATGGGCGCCGAGCATCGAGCCCTCGCCGCAGTAGGTCTGCAGCAGCTCGTGGTCGATCCGGCCGGTCGCGGCGAGCGCGGCGTAGAGCCCGAGCGCCGCATGGCCCTTCGAGAGTACGAAGCGGTCGCGCTCGGGTTCGGAGGGTTCGCCGATGCGCAGCACGCCGCCGTAGAGCGCGGCGAGCAGGTCGGCGATCGACAGCGCCGAGCCGATGTGCCCGACCCCTGCGCGCATCGACTCGTCGACCACGGTGCGGCGGATCTCGTATGCGAGCCGGTGCCCCTCCATCGCTCCCCCTTTGCGACTGTTGGGGCGACTGTACCAACGTGCGGGCGTCAGCCCGTGAGTTGCCCCAGCCCGCGGACGCCGTGGTCCTCGGTGGGACCCTGCTCGTGCTCGGCGGGCGGTATGCCGCCGGGTGGGGCGCTGTGGAAGCTGCCGCGGGCGCGGTAGGCGCCGAGCAGCATGCGGATGGCGGATTTGTAGCTGGTGGTGGATCTGCCGCCGAAGCGTTCGG